>Ga0209515_10001743_pt1 | contig 35348 bp, 37 predicted proteins | sample Subgroupgradi54m_FD_187454 | JGI IMG/M metagenome (GOLD analysis project Ga0209515, IMG submission 187454) | Subsurface groundwater microbial communities from S. Glens Falls, New York, USA - GMW60B uncontaminated upgradient, 5.4 m (SPAdes)... ... | reverse complement strand
CACCTTGCCGGTGGGCAGCAAGGTGGCGGTGTGCACGTCGCGGGGGATGGTCATGGAGCCGGTGGCGGTGAAGGTGCCCTTGTGCGGGTCGAACAGCTCCGCCGAGTTCGTGACGGCGCTGCCGGTGACCCCGCCGGCGATGAGCACCTTGCCGTTTTTCAGCAAGGTGGCGGTGTGCACCTGGCGGGGGATGGTCATGGAGCCGGTGGCGGTGAAGGTGCCCGGGGTGCCTGTCGCCTGCGCCACCCCGACGGGTACTGCCAACCCGATCACGGCACCGGCGATGATCGCAGCCAGCCTGACACGGCCCGCGGGGCGGCACCGGCCGTGAGATCTCGTGCTTCCGGCTCCCCTCGTCGTCGCCGCATGGGTGCCTGCACCAGAGTGCGCGCCCATGTCCCGCTCCCCCTGTCTGGTGTCTCCCAACGAGAAGCCGGATGCCGACCTCGTACGGCACGACCGTTGCACGCCGCCACGCTGGGTGTCAAGGGCCCCTCGATCGCCCACCGGCCGTGCTCACCCCCGGCCCCTGACGCGCCAGGCCGGCTCATTCGCGTGTCCTGACAACCGACCCGGCCGCGCTGAGCATCACGCACACGCCGTCGAGCTACACCACACCGCGTCACCGTCCCCGCACTGGTGAACGGCGACGCCGCCCGCCGCACACGTTGTCCGCCCGCTCGGCTCGCGCAGCATCGTCGGACGCGTGCCCTCAGGCACTTCGAGGATGACATCACGACCCCAGCCGGGACACGTCACCGGATAGGGCTCGAAGTCAAACATGGCACACCTCTTACGTAACGACCGCTCCCCCGAGCCGGCGCCCTCCAGAGCGGTCCACAAAGGCCACGCCCGTACCCGCACGCTCGGGGCCGAGCGAGCGCACCATCACCCAGGCCAGGGTTCGCCAATGTCACCCGATCGGCTTGATGCCCAACCGCTAGCTAGCTAGTGGTGTGTCGCGGATTTAGTGACGCGGGCCGTGCCCCGCGGTGTGGTGTAACTCGACGGCGTGTGCGTGATGCTCAGCGCGGCCGGGTCGGTTGTCCAGGACGCGCGAATGAGCCGGCCTGGCGCGTCAGGGACCGGGGTGAGCACGGCCGGTGGGCGATCGAGGGGCCCTTGACACCCAGCGTGGCGGCCTGCAACGGTCGTGCCGTACGAGGCCGGCATCCCGGCGTCTCGTTGGGGGCTCACGCGGGGAGGCGGGACATGGGCACGTACTTCGCTGCACGCAAAGCGGGGCTGATCCCGGAGCGATGAACAACCCGAACGAGCACTCGCTCGAGCGAGCCGGAAGTCAGGAATGGGTCGCCTGCGCTCACGACACCTCCGCGGGTGACGGCCCGCGGATCCAGGGCTTGCAGGCGTGGGCGGCCGACGGCGACCCGCTCGGAGTGCCGCTACCAACACTGCGCGACGCGGCCGAGATCGTGGCGCGCTATCACCGTGAGAGCCCTACCCCTGACGTCGAGGACGAGGTTATCCGTCAGCGACTCACACAACGAGGAAGAAACGGAGCTTGAAAACATGAAGCGACTTCTCGTACTTGCATTCGTGTCCTGTTTCGTACTCGTTGGCTGCATCATCTACCCGCCGGGAGATCACTACGCTGCGGGGCACCGCGTGATGGGGATCAACCAGGGTCTCAGCACGCAGGAACTGAACGCGGCTGTGGGGCTCCACGCTAGGTGGGTACGACACGGCGAGGACTTCGGTTGGCCCAATGCGCTCAAAAACATGCGGACGGGCATCTCGGCCGCGCACGCCCGCAACCTGAAAGTCCTAGCACTCGTGCACCCCAGCAACCACCTGTACCCAGCAACGACTACGGACCTGAACAACCTCTCGAGCTACGCTGTGCAGCTCGCACAAAGCGGTGCGGACGCCGTCGAGATCCTGAACGAGGCGAACAACCCTGATTTCGTGGGAACGCCCGACTACACGAAATGGGCATACGACCACTACGTGATCTCGAAGAACGTCAAGGCAGCGAGCCCGGCAACGATCGTTGTGAGCAGCGGTCTGTCGCCTTACGGATCGCCAGGTGACGCTACCAACCCGCTGACGTTCACGCAGAATGCAATCACCTGGTCGGGCTCGCACAGTTTTCGCATGTTCAAGTACACCGACGTTTTCGGGCTTCACACGTACGCCAACCCCTTCCGCGTCGACGACCCGGCGACGTGGAACAACCTGAACCAAGCCCAGCAGATGTCCGACCTGACGAAGCTTCCGCTCGGGATCACGGAGTTCGGTACACCCCTTCTTCCTCTGACAGGGTGTTGCGCCATTTCACCACCGACGGAAACGGCGCAGGCCCAGTGGCTAACCGACTACATGAATCGCTTCGACTCGCTTCCCGTATGGATCCCGTTTTACTTCACGCTGACCAACTGCACGGCAGGCACGGCATCCGGAACGGCTGAGACGACGATGGGGCTCCTCCGCTGTGACTACACGGCCAAGCCAAACGGCGTCGTCTTCGCCAACAATGCTGCGTGACAACGGGGACATGGCGCTGCTCGAGCACTGGTTCGCCGACATCACCCCCGCAGGAACCCTCATCAACCCACAGCACCTCCACAACCGAGAATGGAGCAAGCCCATCTACCTCTGCCGGCATCCACGGCGAGACGTTGGCGACTTCCTCAACGCCATCAAGCTCTTCACCTAGAACGGCAGAACCCACCGCGGGCCCGGCCCTACGCACGCGGAGGTGCTGTTAGGTGCTGCTGCGGTTCCGTCGTCGCTCCGGGGTTCGGTGCGCGCGTTCGGTACCCTGCTTATGAACCGATAATACGCAGGACTCTTCGATCGTCCGTGATGATGAACGGAGCGTCGGCGGCCACAGCTTGGATGTCCTCCCACGCGCCGAGGTAACGACCACTCAGCTCATCGACGGTCCCCAGCGCGATCGCGACGACAGCAGCAACCAGGCGGTCTGGTGAAAGGAACTGCTCTGGGCTGATGGTGCTGAACCTGGGGAGCCACCGGAACCAGATAGCCGAGCCTTCACAAGCCCGGGGCGGCTCAACCCCGCCGACCGCCCCGCGCCGCCCAACGACTCCGCCGCCACCCCCGACACGACCACGACGTACCGCCACGCCGACCGCGACGGCAATCCCGAACCACCAGATCGCGACTACGAGCGCGACTACTACTCCGACCCCGACCGACCGACCAGCCAAGGGTTGGCACAGTTGTACGTTTCGTACGGGGCCGCCTCCCGCGCCCCGGGTCGACGGTGCGAACAGGCCCGCGCGAGGGACCTCTTTCGAGCGGTTCCGGAGGCCGGCGACACGGTGCAGCCGCAGCAGTTGTCCTGTCGGCCGGCGTGATGCTCGCTATTCGTCCTGCTCCGGGCCGTCTCCGCCACTGAAACGCCCGCTGCGCACCCCGAGAACACGGGTAGTTGTAGTCGGAGTCGTAGTCGCGCTCGTAGTCGAAATCGGGCAGTCGTAGTCGAAAACGTCCACCCCCTCCCGGCTCCGGCCGCCGGGAACCCTCGGCAAGTAATCGGGCACTCGCAGCCCGAGTCGTGATCGTTTCCTTCACGCTGCGGCTGGCGCCCGACACCAGGGGCAGTCGGTGGGATGCGGCGTCTTCGGTGCGCCGACCGTCGCGCGCGGCCGCGCCTCGATGCCACCCACGTGTGTCCGCCCGGCGCCCGGCGTTGGGTCGGTGTTGCGCGGCGTGCCCAGGTACGCGCGAAGAAACGGGTCCACCGAGAGGCTTCCGACGCGCTTGATACCACCGACGGAAGGAGCGTTTTGCAAACCATCGAGCCAACGACACGACCGGAGCGACTCGTGTGCTCCGCCGAGGAAGCCGCGCGCCTGTCGGGGATCTCTTACGAGCTCGCGCGAGATGAGCTCACCCGCGTGCGCCTCGGACGGTGCTTGCCCGTCGTCTCCGAACCGGTCCACGCCTCGACTGCTGTTGAGGCGCTGGGACTCGCCTCGGAACAGATCGGCGGCACGCCGGAGCGTGTGTGGCCATGAGACGCGCCCGTGGCGAGGTGCCCGACCGGGATCGCGTGCGGGCTTGGTTGGAGGCGACGTGCGCGCACCAAGGCGTGCCGGTCACGATCGAAGATCCCGCGATCCTGAGGTCGATCGCGGGGCTGCTCGGGTCAGGCCCCGAGTCGGATCAGCGCCACACGGGCCGGACGCGGCGCCCATCGAAGGCGACACGCCCCGGTGATGCGGGACGGATGACCGCGTGAGCGAGCGCGGCGGCGATGATCGCCTGCTGGCGGGTCAGCTTCAACCCGTCCCATTGGGCGCGCAGCCGCTCGGCGTGGCCGACGTACTCGTCCAGGACCGGTGCCCGAGAGTGGCGGGCAACGCGCTTCTTGGCGCGTTGGACCCGCGTCTCGATCGGTGCCCGCGCTGCGAGCCATTCCCGGCGGGTGATCTCGCCGGCCGCAAACATGGTGGCGAGCTCATCCATCCGGGCCTGCCCGGCGGCGAGCTCGGTTTGGGCGTCGGCGGCGGCTTCGTCGTCGGTGCGGGCGCCGGCCATCGTCGCGGCCATGCGCGGCGAATCGAGCCGCACAAGCACGGCCTCGGCGATCCACGCCTCGAGCGGATCGGCGGTGATCGCGATCCCACCACAGCCACCATGACCCGGACCGCTCGCGCACACATACCGGCGGGTCCCGTCCGGGCGGGGCCGCGACACGAGGACCGTGTCGCACTTGCCGCAACGCAACAACCCCGCCAGCACGTACCGCCGGGCCGGTCGGCTGGTCTGACGCTCAGGGTCGGTCAACAAGCTGACGAGCCGGTCATGGCTGCGCCGGTCGATGATCGCCGGCCACACCGCCTTGCCGACGATCTCACCGTGATGCTCGCGCAGCCCGGCGATGCGTGCCGAGCACAGCATGCGGCGCAACGTCGACGGCGTCCATGCCCCACCCGTCGCGCTCACGATCCCACGCTCGTTCAGCTCCGCGCACACCGACCGCAACGACTCGCCCGCCAGGACACGTTTCGCCGCCCCCCGGATCACCGTCGCTTCGTCGGGCACCTTCGTCGTACGGTCCGGCCCGTACCCGTAGGGGCGGCTCCCGCCGCCACTCACCGCGCCGGCCTCCGCCAGCTGCGCGTGCTTCGATCGCAACCGCCGCGACTTGTCATCGCTCTCCTTACGCGCCGCGGCCGCCTGGATCCTCGCCATGAACCGCCCATCACCGCTCCCCAAGTCGTACTCGCCACCCGACACCGACGCGTACCCACGCAACCCCGCCGCCTCGAACAGATCGACGAAGTCCTCCAACTCGCGTGGCGTGCGGGTCAGGCGGTCCTGATGCCACACCACCACCGCATCGCGCAGCCCCGCCTTGAGATCCTCGAACATCGCCACGTAGCCCGGCCGGCGCGTCCCCGAATACGCCGACACGTCGTTATCGACGTAGACCTCACCCACCGGCCACCCCCGCCGCTCGGTCTCCCGCCGACACTCCTCCACCTGGCGGGCCACCCCCAGCGCGCGGCCCTCATGATCGGCCGAAATGCGCGCGTAGATCGCCGCCGCCCGAACCTCGAGAACCATAGGGGCATATTAGCGCACGCTGACCCAGGCGAGCGTGATCTCGCCAGAACCTGGCGCGCGCAGGTCAACCCTGAAAGCGGGATGCCTCGCCGCCGGTCCACGGGGCCGGGTCGCCCGGCTGCCAACGTCCACCCGGTACGGCCTCGCGCTCGATGCGGCGCCGGGCCATCACCTCGGCCGCTCGCCCCGGGGGTAGGCCCAGCTCACGGGCAGTAGCGAACACCCGCGCGGTCGTCGCCTCGATCTCGGCGGTGCGGGCGAGGGCACGCGTGCGGTCGTAGCCGACGAACTCCTCGGCGATGTTGATGATCCCGCCCGCGTTCACCACGAAGTCGGGCGCGTAGAGCACGCCGCGCTCGGCCAGGGCGTCGTCCACCGCCGGCTCGGCCAGCTGGTTGTTGGCCGCGCCCACGACGGCCCGGCAGCGGAGCTGCTCGACGCTACGCATCGTGATCACGGCGCCGAGCGCGCACGGGGCGAGCACGTCGCAGGGCTCGATGACGGCCCGGTCGACCGCGACCGGCGTCACGCCGCACTCGCGCACCAGCGCCTCGACCCGCGCCGCGTGCACGTCGGCTACCCGCACTGACGCGTCCTCCTCGACGAGCATCCGTACCAGGTGGCTCCCGACGTGGCCCACGCCCTGCACCACGACGTCGCGACCCGCGAGCGACGGGTCGCCCCAGAGCTCGCGCGCCGCGGCCCGCATTCCACAAAGGACGCCGTACGCCGTCACCGGCGACGGATCGCCCGAGCCGCCGTCGGCCTCGCTCACGCCTGTCACCCAGGGCGTCTCGCGCGCGATGAGATCCATGTCGCGGGTGGTGGCGCCGACGTCCTCGGCCGCGAGATACCGGCCGCCGAGCTCGTGGATGGCGCGGCCCAGGGCCCGGAGCAGCGATTCGCTTCGGGGCCGGTCGGGGTCGTCGCAGCGCACCACCGCCTTGCCCCCGCCCTGGTGCAGCCCGGCCACGGCCGCCTTGAGCGTCATCGCCTCCGACAGCCGGAGCACGTCGGCGAACGCCTCGCGGTCCGTGGCGTAGCGCCAGAAGCGGATGCCTCCGAGCGACGGGCCCAGCGCGGTCGAGTGCACGGCGATCACGGCCCGCAGACCCGACGCCCCGTCGGCCACGAAGAACACTTGCTCGTGGCCGGCCTCGGCCATGACCTCGCTCAGCGACATCGCCCGTGACATCACCCGGGACATCACCCGAATCTAGGTCCGGTCGCCCACGACGCGACCGGAGTCGGCCACTTCGACGGCGCCTACACTGGATCGCACGCCCGAGCGCCGAGCGAGAGGAGGACGGCCGTGAGCGAGACGCCCCGCTGGCGCGGCATCAACCACCTGGCCATGCTCACCCCCGACATGGACGCGACCGTGCGCTTCTACCAGGGAGTGCTCGGCATGCGGCTCGTCGCGACGACGATGGCCGGCCCCATGCGGCACTACTTCTTCGAGATGGGCGAGCAGAACACCATCGCATTCTTCGAGTGGAAGGACGCCCGCACGTTCACCAAGCCGGCCGGGATCCCGGCGCACGAGGCGGGCCAGTTCGACCACCTCTCGTTCAACGTCCCCGACGAGGACGCGCTGCACGCGCTGCGCAAGCGGCTCCTCGACGCCGGGTGCGAGGTCACCGAGATCGTCGATCACGGCTTCATCCGCTCGATCTACTTCAACGACAACAACGGGATCGCGCTCGAGGCCAGCTGGTGGGTGCTCGACGGCACCGGCCGCGACGCCGACTACGGCGACCGTCGCCTCTTCGCGGACCCGAGCCCGGTGGCCGCGGTCGAGGAGCTGCGCGAGCACGGCCGGGTCACGTCCACGCCTTCCACCCGGCTCGCCGGCGACAGCCTCGAGCCCTATTAGCCCAGCTCGGTGGGCGGCGAGGTCGGCGGCGTGGAGCCCTTCACCTACGACGCCTTCCCCGGACGAGTCGTCTTCGGCGCCGGCACGCTGGCGCGCGTACCTGCCGAGCTCGAGCAGCTCGGGGTGCGCCGGCCTCTGCTGATCGCGACCGGATCGGCCGCGGCCCGGGCCGAGGAGCTGCGCGCGTCGCTCGGCGACGGTGAGGCCGGCGTCCTCACCGGCGTGCGCGCGCACGTGCCGATCGACGACGTGCTCGCGGCACGGGCCACGGTGCGCGGCGTCGACGCCGACGGGATCGTCGCCATCGGCGGCGGTTCGGTCATCGGGCTCGCCAAAGCGGTCGCGGCCGAGATGCCCGTCACGCTGCTCGCGGTGCCCACCACCTACTCGGGCTCGGAGATGACCCCCCTCTACGGGGTCACCGACGCCGGCACGAAGCACACCGTGCGTGACCCGCGCGTCCTGCCACGCGCGGTCGTGTACGACCCGGAGCTCACACTCACGTTGCCCGCGAGCGCGACCGCGGCGAGTGCCTTCAACGCCATCGCGCACTGCGTCGAGGCGTTCTACGGCCCCGGCGCCAACCCGTTGACCTCGCTGATCTGCGAGACCGGGCTCGGCTTCCTCACCGGCGTGCTCCCGGACGTGGTCGCCGACCCCGAGGATCTCGATTCCCGGAGCGACCTCCTCTACGGCGCCCACCTCGCGGGCACAGCGCTCGCGGTGGGCGGCACCGCGCTCCACCATCGCGTCTGCCACGTGCTCGGCGGCAGCTTCGGCCTCGGCCACGCCGACGCCAACGCGGTGATGCTCCCCCACGTGCTCCGGTTCAACGCGCCCGCGATCCCCGACGAGATCGAGTGGATCGCCGATGCCATCGGCGCCGACGATCCCGCGGCCCGGCTCGCCGACCTCGCCGCCGAGGTCGGTGCGCCCACCAGCCTCTCCGCCCTGGGCCTGGCCGAGGCCGACCTCGACGAGGCGGCCCGCCGGGTGGTCGCCGAGCCTCCGGCTAACCCGCGCCCGGTCGACTTCGCAGCCGTGCGCGCACTGCTCGCCGACGCCTGGCGCCGCCCGTAGCCGTCAGCGACGCACCGCGTCACGATCGGGCCGGAAGTACGCGCGTGTGCCGCGGGCCTGGATGGCGGCACCGATCCGCAGGAGCGCGTGCGTGTACGCGGCGGTGCGCATCTCGCAGCCGTGCTGGTCCATGAGGTCGTGGACGGCGTCGAACTCGCGGCGCATGATCGTGCCGAGCCGCTCGTGCACGTCGTCGAGCGTCCAGTAGTAGCCGGCCCGGTTCTGCACCCACTCGAAGTAGCTCACGGTGACGCCACCGGCGTTGGCGAGGATGTCGGGCACTACCAGCGTGCCCTTCTTCCGTAGGACCGCATCGGCCTCGCTGGTCGTGGGCCCGTTGGCGATCTCCACCACGACCGGCGCCTGCACGCGGGCCGCGTTCTCACCGGTGATCTGGCACTCGAGCGCGGCGGGCACGAGGAGGTCGACGTCGAGCTCGAGCAGCTCGGCGTTGGTGATCACGTCGGCCTCGACCATCTCGCACACCGAGCCCTCGCAGTAGACGGCCCGGAGCTGGCGGCTCTCGTTCTTGGTGCGAACCAGGCTCGGCACGTCGAAGCCCTCGGCGCGATGGATGCCCCCCTTCGAGTCGCTCACAGCGACGATCCGGTAGCCGTCGGCGTGCAGCAGCGCGGCCACGTGCTGGCCCGCGTTGCCGAAGCCCTGCACCGCCACCCGGATCGAGCGCGGCTGCCACCCCCGCCGTCGTTCCAGCTCCTTGATGCAGGAGTACGCGCCTCGGCCGGTGGCGTCGTCGCGGCCCAGGCTCCCACCGAGCTCGATCGGCTTGCCGGTGATGACCGCAGGCGTGCGCTGGCGCTTGATGACGGAGTACTCGTCCATCATCCAGCCCATGATCATCGGGTTGGTGTAGACGTCAGGCGCGGGCACGTCGGTCTCGGGACCGATGAAGTCGGCCATCTGCTGCACGAACCCGCGGCTCAGCCGCTCCAGCTCAAGCTTCGAGAGCTCCTTCGGGTTGACGACCACACCGCCCTTCGCGCCCCCGAACGGGATGCCCACCACCGCGCACTTGCACGCCATCCAGAACCCCAGGGCCTTGACCTCGGAGAGGTGGACGTCAGGGTGATAGCGGATGCCGCCCTTGGCCGGGCCGCGGGTGTCGTCGTAGCGGACGCGGTAGCCCTCGAACATCCGCAGCGACCCGTCGTCCATCCGCACCGGGATCCACACCTGCAGCACCGCCTTCGGGTGCCGCAGCTTCTCGAGCACCTCGGAGTCGAGGCCGGCCAGCTCGGCCGCCGGATCGAGCCGCCCGATGGCATCGGCGAACAGGTCAGCTTCGGGCCGGGTCATGCGCGCCTCGTCTCCATAGGCCTGTCTCCCGCTCATCTCCCGGGCTCATCTCCCGGGCCTCCACGAAATCTCCACAGTTCCGGGGGGACACCTGCGCCGGACATTCCATATCCTGACTCATGTGCAGTCAGCGGCTCGGATGCCCACGCGCACCATCGTCGTGATCGAGGACGAGGCCTCGATCGCCTCGGCCGTGGCCGCCCGCCTGCGCAGCGAGGGCTACGCGGTGGAGATCGCGGCCGACGGGCCGAGCGGCGTGGAGCTGTGCGAGCGGGTCCGACCCGACCTCGTGGTGCTCGACCTCATGCTCCCCGGCCTGGACGGCCTCGAGGTGTGCGAGCGGATCCAGGCCGCGCGCTCCGTCCCCGTCCTCATGCTCACGGCACGTGACTCCGAGGCCGAGCTGGTGGTCGGACTGGCCGTGGGCGCCGACGACTACATGACGAAGCCGTTCAGCTCCCGGGAGCTGGTGGCCCGGGTGCACGCGATCCTGCGCCGGATCGAGCGGTTACAACCGCGAGGCGGCGAGCCGGGCGAGCCGGTGCTCGTGGGCGACGTCGAGCTCGATCCCGCGACCCGGCGCGTCACCCGCGCCGGCAAGGTCGTGCACCTCACCCCCACCGAGTTCGAGCTGCTGCACTTCCTGGCATCGAAGCCGGGCGCGGTTCGCACGCGCGAGCAGCTGCTGGCCGAGGTGTGGGGCTACCCGGTCGCCTCCGGTGGACGCACGGTCGACTCGCACGTGCGCGCGCTGCGGCGCAAGCTCGGCCCCGACATCGTGCGAACCGTGCACGGCGTCGGGTACGCGGTCGAGGAAGCCGGCTGATGAGGCGCCACGATCTCCTCCGGCCGATCAACCGGTTCGCGTCGATCAAGATGCGGCTCGGCTTCCTCTTGGTCGCCGCGGTGGGCATCACCGTGGTCGTCTTCTTCGTCGGCGTGAAGGTGTTGGGCTACTGGCCGTCGGTAAGTGGCGTCATCGCCGCCGCCATCGCGCTGGTCATGGTGCGGTTCCTCGCCCGGGGCATGACCGCGCCGCTGCGCGAGATCGCGAGCGCCACCGAGGCCATGGCCCGGGGTGACTACAGCCGCCGGGTCGTGGTGACCTCGCGCGACGAGGTGGGGGCGTTGGCCCAAGCGTTCAACGTCATGGCCGCCGAGCTGGCCGAGACCGACGTGCTGCGGCGCGACCTTGTGGCCAACGTCAGCCACGAGCTGCGCACGCCCATCACCGCGCTCCAGGTCGTGCTCGAGAATCTCGTCGACGGCGTGGAGCCCCCCGACCCCGAGACCCTGCGCACGATGCTGGCCCAGGTGGAGCGACTCGGCCGGCTCGTCACCCAGCTGCTCGACCTCTCACGGCTCGAGGCCGGCACCGTGCCGCTCGAGCGCCAGGCCTTCGTCGTCGAGCCGGTGCTCACCCACGCCGTGCGCGAGTCGCGCCTGCACGCGCCCGAGGTCCAGATGCGGGTCGACGTGGAGCCGGCCGAGCTCGCGGCCGACGGTGACCCGGAACGCGTGCACCAGGTCGTCGCCAACCTGCTCGAGAACGCGGTGCGGCACTCACCGCGCGGCGGCACCGTCGAGGTGCATGCGCGCCGCGGCCGGAGCGGTGTGACCATCGAGGTGTGCGACGAGGGCCCGGGCATCCCCGAGGGGGAGGCCAACCGGGTGTTCGAGCGCTTCTACCGAGCCGACGCGGCCCGGGCGTCGACCGACGGCGGCGCCGGCCTCGGCCTCGCCATCGCACAGTGGATCGTCGACCTGCACGGCGGCGAGATCCATCCCGAACGGCGGGAGCCGCACGGCTGCCGCATGGTCGTCACGCTCCCGGCGGCATCGTGACCGCCGTGATCATCGTGACCCCCCACCACCCCCCGACCCCCGGAGGAACACCGTGAGCATCGAGCTCGCCCCCATCGACGAGGCCCTCAAGCGCATCCGACGAGGGGAGATGGTGCTCGTCGTCGACGACGAGGATCGCGAGAACGAGGGCGACCTCACGATGGCGGCAGGGTGGGTGACGCCCGAGGCGATCAACTTCATGCTCCGCTGGGGACGCGGCTTGGTGTGCATGCCGTGCGATGCCGAACGTCTCGACGCGCTCGAGATCGGGCCGATGGTGCCGCCGAGCCAGGCCGGCAGCGACACCGCGTTCTGCATCACCGTCGACCACCGGTCGGCCGGGAGCGGCATCGGCGCCGCCGACCGGGCCGACACGATCCGGGCCATGCTCGAGCCGTCGGCCCGACCGTACGACTTCGTGCGCCCCGGCCACGTTTTCCCGCTTCGGGCCCGTTCCGGGGGCGTGCTCGAGCGACGCGGCCACACCGAGGCCGCGGTCGACCTCGCCAGCCTCGCCGGCCTGGCGCCCGCCGCGGTGATCTGCGAGGTCCTGCACGACGACGGCTCCCCCGCCCGCCTCCCGTTCCTCGAGCTGTTCGCAGCCGAGCACCGGATCGCGGTGATCTCGGTGGACCAGCTGGTGGAGCATCGCCGTCGGGTCGAGCACTCGCCCGACCCGGCTCGCGCGCCGCTGCTGCTCTAAGGCCCGGGATCCTCGCCGATCTCGCGCAGAGCGGCGGCCAGCGCGACGCGTAGACGGCGTGCCGTCTCCGGGCCGAGGTGCGCGACCAGGCCCGCGCCGGCCCGACCCGACTCCTCGACCGTGAGCACCACGCGCAGCTCGCCGTCGCCACAGGCGTCGCAGTCGTCGGCCAGCGCTACGGCCCACGACACCGGTGGGCGCTCGGGGTCGTCGGCGGGGTGGTCGTCGAGCGCGTCGTCGATCGAACGGCGCATGCGTGTCTCCTGACGGACGAGGGCCTAACGCACGAGCGACAGCGTGAGACCGGCCTGGCCGAGGTGGTAGGTGACGATGATCGCGAGCGGCGTCCACGCACGCGCTCGCACGAAGCGGTGTTCGGCGATGAGCGAGTCGGACGTCATGAACAGGACCGCGCCCGCGGCCGCGAACGCGTTCCCGGAGGCGAGCGCGCTCGTGGCCATGGCCGAGATGACCACGATGTAGGCGACGAGCGGGCCGACCAGCTCGCGTTCGCCGGAGGCGAGCACCGCGCGCAGGATGCGGGTCGCGAGGAGCGCGCCGGCTGCGATCACCGGCACGGCTGCGAGTGCGTCCGCTCCGATCGATCCCCCGTGCTGGCTCAGCCCGACCACATAGGCGACGTGGCCCAGGAGGAACGACGCCAGCCCGGCCACGAAACGGTCGCTCGGTAGCATCAGGAAGACGTCGCCGAGAAGCGACAGCACCAGCGCGACCACGAACCATGTACGGGCGTCGACGTAGGTCGGGCGGAGCGCGAGCGCCAGGCCCACGAGCGCCGCGAGCGCGGCGGGCTTGCACACGTACTCGAGCGGCTTCGAGGCCCCGGCCACGGCCAGCCAGTCGCCCACCGCGAAGACCGCGGCGACGGCCAGCAGCACCCAGGCGACGGTGGTCACCTCGGAGTTCTAGCCTGCGGGGGATGACGACGGCCACGGTCGAGCTCGAGACCGTCGACGGGCCGATGCGCGTGTTCGAGGCCCGGCCCGACGGCGACATGCGCGCCGCGGTGATCGTGATCCAGGAGGCGTTCGGGGTCAACGGCCACATCCGGGGCGTCACCGAGCGCTTCGCCGCCACGGGTTACCACGCGGTCGCGCCCGAGTTGTTCCACCGCGCCGCCGGCGAGCTCGTCGTCGCGTACGGCGACGTCGGCCCCGCGGTGAAGCTCATGGCCACCCTCACCGACGAGGGGCTGCTCGTCGACCTCGACGCCACGCTCGACCACCTGCGCCGGGTTGGGTTCGAGCGCACCCACATCGGGATCGTCGGCTTCTGCATGGGCGGCCGGGTCACGTTCCTTGCCGCGGCGCGGCGCACGCTCGGCGCGGCCATCGGCTTCTACGGCGGCGGCATCGTAAACGCACGGATGCCGCAGCTCCCTCCGCTGGTCGGCGAGGCCGCCACCTTCCGCACGCCGTGGCTGGGGCTCTTCGGCGACCTCGACCAGTCGATCTCCGTCGCCGACGTGGAGACATTGCGCACCGCGGTCGCCGCCGCGTCGGTGGACACCCACGTCGTGCGCTACGCGCACGCGGAGCACGGCTTCTTCTGCGACGAACGCGAGACGTACGAGCCCGAGGCCGCCGCCGACGCGTGGGGACGCACGCTCGCGTGGCTGGCCCGGCTCGACCGCCGGGAGCCGGGTTCGTAGCGAGCCCGAGCGGTGTGCTGGTGCAGGGAGGCCCGGCGCGCGACGCTGGAGAGGGCAGCACGTTCCCCGGGGGAGAGGAGCGAGCGATGGGGTTCCACCACGTGGCGCTGGCCACGCGAGACCTGGCCGCCACCCACGTCTTCTACACCGAGGCCATGAGCTTCGAGCTCGTGAAGGTGGTGGCGGCGCCGACGCGCGGCGAGGGCACAGGCTGGGCCCGCCATCTCTTCTACGACACCGGGGGCCAGGGGCTGATCGCGTTCTGGGACCTACACGACGAGACGATCCCCACCGACTGCGACCCCGCGATCAGCACCGGCCTCGGCCTGCCCGTATGGGCCAACCACCTCGCCTTCGACACGCCTGGCCTCGACGCGCTCGAGCAACGCAAGCGAAGGTGGCTCGACGCGGGGCACGACGTCGCCGAGATCGATCACGGCTGGTGCACGTCGATCTACACGACCGACCCCAACGGCATCTTGGTCGAGTTCTGCTGCACCACGGCCGGCCTCACCCGGGCTGACCGCGACGAGGCGCAAGTGCTGCTCCGCGCCGAGCAGCCTCCGCTCGAGGTCGCACCCAAGGCGATCGTCCACCGCGCCGAGAAAGCGCCGGCCTGCTAGCAGCACCCAGCTCGCCGGCGGCGCTCGATAGCCTGCCCGCGATGAGCGCCGACCGTGGCCGCATCGGCCGCTACGACAACCCCTTTCTCGTCGCCGAATGGCACCGCGACCCGCCGGTGGGCACGCACTGCGAGCCGTACGTGCTCCCCACCGCCGACCGCGGCGCCGCCCACGGCTGGCTCTACGCGCGCGGCCGCGAGAGCACGGTCGTATGCCTGATGCACCCGCGGGCGGACTTCTCGCACCACTACGCCGTGCCCGGGCTGCTCGACGCCGGCCTCGCGGTCTTCTGCGAGACCAGCCGCTGGCTCAACAACGACGCCACTCTGTTGCACGAGGTGGTGCTGCTCGACGTGGCCGCCGGCGTGACCGCTATGCGCGAGCGCTTCGACCGGGTGGTGTTGTGCGGGAACTCCGGCGGCGGCTCCCTCTACACCTTCTATGTCGAGCAAGCGATGGCGGCGGGCGGGACGCGGCTCGTCGATACCGCGGCCGGTGACCCCTTCGACCTCGACCGGTTCGACCTGCCGCCGGCCGACGCGATGGTGTACCTGGCCTCGCACGCCGGTGAAGGGCACTACCTGCTCTCCGCGATCGACGCGTCGGTCACCGACGAATCCGACCCCACCTCCTGCGATCCCGATCTCGACCTCTACGACCCGGCGAACGGATTCGTGGAGCCGCCCCGGGAGACGCGCTACGCGCCCGGGTTCGTCGACCGCTACCGCGCCGCTCAGCACCATCGGGTGGCACGCATCGACGCGGCCGCACGCGAGCGTGTCGCCGCTCGGCGCGACGCGCGCGCCCGCTGGCGGGACACGGGCTCCTCCGCCGATCGTCGGGCGTCGATCGCGACCCAATTCCTCTGCGTGTACCGCACCGACGCCGACCTGCGATGTGTGGACCTCTCGCTCGACCCGTCGAAGCGCGACTACGGCTCGCTCTGGGGCGTGCGCCCCGACTGGATCAACTACGGCGCGGTGGGCTTCGGGCGGGTGGTGTCGCCGGAGGCGTGGCTCTCGACCTGGTCGGGGCTCTCTTCGCGGGCATCGATCGAGCGCACTGGTGCCGCCATGACCCTCCCCGCCCTCATGGTCACCTACACCGGCGACAACGGGATCTTCCCGTCCGACAACGAGCTGATCGCGTCGTCGCTCGCCACGTCGCACCTCGAGCGGGTCGAGCTGGACGGCGACCACTACGGCTTTCCCACCGAGACCGGTCGCGACATCGCGGTGGCGGCCGTGGCCGACTGGGTGCGCGCTACCGAGTGACGGGCGCGCCGCGTCCGAGCACGCGTAGGAGGCGGGCCCGGTTGTAGCGCTGGACGGTGATGCACGGGACGTCGGCCACCAGCGCGTAGCCGATCATCACGATCCCGGCCCACCACGGATTCCAGAGGAAGAAGAACGGCGCGGCCGCCATGACCATCCAGTGGGTGAGCTCGGCCCGCCGGGTTTCGACCACGAAGCGCTCGAGGTGGCTGCGGTCACGGCGCACGATCCGCCGCTTCGAGAACCCGCCCGCGAAGAGCGCGCCGGCCTCGGGCAGCGCATCCTTCCAGCGCTTGACCCGCAGCCAACGCTCGTAGAGCCGACCGTCGCGCTCCGCGGGCCGAAGGCGGAAGAGCGCGGTGTCGTGATCGAGGCGGCCCGCGGGAAGCAGATGCGTGAGGTAGCCGGCCAGCGTGCTCCAGGCCGCCCAGACGGCGACGTCGAGCACGAGCGTCCACCACCGGGAAAGATGCACGATCCTCACGGCGATCCTCCGTGACGCGCGCCGCGCACCGGGATCGACCGACCCTTCCACGTGACCTCGCCCCGCACCGCGGTGACCACGAGCGAGCGGGCAAAGATGGCGACAAACGCCAGGGCGGAGATCGGGAAGAGCGCCGCGGTGAGGGGGCCGAAATTGCCCAACGGTCGCAGCATCACGGCCAACTGGAGCGCGAACGCGCCATAGAGGAGCCAGGCGGCGACGGCGGGGCCGGGGCCGCCGGTGGCCAACGCGATCACGCCGCGCCCGGCGTCGTAGCTCACGACGAGGCACGCGGTGATCCACGCGACCACGAGGAGGAGGCGGGCGACGGGCGTGGTGCCCGCCCCGGCGGCGATGTTCTTGCTCCAGCCCTCGATGAGCTGGCCGACGCCGTCCGGGTACATCCGGAACGCGATCACGTCGCACCCGCCGACGCAGCGAACCGGCAACCCGGCCGACCGGAACCGGCGCGCCAGCGCGACGTCGTCGAGCACGTCGGCGCGCACCGCCTCGTGCCCGCCGACGGCGAGATAGTCCTCGCGGGTACACACGAGGCAAGGGCCGAAGGCGCCCACCACCCGGGCACGGGCACGTGACCACACCGATGACGCACCGGTGCCCATCTTCGTCACCACGTCGAAGAACGCCGACAGCCGCTCGTAGGGCCGGTGCATGCGTTGGAACGGCGCGACCGACAGCAAGCCGCTGGCGCGGGCCCGCGCCGAGACGACGCGCCGGGTGAGCTCGGGTCCGGGATCGGTGTCGGCGTCGAGGAAGACGAGCACCTCACCACTCGTGGCGCGCGAGCCCTGCCAGCAAGCCCAGCACTTGCCCGTCCACCCGGGCGGGAGCGGCGCGGACGCGAGGACGGTGACGCCGGCAGCACCGGCGACCCTGGCCGTGCCGTCGTCGGAGTGGTCGTCGACCACGATTACCTCGTCGGCAGGACGCCGCTGCGCGGCGAGCGCGCGCAGGAGCGTCGGGAGGTGGTCGGCCTCGTTGCGGGCCGGGACCACGACCGACACCGAGGGCGCGACACCGGTATCGATGTCGGCGTCGACCTCGAGGGCGGACGCGTCCGAGAGCTGCGGGAGGCGCCAACACAGCGACCAGCCGGCCAGCCAGGCGATCGCGAGGACGACGTCCTGCATGCTGAGCGACACCGGCCTCCGTCCCGTCGTCGACACGAACCTCTCGCTCCGTCGTGGCCATTTCACTACGTCGCGGCCGCGGACCGCGGCCGGCGCGGCTCGCAGTAGGGTGCGGCGCGCACGATCGACCGAGGGATCGACCGAGGAGCCGATCGAGGAGCCGATCGAGGAGGCAGCATGGAGTTCACACTGAGCCCGAGGGCAGAGGAGCTCCGCGAGCGGCTGAGCGAGCTCATCGCCACCCACATCGACCCGGCCACGCCCGTATACATGGACCAGGTCGCGGCATCGGGGAACCCGCACTACCACCCGCCGGTGATGGAGGAGCTGAAGCAGGAGGCGCGCGCCCGTGGGCTCTGGAACATGTTCCTGCCCAACGAGAAGTGGGGCATGGGCCTGTCGAATCTCGACTATGCGCCGCTCTGCGAGCTGATGGGGCGCAGCCCGCTCGCGGGAGAGGCCACGAACTGCTCGGCCCCCGACACCGGCAACATGGAGATCCTGGCCGAGTTCGGCACACCGGAGCAGCAGGAGCACTGGCTGGTGCCGTTGCTCAACGGCGAGATCCGGTCGTGCTTCGCCATGACCGAGCCGTGGGTCGCGAGCTCCGATGCCACCAACATCCAGAGCCGCATCGAGCGCGACGGCGACCACTACGTGGTGAACGCGCACAAGTGGTGGACGAGTGGCGCGGCGTCGGAGCGGTGCAAGGTCGCCATCCTGATGGGCGTCTCCAATCCCGCCGCCGACCCCTATCACCAGCACTCGATGATCATCGTCCCGCTCGACACTCCCGGCGTGAAGATCGTGCGCACACTCCCGGTCTTCGGGCACGACGCCGGTGGCGGTCACTGCGAGACGCTCTTCACCGACGTCCGCCTGCCCGCGTCCGACATCCTCGGCGGCGAGGGCAACGGGTTCGCGATGGCACAGGCCCGGCTCGGGCCCGGGCGCATCCACCACTGCATGCGGGCCATCGGCCTGGCGGAGAAGGCGCTCGAGCTGATGTGCCAGCGGGCCCAGCTGCGGGTCGCGTTCGGGAAGCACCTCGCCGACCAGGGCGTGGTGCAGGATCGGATCGCCGAGTCGCGCATCGAGATCGAGCAAGCCCGGCTGCTCACGCTCAAGGCCGCGTGGCTGATGGACACCGCCGGGAACAAGGGCGCGCGCTTCGAGATCGGGGCCATCAAGGTGGTGGCCGCGAGGGTGGCCACCAACGTGATCGACCGCGCCATCCAGCTGTTCGGCGGCGCCGGCGTGTCCGACGACTGGCCGCTCGCGACCATGTACACCTACGCCCGCACGCTCCACCTGGTGGACGGGCCCGACGAGGTGCACAAGCAGCAGATCGCCCGGCGCGAGCTGCGGAAGTACGAGAGCCTCCGCGCGTAACCTCTCACCTTCCCCTGCCCCCGCCGAGTCGGTGCGACAAACCGCACCACGTGCGGAGAAGCGCACCAACGTGGGGGAGAGCGTCGGGGGGCGAGGCAGCTACGCGGCCAACGAGCGCCGGCGGGCGATGCCGTGCTCGCCCACCGGCCCCACCCGCAGGCCGCGCTCGGCGAACACGTCGGCGAGCAGCGGGAGCGCGCCGAGCGCCGAGTGCCAGCAGTCGGGTGCCGACGTGCAGTCGGAGTCGTGGAGGAGCACGGTGCCACCGGCGATCCGGCCCCGGGTCACGTCGTGCGCGACGGTCTCGGGTGTCGCTTGCGAGCGCCAGTCGCGACCCCAGGCCGTCCACAGGACGGTGTCGAGGCCGAGCCGCCTCGCGGCGCGCAACGAGCCGGCCGACAGCGTGCCGTAGGGCGGACGGAACCAGACCGGCTCGACGCCGCTCGCGTCGGCGACGGTGTCGCGCCCCCGACAGATGTCGTCGAAGGCGGCCGACGGGCGGCGGCGCAGCATGCTGAGGTGCTCGTCGCCGTGGAGGCCGATCTCGTGACCGGCCGCGGCAACCTCGGCCGCGAGGCCGGGCGCCCGCCGGGTCATGTCGCCGAGCATGAAGAAAGTGGCTCGCCAACCGAGCTCCGCGAGCACCTCGAGGAAGCGCGGCGTCGACGCGGGGTCGGGCCCGTCGTCGAACGTGAGCGCCACGTGGCCCGGGTCGCCGACCCCCGCGAGCGCGGGCGTGACGCGACGGCGCAATGCAGAGATGCTCGCCAGCGACGGCGCCGCGTGCGCGGCCGCGGCCACTGCGACCAGGCCTGTGCCCGCGGCGGCGAGCGCGGCGGAGCGTCCGCTCATCGCAGGTCGGCGAGCGGCGCCGACGTGACCCCGGCGCCCTGCATGCGGCCCTCGAGGTGGGCCAGCCCGGCCTCGAGAGCCGCCGGGCTGCGTCCTCGACCGTCGAGCACGTAGACCTTCGATGCCTGCACCTCACCGACTCGCTCAGGCCTGAACACGTGGTCGGCGAGGACGAGACGCTGCCCGCGCCGGTGCGACCATGCCTGGTCGAAGGCGTCGAGCCGCCGCTCGGGCGCGAACTCGTGAACGCGCACACCGGCATGGGAGCGGAGCAGGTCGCCGGTGCGGGCGACGTCGGCCTGGGCCCGATCCCACCGCAGCCGCCGGCCGTGACCCCAGCCGCCGTTTCCGATGTCGACGCCGGTCGCGGCGAGGTGCCGGACGCTCTCGGGGCTCGCCTTCGCCGTCTGACCGTCGACGATCGCGGTGACGTGCATCGCCGCGAGCCGCTGCGTGACTGCGGGATCGGCGAGCTCGTTGGCGTCGATGCGGACGCCGACGTAGGACTGGCCGAGCGAGTTGCGCGGCGGTCGGGCGATCCCCACACCCAGGGCGGCCACGGCCTGCGCGCCGACGGTGAGGCTCCCGTAGACGAGCACGGCCGCGGCGGCGACCCGCCGCGCCACACGAGGGGTACGCGGCAGCCGGAAGGGGATGAGCTCCCGCTGTGCGGCCCCGCGATCGGCGACCTCGCACACGTCCGCCGACACGTCACCCGCGAACAACGACTTGCCCATCGCGATCTGCTGATCGCGCGCCTCGCCCGGGGTCGTGAGCTCGTCGAGGGCCGTGAACAGCTCACTCTCGTCGTGCGCGTATTGCGTGACGCCGGCATCGGCCATGTACCGCGCGTTCTCGCGCCCGTGGCCCGGGATGGGGTGGTACGTGACGACGGGGAGGCCGGCCGCGAACGACTCCATGCAGGTGAGGCCGCCGGCGTTCTCGACCACGGCGTCGCAGGCCGCCATGAGTGCGGGCATCTCGCTCGTCCAACCGAGCACGACGCCGACGCCGAGCTCGTCGAGCGCGTGCTTCAGCTTCTCGTCGTGCCCGCAGGCGGTGATCGGGTGGTAGCGCCCCGAACGGGCGATGGCCCGCACGGTGGAGACGACATCGCCCACGCCCCACGACCCGGCGACCACGAGCACCGCCCGCTCGCCGGGACCGAGACCCAGCGCGACGCGTGACGCGGCCCGGTCGGGGAGCGTGCCGGTGAAACGGCTGCTCACCAGCGGGCCCGGCGCGCGCGTCTCGCCGCCACGACTGCGCTCCTCCGCCGCCTTGGCTGCCCACGAGCTCACCGCGACGTGGAGGTCGACCGACGGATGGACCCAGAGCGGGTGCACGGCGAAGTCGGTGAGGTAGGTCACCACCGGAACACGCAGCCAGCCCTTCTTGCGCATTCGCCCGAGTACCAGCGACGAGAGACAATAGGTGGAGACCACGGCGTCGGGGTGGAGGTCCTCGATGTCGCGCTGCAGCGACCGGCGGGTGAGCCACGAGTCGAACGCGACCATGGGCCCCCACAGGAACGGCAGGAGGTACCAGAGCCGATAGGTGAGCTCGTAGGTCCAGGGCGCGATCCGGAGCTGGAGCTCGTAGCTCCAGCGCACGAACCGGCCGATCCCGAAGGGCGCGGCGTCGAGGAAGTCGATGATGCGGACCTCGTCGCCCCTGGCCTCGAGCCGGGCGCGCAGCTCTTTGGCCGCGCCGTCGTGGCCCTCGCCCATAGAAGCCGAGACGATGAGAATTCGCCGTCGCACGGGTTGGAGATTAGTTGGGCGCCGTCGGCGGAGCGGTCACCCGGGCCCGAGAGGGTGCCCCCCGGGCCCGGCGCCGCCCGGGCACTAGCGTTTCGGGGTGGCCATCGTCCTCGCCCTGGGTGGGGCGTTGCTCTTCGCGGTGGCATCGGTGCTCCAACAGCGGGCCGCGTCGGAGGCGCCCGCGGGAACGTCGATGCGCATCGGCCTCATGCTCCACCTGCTCCGACGGCCGATGTGGCTGGCGGGCTACGCGGCTGACTGGGGCGGCTTCGGCCTCCAGGCCATCGCCCTCGGTGTGGGCTCGCTTCTCGTGGTGCAGCCCGTCCTCGTGACCGGGCTGCTCTTCGCGCTCCCGATCGGCGCGGCGTGGGCCGGGCGACGGCTGAGCCGCTCCGATTGGGTGGCGGCGATCGTGCTCACGGCAGGGCTGGCGGCGTTCCTCCTCGAGGGCTCCCCGACCGGCGGTGCCGACCGGGCCGACATCGGCCCGTGGCTGGTGTGCGGAGCGGTTGCGGGCCCGCTGCTCGGGGCGAGCGTGGTGGCCGCGCTGCGCACCTCCGGCACGGCGCGCGCCGTGCTCCTCGCGTTCGCCACCGGGCTCTGCTACGGCATGACGGCCGCGCTCACCAAGACGACCGTGAGCTTGCTCTCCGACGGTCTCGGCCCGGCGGCGACGAGCTGGGAGCCCTACGTGCTCGCGGCGCTCGCCAGCCTCGGAATGATCATCAACCAGAGCGCGTTCCAGGCCGGCGCGCTCTCGGCCTCGCTCCCCACGCTGTCGATCGTGGAGCCGATCGCGGCGGTCGTGATCGGGGTGACCCTGCTAGACGAGCGGATCCAGGCCTCCACGCCGCTCGAGTGGGTGGTGATCGCGGCGTCGGTCGCGGCGATGACCTACTCCGTGATCGTCCTCGCCCGCAGCGCGGCCGCGGCCGAGGTGACACCACCCGTGCCGATGGTGCCGGCGCCGCCCTTCTAGGCCGGCTCCTCCACGACGAGCTCGCCGGCGGCGTGGCGGGCGCGCAGCACCTTCTTGTCGAACTTGCCGACGCTCGTCTTCGGCACCTCGTCGATGAACGCCCACCGCTCGGGCAGCTGCCACTTGGCGATCTTCCCCGCGAGGAAGCTCTTGAGCTCGGCCGCGCTCACCGATGCGCCCTCCTTGCAGACCACGCAGGCGAGCGGCCGCTCGCTCCACTTGGGGTCGGGCACGCCCACCACCGAGGCCTCGACGACGTCGGGGTGGGCCATGAGCGCGTTCTCCAGCTCGACCGACGAGATCCACTCGCCGCCCGACTTGATGACGTCCTTGGCCCGGTCGGTGATCTGCACGAAGCCCTTCGGGTTGATCGTGCCGACGTCGCCGGTGCGCAGCCAGCCGTCGTCGAACTTCTCCGGCGACGGGTCGCCGTAGTACGAGCCGGTGATCCACGGTCCGCGGATCTCGATCTCCCCCACCGCCTCGCCGTCCCACGGGAGCGGCGCGCCGTCGTCGCCCACGATGCGCAGCTCGACGCCGGCGAGGATGCGACCCGTCTTCTCGCGCCAGTCCATCTCCTCGGGCGTGCCGAGGGGAACGCCGCGCGGCGGGTGGGCCAGCGCTGCGAGCGGGCTTGTCTCGGTCATCCCCCACCCCTGGATGATGCGCACGCCGTGCTGCTCCTCGAAGCGTTCCATGAGAGAGCGCGGCACCGCGGAGCCGCCGCACACCACGAGCCGGAACGACGAGAGGTCGACGGGGTGGTCGTCGGCGTAGCGGAGCAGGTCGGACCAGATCGTCGGCACCGCGCCGGCCACGGTCGGCCGCTCCGCGGTGATGAGCCTCGCCAGCGGCTCGGCCTGGAGGAAACGGCCCGGCATGACGAAGTCGGAGCCGGCGAGCCAGGCCGCGTACGGCAGGCCCCACGCGTTGGCGTGGAACATCGGGACGATCGGCAGCACGCGGTCGTGCTCGGTGAGGGCGAGCGCGTTGCCCGCGTTCACACCCATGGAGTGCAGCACCGTGGAGCGGTGCCCGTACACGACGCCCTTCGGGTTGCCGGTGGTGCCGCTCGTGTAACACATGGCCGCGGCGGCGCGTTCGTCGAGCTCGGGCCAGTCGAAGCCGGGCTCCTCGGCCGCGAGCAGTGCCTCGTACCGGAGAATGTCGGCTCCCGCGGCTACCGACGCGAGCTCGGTGGTGTCGCCGCTGCCCACCACGAGGTAGCGCTCGACCGACTTGAGGTCGGCCGCCACCTTGGCCAGCACCGGCACGAGGTTGTCGTCGACGATGACGACGCGGTCCTCGGCGTGGTTGACCACGTAGGTGAGCTGCTCGGGGAAGAGGCGGATGTTGAGCGTGTGCAGCACCGCTCCCATGCACGGCACGGCCAGGTACGCCTCGAGGTGCTCCTGGGTGTTCCAGCAGAAGGTGCCCACGCGGTCGCCCTGCTCGATGCCGAAGCGGAGGAGGGCGGTGGCGAGCTGCTCGGCTCGGGCCGCGACCTCGGCGAAGCTCGCCCGGCGGCTCGTGTCGCCCTCGAACGTCACCACCTCGCTCTCGGCGAACACGGCCCGCCCGTGCCGGAGGATCGAGCTGATCGTCAGCGGGAAGTCCTGCATGGTGCTCGGGATCATCGGGGCCTCCTGATGACGCGCGCGCGCAGCGGCAGCGTATTCGGGTGCGATGGGCTCCGCCCACCCGGTGGTGGGCCCGCGAGGCGTCAGGGCGGTTCGACCTCGTGCGCGGCCGTGTGCGCCGGCGTGACCAGCCCGGCCAGGGCCGCGCCGCCGAGCACGGCGACGCCACCGATCACCTCGAGGAGCCGGATCGCCTCGCCGAGGAACACCGCGGCGAGGACCACGGCCGACGCGGCCTCGAGCGTCATCACCACCGCGGTGCGCGACGCGCCCAGCCGGTCGAGAGCCACGAAGAACAGCGTGAACGCGGCGGCGGTTGCCACGCCGTTGCCCAGCAGCGGCGCGAGGCTCGACCCGGGAGCCCGTAGCTCCCCTGTCACCGCTCCCACCGTGAGCAAGCTGGCCGACGCGCCCACCGCGGTCCACGCGGCAGCGGTGAGCGAGTCGGTGCGGTGCAGCAGCCGGGCGCTGCCGAGCGCGTAGCACGAGAAGAACAGCACCGAGCCGACCACGAAGCCCGCGCCGGCGAGGGTGATCGACACCTCGCCGCCGCCGACGGCCACCGCGAAGGCGCCCCCCATCGAGAGGGCGAGCGCGAGGAACACCGACGGCCTCGGCGCGACCTCGCCAAGTAGCAGCTCCACGCCCGTCACCACGGCCGGGTACGAGTAGAAGAGAAGGGTGACCGCCGCCGCCGTCCCCCGCTCGAGCGCCATGAAGAAGAAGGTCGACTCGAGCGCGTAGACCACCATCCCGAGCAGCAGCGCCCGCATCCGCTCGCCGGGTGGAGGCAGGAGCGGCCGTCGGCGCACGGTCAGCACGCCGAACAAGAGCAGCCCCGCCGCCGCGAATCGCACGCCCAGCGCGGTGAGGGGCCCCAGGCCGTTCTTCGCCACGATGCGGCTGAACAACACCGTCGTGCCGAAGGCGATCGCGCCGGTCGCGGCGAGCCCGAAGTCGACTGCTCTCGTCCGGCGCGGGCCGGTGCGGCGCGGGCTCGTGCGGCGCGACCGGAGGGTCGCGTCGGGCGCGTTCACCAGCCGACGATCACCCCGAGGAGGAGCCCGAGCACGAACAGGCCGCCGGCGCGGCGGGTGTGCACGAAGGCGAGGGCCGCGAACCAGAGCGGCCACACCGGGAAACCCTCGGGCGGCGCGTCCGGCTTCGGTTGCCCGAACGCCTTCCAGATCGGCACCAGCTTGGGCACCGCGAGGAGCGCGAGCAGCGCGGGCACCGGGAGCGCGCGCACCGCGACGAGCACCGCGACGAGCACGTAGAAACCGGCCATCAGCGCTTGCGCCGCAACCCGTGCCGCCCGTTCGCCCATGATCACGGGGAACGTGCGGGTGCCGTCGGGCGCATCCCACGGGATCTTGTCGATGTGCTTCCCCATGAGCACCGCGGTGCAGAGCAGCGCGTAGGGGATCGATGCCACGATCACCTGCCAGGGAATGCTGCCCGTGGCCGCGTAGTAGGTGCCGCCGACCATCAGCGGGCCCCAGACCACGAGCACGGTCGGCTCGCCGAGACCGTGCTTCTTCAGCCGCAGCGGTGGCGCGGTGTAGGCCAGCGAGAGCAGGAAGCCCGAGAGCGCGAACGCGACCACCGGCCAGCCGCGCGCGGCACCGAGGACGACGAGGATCCCGAGGTCACCCAGATTGATCGTGATCGCCGCGGTCGCGAGGCCCCGGCGGCTGGTCATCCCCGAGAGCACGGGGTGGGGCGCGTACAGCGCGCGCGGATAGCTCTCGGAGTCGGTGCCCACGCCCAGATCGAAGAGGTCGTTCATGAGGTTGTTGGCCAGGTGCGCGAGCATGAGCCCGACCGCGGCGAGCAGGAGCAGCCCGACGTCGACGCTGTCGGGAGTCCGCCACCAGGCGAGGAAGCCGCCGACGGCCGCCGCCGTGAGCGTCATCGGGATCACGGAGGCCCGCGTGAGCACGAGCCAGCGGGAGATGGGGTCGACCGGGCCGTCGGGCGGGTTGGTCGTGCGGAGCACGTGGAGCCAGTTGCGCACCAGGCTCCGGCGTGCAGGCGCCGCCACCTTCGACATCGCCCCGGTCATCACGGCGAGCGTACCCGGGCGCCCGTGCGCCATGCCCGAGCGGCTGGCCACACGACTTGCGATACGACCGGCCACATGACTGGGGGCCCGCGATTCGGGACCTTGGTCCCGCGATCCCGGACCAACGCACCTGGGCTCCGCGGTCGCCGCCGTCGAGGATCGGAGCACACGCGACCGGACCGGCCCAGTCCGGACCGGCCCCGTCGACGCCCGAGGAAGGTTCCCCGAGGAGGGTTCATGGCCCCCGAGGACGTGCCCGAGAACGTGCCCGAGGGCACTCGCGCCCGACCGATCACACCGATCACCGAGCGCAGCGAGTTCCGCTGGTGGACCGGCGCGGTTACGTTCGCGGCGCTCGCCGCGCTGCTGGTGGCGGTCATCGCGGTCGCCATGGCCAACAGTGCGAAGTCGTCGACCGGGCGCACGAAGACCGTGGCGGTCGCGGAGTCGGCCGGTCCCAAGATCGACTTCTCGGCCACGGCGCCGCCGGGGTTCAAGCCGCGTGACCCGGTGGCGCCACCGACGGCCCCGGGGACCGTGCACCAGATCACCCTGCACGCCAAAGAGGGCCAGCTCGAGATCGCGCCCGGCCACGTCCAGGAGATGTGGAGCTTCAACGGGACCGTGCCGGGTCCGGTGCTGAGGGGAAAGGTGGGTGACACGTTCGAGGTCACGCTGGTGAACGACGGGACCAACGGGCACTCGATCGACTTCCATGCCAGCAAGGTCGCGTGGAACGTCGAGATGCGCACGATCAACCCCGGTGAGTCGCTCGTCTACCGCTTCGAGGCGAAGCACGCCGGCATCTTCATGTACCACTGCGGCACGCCGCCGGTGATCCACCACATCGGCAACGGCATGTACGGCGCGATCATCATCGACCCACCCGACCTGCCGCCCGTCGACCACGAGCTCGTGATGCTCCAGTCCGAGCTGTACACCGCTCCCCCCGGCCAGGTCGCCGACGTCGCCAAGATGCTGGCCGAGAAGTGGGACGCGGTCGTCTTCAACGGCTACGTGAACCAGTACAAGTTCGCGCCCATTCGTGTGGAGCCCGGCCAGCGCGTCCGCATCTGGGTGCTCGACGAGGGGCCGTCGGAGAACTCTTCGTTCCACGTGATCGGCACCATCTTCGACACCGTGTTCAAGGAGGGCACGTACACGCTCCGGCCGGGGCCGAGTCTCGGCGGATCGCAAGCCCTCGACCTCCAGCCCGCGCAGGGCGGGTTCGTGGAGTTCACCTTCGACGTCCCGGGCATGTACCCGTTCGTGACGCACAAGTTCGCCAGCGCGTCGAAGGGCGCGCTCGGCCTGTTCCAGGCCGGCGACGTGAAGATGCCGGCGGCCGGGGGAGGGCACTAGGCGCGCACATCGATCCCGCTTCTTCCGCGCATCAGACCCGGAGACCGCACCTGGTGCGCGGAAGAACGCCGCATTACCCGCCGTAGTTCATCCTCGTGTCCTCCATGCGGAGGACGGGCGTGTCGTCGTCCTTCTGGAAGCCGCAGTCGACGATCTCCCCGATGAACAGCGTGTGGCCGCCGACGTCGACCTGCTGACGCACCTCGCAATCGAGGAAGGCGACGGCCTGGTCGAGGATCGGGGCGCCGGTGACGCCGTCGTGGTACGGAAAGCCGTTGAGCGTGTGGGCCTCGGCGTCGACCTCCACCGGCTTGGTGAACTTGCGAACGATGGCGCGATCGTCGCGGTCGATCAGGTTGAGTGAGAACACGCCGCCGGCGGCGACGAGCTCGTGGGTGAAGGCATCGTGCTCGATCGAGACGCCGAGGAGCTTCGGGTCGAAGCCGAGCTGCGTGGCCCAGTTCAGCGTCATGCCGTTGCGCCGCTCGCCGTCGCGCGCGCCCACCACGTAGAGGCCGCTCGGCATCTTCCACAGCAGTCGCCGGCGGCGCCGGTCGTACTCGTCGGGATCGGCGCCGTCGGGGAACGGCGGGACGGGGCCTTCCTTCACGGGCACTGCAAGGACCCTACCGCCGCGTTGCTCGCCACGCGGCCGCTACTGATGCCGGTGTGGCTTCGGATCGCGCCAGTGGTGAGCGAGGAGCTCGTGCGGATCGACGCCAGGGCGATCAGGCGGGCTCGGATGGACGATGACCGTCGCCAGGCGTCGGACTTCGTGGAGCAACCGATGTTCCGCATCGTGCGCGATGGCGTGGCCCTCGTCGAGTGAGAGACCGTCTCCGACGGTGACCTCGACCTCGGCGTGCAGCTGGTGGCCGATCCACCGCAGTCGGAGGTCGTCGACGCGTCCCACACCGGGGACCCGCTCGACGACGTGACGAGCTTCGTCGACGAGCTCGGGGCTCACGGCATCCATGAGCCGGTGGTAGACGCTCCGCGCCGCGTCCTTGAGCACCAACAGGATCGCCAGCGTGATCAGGAGACCGACGAGCGGGTCTGCCTCCCGGAAGCCGAGGGCGACACCTCCGGCCCCGACGAGCACGGCGAGGGAGGTGAGGCCGTCCGTACGGGCATGGAGTCCATCTGCCACCAAGGCGGCCGATCCGATGCGGCGGCCGGTGCGGATCCGGCACTGGGCGGCGATCTCGTTGCCGACGAAACCGAGGACGGCCGCGAGAGCGACCCAGGCGAGGTTGTGCACGCTCTCGGGATGCAGGAGGCGTCGGATCGCCTCGTAGGCGGCGACGATGGCCGAGGCCGCGATGGTGAGGACGATAGCGATGCCGGCGAGGTCCTCGGCGCGACCGTAGCCGTAGGTGTAGCGGCGGTTCGCCGGCCGGCGGGTGAGCGTGAACGCGACCCACAGAGGAACCGCGGTGAGCGCGTCGGCGAAGTTGTGGAGCGTATCGCCGAGCAGCGCCACCGACCCGCTCGCTGCGACCACGACCGCTTGGCCCATGGCCGTGGCGGCAAGCACGGCGAGCGAGATCTTCAGGGCCCGGATTCCCTCTCGGCTGCCCTCGAGAGCCTCGTCGAGATGCTCCGCGGAGTCGTGGCGGTGCGGGCGGCCCAGGTGGCGAAGCCAACCCCCGATCCCCGCACGAATCTCGCCGCGCGCTCGGTGCTCGTGTCCGTCCGAGTCCATCGCCACCGCTCCTCGGCCTTCACCGGCGGGTGATTCCCCCGAGATTGTGCCGCGCCCGGGTAGGTCTGTCCGCACATCGGGACCTCAGCCCCCGGAGCAGGCCGAGGGGGCCAGAAGAAGGAGTGCTGCCGCCCATGACGCAGCCGCGGCCCTGTGCTCGATCGTGGAACCATGGCGGCATTGTGGCCGACGGGATCTACGAGCACGTGCGTAGGGCGCTGATGTTGGGACGCGGCAGCGCATGAGACGCCTTCCGCCGGACGCGCGCCGGATCCTGGTTGCACAGGCATTGCGCGCGTTCGCGTACGGCTTCGGCGCGGTCCTCCTCGGAGCGACGCTCAAGGACCGCGGCTTCTCCTCGGGGGAGGTCGGGCTGGTCCTCGCCTCGGTCGTTGCGGGCACGGTACTCACGTCGGTGGCCATCGGACGCTACGGCGACCGGATAGGGCGGCGCCGTTGCTACGTCGTGCTCTACCTCGCCCTGGCCGGAACCGGCATGGTGTTCGCGTTGTCCGACCAGCTCGCGCTGCTCGTCGCAGTTGCGCTGACGGGGTCCCTGTCGACCGAGGTCGTGGAATCGGGCCCGTTCACCTCGCTCGAGCAGGCCATGCTCGCGACCGACTTGCACGGCAGGGAGCGGATCCGCGGGTTCAGCACCTACAACGCGGTCGCGTCCGCGGCCGGCTCCCTGGGTGCGTTGGCCGCCGGGATCCCGAGCCTGGCGCGCGACCTGGTGTCCGGCTTCCCCTCGGACGAGCGCTGCTTCCTGGTCTTCGTCCCCGTCGCGCTCGCCGGTGCTGCAGTGGGCCAGCGCCTCTCCCGGGCCGTCGAAGCGGGACAGGCAGGACCGGCCAGTCCCGAGCCTTCGTCCGGGTTGGGTCCATCACGACCGGTCGTCACGCGACTCGCCGCGCTGTTCGCGGTCGACTCCTTCGGCGGCGGCTTCGTCGTCCAGGCCTTCATCGCCTACTGGCTCTCGGTCCGTTTCGACGCGTCCGTGGGGACCCTCGGCGTCACGTTCTTCGCCGTCGGCGCCCTGCAGACGATCTCGTTCCTCGTCGCGGCACGGCTCGCCGAACGTTTCGGCCTGCTCCGCACGATGGTGTTCACCCACCTCCCGTCGAACCTCCTGCTCGCGTTCATCCCGCTCGCGCCCGACCTCCCGACCGCGATCGCCCTGCTGCTGGCACGCACCGCGCTGTCGCAGATAGACGTCCCGACCCGGCAGGCCTACGTCATGGCCCTCGTTACTCCCGAGGAGCGAACCACGGCCGCCGCGTACACCAACACGGCCCGCTACGTCGTGCGCCCGATCGGACCCCTCCTCGCCGGCGTCACGCAATCGGTGGCGCTCGGGCTCCCCTTCGTGCTGGCCGGAGCCATCAAGAGCGCCTATGACGTCGTCCTCTGGCGCTGGTTCTCCAGGGTCCGACTCCCGGACGAGACGCATCGCGCCACACCGTCGCTCGCCACGCCCGCCGAGGAGGAGAGATGATCGTGTGCCTCCGAACCGTCCGTGTCCCACAGCTGGAGCGAGCGCGCTACCTCGAGTGGATCACCGCCGGTCGCGCGGTGCGCGAGGCGCACGGGATCCTGGCCGAGGTCGTCCTCGAGCCTGCGGATGGCGCCGGCGAGACCGTGGTGATCACGATCTGGCCGAGCCACGCGGTGCTCGACGCCTGGATCGCCACGCCTGAGCGGGCCGCGCTGACGGCCTCCGAGGTCCATCGGGCTGTCGAGCACCGGCCGATCATTCGCTACGACGTGGCCGGTGGCTACTTCAACCTTCCCGGCCTCGCCCGCCAACCCGTGTCCCATGACCGAGAGGAGCCCGAGTCATGAAGTGGGTGACCCGCGCTCGCCCGAAGACCGATCGGATCGCCTGTCCCTGGCTCATCCGACGCTTCATCGACCCCGACGCCGAGATCCTCTACGTCCCGCCTCCCGAGGTCCTCGACACCTCGACCCGGGAAGGCGGACGCTCGTTCGACGCGCCGGGCGCCGAGTTCGACCATCGCGACGGGCGCTGCACCTTCGAGGTGCTCATCGACGACTTCGGGCTCGACGACGCGGCCCTCGGGCGTCTGGCCCGGATCGTGCACGCGGCCGACATCGCCACCGAGCTCGACACGGACCCGGCCGGACCGGGACTGCTCGCCATCGGGCTCGGCGGCCTCGACGTCGAATCCGACGATCACCGACTGCTCGAACGCGCCGGCTTCGTCTACGACGCCCTCTACGCCTGGTGCGCCCGGCAAGTCGCGGTCCAACCGGCCTGAGCGGGCACCTCACCTACGACAGCCTGCGGGGCCTCCACCGTGTGGATCAGGCCCGCAGCTCGGCCACGCTTCGACCCGGAGCGAGGCGGGCGGCGAATGGGCGGAGCGGGTGATCCGATCCCTAGGCTCGGACCGAACAGGGATCAGGCCGAAGCGAGCACAGGAGGCAGCGTCATGGCGATCGCAGTGCTGTTCGAGTTCCCCGCCGACTCGATCGACAAGTACGACCGGGTGTTGAAGGCCGGCGGCAACGCGGTCGAGGACCAGCCGGAGCGGCCGTACCACGTGTGCTTCGAGACCGGGAGCGGGTTCTCCGTGCTCGACGTGTGGGAGTCGGAGGAGGCCTTCGGTCGGTTCGGCGCGTTGCTGGGCCCGGCCCTGCAGGAGGCGGAGCTCTCGACCGAGCCCAAGATCTACCGCGTGCACAACATCATGACGGCATAGGGATCATGCCGAGCTCGCGCGCTCGCGCTCAGCCCGAGCGGTCGGTTGGGTCCGGCGGATCGTGGCCGTGCCGCGACGGCGGGTCGGTGTCGCCCGCGATGCGGCCGGCATAGCGTCGCGCGTCCAGCAGGCGCAGCACCGGGATGCGCCGGAACTCCAACGCCACGATGATCAGCACGGTGAGGGCCGAGGCGAGGAACAGACGGCCGGCGCCGGCCAGGACGCCGGCGGCCGACGTCGCCCACACCGCCGCCGCGGTGGTGAGGCCCCGCGGCTCACCCGACCCGGTGTGGAGCACGAGGCCGGCACCGATGAACCCGACGCCGGTGACGATGCCGGCGATGACCTTCTCCGCGGTCGACGGGAACGCGTCCACGCCGAGCACCGTGAACGCGGCCGCGCCCGAGCTGACCAACGAGAACGTGCGGTCGCCAGCCGGCATGCCGCGCACCTCACGCTCCCATCCCACCGCGAAGCCTAGGGCCGCACCGAGGGCGACGCGTCCGAGCAGCGCGAGGTCGTGCGTCACGGCCGGTCGACGCCGAGCGCGGCGCGGGCCGCGGCGAGCGCGTGCCCACGCTCGACGGAGGTGTCGATCTCGGTCGCATCGGGCCACGGCTCGGCGACCGCGGCCATCGCCGCGGCCACGTCGGGGGTGGCGTCCGAGGGGTCGGTTCCGACAAGCGCGCGCGCGGCGAGCCTCCGGGTCGCGACCTCGACCGGGGCCACGCAGCGGAGCGCGTCGAAGATGCTCGAGGTCTCCTCCGCGACGCAGGCCGCGGTATCACGCCAGCGCCTTCCGCCAAACGACGCGTCGAGCACGACCGACTCCCCCAGCGCCAGGGCTCGCCCGGCGCGCGCGAGGAGCTCCTCGTAGGTCGCCGCGGTCGCGGCCGGCGTGTAGATGCCCTCCTCGAAGCCCGCCGCGGCCCGCGTGTGGTGGGAGCAGCCGGCGAGGTCCTTGCGCACCTCGTCGCTTCGCAGCAACACCCACCCGCACGCGTCGGCGAGGGCTCCGGCGAGCGTCGACTTGCCGGTGCCGGGAAGGCCGCCGACCACCACGAGGTGGGTCTGTGCGCGCTCGAGGTGCCCGTGGGCGAGCTCGAGCAACGCGACGGCCTCCTTCGCCGCCGCGACCGCACCGTCGGCCGCGCGGAGCCCGTCGACCTTCGACCGGACCAGCGCCCGGTAGGCGAGGGCGTGCTCGGCGAGCGATTCAGGGTAGGCGTCGGCCGAGAACTCCCGATACGCGGCCAGGAACCACCGGCCGAGGTCGGGTCGGCCGAGCCGCTCCAGGTCGAGGGCGAGGAACGCGACATCGGCGACCGTGTCGCCGTAGCGGAGCGTGTCGTCGAACTCGAGGCAGTCGAGGATGCGGGGCCCGTCGGGAAGACAGAAGATGTCGTCGGCGAGGAGGTCGCCGTGGCCGTCGACGACCTTGCCGGCCCGGATGCGCTGCTCGAGCAGCGGCGCGCGTCCGGCGAGGTAGCGCGCCGCGAGACTGCCCACCTGGTCCAGCGCGTCCGCGTCGAACACCGTGCCCGCGAGGCCCCGCATCTCGTCGAGGCTGGCGGTCCAGAGGCCGAGGAGCGCGTCGCCGGTCGCGGCGGCCGAGATCGACGGCGACCGCGCGGCCGCGGCGTGGAACGCGGCCATCTTCCTCGCGATCGCCCGCAGCTCGTCGCGGGCGTCCGCTCCCGACGACACAAGCGCCGAGAGGCGCCGGTCGTCGGGCATCCTGCGCATCACGACGGCGTGGTCGACGACCCGCTCGTCGAGGCCCATGACCTCGGCGACGCCGAGATACACGTCGGGCGCGAGCCGGCGGTTCAGCTCGACCTCGCGGCGGCAGGCCTCCTCGCGTCGCTCGGCGGTCGACAGGTCGATGAACCCGAAGCGCACCGGCTTCTTGATCTTGAAGACCAGGTCGTCGCGGAACAGGAGCGTGGAGACGTGCGTCTCGATGGTCGACACGGTGCCGTCCTCGAGCGCGATGCGGCTGGCGAAGTCCTCCCCCGTGGCCAGCACTGTACTCATGGCGTGCCCACCTCGAGCGGCCCCGCGTCGATGCTCACCCGCGTGCCCGCGTCACCGCGCACGATCGCCGGCGCGTCCGCCAACGCGCCGATGGCAGCCGGCCGGCCGGTGGCAGCGGCGAACCAGCTCGCGGCGTCGACCTTGGGCCGCATCGAGCCCGCGGGGAACTCGAACGCCCGCAGCGCGGTCGGCGTCGCCTCACGGATCGCTTGCTCGTCGGGAGTCCCGCGGTCGGCGAGCACCGCGGGCACGTCGGTGAGGAAGAGGAGCAGGTCGGCGCCGAGCTCACACGCGAGGAGCGCGGCGGCCCGGTCCTTCTCGATCACCGCCTCCACGCCGCGCAGCGCGCCGCTGTCGTCGAGCACCACCGGGATGCCACCACCGCCTGCACACACGACCAGCACGCCCGCGTCGACGAGCAGCTCGATCGTGCGCAGCTCGACGATCTCGCGCGGGAGTGGCGAGGCAACCACTCGGCGCCAGCGATCGCCGGCGGGCGCCACCGCCCACCCGCGCTCGGTGGCGAGCCGGCCGGCTTCGTCGTGGGGGTAGGTCGGCCCGACCGGCTCGCTCGGCCGCTGGAATGCGGGGTCGGCCGCGTCGACCACCACCTGGGTGAGCAGCGTGGCCACGTCGCGGCCCGGGAGCGCGTTCCCGAGCTCCTGCTCGAGCACGTAGCCGATCATCCCCTCGGTCTCGGCGCCGAGGACATCGAGCGGATACGAACGCACGTCACGGAACGCCTCGCTCTGGAGCGCGAGCAGCCCGACTTGCGGGCCGTTGCCATGGGTGACGACGACCTGGTGCTCGCGGGCGAGCTCGGCCAGCGCCGCGGCCGCGAGCTTCACGTTGCGGCGCTGCACCTCGGCCTCGAGCGGCTCACCGGGGTTGAGGAACGCGTTCCCGCCGAGAGCGACAACGATCAGCACCCCGCGAGCATGCTTCCGACGGGGTGCCGTCGGTCAGGGTCGAAGGTCACCCCGGCGCCGTCGGATGGCCCCGAGCCCGGGGACCGACACGCCAGCGCCGGCGCCGGGTACGGGCTCTTCGATCACGGGTCCGGGACCTTGGGCCCTGGGCCGGGCGGGGAGCACGCACCATGCTCGCGGGGCAACCGTTCCCAACGGCCCGGGAGGGATCATGAGCAGCCGCACGATCGTCGCCGGCGTCGACGGCTCGGAAGGGTCGGCGGGGGCCGTTGCCTGGTGCGCGGCGACCGCGCCGCTGCTCGACGCCGAGCACGCGC
>Ga0209515_10001742_pt1 | contig 35352 bp, 44 predicted proteins | sample Subgroupgradi54m_FD_187454 | JGI IMG/M metagenome (GOLD analysis project Ga0209515, IMG submission 187454) | Subsurface groundwater microbial communities from S. Glens Falls, New York, USA - GMW60B uncontaminated upgradient, 5.4 m (SPAdes)... ... | reverse complement strand
CGAAGGAGTCTTTCGCCGAAAAACGAGCGGTCGATATTCTTTAAGACAGCAGCATAAAGCCCTTCGTCAACGTAACTCGATAATCCGACGGAGAGAAGCTCCTCGACATTTTCCACAAACTGCTCTGTCCCCGCTTCATTGGACAAGATATGAGGTTTGAGGAGAGGGCTGATTTCATATGCTCTGTCCAGTTTTTTTAAGTCTTGGAGTGACTGAATGCTCTCGGAGTCAGAACTTGCTTCACGAATACTTGCCAGCCTCGCTCCTTGTGCAGTGGCCGGACCAAAGCTTTCAGCCAAAATCTGATCTGTGATTTCTTGAGTACCGGCCAATCTCGCCGCGAAAGACTTCCAATCCACCAAAGCCACCGGATCCCCACGCCTTGCCGCTGGGAGCATTCTCTCCGGCATGCTGGTGGAAATAGCGGGCTTAAATGTCATGGGTTTTGCCAGATCAATGGACTGTCTCAAAAGAATCTCCTCATACCTTTTCTGATTCGTTTCCTGAAGAGCTTGAGGAGTGATTGAAATGTAGGAGATGTTTTGTTGTTTTAAGAGGTATTTGAGATTGGGGGTGTGGTAGCCGCCTGTGATTAGGATAGCGGAGAGCGGAGAGCGGAAAGCAGGATTGCTGTCCGCTTTCTGCTTTCCGCTTTCCATCTCACTTAGGTTTTCAGGGCGTTGATAAAGCTTTGTATCTGTCGAAGAAGAGAAAATATCTCCGTTCTTGCTTCCAATTTCTGTTTCTCCGAAAGATACCGTTCCGTGCACGCTATCTCTAAAGTCGCCAGGATTTCGTGAAGGGAGGCTCTTGATACCACGAGAAACTGTTTTCTCTCGGGGTGAGTAGCTCTGCCCTGACCCTCGGCTATATTCAAAGGCACCGACATCGCCGCGCGGCGCATTTGACTCGTTAAGCCATAGATTTCCTCCTTGGGAAACTGCTTGGTTACTTTGTAAACCCATGCCACGAACCCCAAAGACTGCTGGTAAACTCTCAGATTCTCGAAATTGGCCTTTTCCATTATTTTCTCCTCCGCTCTCCGCTTTCTGCTTTCCGCTTTCCATCTCGCTTTCCGCTATCCGCTCTCCGCTTTCCATTTTCTCGAGCATATTCTCAATAAACTTCTTGTCCCTGTCATAGGTCAGCTGATAAAAGGCCTCACAAGTTTTCACGATGTCTTCATACCCATTCTCAAGGAACACCGCCTTGTCGTAGTGGTCATTCAAGTCCATGATCTTTTGGTTCAAGAAACCCGTGAGGTTTGTGACGCTCTGTTTTGTTTTTTGGTAGTCTTCAAATTCATCGGGAGTCAGGGTGAGGTTAAGGAGTTTCTTGAGATACTCCAGGTCTTTGGAGGTTTTGAGTAATTGTTCTTCGTCTTTGGTGAGGGTGAGGGATTTGAAGATTTCTTCTTCAAGTTTTGTTTGTTCTTCCAGGACTTTGTGGGCTTTGAGAGCTTTGGATTGACGGAGATACTTGAAATACTTGAAAAGCTCTGGGTACTTACCCGTCATTCTGAGCGAAGCGAAGAATCTCTGAGATCCTTCGTCGCGGAGTTTACCCTGAGCGGAGTCGAAGGGCTCCTCAGGATGACGTTCGCTTGTTAGTTTCTCCTCCAAGAGACAAAAGAAGGCTTCTTTGGTTTTAGGGTCTTGGCTTTTGAGCTTGGAGGGGGCCTTTGATAATTCGATGAGTTCTTTTTGGTCTTCGGGGGATAGAGAAGCAATGGCTTTTTGTTGTTCTTCATTGGCTTTTTTGAAATCTATTCCTTGTTCAAGGTTTTTAAGTCTTTGGAGGGCTTTGAGGTGGGGATAGTTTTGGAGTGAGAGGTTTTGTTTCTTTGATTCTTGGATTAGAACTTCGAAATAGTCGGTGAGGGAGAGTTGGTCTTTCTTGTACTTCTCGTATTTTTGGTCAAAGGCTAAGAGAAAGGGGTTGTAGAGCTTGGGTTTCAGGGTTTTAATGGTCGAGTCAATGCGGTTTAGGTAATCTTCGAACTTTTCTCTTTGTTTCACCACCTCCCGGTAGAGACTGACAGACTTGGCGTAGAGTGATAGGTCTTCCACACCCCAGAGAGTGAAATCATGGTTTGAGGTGAGGTCCAGGTATTCGGTGCCTTGGAGTTTGCCTTGCATGAGGAAGCTCTTGGCCACTTCTCGTCTTTTGTGAAGGGAGGCGTATTTTCTTAAGAAGGATAAGGACTCGTTGCCGGAGCCTGCTTCGAGGAAGACGAAATGCGGATCGTGGAGAGCGGAAAGCGGATAGCGGGAAAAGATAATATCCAGGGTCTTTGCGACATTGAGTTGCCCAGAGTTATTCGTATGAGCGTCTTGAATTAAAAGAACAGTGGATTGTGGAGAATGGAGAGCGGATGAGGGCTTCCAGGCGTCTTCGATCGTGGCAATGGATTCCGAGAGATCAGGCAAAAAGCTTTTTGCCCAGCGGAGGTTTTCTTTTTGTTGTCTTTCCCCACTCTCCACTATCCCTGCCTGTCCCTGCCCTGCCGGCAGGCGGGCGGCAGGCAGGCACTTTCCACCATCCGCTTTTAGAAGATCAGGATTTGCAAAAGAAATTTCCTGAAACAAAAACGAAAGCACAAGCGCACAGGAGACGGTCTTTAGAAATAGCTTTCTTTTACTTTTCCCTTTTCTTAGTAAAAGACTATAAGTAAGCAAAAATAAAACTCCCTTAAGCTTGTGATTTGGCTGTGGTTAATACGATTAAATCAAGTTTACACGAGGATTCAAAGAGAGACAAGTAAAGAGCAAATTTTTCCAATTTTTTAAAAGAAATTTATTTCATCAGAAATATCAGAAAATTATTAAAAATTAACTTTATTACTATGGTCCTTAAATTTCCATCGCAAGCCGGGCGGGCGTGAAGGCGGGGTCAAGCACAAGGGCTTTTTGGAATTGGCGCTTAGCTTTGGTTTCGTCTTGCAAACGGCGATAACCCATGCCCAGATAAAACTCAGCCTCCGCTCGTGTACGGGTGGGCGGTTTTCCGCCAAAGGCGGATCCGCCTACGGCGGAAAGCTCCACGACCTTCTCTAAAAGTTTCATTCCGTTTCGCGGGTCGTCACCGCCGCGATAGGCCATCATCACGAGATATCGTCCTTTTCCCAAAAGCGCTGCGATGTGCCGAGGGTGAGAATTTAAAACTTTATCCCAAGAGGCGCGGGCGGCCTTAAAAAAATCACCCTTCTCCAGCACTGAAGCTTCCGCGCGCGACGCGTCAATGAGCGCCTCAGCGTAAGCAGTCAAGGCGTCCGGAATGTTTGGAAAAACCTGCGTGGCTTTTTTTAAAATGGCAAGCCGGAGCGCCGCATCGCCGCCTTCTTTGGCTTCCTCGGCCATTTGAATAAAATCCGAAACGTTTTCTTTATTTTGAATTTTTTGCGCCAACCGTTTCGCATCGGCATCCGGAATCGCCGAAGGCTTGAATTTCTGCCAGCCGGGCTCCGGATCATTTTCTTTTTTTGTCAGGCCCCGAAGAACCCTTAAAATCGCGTAACGCGGCGTTCCCCACACTAGAGGAATTTTGGTGACCCATTCCGGCAGGCGCGGCTCAAGATCCGATAAAACTTTCGCCGCATCATACCCTTTGGCCACAAGCCTTTTCACTTCCTCGGTGAAATATTTTTCAATTTCCAAAAGCAAGCTCACCTCTTTCTCGCCCGCTAGCGGCCCGTGGCCGGGAATAACGTGTTTCGGCTTAAGAGACATTAATTTTTGAATCGTATCCACCCATTGATTATCGCCTTGAAGCCCCTCATCCCACACCGGCTGGCCGAAAATTGGAAAACTCCCCGTCATCACCGTGTCGCCGCTCATCACAATATTCTCATTCACCACGTGAACCGCCGTCGCATCATCCGTTTCCGCGGTTCCAGCGAAAAATAAACGAAGCGGCATGTTTCCCAAATCAATCGTGTGCTCCCCCTCGAAAGTAATCTCGGGCAATAAAGGATCTTTTCCCAACTCAAAACCCCGCCCTGCCAGAAATTCTTTCTGCCTTGGCGCGCGGTGCACCATAAATTCCTTCGTAAGCTTCGACGAAATAAGCGTAGCGCCCGCCTCCTTAAAAAGCTGATTGCCGTTAGTGTGGTCCCAGTGATAGTGGGTGTTGATCACAAATTCGATGGGCTTGTCGGTCACGGATCGAACAAGCTTCAGAAGCTGCTCGGCGGATGGGAAGTTCACTTGCGTATCAATCACCGCCACCGACCGGTCGCCGATCACAAACGAAGAATTGGTAATATTCCGCACAATATAAACACACCCGGTGACTTTTTTAAGCTCACCATAAACGCGCGGCGCGAACGGATTAGCCTGTTTTGGAATAGACGCGGATGCGGGTGTCGCCATAGTCTTTGGATTTTACCTCTTTTAAGTTCCCGGGAACATTGAATTTCTTTTCGTTCTTTCGCTCTTCAAAAAAAATCAAACTGCCTTCATGAACGAGGGATGACGCCGCCAAAGCCTCGAGCGCCTCGCGACCCAGTCCTTTTTCATACGGCGGGTCCATGAACACGAAATCAAAATAAACATTCCGCCGGTCCAAAGTCCGGATAGCGCTCACGGCGTCCAAACACAACACCTCGCCGCGGTCGCTCAAACCCAAACTTTCCAGATTCCTAGCGACGCTCTGACACTGGTTCCTGTTGGATTCCACAAATACCGTTCGCTCGGCCCCCTGCGACAGCGCCTCAAACCCCAAAGCGCCGGTGCCGCTGAACAAATCCAAGGTACTTTTACCTTCAAGCGCACCCTGCAGCATGTCAAACATCGCCTTGCGCGCCTTACCCCCCGTCGGCCTCAGCTTAGGATTGGGCCTAAAAGCGATGGTCTTTCCCCGTAAACTTCCTGTCAATATTTTCATGAATTCTATGATCCGTTGATGCCGCCGAGGGCATCAAGCCTCAGGTTGTTCTTCACAGATGGAATACTTGGGCCCAATGCGATCATCATAGATACACCATTCGGAGCATTCGGAGGAAGTATTGCGTACAGAAAGATTCCCGAAACACCGAAAAATATAGCCGTTTACCGGTTTAAAAATCCCTTACAACCAATAAGCGCGGTAAGCGGGATTCCTGAGCTGACTGATAAACTCTTCATCCAAAGAGTTGGAAAGCTCTTCAACACTACGCAAATCATATTCATTACTGTCTATATCATATAACCACAGCCGAAAAGTATGCTTCAGCTCACCTTCTACGGCAATGAATGCCCAGTAACCCCCGAAGCTGTTGGGAGATAGGCTGAGAACGATGAATTTCTTTGCGTAAATATTAATAAATTTGTCTCCGTCAAGAATTCCGAGCGCGCATTCAGAACATGTCTTATGAGTCTGAATGGTTTGGTCAAAATTTTTCCGAATCTGGATGGGAATAGGGGTTCCGTAGATTTCTTTCAATGCCGGAACCCAATCTGCAAAAGATAACGGACAAAAAATAAACCATACAACCAGAGATAAAAGAATTCGATAATGCGATTGGTGATGCTTTTTAATCACAGATGAACACGGGTCTATCATCGATAGTCCTCCAATGCCCTTCACTGCAACGGTTTTTTTCTTTTCTAGGCTCCTTTTGCTTTATGTTTTTGTCGGCGGGTGACGTTACCGCAAACTCAGACTCAGAAACTGGGATCTTCTCGACGTATTGTCTTATCTCCTCTGCGTTGTCTTCAGCGCCAGCTTGTTCAAGAAATTTTTCCACATCCGCCCAGACTTGAGGATTTTTTCCGGCCTTTTCCGCAAGACGCTGAGCACGAGCAATACGTCCTTCGCCGCCATTGTAAGCCCCCAGAGTAAATTTCTTTCGCTCGGAAATGCTTTGAACAGGTATCGTTTCTCGTCCGTTTCCTAGATTTGTCTTTTTACTGAACATGCTATCAAGATCCTTAAGGTACCTTGCCGCGGCGGAAGAGGCATAATCAATATCGAAGCGCTGGTCGTTGTTCTTCGTAACGCTTAAACCATATCGTTTAGCAGCATCCGCCCTAAACTGAAAATGACCAGCCGCGCCTGAAAAACCACGTTTCCCCATCATAGAACTATCACCAAAGCTGCTTTCCCTTGCGTACACCGCTTCCAGAGTGTTGACCGTCAGATTGTCATGCCCATCAAAATATCTTGAAGCACTTTCAAGTGCCTTTCGGAAGATTCATCCAAAATTCGGGAGTGGTTTTGAGAACACGGCTCAAAAGGATCGCGGTCTCAGCGGTCATGTCCCTGCGGCCGTTGATCAAGGTGTTGACCCTCTGAATCGGCACACCCATTTTGTGGGCCAGCTCTATTTGGCTCAGTTTCATCGGCTCGAGAAACTCCTCCAGCAAAATCTCCCCCGGATGTGAAGGCTGCCTACGCAATGGAATCATAGTTTATCCCTTTGAGTTAGCCTACACCCCTTTGCCGGGCTTTGCCAATTTTTTTCGCGTGACGGGAGGCCTAAGACCGGACAAATCCAAACATAAATACGTTTATAAATATGTTAGCACTCACGGCATCTTTTTCTTTAACGACTTAAGCAGGGCGATGGCAGGGACAACGATCGCCACAGCACCAAGTGCCGCCAGTGCCGAATCAATAACCTTGTAGAAGATGCTGTCTGGTTTTTCGGCGGCATAAACAGAAGATACGATAACGAGAATCAACACGTTAGGGATCCAGCATCCAATCAAAACGGCTGTGCAGCATTGACCCAGAGAGCGGTCCGCCGCGAGAGCAATTCCCTCAGCAACTATAAAAAGAATGCTGAATGCGGCACAAATAACTGAGAACCAACCCACAGTACATAATAAAATACTTTTGTGTTTAAATGATTCATAGTGACCTTGCCTTACGGCTGCTTGCAGCAACGGAAGCATCGACCCAATCGGACAACTGTTCGCGATCTTCTAACACATCGGGCGGGACTTCCCAATAGGACATCGTGATGATTTTCCGCTTTTTGCCCTCATAAGTGAACGGTCGGCTCCCGCGGTCTTTGTATTCAGGCAGATTTTTCTCATCCACCTTGAAATAAAGCTCACCCTCGGCAATAATGCCAAACACAGTCCCATCCTTGTAAAGCCCATAACCCCCGAACATGGCTTTTGCCGTCACACCGTGAATACCTTGCATCGCATCTTGCAAGACATAATCCAAAAATTTTTTGTTGCTCAACGAATCTTCCAGCTTGAGTGGAAATCCGCGTACCGATCCAAAACCGCGCGTATCATGCGTTGATACTTCGTGTGATACCTATCGGCTTCCTTTTTAAAGAAATCGATTGTGGATTTATTGAGATACGCCGTAACCAGCGCCTTCTTGTCGGATGAAACCAGTCCTATCGGGTAAGGCATCCGCTTCACTGCCCGGTCGATCTTCCCAACCGGAATATTCTGTAAATCCCGACTGGTTTTTGCACGCTTAATGATTTTTTTGATATTCATGGACTCATCCTCCTCCTAAGCCGCTCCCCAGGAGTATAGCTCACTGTCAAATATAAATATATTTATAAATATGTTTGGACAAACAAGGCTGGACTAACTCTGGTCCCTCGTTCTTTAGAATATCGAATTCTTATAGCAGGCCCAGTAACGGTTTTGACAAACTTCTTCGAGTTCTTTTAATCGGATGTTTTGCCAAAAGAACTCTCCTGCTCCCACGCCTGCCAAAAGTCCCAAGATTCCTGTATGAAGATAAGCGTAAAAATACATCTCCGATAGGTGAAAAATAAAAGCGACCACGTAAAAACTCACCGAAAAAAGAAAAAGCGATACGGCTTCTATCAAATTCCAATTAACCACCCAATTCGAATTCGGCAATTGGGTCGCTCTTCTTTCTTCTCTTAGAAAAGTTAAGCCCAGAACAATCGTGAAAATCAATCCTCCAAGCCGTAATCCATAATGCGGGTCAAAGGGATAGTATCTGGCCGACATGATCAACAAAACAAGTCCTGCCGAAACCATCAATTGCCATGTCCTGCGAGTAATAATGATCTTCTTCTGATTGAATTCACTACTCATGCCAACACCACCCGTTTGTCTTTTAACACTTTAAAGCGTTCGTGGAGTGCTTTTTTAAGCAAACGATGCTCCGGCCGTTCGAGCTTGGGATCTTTTTCGACAAGGGCCATGGCTTCTTTTCTGGCTTTCTCCAAAATGGCGATGTCGCGGACCAGGTCTCCGATGCGAAGCTCAGGGATTCCGTGTTGTTTTTCGCCGACAATGTCTCCGGCCCCGCGCAGCGCAAGATCTTTTTCGGCAACATCGAATCCGCTCTCCATTTTTTCAAATGCGCCCAAACGCTCCACAGACTCCGGGTTATCCGTATTCGAAAATAAAATACAGAAAGATTCCTCGAAGCCCCTCCCCACGCGCCCGCGCAATTGATGAAGCTGGGCCAGGCCGAATTTGTCCGCGTTTTCAACAATCATCACGTTCGCGTTCGGCACGTCCACCCCCACCTCGATCACCACCGTGGAAACCAAAAGATCGAGCCCATGATTCTTAAACGCGTTCATGATTTTTTTCTTCTCCTCACCCTTCATGCGTCCATGGAGAATGCCGACACGCCGGTGGGCAAAAATTTGCGTCAATTCTTTATACGCCGCAATTACGCTTTTGGCCGAAACTGTTTTTTCGCTGCCGATAAGCGGACAAACCACGTAGGCCTGCCCGCCCGTCCCAAGCTTCTCATCCAAAAATCGGTACACGGCTTCGCGTTTATTTTCACTGACCCAGGAGGTCGTGATCGGTTTTCTTCCTTTAGGCAGTTCGCGAATCGCTGAGATGTCCAAATCGCCGTAAAGAGTGAGCGCCAGCGTTCGCGGAATCGGCGTGGCGGTCATCACTAAAAAGTGAGGCGGATTTTGAGCTTTTTCTTTCAAAGCGCCTCTTTGAAACACGCCAAACTTATGCTGTTCATCGACCACGGCCAGACCGAGTTTCTTAAATCGCGCTTCTTTTTCAATCAAGGCATGGGTCCCAACCACAATGTCGAGCGTTCCCTGAAGCATTTCCGAAAGTGTTTTTTCCCTGTCGCTTGGCGAAAGGCCTTGAGCCAAATAACCGCATCTGAGCCCTAAAGGCTCGAGCATTCGCGTCAAATAAAAATAATGTTGCTGGGCCAACACTTCGGTCGGCGCCATCAAAGCGCCCTGAAAACCGTTGGCCGCGGTGAACAAAAGCGCGGCCGCCGCGATCACAGTTTTGCCGCTGCCCACTTCGCCTTGAATCAGGCGGTTCATCGGCCGGCCCTTTTTCATGTCTCCGATGATGTCACCAAGCGCCTGGGACTGCCCCTGGGTGAGCGAATACTCAAGCGACTGAAGAAAATATTCGAGCCTTTCATCGCCTTTCCCATGCAAAATCCCCGCATTTTCTTTTTGAAACTCCGCCTTTTTCATTTGCACCAAAAGCTGCATCAGGAAAAATTCGTTGAATACAAGCCGCTCATAGGCTTTTTTCTGCGCATCAAAATTTTCAGGAAAATGAATCTCTTTAAATGTGGCCGCCAAATCCTGCCCAGGCAGAAAATTTTTAATTAAACCGGCGTGTTGATGGACCGTGCTAAAGATAAGATGGCGGAGAGATTTCTGACTCAAATCTTCAGTGAGCGGATAAATTGGCACAATGCGCCCCGAATGAATGATTTCTTTTTCGCCGTTTCCGTCAAGAATTTCGTATTCGGGATGAATCATGTGAAAGCCCTTGCTTTCTTTTTCGGCCTTTCCGTAAAGAACCACTTTTGATTTTGGCAGGAAAACTTTTGAAAGATACGGCCTATTGAACCATGAAACAAATAGCGGCGGCGTGCGGCGTGCCGCTGTGTTCACGTCGGCCACGACCATTTTAAAAATCGCCGGCCCGTGACGCGTGCGAATGAGGCCCCGGCTCATCACCTGCCCTTCCACGCATTCTTTTTCGATTCCCGTAATCTTTGAAACGGGAATGATGGGGCTTCGATTCTCATAACGGCGGGGAAAAAAATAGAAAAGGTCTTCCAGCGTTTCCAGGCCGAGGCGCGAGAGAATTTTACACCGCTCGGGCCCTACACCCTTTAAAAAACGCACAGACGTTCTCAGATTAATTTCAAAAACTTTGTCTTGTATTTGGTCCGAAACCATGATAAATTACCGTCTCTTTTAAGAGGGAGATCGAATGTCCAGAGTCTGTTATTTTACCGGCAAAAAGCCGAAACTCGGTAAAAAAATCACCCGGAGAGGTATTGCCAAGAGATCGGGCGGTATCGGTTTAAAAACCACCGGCATCACCACGCGGCGCTTTCTGCCCAACCTTCAAACCGTCAAAATCATCGAGAACGGCACTGTAAAGTACGTCAGGGTTTCCGCCAAATACCTGAAAACCGGCAAGGTCATGAAAGCACCGAAGCGTAGCCTGCCTGACCGGCAGGCAGGCTGGACGCCCTCCAATCCTCAAGCTGAAGTTCAATCGAAGCAATCCCATTAAAATAATTTAAAGCCGGCTGGTAAACGATGTCCAAGGCCTGCGCCTCCGGACGTTCCCGCCAACGGCCGTACATCCTAAAACCAATCAGTTCGCACGTGGTCTTACCTAAGGCATCGCTGACCCAGCACTGTAAAGTGTCTTTACCTCTTTTCTTCGGCAGACCTTTCACGCGCAAAGCGCGGGATAAAAAGAGGGGTTTTTTATTTCCGGGCCCAAAGGGCGAGAGCCTTTCCAAATCCTGCAAAAATTTCATGTCCAAATCCGAAAGCGCCAGTTCCGACTCGACCGCCAGCTCGCGAGCCAAGCGGCACGAATCTTTTTCTTCTTGAAACGCCTCATTCAATTTTTTCCTGAAAATCGCGATGTTCTCTTCTTTGATTGTAAGCCCGCAGGCCTGGGCGTGGCCGCCGAAGCTTTCCAGAAGCTCCTCGCACTTTAAGACATTATCAAAAATTGAATAAAAAGACGTTGAACGCCCCGAGCCCTTCGCCACACCGTTTTTCACCGACAACACAATCGACGGACGCTGGTATCTTTCAACAAGCCGCGCGGCGACAATTCCCAAAACACCTTGATGCCAATCCGGATTGTCCAACACAAAAATTTTCTCGGTCTCATGAAGCCCTTCAAGTTCCACGCGCTCGACGGCTTCTTCAAACGCGGCGGCTTCCACGCGTTGGCGGTCGCGGTTTCCATCCTCTAAAATCTGAGCAAGGTTCTGAGCTTCAAGCTCGTTGTCCGTCACCAAAAGTTTGAACGCATTCTCCGGTGAGCCCATGCGGCCGGAGGCGTTGATGCGCGGACCCAAACCAAACGCAATATCGCGAGTGCCGACGTTTTTAGGTGAAATGCCGGCCGCGGCCATGAGGGCCCGCAGGCCTTTTCTCTTTGTGTTCGCAAGCGCCGCCAGGCCATGCCTCAAAAGAATCCGGTTTTCTCCAATCACAGGCGCCAAATCCGCCACGGTTCCCACCGCGACCAAATCCAAATATTCCTTCACGCTCTCCAAATTCCCCAAAAGCGCCCAGGCGAGTTTAAACGCCAACCCGCACGCCGCCAAATGGGGGTCCCCCTTTTCTCCGATCACAGCGCTCACAATCGCGACCGCCGGCGGCAGTGTGTTCTTGGGAATGTGATGATCCACCACAAGGGTGTCCACACCTTTTTCTTTCAGAAATTTTATCGGCTCAATCCCCGTAATGCCGTTATCGGCCGTGATCACGAGCGAAAATTTTTTCTTGAGGAGTTTTTCCAGCGCCGGCTGATTCAAACCATACCCTTCGCCCAAACGCTGTGGGATATAAACTTCGACTTCCGCGCCCAGTTTCTTTAAAATCGGATAAAGAATGGCGCTTGCCGTGACACCATCCACATCATAATCGCCGTAAACCAAAATTTTTTCTTTTTTGGAAATGGCCGTACGGATGCGCTCGACGGCCTTCGCCATGTCCTGGAAAACAAACGGGTCCTGCAAGGCCGCCAAGGAGGGATTCAGAAAATTAAAAATCTCCGAAGGGGCAATCCCTCTTCGGAGAATAATTTCGACAATCGCGGGATGGATTTTTAATTCGGAAGCGAGCGCATGAGCTGTGTCATTTTTCGGATGCACAACCCAATCGCGCGTCATTGTTTCATTTCTTCTTTTTCGATCCGGGCCAATCGACGAGAACCGGCGACGCGATATAAACCGTAGAATAAGTGCCGCTGATCACACCCACGAGCATTGTGAACGCAAAATCGTTGATCACCTCACCGCCAAAAAAGTAAAGCGATGTCACCACCATGAACACCGTGAGGGTTGTCAAGATCGTGCGTGCCATGGTTTGATTGATGCTGCTATTGATCGCCTGTTCAAAAGTTTCTTTGACGCCCGTGCGGCGGTGTTCGCGAATACGGTCAAAAATCACGATCGTATCGTTGATGGAATAACCCAAAATCGTCAAGACCGCCGCCAGCACCGGCACGGAAAATTCCCTGCCGCTCAAGGCGACAATGCCGAGTGTCGTGAGCGCATCATGAAATAAAGAAAGAATCGCGCCAAACGCAAATTTAAAATCAAAACGATAAACCACATAGAGCCAGATCCCCAAAAGCGACAGGACGATCGCCCATATCGCCTTTTCCCTTAATTCTTTCCCCACCACCGGTCCGATGCTTTCCAGTCTCAGTACCTCAAACGGATTATCCGAAAAATCTTTCTTCATCTTTTCGGCGATCGCCTTCTCGGAACCGCGCGGCGAACGGATGATGATTTCGTTCGTTTCGCCGACACGCTGAATCGTCGCCGTGCCATAGCCTATTTCATCCAAAGATTTTCTTAAATGATCGATCGAGAGGGCCTGCTTGAAACGATACTCCTGGAAAGTGCCGCCAGTGAACTCGACACCATACATGCTCTCCCCGCGCCTAAAAAAAGCGATCGCACCCACCCCGATCAACGTTAGCGAAATCGCATAGCCAAATCTTCTGATTTTTAGAAAATCAATCTTCGGAGTCTGCTTCAAGAAATGCAGCATTTTAAAATCCTTCAAGCCCCCTTTCGCCAGCATGAAATCAAAAATCGCGCGTGTCACAAAAATACCCGTGAACATGCTGGCAATTAGACCCACGGAAAGTGTCAGCGCAAAACCCTTGATCGGCCCGCTGCCCATGTAATATAGAATGGCCGCCGTGATGAGCGTGGTGAGGTTTGAGTCGATGATCGTGGAAAACGCCTTGTGATAGCCGGCCGCCAAAGAGGCAGCGATCGGCTTCTTTAAAGCCAGTTCCTCACGGATTCGTTCAAAAATCAAAACGTTGGTGTCCACCGCCATACCGATGGTGAGCACGGTGCCCGCGATGCCCGGCAAAGTCAATGTCGCGTGGAAATAACTGAGCGCGGCCAGGATAATCAAAATATTGAGGAGCAAAGCGAAATTCGCGACGAGGCCGCCAAACAGGTAATACATCGCCATAAAAATAACGACGGCGGCGAAACCGACCGCCGAGGCCCTGAGACCCTGTCCAACGGAATCTTTTCCGAGGCTCGGGCCGACATTGCGCTCTTCTTCCACGATGATGGGCGCCGGCAGAGCGCCCGCGCGGAGCACAATGGCCAGATCATTGGCTTGATCATAAGTAAAACGGCCCGTAATGACCCCTCGATCCGAGATGCGGCTTTGAATCGTGGGGGCCGACTGCACCTTCCCATCCAGAATAATGGCCAGCCTTCTATCGATATTGGCTTCCGTGATCTCCGAAAAAATCTTTCCACCTTCCGAGCTCAATTCAAAAGCGACTTCAGGCTCATTGAATTGACTTCCAAAAGTCACCTGGGCATTCGTCAGGTATTTTCCTGTCATAAGCGCTTTGTCTTCTATCAGAAGATCGCCGCCGTCTTCCAATTTGTAGAGTTTGACGCCCTCCGACGCTTTCCCGGCGAGGGCCTCTTTTAATTTTTCCTTGTCTTCGGAAACGATTTTAAATTCAAGAAGCGCCGTTTTCCCGATGAGCGCCAAGGCTCGTTCACGGTCCCGGACGCCCGGAAGCTGGACCACGATACGGTCTTTGCCTTCGATCTGGATCGAAGGCTCGGACACGCCAAATTGATCGATCCTGTTTCTTATGATTTCAATGGCGCGCGTGGCGGCATCTTCCTGCGCCTTCGGGGGAAGCTGGGAAGTATCCACTCGAAGAATGAGGTGCATGCCGCCCTGCAGATCCAGGCCCAGTTTTATTTTGCCTTCCTTGGGGCCGGGCCCGTCCGGATCAAACGGCGGGATCGCATAGTACAAACTGACCCCCACCACGAGGGCGATGAGCGGCATTCTCCATTTCAAACTTTGCTGGGTCATTTCACTCCTAACGAACAACTGTCATTCACGAGGATGACGGTTACTGTTGTTTTGTCTTCCTCGTGACTTCCAGGATCGACGACTTCTCGATTTCCACTTTCACGTTGTCCGCGATACGGATCGTGGCCGTTTTATCGCTCACGGAGATCACCGTGGCATGCAGCCCGCCGGCTGTCACCACCTCGTCATTTTTGTCGAGCTTGGCGATCATGTTGGCATGGTCTTTTTGTTTTTTCTGCTGGGGTCGAATCAGCATGAAATAAAAAATGACAAAAAGAAAAATAAGGGGAAGAAATTGAAGCAACGGGCTTGGTTCGGATGTCATTCACGCTCTCCTTTAAGAAAATTTCCTTCAAACTCCCGGCGAAACTCGGAAAATCGGTTTTCCTCTATGGCCCGCCGCATCGAATCCAGTAATTGTATAAAAAATGTAAGGTTGTGTAAAGAAGCAAGTCGGCCGGCCAAATACTCTTTGGCGCTAAAAAGATGGCGGAGATACGCCCGGGAATAGGTGCGGCAGGTGTAACAGGGACAATGCTCGTCAATCGGCCTGAAATCTTTTACATACGAAGCGCCGCGCAAAAGAAGCCGGCCCGAAGGCGCGAACGTCGTGGCGTTGCGGCCATTGCGCGTCGGCACCACACAGTCAAACATGTCCACCCCCTGCGACACCGCCTCAAATAAATCCAGCGGCAGTCCCACGCCCATCAAATAACGCGGCTTATTTTTGGGAAGCTCCGGCACCGTATAATTTAACACCTCATACATCAGGCTGTTTGGTTCTCCTACGCTCAAACCACCGATTGAATACCCCGGAAAATCCATTTCAACAAGCTGCGCTGCGGATTTTTTGCGGAAATCTTCGTAAACTCCGCCTTGGACAATGCCGAATAACATCGGATCGGAACCCTGTATACCGGACGTCGTCCGAGCCCATTCCCCCTTGCTCCGTCTCGCCCACTCCGTCGTCAATTCCACGGATTTTTCCACATATTCCCTTTCGGCCGGATATTTCACACATTCGTCCAAAGGCATTAGGATGTCGCTTCCCAACGATTTTTGAATCCGAATCACACCTTCCGGCGTCAGAAAATGTTTTGACCCATCGATATGAGATTGAAAATGAACGCCCTCTTTCGTAACCTTATTCAATGTCGCGAGACTAAAAATCTGAAAACCGCCAGAATCCGTCAAGATGGGCCTTGGCCAATTCATAAATTTATGAAGCCCGCCCGCTTCTTTGATTACCTCTTCACCGGGCCTGAGATAGAGATGGTAAGTATTGGAAAGAATAACCTGGGCACCGGCGTCCAGGAGTTCCTGGTTGGAAATGGTTTTGACCGTGGCCTGAGTACCCACGGGCATGAAAACGGGAGTTTTAATTTCGCCGTGCGGAATTTTTAAAACACCTGTCCTGGCTTTGGTGCGGCGATCCTCTTTTAAAACTTGGAACATGAGTCTTCTTTATTCTTCAAGGTCAAATTTTCTTCTATCCCGCCCGAAGTTCAGATCTCTCATGGAATAAAACAGCAGGCCAAAACCTATGACAAAAAACAAAAGGCATGCCACATACACTGAAAAAGGCGTCCCCGGCCCCATCAGCGCCCAACCCAATGTGCCAACCCCAAACAGAACAAGCAGCGCCGCGTAAACAAATAAAAACCAATACACATACCCCTGCCTCCGGCCAAGCAGTATGCCAAAAAGAAGCGGCACCAGCGATTGCACAAATATCCACTCGAGCGTCTCCGAAAAAGCCCCCTGCTCGTTCATCTCCGGCAGTACCCACCACGCCCACAGGGCGTTTGAGACCGGTATAAGGATAAGAAAAAAAAGATAATCTCTCAGCATAATCACTATTTTATCCAAAAACAGGAGCTCAGGATATCACAAGTACCGGACTTCGTCATAGGATCAGCATTGCATCCCCGTAACTATAGAAACGATATTTCTCAGCCACCGCGTGTGCGTAGGCTTTTTTCCTTAAGCTCTCTCCCATAAACGCCGACGTCAAAAGTAAAAGCGTCGTTTTGGGCAGATGGAAATTCGTGATCAAGTGATCCACCGCCTCAAATTCAAAGGGGGGTTTGATATAAAGGTCCGTCTCGCCTTTCCCTGGAATAATTTTTTTATCCTGCACACAGCTTTCAAGCGCCCGAAGCGTCGTCGTGCCCACAGCCCAGATACCTCTTTTTTCTGAGCGTGCCAAATTCAACCGGCCGGCCACCTGTTCGGTGAGTTCAAAACGCTCGGCCTGCATACGATGATTTTCAAGATCCTCCACCGGCTTAAACGTGCCGTAACCCACATGTAAAGTGACATGCAAAATTTCTATGCCCTTAGCCTGTATTTTTCCAAGAAGCCCCTTCGTGAAATGAAACCCGGCCGTCGGCGCCGCCACCGCACCCTCTTTTTCGGCATAAACGGTCTGATAGCTTTCTTTGTCTGAAGAATCTGCCTCCCGTTTGATATAAGGCGGCAAAGGCATACTGCCTATTTTTTCAGCCAATGCTCTCACATCGTCCACACCGCTGAACTCAAGCACCGGAATACCGTCTTTGTCTCTTTCCCTGAAAACAGCCTCGGCCGCAGTCCCGCCGATTTCGATTTCTTGCCCTTCTTTCAAAGCGGGTTGAACAAGACACCGCCAAACATTGCCGTGCAGGGGCGCTGCATGCCATGCCCCTGCAACAGGGCTCAATAACAAAACCTCAACCTTGCCTTCTGTGACCTTTTTCTTGCCCAAAAGCCTTGCAGGAAATACCTTGGTATCATTCAAAACCAATACGTCCCCGGTAGGAATGTATTCAAGGATGTCGGAAAAATGTTTATCATGTAGGGGCGTACAGCTGTACGCCCCTACTAGGCCTTTTCTGTCCACCACCAACAACTTGGACGTGTCTCGCTGGGCCAGAGGCTTCTGGGCGATGAGTTCCTTTGGAAGAGGATAATCAAAATCTTCTAAATTCATTTCTGATTTTCGTAGTTCATAATCTCCGATCCCGGATAATAAAATTTCAAAATCTCTTGGTATTTGCGGCCAAGGAAAGACTGGCCAAGCGCCCCCCATTGGCAAAGCCCCACGCCATGCCCCCATCCGCGACCGTGAAACTCGGCCATATCGTCATTGACACTCGCCTTAAACGCGGTGCTGCGCATTCTGTCTCCGCCTATCCATATTCTGAAATCCTTGGCCGCGAGCGTCGTTTCTTTTAAAGTCCCCACGATCTTCAGACTGCCCACACGGCCTGAAGGCGTTTGCGAAATGACCTCTATTCTTAATATCTGCCCCACGGGCCGGCCGTTTTTATTCAATTTTTCTTCTATCTCCGCGAGGGGCACGCGAGCCTGCCAAAAATAATGGGGCGAAATCCGGCAAAAGCCGCAGTGCACGCCTCCGTAAAGGGGCGGCTCGTTGATCGTCCAAAGCTCCGACGCAGCCGCCGTGATCCCTGCGCAGGTGGCATGGAAATAAGCGGGGAACACTTTACCTTGAAAAGTGAGCACCTGACCGGCCGTCTGATCCACGGCCATTTTTGTGCGATAACGCTCCGTGGTACTGCCCCCATAAACCTGAGAACTTGTGCCGCTTTTTAGATCAAATTCATGAAGCTTGCTGACTCCCGCCTGATAGAAAGCATAGGTCCTGGCCGCCACCGCCTGCGCTTTCAGCGCCTCCATCGGCCACCAAGGCGCCACTTCGTGATGCAGCACCCCATAAAGGTAATCCTCGATGTTCAATTGATTGACCGCGTACAACAAATTATTTTTATCCTTTAAAATACGGACTGTTCCGCGAAAGCGCGACAGGTTCAGAAACAAACCCCTTGCGTTTCGAACTTCGATGCTGACCGCGCGTGCTGTCCATCCTTCGCCTTCCAATTGCACCCCTTTCAAAGTAGGCACCAACCGTCGATGGTTCATGGAATTGCCTTCTTTCAGCACATGGCCATCCGGAAATGACTTGATGAGGTAAGGTCCTTCGACGGTCACGGAAAAATTCCTTTGATTCTCCGCCACCAACACCCTGACGGTGACCGGAGTTTTGGCAAACACGGGAGGACTTGAAAACAGAAGGCTCAAGAATAAAAAAAGGATTGGAAATTTAAATCGGCTCAAGTGTTTTGAGATGTTCGAAGGCCCTCGGCGTCGCCTCGCGTCCGCGGGAGGTTCGTTTAAGATAACCATTCTTCAAAAGAAACGGTTCGACAACGTCGACAATGGTGTCCATCTCCTCATTCAGGGTGGCCGCCAAAGATTCGATGCCCACCGGTCCTCCTCCGTAAATCTCTAGGATGGCCTTGAGCACCCGACGGTCCAAAGCGTCGAGCCCGCACTTGTCGATCCCCTGCCCCTCGAGCGCCTTGTCGACAACGCCCAAAGAAATTTTGTCATGCGACTTCACCTGCGCATAGTCCCGGACGCGTCTCAAAAGTTTATTGGCGATTCTGGGTGTTCCCCGGGAGCGCCGCGCCAGCTCCATGGCCGCTTCTTTATCGACCGGAATCGAAAGAAGTTTGGCGGACCTTTCCACGATCTGCATTAAATCCTCGGGCTCGTAAAAATCAAGATGAAACGAGACGCCGAATCGGTCACGGAGAGGAGAGCTCAATAAACCCTGCCGCGTCGTGGCGCCGATCAGCGTAAAACGTTTTAAGGAAAATTTGATGGTTTTGGCGTACGGCCCTTTGTCGACAATAAAATCAATTTTGTAATCCTCCATCGCAGGGTACACGAATTCTTCGACAACTTTCGACAGCCGGTGGATCTCGTCGATGAAAAGAATGTCCCCCTGTTCGAGATTCGTCAAAATTCCTATCAGATCCCCCGCCCGCTCAATGGCCGGGCCGCTCGTCGCCATGATCTTGGCCTTCATCTCATGCGCGATGATGTGCGCGAGCGTCGTTTTTCCCAAGCCCGGCGGTCCCGAAAGGAGGATGTGCTCCAGCGCTTCCTTTCTTTTTTTCGCCGCCTGGAGCGCAATGTTCAAATTTTCCTTTAAATTCTCCTGTCCGATAAAATCCGATATCTTTGAGGGCCTGAGAGAAATCTCGACGATGCCGTCGACGTCCTCGGCCTTGGCCGTCAAAAGTTTTTCACGCTCCACGCGCTCAAAACTTATCTTTTCACGCTCGAACGGTTTTTTTCCGCCCGGGGCAGGCTGCTTTCTGTTTTCTGTCATCTGTTTTCTGCCATCTGTCTTCTGTCATCTGATTTTCTCTGCCGATAAACTTCATTTAAAAGCTCTTCAATATCCTTAATGTCCGCCTTTCGTGAAAAAGCCTTTTCGATCATCCGCCGCGCCTCGTCCTTCTTGTATTGAAGCTGGAGTAAAATTTCCAGCGCCTCGTCCTTCAAATCGGATGACTGAGGCGAGGCGGGCCGCGCCCCCATTCTCGTATCCGCCGGTGATTTTTGAATCAACCCAAACTTGCCCATTTTCCCCTGAAGCTTAGCAATAATTTCCTTTGCCTTCTGCTCGCCGATGCCCGGCAATGACTTTAAAAACGAAAGGTCGGCCGCGTCAATCGCCTGCGCGATATCCGGGATGGGTTGACTGAGCGCCCGCACCGCGGCCTTTGGCCCCACGCCGGAAACCGTGATAAACTTCTCAAAAAATTCCTTCTCCATCTTATTGGAAAAACCAATCAAAACGGGAATGCTTTTGGAGGGATCCGTTTGATAATAATGATAAGTCACAATGGAAATCTGGCTGTCTTTCGCAAGCCGCCCGTCTAGTCCTTTCAATACCGCAGTGGGTATGTAAATTTCATAGGAGATCCCGGTAACATTGACGGTCAGCGTATTTTCAGAGACGTTTTGAAGCATGCCGGTAATTTGTGAAATCACTTTTTACCTTTCATGCCGAACGCATAGGAGATCGCAATCGCGAGCGCGTCCGCCACATCGGGCGGCTCGGGCATATTTTTAAGGCCTAAGGTATGTTGAATCATTTTCTGAATCTGGGCTTTGCCGGCATGTCCATTACCGGTGATGGATTTTTTCACGTGTGTCGCGGCGATGCTCACGAGGGGAATCCTCCGCGTGCCGCTCAAAAGACAGACCACCCCGCGCGCATGGCCCATCAGGATCGCCGTCGTCGGATGCCCGTAATGGGCGTACAACTTTTCGATCACGAGCACATCAGGTTTCACTTCCGAAATAAGACCGGACAGTGCGTCGTGAATCTTTTGAAGCCGCGAAGCAATCCCTAAGCGCGCCCCGGCCCGAATCACGCCCGCTTCCACAAGCCCTATTTCTTCATCATGCGTAAATCGATCGGGGACCGAAACGACGCCGTAACCGGTAATTCTCAATCCCGGATCCACGCCTAAGATTCTCATCCAATCTCAAGCCAGTTTCTGAAGCAATTCATCCGAAATGTCAAAATTGGCGTACACGTGCTGAACGTCTTCGTGGTCTTCAAGATTTTCTACAAGCTCCAAAACATTTTTTGCCGCAGGGTCGGCGGAAACTTTGACGGCGGCTTGGGGAATCATCGTGATCTCGGCACTTTCGGGCACGAGGCCCGCATCCGTCACCGCCTTTTTCACCTTCTCAAAATCCTGAGGCTCCGTTATAATTTCATAAGAATCTTTTGTAGCCCCGAAGTCGGAAGCCCCTGCATCGAGCGCTATCGTCATCAACCGATCTTCATCGACAACATTTTTCTTCACGACGACAAAACCTTTTTTATGGAACTGCCACGCAACGGAACCGGCCCCTGACATATTCCCGCCTTTTTTCTCCAGGATGTTTCTGATTTCAGCGGTGGTTCTGTTTTTGTTATCCGTCAACGCCTCGATCAGTATCGCGACACCTCCCGCGCCGTATCCCTCATAAGTCACCTCTTCATAAATGACGCCGGGCAATTCACCCGTCCCTTTTTTTACCGCGCGATCAATGTTGTCGGCTGGCATATTGGCCTCTTTGGCCTTCGTCAAAACGGTGCGAAGCCTGGGGTTTGTTTCGGGGTTGCCACCGCCGTTTTTGGCCGCGACCGTGATCTCTTTAATAATTTTGGTAAAAAGCGCTCCGCGCTTGGCGTCGAGCGCCCCTTTTTTGTGTTTAATGGTCGCCCATTTAGAATGCCCTGACATGAAGAAGCCTCTCCCTTGTCCGTTGAACTGGAATTATAACATAATCGGAGCGTAAAATTCTTTATTTTGGCTGATTTTTATGTTAGCATACATTCATTTAGCACGCTCAAGTTTAACCGCTCTTAAACGGCCTTTCGCCCTCTATGAAGACATACATCGAAAAGCGGAAGTTTCTAAGACACCCCATCAGCGTGCCTATCCAGCTTGAGGTAAACCGCGAGAAAGAGGCAATAGCCTCTGAATCATTGGACATTTCTCTTGGGGGCCTATGTTTTTTGTGGACGCGTAAACTGTCCAAGGGGCATCGTCTGCAAGTCACGATCCCCGTAAAAGAGAAGCTCTTTAGGATAAGCGCGAAAGTGGCCTATTCCAAAGAGGACAGAAAAACAGGCAAGTTCAAAACCGGCATCTCTTTCCTAGATTCCCCGAGCGCCTTCAGGGCCAAAATGGCCGAAGAGGCGCTTGAAATTTTGGAGTACCGGAAAATAATTTCCGAAAAGCTCGGGAAAGAAATTTCGGAAGAAGCGGCGGCCAAGCAATGGGTGTCTGAATTCGCAAGCCGCTTCGCCCGATTCGATTAGGGCTCAGGACAAGCGGGTCAACCGAAGTCTGGGGGCCTTTTTCATCGAACGCCGGAGAGCGTGGTACAGCGGGTTAAAATGCACATACATTAGGATTTCCAGAATGTTTCTTCTCTTCCTCGTCGATTTCATCTATTCCCCCATGAGTTAAGCGTAATAAAAGGTTACACGACGAAGTCTTATATTTCAAGGTACTTCATAAACTTTTTTAACACTATAAGTCAACAGAGTTTATATATTGTAACTAATTATAAATAAATAGGTTGCAACTATTTACTTAAGGCAAATTTTCTGAATACTTCTAGACCGGCAGGATAAACATAGAGAATTACGAAGAGGCTGACAGGAATGAGCACAACCCAATTTACAAGCTTTCGCAAGGCATCATTTTTAATCAAAATAGGCAAATAGGCGCAGAGACCCAGGCTGATCACAGAAGCCCCAAGCCAAACCCATGAGTTGTAATAAATATTCGGCTTCATTATTTTAAGGGACAAGGCAAGCCACGAAGGCCAGTGCCAATGCGCAAACAAATGAAAAAATCAGAAGTTTGAAGGATTCGCGGCGCAATGCCGCGGCCTGGGACTCATTGGCCACTTTCTGCTCACCGTGGTCCAAATTGCAAGTCCCTTTTTGGGCCAAAACCACGCAGAGATTTTTCTTGGCTTGAAAAAAACCGAGCATACTCACAAATAAAGGTAACGTCAAACTCAAGCGCCAAGGCTTCCAAACTCCCCGGGCGTAAAGCCACAAGAATGACAGCAAACTGAGGGCGAAAAACACCGCGCCTACAATCACGCGTTTCCTCCCCTCCTCGGAACCGATATTCACCAGTCCCATGGAAGCCTGGGCAGGCGGCGGGCCGCCTTCTTTCTGCCCTATGGCCTTTTTGAAATAATCCAGGCAATTTGGACAATAACCTTCCGAGGTAACCCAATTGGGGCGTTTCCTCTTGATTTCTTCCACGATGTGATTGTCAGTGTGCTTTACAAAAAGCAGCAGATCCCTTTCCATTCTTTCGCCGCAAGTGGGGCACGTGTAAACCTGCATAGCTCCTCCTCCGGATTCAGTTTACCTCCGGTAGAACTTTTTGCCAAGGGAATCGTGCTACTGACAGGGAATCGTGCTACGACGATTTGGATTTAAGCGAGTTTGATGGCAACCGTGTTGATGCAGTAGCGCTTGCCGGTGGGCGGCGGGCCGTCGTCGAAGATATGCCCCAAGTGTGCGCCGCAGCGCGCGCAGAGCACTTCTTCGCGGTGTATGCCAAAACTATTGTCCTCTTCAATTTTCACATTGAGCGGCGAAACCGGGTCCCAGAAGCTCGGCCAGCCGGTACCGGATTCGAATTTATTTCCATATTGGAATAGATCCGTTTCGCATCCGACGCATTGATAAATCCCTTTTCCGGATTTGGGGATCGCGCACTGTTTCGAAAAGGGGCGTTCGGTGCCTTTGTGTCTTGTGACTTCAAATTGCTCTGCGGTGAGAATCTTCTTCCATTCGGCGTCCGATTTTACGATCGGGTCCACCTTGTGGGTTTCCCCGGTCTTGGCATTGTATATCTCTATCTTTCCTTCGTTTTTCATGTCTGCTCCCAACAAAAATGGAATGGCCGCAAGCCATAACATCGCCCACATCATCGAAGAAAATCCTCCATTAAAAAACCCCGTCTCACCTTTACGATGAAACGGGGCTCTTGAAAAGTCAGAACTTATGAAATTTTTCTGACGTTAGCGGCTTGTTCGCCTTTGGGTCCTTCCGTGATGTCAAACTCCACGACTTCGCCCTCGCGAAGGGATTTGAATCCTTCCCCTTGAAGCGCTGAATAATGGACGAACACGTCCTTCTTCCCGCCCTCGGGAGTCACAAATCCATAACCTTTTTGGTCACTAAACCACTTGATGGTGCCTTTTGTCATTGATACCCTGCCTTTATACTTATGTTGATGTGAATGTCTTTGAGCCCTACCCCGCCACTAAGGAGCCGGCGGGTCCGCCGAAGGCGGAAAAAATCAAAAACCGCGAATATAAGTAAAATCCGCGGTTTATAGAAACCTTATCTTGTATAAGCTTCAAAAACAAATTTTACTCTACTTCGAGGAAAACTATACCATATCTTCCGCCAAAGTCAAGCGATATTTTTCCATTTAACAAAGACACCCACGGCGTAAGCTACGGCGATCGCCGCCGCCACCAGGGTCAGATTTGTCAAAACACGTTTCCTAATTTGCATGCCGGAAAGGAATGACAACGTCGCAGTCACCAGAACAACCATCACTCCCCCCAAGGCCCACGAAAGGAACACGCTCTTGGCACCGAAGAAAACGGGCAATATCGGGACCATTGCTCCGAAAAGATAGAAAACGCCGACGATCACGGCGGAACTGAAAGGATGCGCCACTTCTTTCGCATCACGCACGGCGCCCGACAGGAATTCTTCTTTCCCCAAAGCCGTGCGCTGCATCTCTTCCTCAGAGCCTGAAGAGGCAAAAACCCCGACTGCCATCGATAAAGCCCCGGCCGCTGCGCCGGTGAAGCAGGCAATCAAAACCGACCGCCTGTCCTGGAAAGCCGCAAAGAAACCGCCCACAGCCCCCACAAATTCAACCAAACCGTCGTTGAATCCCAAAAATATGTTTCGGATTCGTTCCGGACTGATCTTTCTCTGCTCGAGACCGGAAACAATTTTGTCTTCGTGTCCGAATTCATCTTCCAAAACCGCTCTCACCGCTTTGGCAAGCGGCGTATTTTGATACAGCTTCCAAATCGTCAGGTATTTGCGAATCCCGTAGACTTCAATCCCTTCCAAAATAAGGTACACGGCCGGCTCCCCGAACACTCGGCACACGAAAGCGACCACACCCAGCTTCAACCGGCGGCCAAAGTCCAATCGGTCAATCTTCAGCTGAAAGAAATCCTGCCAGAAAGCATAATGCTTTGTCTCGATTGGAATGAGCTCTTCCAGAGTCTTTTGAAGGTCTCCCGAGTTGACCTTTTGCAACGTTTGGTACAAAGACAGATCAAACAGCTCGTCCAGAATGAGCTCACGGCCAAGAGCATTATTTTCTTTGCTGTTCATCCCCCGCCCCCATCTCAAGCTAAATCGAAGAGCAAAATTTCCGCCGGCTTTTTGGCGATGATCGTTAAAAGCTTCTCATCGCTCACCGCGGCGCCGTCTCCTGGGGCTCCGAGCAATGTGCCATTGGCCTCGACTGAGCCTCCGGCGACCTGCAGCCATGCGTGGCGACCTTTTTCGGGACGATATTCGACTCTTTTGCCTTCTTCCAAAATGGAAACGTACAAGTTCACATCTTGGTAAATTTTGACCGCACCGTTCGTGGGATGATCGGACGCCACCAGGCGAAGCTGATTTAACTTTTCCTCTTTTTTGAACGCGCGCTGCTCATAACCGGGGTTGAGTCCCGCTTTTTCCGGAAGAATCCATATTTGCAGAAGATGCAGAGATTCTTTATCCGAAGGGTTGAATTCGCTGTGCGTGACGCCGGTGCCGGCACTCATCCGTTGGACTTCGCCGGGAAGAATCACGGATCCGTTCCCCATGCTGTCTTTGTGTTCCACGCTTCCTTCCAAGACATACGTAATGATTTCCATGTCGCGATGGGGATGCGTGCCGAAACCTTTGCCGGGCTCGACAAAATCCTCGTTGATCACCCGTAGCTTCCGGAATCCCATGTTCTGGGCATCAAAATAATCGGCAAAGGAAAAAGTGTGGTAGCTGCGAAGCCAGCCATGGTCGGCACGGCCTCTCTCATGAGAGGGTCTTGGTTTTATCATGCTAAACCTTTGAAAGAATCAAAACCAAAAAATTTAAGAGTCAGATGCAGGTTTTCCACCGGCGTCCATCGCACATCCGCACCGCATTTCTCAAGCGTTCGAACGCAAAGCCCGACCCGCTTTCTCAAATCTTGTGGAAGATCAACCGCCGCAAAAAGTCTTAGTGTATGGGTTAGCTTCATATCACAATAGAATCTGGTTCCCCGTCATTGATTTTCCCGCTTGCTTGAAACCGACCTTCCTGCCTCCATGATCGGCAAATTAGCTTCTGTGGGCACATAGACTATTTGTTTTTCGCTGGACTGCAATCCTTCTGTCCACAGATAACGCAAATAATTTTCAGTGATACTTCCTCCTATAATTTTATTGCTCTCCGCCACCCCTTTCGCTTTGGCCACCGCTATCTCAGCGTCTTTTTCCGCTTTTTGGAGCTCAAACTGTTTTTGCAATGCCTCCTGCTCGGTTTTTAATTTTTGTTGAATGCTATCGGAAAACGCCTGCGGCAATCGCACATCCCGCAACAAAACATCCTGGATGATAATGCCCCTGGGTTCGACTTTATCCTTGAGAAACTCGATCATCTTCTTGCCTATCTTGTTTCTCCCCTCATCGCTATAGAGCGCTTTTACTTCATAGCCGCTTGCGATATTCCGTATGGCTTCTCTGATGTAGGGCTCAAGAACCGTCGGGACATAATCTTTGCCTATGGTTTTTCTAACCTTCACAATGTTCTCCTTGGGAACGGAATAAAGGATGGAAACATCCAAGGTGGAAATTAAACCTTCCGAGGACGGGACCTGAGCCGTTTCCTTTATTTCCAATGTCTTGACATCCCATCTTTCTATCCAAGAAAATACCGGACAAAACCAATGCCAACCCGTTCCTATGGGTTCATCGGCTATTTTTCCGAAATCAGCTTTTACTCCGCCCTGCCCGTCCTCAATTCCAATAACGGCACAGCCGCTCAAACTAAAGAGAATAAATCCTGCGAATAACAATAAAAACAATCGTTTCATATTGTCTTTCCTCCCTAATTTTAACCCAGTCTACTCCTCTATGCTTGCTTTGCCAATTTTTTTCTGAAGGAAAAAAGAGTCATGGCTTAAGTTTGATCAAAATCTGCGCGAGCTTGGCCCCGAGCTTGCGAACTACCGCATCTTGCTTTGCGTCTTTCAAGGCACCGCCGGCGTCGAACGCCTCATGCGCCTTCGGCACGGCGATTTGACCCGGCAAGACAAGCACGCCGATGTTACCCAGGATCGCGCGAAGATGCACAAGCCCGCGCAAACCGCCGAGTGCTCCGGGGGACGCGCTCAAGATTGCCGCAACCTTATTATTGAAACAGGCCAATGGCGGCTCCTCTTTCGACGAGACCCGTGAAACCCAATCGATCGCATTCTTCAACGCCCCCGTGATGGAACTATTGTACTCGGGCGAGGCAATCAAGAGCCCTTCGTGCCCCAAAAAAAGTTCCTTTAATTTTTTTGCATTGGCGGGTAACCCCTCGGCTGTCTCAAAATCCCCATCATACACCGGCATCGGGAAATCCTTGAGATCGAGGAGCGTCACTTCGGCCCCCGCGCTTCGCGCCCCTTCGACCGCAATCTTCACAAGTTTTTTATTGAACGAGTCTTTTCGCAGACTTCCCGCGAACGCCAATACTCTCGGCAGGGCCATTGATCACCCTTTCTCTATTTAATGCCGGATCCACACAATAAGCGGTATCAGAATCCCGCACAAAAGTGCCAACACACCCATCCAACGCGTGTTACGGATTTCTTTCTCCCACGAAACGGGTTCCATCTTCCAATTGATCCGCCTGTAAAACTCGATCTGCGCTTCGATCACCCGCTTTGGCGCCTTGAGCAACGCCACTCCCAAACTGGCCGAAGCCATCGCCACCGTCGAAAAGACCCACGGTAGGACGAAATGTTTCATTTCCGCGAATATCCGTATAACCAGCGCGACGGCCCTTCACCCACATTCCGCACCGAATGGACGACGCGTGCAGGGATCAACACTTCCTCGCCCGCCCGCGGCGTCCAGCGCCGGCCCTGCATCTCGAGCTCCACTTGTCCCTCAATCACCATAAAAAGCTCATCAGTGTCGTGCACATAATCCTCCCACACCTGCCCCGGAGGATCATTCCAGACTCCGAAGCTAAACCCGCGTTTCATCCAGTCATTTTCAATTCGCTTCAGATCCACCAAACCCATAAACTCCTATAGCTTCAAGATTCAAATATAAATATATTTATAAATATGTTCCAGCTTTAATTAAATTCTCCGGGTTTAAAATTGTAAGCTTTTGAGTAAAAAAAGTACCACCGCTTCACCTCCTCATCATCAGGAAGCGCCTTCGCCAAGAATTTTAATTCGTCGAGTGCCTTTTCCATCTGGGAATCATTGACGTAGAGATCATAAAGCCTCCATCGATACTCTATTTGTTGAGGATTGAGATTGGCCGCTTTTTCAAAAATTTCAAGCGCCTTTTTGACCCAGCCGATTTCAAAGAGATAAACTTCCCCCAGCTCGGCATACGCTCTATCATTATAGGGATCGCTTTTAATCTTCCTGTCGAGATCCTCTACCCGTTCCACCAGGGAAAAAGGGTAAGAAATAACGGGCGGGGTTGGGACACGCGCTCTGTAAATCGGTTGATGGGCATTGGGCTGCTGAGCCGAAACGAGATCCTGCAAAAATGGAAGATCATCGTATTTAGGGTAAAAATCATTTCCATTCTCAAAACGATGAAAATAGGTCCAACTTTTTGGCTCATCAATATACCATAAACCGTCATTGGAGTGTCTCAAAACAATCGGAAGATTCGCCACGCCCGGGCGAAAAACAGCAAGCCCCAAATTTTCGTAGGTATAAAGCTGAAAAGGCATGGCCTTGCGGTAATAGTTTAGCACCCGCTGCTGCTGGGTCTTGTTACGCGGAACCACCATTCTAAAAATTTGACCCCCTTGGGTTAAAAACGGTAATTGGGGGTCCCCTAATCCAAGCTCCAGAGATTTGAAATATCTATCGATGACTTCATGCGGATCCCGAGAGGGCTCAAAATCCTCAAGTTTCTCTGCCGGAAGCCGATGAACCGCCTCGGCGTATTCTTTGAGACTGCGTCGATATCCCTTGGCGCCTGCCCCAGCGCCCCCTGACATATACCCAGACTTCAACCACGCGGGGGCATTGGAAAAACTCTCCAGCTCAGCTTTATTGTCTTGGCCGTGAATATTCATAGTGATGAGGAGTTCTGAGAGAAAATCCTGAGGAATGTCCGACAGCATATAGGTTTTCGCGGCTTCCTCCAGCCGTCGACATAAAGCATCAGGAAAAATCCCTTCAAGCGCATAAGAGACCTCTATCTTAAACAAATTTTCATCTTCACTGTAGAGGTATAGAATTCCCTTTCCGCCCCGGTCCTGCCCGATTTTCCAACGTTGAAAAATACTTTCGGCTGTTTCCTCGATGCTCGCTTTCCCGGGAAGGGTTTTAAGCAGAACCAAAGAATTTTCGATTCCTGACCGTTGTTCAGCGAGTTTTAGACTCATCTTCAGAGCCAGATCGTGTTCGTGACGATCCGTTTGATTAATGAAAATGTATCGAGGCCTGGAACCTTTTACGAGATGAGTCGTATAAAAAACACTGCCCAAAAACAAGAGAAATACGACGATTCCAATTATTAGTTTTCTAGGTCTGAAAATTTCCATAAACCGTTTTCTTTGTGCCTTGCGCATCATAATAAACAAAGAATGGATCCGGAGCCGAGCCAAAGTTGAGGCCTAAAACCGTTCGATCCTGACCCTTAGATTTCATGACCAAAACCGGCGCGCTTTTGTCCCCGACCGTGCGGAGGATCTGCACGGCCTGCGCGTTTGCATCGTTGAGAACGATAAAGGGGTTGTTGTCCTCATACAGACCCAGATTCAACCTAGACTTTCCATTCCGATCGAAAAACCAAATGGCTGGGGTGCCGCTGTCCGTCAACGCCATCAAAATCCGACGCCGGCCCGCCACATCCACAAGCTCAAGGCTTCGCGCCGAAAGAACCTCCCCAGCTTTGCCGAGTCCCACCTCCGCGTTAGGAATGCCCATCTTGATATTAGCGGCAATCCAGTACCCCAGCATCATGCCCAAAGCTGAACATAAGACCGTACTTACCACCGATTTAAGTTTTCTAATTTTCATAACAAACCCCCTAACGAATTATAACTACGCCGGATAGAATTAAGTGTCGTGTCCCCTGAATATTCTCATAAATCACGCTTGGGCATTAGAACTCAAGAGTCAAACATAAATATATTTATAAATATGTTTGAATTGATAGTTCAGGTCCAAAGAAAATGCCTGATCTCAACCAGCCGATGCAGATTCCGCTGATCCTCTTTGCGCCATTTCTCTTCCAAACGAACACTTCGCTTTAACGCTCGGTAGTAAGCGGAATGCTTTTTCTTATCGGGCTGGACCATCCTGGAGTAGCTGGAATCTTTAATTTTCTCAAACTTAAATGGCGGGGCCTTCAATCTTTTATCATCAAGAGGGTCTCTTCGCCTGAATCTTTGATTTTTCCACCAAGCATAAAGGCTCTTAATCTCTCGACGAGTTTGGCGGTGCAATTTATCATAACTCCAATCAATGTATTTGAATGGTCGCTCCTTCTCCACAAAGTCGACGAGGATCTGAAAAGCGGCGTGAAGAAACAACTCGTCCTTATCATGCCACTGGTTATCCAGTGAGCGCACTTTTAAAAGATGGATCCTTGATTTATTCATGACTAACTTTCCCTGTTTATTCCCGTATTATACCTCAAATATAAATACGTTTATAAATATGTGCGCAACGGCTACTTTGCTTTGTGAAATTTATTAGCCTTCGCCCTCCCTCTTGGCGATAAAATTGACGTATCCGTCTCGATCAATATCCACTTCGATCTCTATAGGCCGGCAGCAAACCTCACAATCCGTGACGAAAGATTGCCGCCTGCCCGCCGTTGTGTCGATGGTTACGGATATCACGGCAGCGCAGTAAGGGCAATTGAATTCCTGAACTTCTTCGATGGCCATTATTCCCCCACCCGCGGAGAAACTGTTTCGCGAATGTTAACGATGGAGAATTGGAATAGAGAACACTGCTCCATAAAGAAAAACCAAAAAAATACTATAATGTACTATCAAAAATCCTACTGTTAGAAACCATGCTAAGATAAACTGCTTCACAGTTATGCCTTTCCAAAAAGTCAAATTTCGGTGTAAAATCAAAGAAGAAAGTCGATCGAGGAAAAATAAAAAAATCATGAGGACAAGCAAAGCAATCCCCAAGTAAAACATCACATACATACCAATAACGCTCACACCAAAAATCGTCATAGACCAGTCCAGTGCTTTTGAAGGGATCATGGGCATTTTTATGCGCTTTTTCAAAGCTACTATAACAACCAAATAAACTATCGATGTCAGATACCAAAGGATAACGGTTAGCATGGTATTCCTATGCCGAAATAATTGTTTATACAATCAAACATACTAACATCAGTCTACGCCACGATCTTTGCTTTGCCAATTTTTTTCTCATAAAGGTCGCCGAAGGCGACTCAACTTTAGGAGGATATGGGTTCCAGGGAAAAGGGGGATATGCTCCCCCTTTTCCCTTATAGCTTCTTCCTCTTCGGAGGGGGTGACAGCGCTTAGTGACTGAGTGGTGGGTTTCGCACGATCTCCGCGAGGCCACATGCGCGCCAAGAGGGGGAAACTGAAAGTCCCTTTTTTTTTCTGCCGACGGGGTCTATCACTTCAGCATTCGGACAGAATCTCCTAACAGGCCAACGAGGAGGCTTAACTTACCGGCATCGAGCTTACGGCGAATCCTATCCGTCTGGATGTCCACGCTTGTTACGGCTATAAGATCACGATCTGTATCCAACGTGACATGGCCCCCTGTCTTCATTCGTTCCAGTATCGGCTCGAGTATCTTTCGGGCAGCTTCTTGTTCACCGCTCCCAAAGTAAACGGCGTACTCGTTTTCCCAGCGAGGGTCCAGTCCGTTTACGGGTTTGAGGTTGCTACCCACAGATTTTTTAAGCGCTTTTGTTATAAAGACACCAAGCGAACTTTGGAGTTTCGGGATTTTTTCGATACGAATCCGCGGCAATTTTAGCTGTTTCGATATACAAAAAACGACGGTTTGCCAATAATCGTCAGTTCCCCAAGAGTGATATTCGCCAATGTATAAATCTCCCCCATCCTCTTCACGATGAAATAAGGCTCGGATAATACCATTGGGGCGAGAGAGGTCAATTATCCTCAACCGTTCGCTTAGGCCCGCCTCAATAATTTCTATCTGCGAAAAACCCTGTTGTCTCACCGCTGGATTCAATACGTTTTTGACCCAGGGATCCGATCTAAACCCTTTCAGGAAATGAATCGTTACAAAGAGGAGCAGAACAATCGCGACGAGACAAACGGCGTATGCAGCGGCGGCGCTCATCTTTCTAGGTATTCGACATCCATCGGAAAAACGGACGACAAAATTTCAAGAAATCGGTCTCGGTGATCCGTCCGTAAAAATAAGAATGGATATCCGAGGAGTTTGCCGTCATGGGAAACGAGCTGTAGCGTGTGATCGCTGCTATCCGTCCAGCTCCGGTCGATGGCCAGCCATTTTGAGACACAATCCCTGGGAACGCCTTTTTCTTTCCGTTGCCATGTGTTGTGCCAACGAATGGTCTGGTCGGAAATAAAGAATTCCTCGCGATAAGCCCAAGCCGCCAGTAAAATTAATGACAACGCGGCAAAACCAATACCAAGGCAGAGCCAAATCACCGGGAGATGCAAAACAATTGAAGCATGAAAATTAAACGAACTATACAACACAATGAGCCAAACAAAAAACAAAAAAACGATTAAAAAACATACCCCCTTCAAAACGGCCAGCGACTGATCCCTTAGGATCAATAGGCAAGCCCCTTTTTTCTCAATTCTATAAGAACCAACGCGTCCCAAAATCATACTGGCCACGACACACGCCCTTTTTCGCCCTAGTCTACCTCTCCCTACCCGGTTTGCCAAGAAGCTTTCAAATAAAAAGCCGCCCAGGCTTTTGGCCCAAACGGCTTTGTTTCACGAAAAATGAAGCCCGGCAACTACCTACTCTCCCAGCGAGTTGCCCCGCAAGTACCATCGGCCTTGGAGAGCTTAACTTCTGTATTCGGAATGGGAACAGGTGTGACCCCTCCAGTATTGTCACCGAGCAGTTTTGTCATACATGAAAAGAGCAAAAAGTTTTGCCCTTCGACAATTTCATAGAACAGTAAGACAAGATTATTAGGGTCGCCTACAAAAAATGTAGGTCAAGCCTCACGACTTATTAGTACCAGTAAGCTGAAAGCCTTACGGCTCTTACACACCTGGCCTATCAACCTGGTAATCTACCAGGAGTCTTTAGTCCCGCCCGAAGGCGGGAAGGGATATCTTATCTTAGGGGGGGCTTGGCTCTTAGATGCTTTCAGAGCTTATCCTTTCGCGACATAGCTACCCAGCGTACGCACTTGGCAGCACGGCTGGAACACCAGAGGTCACTCATTCTCGGTCCTCTCGTACTAGAGAATGCTCCCTTCAAATATCCTACGCCCGCAGCAGATAGAGACCGACATATCTGTTACTTCCCCGCGATTGCAATTACGGGTACTAACTTGTCCCCACACGGAACAAGCGCTTTGAGATTTCTCTCAAAGTCTTTATGTCGCCATAAAGATCGGACTATATCTTTGAAGCTTTCGCTCCATCTAGCGTATAGTCTCTGAGGATGTTAGACTCTCAAGAATTTCTTCTTTATTTCTTTTTCGATACCGCCCACTTGCGTTCATGGAATATGCAAGCTCAACGATTTCTCTAAAGTTTTCCAAGTCTTGATGCTTGTTATTTTCCAGCATCAGAACTACTCGCTTGAAAACTTCGAAGTCGTTTCGCTTTTCCGTGCGAAGCGGGTTTTGCTCGAAAAACGGAATGATCTTTTGTAAGAGATCCTGACGATTTCTGACAACATACACCTTTGTTTTGTCACGTTTGCCTGCTGCGTCATTATTCTTGACGTAGCCACAATTCAAGAAGTTCTTAATCTCCTCCAACACGCTCCGACTTGTGTAGTTTTGGCTGATATGAAACTCAGGGATTGCCTGCCAACCAAACCTTAAATCGGGTCGTCTTTGAAAGGCAATGTGAAAACTTCCCTCACCATCGACAAAACCCGCAATGTATGAACCATTCACGAGTTAACCTTTCCTGCTGATTGTCCCCACTTGGCGCATTTTCACTTCGAAACTTTCCATTCCAAAGTAGCGCAAGATACACGGGATTTTCCAGCATATAGCTAGATTTTTAGACAGCAAGGTGACTTTTTGGTCTTTTTACTGTCTCACGACGTTCTGAACCCAGCTCACGTACCACTTTAACCGGCGAACAGACGGACCCTTGGGAGCTTCTCCACCCCCAGGATGTGATGAGCCGACATCGAGGTGCCAAACCGGGTCGTCGATATGACATTCCATCGTTACCGATGGGATAGACTATACCTTCATCTTTTTTAAGATGGTGGCGTGTGATAGAAAAATAAAATTTCTATCTCATCCCTTTTGGGGAATCAGTCGTTACGGGGAAAACTTGTAAAGCATGCTTGGAATGATATACGGACGTATTAACTCGATAAGTTTCGGCATGCCTGATTGACTAATGCGAAGCCGATAAAGCTTCTTATCGCGATTAATGGTCGCTTCTATTCCAAGTTTAGCGCGTAGCACACTGACAAGAAACCGGTTATCTTCTTCCGAAAAACTTTGCGAATTGATTCGAATCTGATTATTATCTTTTGAACCATCATCCATGATCCATACTGCCAGAATCATCGGACTCAAACGCGATGCGATAAGTTCTCTCGGCACTTCTTTTTTCCCATTGGGATAAAATTGCGCTTGAAGAGAAATCAACGCGTCATGCGTGATGGTTCGAAAATAATAACAATTCTCCGCAAACCTCGGAGGAGAGTTCACGAAGTCTTTGAGCTTCTCATATTTCCAATCCACGTAATCCTTTTGATGAATTCCATGGTTTACGCGGAAAGCATAGCCCCTGGTTGTACCAACCAAGTAGCCATCGCCAAGCAGTGAGCCTATCATTAAATCTCGCTGCTCTTGAGAAAACTCAAGTTTTCGTGCCGCTCTTGCTAGATGTGTATCCACGACAAGTTCTCTTCCCTCGGTATTGCCCAAATGTACAAACTTGGGTTTCACCGATATGAGCCACTGTTCATCCTGGCATCACTGCCGGGAGGAGCTCTTTTCGAACTCTTGGACCCGATAAGCCTGTTATCCCCGGAGTACCTATTATCCGTTGAGCGACGCCTCTACCACTAGAAAGCGCCGGATCATTATGGCCTAGTTTCCTACCTGCTCGACTTGTAGGTCTCGCAGTTAAGCTCCTTTATGCCATTACACTCAGCGTGCGATTGCCAACCGCACTGAAGGAACCTTTGCACTCCTCCGTTACTCTTTAGGAGGAAACCGCCCCAGTCAAACTGCCCGTCTGG
>Ga0209515_10001741_pt1 | contig 35370 bp, 33 predicted proteins | sample Subgroupgradi54m_FD_187454 | JGI IMG/M metagenome (GOLD analysis project Ga0209515, IMG submission 187454) | Subsurface groundwater microbial communities from S. Glens Falls, New York, USA - GMW60B uncontaminated upgradient, 5.4 m (SPAdes)... ... | reverse complement strand
GTAACGCCACTTCAGATCAATGATATGACCTCATATTTTGCAAATGGAGGAAAAAATTATCGCCCGCGTATTGTGAGCACTGTGGGTGACAAAAAAGTGAGTCAAGAAATTTTTCGTGAAGGAATTGTCAGTAGAGAGAGCGTAGATCTTGTTCGTGAAGGAATGCGAAAGACCGTTCAAGCCGGGAGTGGGCGACGATTAAATGCACTTTCCGTTGCCGTTGCTGGAAAAACTGGGACGGCGCAATGGGGCAATGGAAAACCGCCACATGCGTGGTTTATTGGATGGGCGCCGTTTGATAATCCTAGTATTGTTTTGACCGTTCTCGTTGAGGAAGGTGAAGAGGGAAGCAGAAGTGGTGTAGCCGTGGCATACGAATTTTTGAAATGGTATTTTGGAGAGTATACGCTTGATCATGCAAAAAAATGACAAAAGTTTCTTGACAGATAGATAGAACAGTTGGTATTCTTATTGTTCATCAGTATGGTATCTCTTTACAGAATATTATCCACAAATATTGTCTTGACGGTATGTATTTTTGTGCGTATAATGCACCACTACTGGTAGATAGAAAGGACTTATTCGTAATGCATTCGTTTGTATGTCACAGTATTTTACTAAAGAGGGATTTGAACGACTCAAACAAGAACTTCATAGAATGAAAACTGTTGCTCGAAAGGTGGTGGTTGAACGTATCGCAGAGGCAAAAGAGCTTGGAGATTTACGAGAAAATGCAGAATATGCAGAGGCGAAAGATGACCAAGCATTGCTTGAGGCAAAAATATCTGAATACGAATATTCGTTTAAAAATGCCGTTATTATTGACGATACTTTATCTCATTCAGAAATGACAAGTGTGCGAATTGGTGCGACCGTTACGGTTCAGTATGATAGTCAGGTGGCAAGTTATCAAATTGTTGGTAGCGAAGAGGCGGATCCTGTCGCACGAAGAATCTCCAATGAGTCTCCTTTAGGAAGAGCATTCCTTGGAAAATCTATTGGAGAAAAAGTTATGGTGAAGGTACCGCGTGGTGAATTTGAGTATGTGATTGTAGATATTAAATAGTTTGTACGTATCAGAATAGAGTAAAATCCTGCTTGTTGCAGGATTTTGACGTTTATAGATTTTTTTAGTATACTTATAAGACCTTTTTTACAATAATTCTTTTATATATGGAACACTCTGATGAACGAGATATACGAATTAAAAAAGCTGAAATGCTCATTGCAAAAGGCATTGATCCATATCCAAATACTACGCAACGAACCCATACTTGTTCTGCGGCAACAACTCTTTTTGAGGAGATATCTGAAAGTCATAGTCAGGTGACACTTGCAGGTCGCGTACGCAGTATTCGCCGTCATGGCGGATCTACATTTTGTGTTGTTGAAGATGGTAGTGGTCAATTCCAAATTTTTCTTAAACGTGACACGCTTGGAGATGAACAGTACATGCAGATAAAAGATTTCTTGGATATGGGAGATTTTTTAGAGGTTTCAGGAACATTTTTTTTAACAAAAACAGAGGAGAAAACATTAGAGGCGACCTCCATACGTATATTGGTAAAATCATTTTTGCCTTTGCCCGAACAATGGCACGGATTGTCTGATGTTGAGATTCGGTATAGACGCAGGTATCTTGATTTGCTCGCCAATGAATCAGTGCGAGATATTTTTCAAAAGCGTGCATCTATCGTTCGTGCATTGCGTGAATTTCTTGAAGAAAATGAATTTTTGGAAGTTGAAACACCAATATTGCAGTCTATTCCCGGCGGTGCTTTGGCTCGCCCCTTCATGACTCATCACCACGCGCTTGATGAAGATATGTATTTACGCATTGCTCCTGAACTTTTTTTAAAACGTTTGATTGTTGGTGGGTTTGAAAGAGTATTTGAGTTTGCGCGGTGTTTTAGAAATGAAGGTATAGATTATGCCCATAATCCTGAATTTACGCAATTAGAGGGGTATATGGCATATGCGGACTATCATGTACTCATGGATATGCTGGAGCGTATGCTTTCTGCAGTAGTAAGACGTGTGTACAAAGAACCGTTTTTCGAATATAACGGTGTGCGTATTGATATGGCATCACCATTTCAGAGAAAAACATTTCGTACTATTGTGCGTGAGATTACTAATATAGATATTGAGACGTGTACGCCAGATGAGCTCAAAAAACGTACTCTCGCATGTGGCATTGATGTAAAGGAAACAGATACATACACGCACGTATTGGACCTCTTATTTAAGAAGGCGGTAAAAAATATTGTTCAACCTACTTTTATCATTGATGCTCCCGTAGATCTTCTTCCACTTGCAAAAAAGAAAAAAGATCATCCACAGGTTGTTGAGAGCGTTCAACTCATTGTTGCTGGCGCAGAACTTTTGAAAGGTTTTTCTGAATTAAATGATCCTGTTGATCAGGGACAGCGATTTTTAGATCAACAAAAACAGAGAGAACAGGGAGATGAAGAGGCACATTGGATAGATGAAGAATATGTGACGGCGCTTGAGTATGGTCTTCCGCCAACTGCAGGCTTTGGCATAGGTATAGATAGACTTACTGCTCTTCTTACAAATAGTCATTCGCTTAAAGAAGTGATTTTTTTTCCAACTCTTCGATCAAAAAACAATGAAAATTAAAAATAAAACCACCGTTCTCGCTTTTGGCACCTTTGATCTTCTTCATCCTGGACACATCGCATATTTAACATACGCAAAAGAACAGGGAAATAGACTGGTTGTGATCATTGCTCGTACTATTTCTGTAAAGAAAGCAAAGGGTATTGAGCCACTCTTTTCAGAAAAAGACCGACAATATATGGTCTCAGCTCTAAGGGTTGTTGATAAGGCGATATTAGGAGATACTGTAGATCATTATAAGAGCATAGAGAGGGTGCGACCAGATATTATATGTTTAGGATATGACCATAGAATAATAGCTAATGACATTCGTAAAGAATTAAAGAAGAGAAATATCTATGTTGATAAGATTGTTAGAACAAAAAAATATAATGAGAAAAAATATAAATCTTCACTTCTTAAGAAAAAAATTCAAACATTAATGTAAGATGCTATGTTGGATATAAAAATAATTCGTGAAAATCCAGATCTCATTAGAAAAGAACTCATACACCGCGGATTAAAATTTGATGTTGATGCATTTTTTACGCTTGAGGAAAATCGTCGTAAACATATTGCGAAACTTGATATTCTTCGAGCGGAACAAAACACCGCGAGCGATGCCATCCGTGCGTTAGATGGAAAAGAACGAGAAACGGAAATTAAGCGTATGCGTAATATAAAAGAACGCATACATGTATTAGAGAAAGAAGCTTCAATTTTGGAAGAAGCATATGACATACAACTCATGCAACTTCCGAATATATCCCATGAAAGTACTCCTATCGGCCCAAATGAAAGTGGTAATATACAGGTGAGGACATGGGGTAAAAAACCGTTATTTGATTTTATAGCCAAGGAACATTATGAAATAGAGTCTGTTTCGCCACTTATGGATTTTGAGCGAGGTGCAAAAATTTCCGGAAGCAGATTCTGGTATCTTAAGGGAGCGCTGGCACAGCTTGACATGGCGCTTATGCATTATGCGTTTGATTTTTATGCAAAAAAGGGTTTTATTCCCATGATAACACCAATGCTGGTTCGTGAAGAAGCTATGGTAGGAACTGGATTTTTTCCTGCAGAAAAAAATGAAATATATTCTGTAAACCAAGATGAAGATACGTTATTTCTTACTGGAACCGCAGAAGTATCATTGGCGGGGTATCATATGGACGAGGTCATAGATCTTTCGGCCGGACCATTAAAATATATGGGGTATGCTAGTTGTTTTCGGCGTGAGGCTGGAACATATGGAAAAGATATGAAGGGTATATTACGCGGTCATCAATTTAATAAAGTAGAGATGTTTATTTTTTGTACGCCAAAAGATTCTTGGGATATGCATGAATTTCTCCTTCAATGTTCTGAAGATTTTATGCAATCGCTGAATCTTCATTACCAAGTACTCAATATGTGTACCGGTGATATTGGTGCGCCAAATGCAAAAAAATACGATATAGAAGCATGGATGCCGGGTCAAGACAGATATCGCGAAACCGCGTCTTGTAGCAATGATACAGATTTTCAGGCGCGCAGACTGAATACAAAATATCACGGTGAAGACGGTAAAAAACAATTTGTCCATACGTTAAATAACACCGCATGTGCCGATCTACGGATCATGATTGCAATTATTGAAAATTATCAACAGAAAGATGGATCTGTCAGTATTCCTGAAGTATTGCGTCCATATTGCGGATTTGATCGTATCTCTGCATGAAAATATTTTCTCGTACATCTTTTTCTCGCGGTATACCAGATCGTAGAAAACGACGAGCACAGCAAAAAGCAAGGAAATCAGTCAGGTTACTTTTAGTGTGTATTGGCGTTCCCGCGATATTTGCATGTGTAGTGTTTTTCCTTTTTTTCTCTCGATTTTTTGCCATTGAGCGTATTAATGTTGCATCGGATGGCGGTATAGACTCTCAAGATGTTCGTGCCGTTCTTTTTAAGAAAATGGATGAGCGTAGATTTCTTTTTGCCCAAAATGGAAATATATTTTTATTTAATACCGAATCAGCAGTGGAATCTCTAAAAAATTTCTTTGCAGTTGATGCCGTCTCACTTCAACGTCAGTTTCCGAGAACATTGGAGGTGAAGATATCAGGAAAACCATTTGCCGCGCTCTGGTGTACTATAGGCGTATGTTACACACTCTATACAGATGGAAAAATATCACAGCAGGTTGATGTGGTCACTATGGGAGTTGATATATCAAAATTGCCAGTATCTTTTCATACTACGAGTACTTTATCAGTACGACAAGAAAAAAAAACGGAAAAAAATCCATTTGAAATCCCCTTATTTATTGATGAGAGAAATGATCCCTTACCAAAAGATCATTCTCCGCTTATTTCTCCGGCTGCCCTTGGCGTGGCGCGTGATATTGTGAGGCAACTTAGCGAAAAAGGAATCAAAATTGTGAATATCAAAACGCACAACCAATCCGCTGATACTACTGCCATAACAGAAGAAGGATGGGATATTCTTTTTACGCCTTTTGAAGATGCGTCTTCGCAAATAGAAAATCTTCAGACGGTACTGGATACAAAAATAAAAAATAATAGAAAGAAGCTTCGGTATATAGATGTGCGTTTTCAAAATCACATATATTATACATTTCGTTGAGGTTAGAGATAGATGAAACCCGTATGAAAACAATCGCAATAGATATACGCCCACTTCTTGCAGGTATTGGGGGTGTTCCGGAATATACACGACAAATTGTTACGCATTTAGTGCGAAATCATCCTGAATATTTTTATATTTTCTTTCTTAATTCTTTTCGTAGTGTTCAAAACGAATCTTTTTTTTCCGCTCCAAATACTGCGCGGGTCTTTTTTCAGTGTCCAAGCAAGATATTTAATGCGTCACTTTTTTCTTTTGGATTACCACATATTGATATACTTATCCAAAAACATTTTGGGAAACGCATAGATCTTTTTTTTGCTCCTAATATTGATTTTTTTAGTTTTTCGGGAAAAATTCCTACCGTCGTGACTATTCATGATGTAACCTTTGATTTATATCAAGAATGTTTTTCAATGAAACAGCGTCTTTGGCATCATATGGTAGATCCCAGCCGTATTTTTCGTACAGTTACAAAATGTATAGCGGTATCAGAACATACAAAGAAAGATATAGTGCGTCTCTATGGTAGCGATGCTGAAAAAATTCATGTTATACCTCTTGGCATCGATCCTCTTTTTTTTCAGAAACCGACACAGTTACAAGAAAATTTCACTGGTATTTCAGGAAAATATATACTTGCGCTTGGCGCGCGTGATCAGCGAAAGAATGCGCTTCATGTTATCCGAGCATACAGTGAGGCACGAAGTAGGGCACCACTGATGGCACAATGTAAGCTTGTTATACTAGGGGGGGCGTATCCATTGTCCTCTCTACGCTCTGCAGTAGATATGTATGGAATTTCTGATTCAGTTTTTTTTCTTGACTCTGTTTCTACGGATACGTTGCGTATTCTTTTTTCTCGTGCGAGAGTGTTTGTGTATCCTAGTTTGTACGAAGGATTTGGACTGCCTCCAATTGAGGCGATGGCATGTGGAACACCAGTTATTGTTGCTGGACATTCTAGTCTCTCTGAAGTTTCAGGCGATGGGGCATATTGTGTAGATGCTCATCATACCACCTCATTGAGTCGCGCACTTATCGCCTGTACGCTTGATAAACGTGTTCGCAGATATTATATTGAAAAGGGACGCATCTGTTCACAAAAATTTTCATGGGATGTTTCGGCTAAAAAAACAGTAGAATTATTTTCCCAGTTGGTATGATTATTGGTATTGATGCTCGTATGTTCCAAGAGGGGCTTGGTATCGGGCGATATATAGAACAACTTTTGAAACATCTTGAGGTACTTGATACAAACAATGAGTATCGTATTTTTTTGCGTAAAAAAAATTTTAACGCGTATCAGCCTAAAAATCCACGGTTTAAAAAAATTCTGACAGATTATCATTGGTATTCGTTTGGAGAACAATTTTTTTTCCCCTTTCTTCTTGTATGGCATCGCATTGATTGTATGCATTTCCCTCATTTTAATGTACCTTTTTTATATCCAAAAAAGTATGTTGTCACAATTCATGATCTTATTCTCATAAAATTTCCACTTTCCGCATCAAGCGCTGCGACGTCACATCATCCTATTATTCATAAAATAAAATATTTCGCATATCGCCGCATTATTTCACTCGCAATGAGACGTGCGAAAAAAATTATTACTATTTCTGAATATGTAAAAAAAGATATTATCTCGTATCTTCATATACTCCCTGAAAAAATTCATGTTATCTATGAAGCTGGAGATGCAACGCATATCTGCGATACAAGCGTCTCTCTTCCTGTCTCTGTCAAAAAGCCGTACATACTGTATACTGGAAATGCATATCCGCACAAAAATATTGAGGGGCTTTTGCAGGCGTTTTTGCAACTCTCTTCTGATAAGACGCCCATATATCCCATACTCTGCGGCCAGGAAGACTTTTTCTTTCAGCAGGTAGTTGCTCGTATTCGTGAGCTCAATATGACAAGATATGTACAACATCTTGGATTTGTCCCAGAGAGTACATTGTGTCAGCTATACCGTCATGCGGTTGCCTGTGTTATTCCCTCGTTTGAAGAGGGATTTGGATTACCTGCGCTTGAGGCGATGGCTCATAATACGCCAGTTATTGTTTCAGATAGTACATGTTTTCAAGAAATACTTTCAGACGCCGCATTATATGTAGACCCCGCTTCTCCGCGTGCGATTGCAGACGCAATACGAAATTTGATGTGCGACGGTACACTTCAAAATCGCTTGCGTGAACGTGGCCGTCTGTGCTCTTTACGGTATTCATGGAATCGTACCGCTCAACAGACCTATGATTTGTATATCTCCGTATGAAAAAAATACTTAACATTTTTGTTTTTCTTGTTCCCATACTGCAAGTGGTGTTATTCCAATGTGCTCTTTTTTTTAGTGCCTACTTTGTGTATTTTATTGTAGGTGCATTTTTTATGACTGATATTTTTTTGTATCTTTTAATTCCAAAAAAAACGGAAAAACGTAAAATATTTATCATCTCTTTCCCTCCGCTTGCGCTTCTTCTTGCGACAAGTGCTATGCTTTTTTTCCTTGAAGGACATCAGGCGCAATTACTTGTTGTAGCTTTGCATGCAATCCTTCAGATACTCTATGCCATACGGATGCATCGTTTTCTTTTTAAAGAAGGATATCCGGAGATATTTTTTAACGAAACGGTCTCGGTAGTATTATTGGTAAGTTATTTCTTTTTTTCTTTTTCGTTTTATGCGCTTGTCTACTTTCTTGAAATCCCTATTTGGTATATCATAGCTCCCTTTTTACTGCTGACGTTTCTTTTCTTTATGGTTCATCTATGGATACGTGGACATACAATAAGAAAACATGTACTGGTGCTCATAGTATTTACCGTTCTTATTATGGAGGCGATGCTTGTCATACGATGGCTTCCAAGTTTGTATCATGTAAATGCCTTTTTTATTACTGTACTTTATTTTGTTATTATTTCAGTAGGATGTGAATCTCTTCAAAAAGAAATATCTCTGGCACAAAAAATACTCACTGTTATTCTTTCTCTTGGTATGGTAGTATTACTTATGACAACCGCTCAATGGCGGTGAACGGTGTAATTTATTAATGTCGTGTATGCAAAAAAAATATCCAAAGTTTTTTTCTACCCTTAGAATTGTTCTTGCGGTTGTGTTTATTGGGGTTATAGGAACTATTGCGGGAATTCTTGGGGGACTCATAAGTCCGCAGGTATTTTTGCCGGAAGATATTATTCAGTTGCGACCTATTGTATTTGAAGATAAAACAGCTCAACGCAAGAGTGAGAAAGAAATTGATGTTTCAGATATTGTGCATACAATTGCACCGAGCATAGGGGAGCTTTATCGCATTTCTTTAAAAAATAATGCACAAGGCTTGGGTACAGATATATCTCCATTTGCAAAAGATTTTTTAGCATATGCGCTTGTGGGTACTGCTGATGGCTGGATTCTTTTACCGCCCTCTGTCGCGCATACCCATACGGGAGATATTCGTTTTGTTGATAGTGAAAAACGTATTTTTCAGATTGAAACACGTATACCAGATCCGGCAACAGGTTTACAATATGCGAAATTGATTCTTCCTCGTGATACTGCGCTTAAGCCAGTACAGTTTGACACAACGACTGACATTGGTGTATCAAGGCGTGTGTACGAGCTTTTAAATGCGCGAACAAGTATTCCGTTTGATCTTACTCCGCTTGGGTATCCTCTTGCAGAAGAACTTTCCGATACTGTACAATCTCCATCAATTTTTAAGAAACGATTTAATGCTTCGCAAAAATTTTCAAGTGAGGGGATGCCATTTGTTACGGAAAAAAAGGAAGTTATCGGTCTTGCGACTGGTGAAGGCATTCTTCCTATGGCGTACGTGCAAGATTCGTTTACACAGTTGCTTAGAACAAAAAAAATTACACGTCCTACGATTGCTCTTCAATATATTGATCTTTCGTTATTTCCAATTGGATTTTCAATGGAGGGTCATGGATTGGTAAAAAACGGTGCATATATTATTGCACAAAAACGACCAACTGTATTATCAGGTCCCATGGGGAATGTTTCTCTTGTACAGGGAGATATTGTTATGAGTATAAACAATGAGGTACTTGATACCTCGCATAATTTTTCTGAGATAGTTCAACAATATAAAAAAGGTGATGTTGTTACATTGGAATATCTCCACGCGGGAGAAAAAAAGATTGCGCAGGTAACGCTTCAATAAGATACATAATATATAACGTATACTGTATGACAAGCGGAGATATTCTTTCTCTCGTAGGGGCACTCGCTATTGTTTTCCTTACGGGTTTTCTCTGTATGACATTATATTATGCCGTACTTATTCTTCGGAGAGTACATCGTACATTAAATAGTGCAGAAGAAAAAATAGACTCCTTATTTGATTCATGGAAAGAATTGCATGCTCGTTTTTTGGGTCTTAAAACATCTCTTGATCTCATTGCAAGCGGATGTAAAGCTGCTCTTTCCTTATACCAACGACGCATAGTGAAAGACATGAGCGATACGGACGATGAAGAAAAAAAATCTTCATCAAAACGGAAGGATAAGAAAAATACATGAAATTCGTCAATCTCCACGTTCACAGCCATTACAGTCTATTGGATGGACTCTCAAAATTTCATGAATTTGTAGGGCATGCCAAAGAAGTTGGTATGCCCGCGTTAGCATTGACAGACCATGGCTCGCTCTATGGTGCTATTGAGTTTTATCAAACATGCAAAGCTGCAGGGATTAAACCTATTATTGGCGTAGAAACATACTTTACATCACGAGGAAGACACAAAAAAAATAGTAAAGAAGATGACGAACGATTCCATCTATTGTTACTCGCAAAGAATTTTGTTGGATATAAAAATCTTATAAAACTTGTTACAGCTTCGCATCTTGAGGGATTTTATTATAAACCGCGGGTAGATTTTGAGCTTTTAGGACAGTACCATGAGGGAATTATAGCATCATCAGCATGTATCAATGGTCAGATAGGTCAGGCGATACTACGAGGAAGGGATTCTGATGCTGTTTTAAAGCAATATTATACTATCTTTGGAAAAGATTTTTATCTTGAACTCCAACATCATCCAAGTCTTTCAGAGCAACAGATTATTAATCAGGGGCTTTTAAGGCTTTCAAAAAAACACAACATTCCTCTTATCGCAACAAGCGACTCGCATTATTTTCGTCCAGAGGATGCTGATGCGCACGACGTACTTCTTTGTTTGCAGACGAAAAAAGAAAAAAAAGATCCCAATCGTCTCTGTATGCTTGGTGAGGATTTTGCGTTTGTCAATTGGCAGCGCACTGTGGATGCTTTTTATAAGGATACTCCCGAAGCGATAGAAAACACATGCATGATTGCAGACCAGTGCGATATTGAAATTCCCATGGGGAAAACAATTTTACCGCGTTATGATCTTCCAACAGAGGTGACCTCTGAATCACACTTGCGAGCGCTTTGTGATGTTGGTGTTGAATATAGATATGGATCAGAGGGAAAACAAAACAAAGAGGTCCAAGACAGACTTTCCTATGAGCTTGATGTCATTCTTTCATCTGGGTTTTCAGCATATTTTCTTATCATGCAAGATTTTGTTAATTGGGCAAAAAAACAGGGGATTGTCGTTGGTCCCGGGCGTGGAAGTGCCGCGGGAAGTCTGGTAGCCTATGTATTAAATATTACTAACATTGACCCATTGAAATACGACTTACTTTTTGAGCGTTTTTTAAATCCGGCGCGCGTCTCAATGCCAGATATTGATCTTGATTTCGCAGATATCAGACGCGACGAGGTTCTTGGGTATGTAGAAGAAAAATATGGGAAAGATCACGTTGCTCGTATTATTACATTTGGAACTATGGCGGCACGTGTCTCTGTACGTGATGTAGGTAGAGTCTTGAGCGTTCCATATACTTTTTGTGATACTCTTGCAAAGGCGATTCCTATGAATATGGGACTTTCTGAAGCTCTTGAAAAAGTTCCAGAATTTCGCGCACTGTATGATACTCATGAACAGGCGCGTCAAATTATTGATATTGCTAAAAGGCTTGAAGGAGTATCTCGCCATACATCCATGCATGCGTGTGGTGTTGTCATTACTGAAGAGCCAGTTTCTTCATACGCGCCATGTCAATATGTCTCTCCTGATGATAAGACGATAGTAACCCAGTATTCGCTCCATCCCATTGAGGACCTTGGGCTTTTAAAAATTGATTTTTTAGGATTAAGCAATTTAACTGTTTTGGAAAATGCTCGGAATTTTGTAAAAAAAACACGAGATATTGAGGTAAATTTTGATACTATTCCCTTTGATGACAAAAAAACATACACACTTTTGCGCGAAGGCAAGACTACCGGTGTATTTCAGCTGGAGAGTGGTGGAATGAAGCGATATTTAAAAATGCTCAAACCAACAGAATTAGAAGATATTATCGCTATGGTTGCGCTGTATCGCCCCGGACCTATGGATCTTATTCCTGATTATATTGCCGGAAAACATGGAAAAAAGATTCCTACGTATCTTCATGAAAAACTTCGTCCTATTCTTGAAAAAACAAACGGAGTCGCGGTATATCAAGAACAGCTCATGAAAATAGCGCAGGAACTCGCAGGATTTACACTTGGCGAGGCGGATCTTTTGCGAAAAGCGGTAGGAAAAAAGATTGCAAAACTTCTTAAAGAACAAAAAGAAAAATTTATTAAAGGATGTATAAAGAACGGTGTATCAAAGTCTGCTGCTGAAAAAGTATTTGAGTTTATTGAACCATTTGCCGGATATGGATTTAATCGTTCTCATGCGGCGTGTTATGCGGTCATCGCCTACCATACCGCCTTTATGAAGGCACATTATCCTGCAGAATTTATGGCGGCGCTTCTTACTTCCGATCAGCATAATATAGACCGTATTGCCGTTGAAGTTGAAGAGTGCAGACAAATGAACATAGAGGTATTACAACCCGATGTCAATGAGAGTGATGTGATGTTTACCGCGGTTACTCATGCAGATAGGTCAGCGCCTGACACTATTCGTTTTGGACTTCTTGCCGTGAAAAATGTTGGCGAACATATTACAGAAGAAATTATCCGTGAGCGAGAAGAACACGGTTTGTACACAACCTTAGAAAATTTTTTACAACGTATACAAGATAAAGATTTAAATAAAAAATCGTTAGAGAGTCTTATTCGCAGTGGTGCACTTGATAGATTTGGCGATAGAAACGAAATGTACTATAATAGTGATAGGCTTCTTTCATTTAATAAAAAGATTTCACAGGAGCATCAAACACACCAAACGTCACTTTTTGGATCTTCATTTACTGCGAGTACCTTACGGCTTGATCCAGCACCTGCGTTGGATACACAGGAAAAACTTTCATGGGAACGAGAACTGCTTGGTCTGTATATATCTGAACATCCTATGAAAGATATTTATATGCTCCTTCAAAAATTTGTTATTCCATGTAAGCAGGCAAAATTGGGACGTGATGGAGCTTCGGTGAAGGTATGTGGCATTATTACCCAATCAAAAAAGATTTTGACAAAAAAAAATGAGCCCATGCTCTTTGCAAAAATAGAAGATATTAGTGACAGTATAGAAATCATTATTTTCCCGAAATTATATAAAGAAAATTTGCAGATGTGGCGTGATGGGGCGATAATCGCCGTAGACGGAACAATTTCATTGAAAGATGCAGAGACAAAAATTATTTGTAACAAAGCACGGGAAATTAATGCAGAGGTTATTGCTCAATTGAAAAGTATCAGCGAAAAGGACTCACAACCTCATTATGAAAAATCAGAATCAGCTCCAGATGAGTCGCCCGAAGATCTTACTGAACAAAATTTTTCATACGAATCCCATGAATCATTTTCTGAAGAATAAAAATTTTAACCCCCATGTATATGCGTCATTTCAAGAAAAATGAATCAAAAGCGCTTTTGTTCAAACAAATTGCTCTTACGTTTTTTTTCATTAGTCTTGGCATTGCTGGCGTTGTTTTTTATATTTCATTTAGTTGGGCGACAGTGTTACTTACACCAAAAAAGGAATTTTTTACTCAACGTTTTTTAATTCCTGTGGTTGAAAATCTTGATTCATCTATTTCACAGGATGCAATTCGTGGTGCTGTAGTACAGAAAGATAGTGAACATACCGCGTGGTTTAGCCCTCAAGAAACAACGTCATCTGTCCAGCGAACAAGTGGCACAATTACTATTGTCAATAAAAATCCTGTTGCGCAACCATTACGCGCGACAACACGGTTTTTAAGTAGCGATGGTGTGTTATTTCGTCTGAAAAATTTTACAACAGTTCCTGCAAATGGTCAGATTGATACAGAGGTGTATGCGGATAAGGAGGGTGATTTGGGAAATTTTAATACATCTCGTTTTACATTGCCTGCGCTATGGCCGGCTATGCAAGAAAAAGTATACGGGCGCGGATTTACGCCCGCACAGAGTGGTGGAAGTCAAGTTGGCATCATACGTCAAACAGATATAGAACGCGCTCAACAGAGCAGTATAGAGGTATTACGTGATCAATTTTCAGAGCTTCTCGCGGTATCACAAGCAGATTGGAATCCAATCCATCCAAAAAAAATGATTGACTTTAGAGTGAAAGACGTATTAGTAAGTAACAAAGCTGGTGATGCCGTAAGTAAATTTCAGGTAACAGTTAAGGCGTCGTTCACTGGTATACTGTATGATACAGAAGATATGGCGAAAAAAGTTGATGAAAAATTGCGTGAACAACTTTCTGCTGGTCAAGATCTTATAGCACCAAACGAGGATGATACCGAGTACACAGTTGAAGATACAAATGAATCAACAAAATCCGCGTTGATTCGTGTCACTGCAAAAGCAGGAAAGATACTCGGAGAAGATACGGCTACATTTAGCAAAAAGAATCTTTCGGGACTCAATAAAGAGCAGATCTCATCATATTTTATGTCCTATCCGGATATTATAGATGTACAGGTACATTTCTATCCGGCATGGGTAACCCACGCGCCATTTTTGACGGATCATATTAATGTGATGTTGAAGAAGTAATATTTTAAATGAGTTTAGAAGAGGGGGGATCTATAGATTTCCTCTCTTGCTTTTTAGTCTAAAATTTCGTATACTAGAGGTACTTTATATGTAGACACTTCGTATATATGAAAGAACAAAAAAACTTTCCCATTGAGACTATAAGACATTCCAGCGCGCATCTTTTTGCGGCGGCGATACAGGCGCTCTATCCAGATGTAAAGTTCGGAGTAGGGCCAGTAGTAGAACATGGATTTTACTATGATATGGAGCTTGGTCAATCGATATCTAAAGAAAATTTTAAGGAAATTGAGAAGAAGATGGATGAGCTAAAAAAGAAAGATATTCCCTTTATTCGGGAGGAGATTTCAATAGAAGAAGCAAAAAAACTTTTTTCTGATCTTGATCAGACATATAAAGTACAGCTTCTTGAAGATATAGAGAAGTATGGTACTACAAAAGTTGGAGAACAGGAAGAGGGCGTACTTCAAGAAGGGAAAAATATTATTTCTATCTATAAGACAGGGGATTTTGTGGATCTCTGTCGTGGACCGCATGTGGATTCCACAAGAGATATCGGTATCATAAAACTGAAATCCGTTGCCGGTGCATATTGGCGTGGGGATGAAAAAAATCCCATGCTTCAACGTGTGTATGGATATGCCTTTCCTACAAAAGATGAGCTCTTTACACATCTCAAAATGGTAGAGGAGGCGGAAAAGCGGGATCACAGAAAACTTGGAAAAGAACTTGATCTTTTTATATTTTCAGATCTTGTTGGATCGGGATTACCACTTTGGACGCCACGAGGGACACTTTTACGAACCATCCTTGATGAGTTTGTTTGGGAATTGAGAAGTAAACGCGGGTATCAACGTGTGACTATTCCACATATTACAAAAAAAGATCTATATGTCACCAGTGGTCATTGGGAAAAATTTACAGACGATCTTTTCCGTATAGTAACACGAGAAGGCCATGAATTTGCCATGAAGCCTATGAATTGTCCGCATCATGCACAGATTTTTGCACGCACTCAACAAAGCTATAGGGATATGCCGCAGAGATATGCAGAAACGACTATGGTATACAGAGATGAACAAAGCGGTGAACTTGCAGGCCTTTCACGTGTTAGATGCATTACGCAAGACGATGCGCATGTATTTTGCAGAGAGTCTCAGGTGAAAGCGGAGACATTCGCTATTTTTGACATTATTAATGCATTTTATGCTGCTTCAGGATTTACTAAATTGCGCGTTCGTCTTTCTTTGCATGATCCAAAAAATTTTGAAAAATATCTTGGGACACGTGAAGCATGGGAAAAGACAGAAAATCAACTTCGTGAATTTGTCCAAGAACGCGGAATATCTGCGCTTGAGGCTCCTGGTGAGGCGGCTATGTATGGTCCTAAGATTGACTTTATCGCCTGTGATTCTCTGGGAAGAGAGTGGCAGGTTGCAACTATTCAAATAGATAGGAATCAGCCTGAACGATTTGATCTTTTCTGCATTAATGAACAAGGAGAGAGGGAGCGTGTTGTTATGATCCATGCCGCTGTTATGGGATCTTTGGAACGGTTTCTATCTGTTGCCATTGAACACTTTGCAGGCGCGTTCCCACTCTGGCTTTCTCCGGTACAAGTATGTATCGCCCCTGTTGGATTGAGTCATATTGAGTCCTCTCAAAAGCTTGCCAATATATTGAAGGATCAGAATGTTCGCGTGGAAGTAGACGACTCAAATGAATCTGTTGGATATAAAATCCGCAAAGCGGAAAAAGCAAAGATTCCATATATGCTTGTCATGGGAGATAAAGAGGCTGATTTGGAGCATATATCCGTGCGCATACGCGGTAAAAAAGACGTTATTCTTCTACCGCTTAGTGAATTCACCGAGCAACTTAAAAAACGTATATGTGAGCGTTCGTTGGAATTATAGAAATCAGAAACCATGCCAGGATTATATAAAATTACTACATTTGGGTGTCAGATGAACAGATCTGATTCAGAACGATTAAAACAGATATTAGATAGTTCTGGTCTTTCTGAAACAGAAGATGACATACAGGCGGATGTTCTTGTGTATAATACCTGTTCAGTCCGTCAAACCGCGGAAGATCGTGTATATGGTATCCATAGAACACTTGCAGAGCTGAAAGAACAGAGTCCAAAAAAGATTATTGTTGTTACCGGCTGTATGGCTGGGAGAGATTTGGATGGAAAAATAAAAGAGCGGCTATCTGCCGTTGATCTTTTTTTTAAAACAGATGAGATGATCCATCTTCCAAGGTGGATAAGCGAATTAAACCAAGAGCTCATAGATCCAAACGCGGCACAAGAGTTTTCTGAATACGATCACTATCTTAAAATAAAACCATCTTACCACCATACATTTCAGGCGTATATCGCAATCAGTAACGGATGCAATAAATTTTGCACCTACTGTGTAGTACCCTATTCACGTGGACGGCAGAAAGACAGACCTGCACAAGATGTTATCTCTGAAGTGCGTGAACGTGCGGCACACGGATGTGTTGAGATTACCATTTTAGGACAAACGGTAAATCTTTATAATCCGCCAGATAAAGAAACAACGTTTAGTAAAGATAACCCATTCAGCTATGAAAAAAATTGTTTTGGGGCGCTAATGTGGGAGCTCAATCAGATTCCCGGCATCCGGCGTATCCATTTTACCGCCCCGCATCCGCAGTATATGGATGATGAGACTATTGCCGCCCTTTCTTTGCCAAACCATCTGAACTTTTTACATTTACCCGTACAGTCCGGCAGTAATGAGGTTCTGAAGCGAATGAATCGTACTTACACGCGTGAAAAATATATCGAAACTATTCAGCAAGTACGAGAGGCTTGTCCGGATATTGCGATAGGGACGGATATTATTCTTGGTTTTTGCGGAGAAACGGAGACACAATTTGAAGAAACACTTGACCTTTATCGTACGTGCGATTTTGATATCGCGTATATTGCTATGTACTCAACACGGTCGGGAACATCTGCTGCAAAAATATTTAAAGATGACATACCACGGTTAGAAAAAAAACGTCGCTGGCAAACGGTACAATCTCTTATGGAAGAGACAGTCATCAGAAAAAATCAGAAATATAAAAATACGGTCGTTTCTGTACTTGTGGATTCATGGAAAAAAGGAAAGTGCGAGGGTAATTCACGAGAAATGAAACGTGTGTCATTCCCCGGAGAAAAAGATATGATAGGGAGGATTAGTAATATACACATTACTCATCCTTTGGAGTGGATGTTACATGGAGACGCTGTTACATAAAAATTATTCTCTTATTATGAAAAATATATTGTTAGTTGTTCTTACGAGTATCTTTGCAATTGGAATATGGAGTACGCCTCTTTCTGTAGATGCTACAACAAAAACAAAGTTTAGTGTACAGAAAAAAATCGTAAAAAAAACAATAGCAAAAAAGAGGACGGTGAAAAAAAAGATAGTACGTAGAGTATTACGACGCGTGCCGCCAGATAGTAAGCCACCGGTAGAACTTCGTGTATACAAATTTCCTGAAAATAAAATATACGGATTTACATATCCGGGTAATTTTGGTGTCAGTGTGGATCCAAAAAAGATACACGAACTGCAAGTCATTGATGCATTTACAAAAAAATCATTGACTATTATACATCGTGCCGGTCCTTCCGACGGAACACTCGCTGAAGCTATAAAAAAATATGTTAATTCTACATATAAAAACATGAAACGAAAAGAACTTCCACTTGTGTATACAAAAAATGAAGAGGGCGCGATGGAATTTTATCTTGAGGGAAAAAAGGAAATTCATTCAGTATTTTTCATGGGAAACATTCTTATTGACGTATCTACAAAGCAATCAGACCAGACATTTCTTAAACAGTTCAAGAGTATTGTACAGAGTATAGGAGTACTCAAATAGTATGAAAAAGATTCCTCTTATCGTCATACTCGGGCCTACTGCGTGTGGAAAATCTTCACTGGGTATAGAATTGGCAAAAAAATATAATGGAGAGATTGTTTCTGCGGACTCTCGACAGGTATACAGAGGATTAGATATCGGCAGTGGAAAAGTGACAAAGAAAGAGCAAAAGATGGTGAAGCATCATCTTTTAGATATCATAGATCCGCCGAAACGTATGACGACACGTGTGCGTCATGGCGGATACTTTACGCTCGCTGATTTTAAAAAACGCGCAGATACTACGATTGCGGATATTTGGAAGCGCGGTAAAATTCCGTTTCTTGTGGGCGGATCTGCGCTCTACATTCAGGCAGTGATAGATAATTATAGTATTCCAGAGGGGGATGTAGATTTTGAATTACGAAAAAAGCTGGAAGAGGAAGACATAAAAAAACTTCTTAAGACATTGGAAAATGTTGACTCTGTCTCTTACGGAAAAATTGATCACGCGAATAAAAGAAGAATCGTCCGTGCGCTTGAGGTATATTATGCGACAGGAAAGCCATTTTCTTTTTTCCAGAAAAGAGGGGATAGCGCCTACGAGCCGCTTCTTATTGGCATTGATATGCCACGTGAGAAGCTTTATGTACGAATAGATATGCGAGTTGATAGTAGAGTGAAACGGGGGATGATCCGAGAGGTTGAGCGACTGCGCAAAAATGGTGTTTCGATAGATTGGTTAAAAAGCTTGGGTCTGGAGTATAGAGCCATTTCTGAATATCTCATATGTCATCCTGAACGAAGTGAAGGATCTCGAGGTAGTAAGCGAGCAAAATCAGAGATGATCCAAAAACTAACATACGCCATCCATCATTTTGCGCGCAGACAGATGGTGTGGTTTAGAAAAGAAAAGAGGATACACTGGGTATCCTCTTCACGTAAAGCCGATCAACTCGTACAAAAGTTTTTAAAAACTTTACAAGCTTAATTTCTTTTCCAAAATATCTTTTACCTTCTCAGGCTGGGCTTTGCCTTTCATATCTTTCATAACTTGCCCAACCAAAAACATAATCACGGTTAGTTTTCCTGCTTTGTACGAGACAACAGCATCCGGATTATTGCCGAGTACCGTATCACATGCCGTTTCGAGTGCACTGGTATCTTCTATTTGCTCAAGATTTTTTTCTTTCATGACTGAAGATGGATTTGCACCGTGCGTAAGCGTCTCCTCCAAAATGGTTTGAAGCGCCGTACTATTTACTTTTCCAAGTAGTGATAACGCGACACATTCGGCAAGATTTTCTGCTGTGAGTTTTGTTTCAGAGAGAATCAGATCTTGCTCTCCAAGAAGTGCAGGAATTTTGTGTATCAAAAGACTTGCAAGAAGTTTGTAACTTTTTTGTTTGAGAGTCTCGTCGCATTTTTCCAATGTACAGAGCCATTCGCCAACTTCTGATACTGCTTTTTCAAAAAATTCTCCAGTCTCTTTAGTATCTACTAATATTCGTGCGTTATCTGTACTAATTCCGTACTCTTCAATAAAACGTGACCGTCTCTGTGCCGGTAGTTCAGGAATTTCTGCGCGTAATTTCGCTCGCTCGTCATCTGTGAACGTAACCGGCGGAAGATCTGGCTCTGGAAAATAGCGATAGTCATGTGCCTCTTCTTTGCCACGTTGAAGGAGGGTAACTCCCTGTGTCTCATCCCAACCGACAGTGATTTTGTTCGTTCGTTTTTGTGATTCTCCTCCACTTGTCCAATCTTCATAAAGTCTTTTACCCTCGTACTCAAGAGCTTTTTCAACTGCGCGAAATGAGTTCAGGTTTTTTATTTCAGATATAGGCGTCTGGATCGTCTTTCCATCTTTTGTAATATTTACAGACACATTTGCATCACAGCGCAAATGTCCTTTTTCCATGTCTGCGCTTGATACCTCAAGATACCGTGCGATAAGACGAAGTTCTTGAAGGAATACCTTTGCTTCAGCCGGTGATACAAAATCTGGCTCCGTGACAATCTCCATGAGTGGCGTTGAGCAACGATTAAAATCCACAAGGCTCGCTTTTTTATCTTGGGTATGAACGAGTTTTGCTGCGTCTTCCTCTAAATGAAGGCGATTAATACGAATGCGTCGTTCTCCAATATCAAGATACCCGTTTTTTCCTATGGGTTGATCATATTGAGAGATTTGATACGCCTTGGGAAGGTCTGGATAAAAATAGTTCTTCCGATCAAATTTACTGATATCAAGGAGCGAACAGTTTATTGCCAGAGCCATCTTAGCGCCCATATGAACCGCCTCTCCATTCAACACAGGCAGCACGCCCGGATGCCCCACACAGACTGGACAGATAGTAGTATTTGATGGTTGATTTTCTCCATCATTTGAGCAACGGCAAAACATTTTTGACTTTGTTTTGAGCTGAACATGAATTTCCAGCCCAATCGTAAAGGTGAACATAGGGCATTATTATTGAGGAGTAACTCGAATGCCGGGTCCCATAGTTGTTGAGAGTGAGATATTTTTGATAAATGTTCCTTTTGTCGCAGAAGGCCGAGCTTTTCTAATTGTTTCCATGAACGCGGCGTAATTTTCAAGAAGTTGTTCTTGTGAAAATGATCGTTTTCCAATAATTTGATGAACATTTCCAGAATCGTCATTTTTAAAGTCAACTTTCCCTTTTTTCACTTGCGCAATAGCTCCTCTGATATTCACAGTCACCGTATCATTTTTCGGCGACGGCATAAGTCCGCGAGGGCCGAGAACTTTTGCAATACCCGCAAGAGTTTTCATCATATCTGGTGTCGCAATGGCAACATCAAAATCTGCCTTGCTTGTTTGTTTTATCTCGGCAATAAGTTCTGCTGCGCCAACAATATCGGCTCCCGCATCTCGCGCCTCTGTTGCTTTTTCTCCTTCTGCAAATACCGCTATTCTTTTTGTTTTTCCTGTTCCGTGGGGTAATACAACCGATCCGCGAACAATTTGATCATTTTTTTTAGTATTAATACCTGTTTTGACATGCACCTCAACTGCCGCGTCAAATTTCTCATAAGAGAATTTTTTTACCAAATCAATCGCCTCACCAGCTGAATGCAACTTCTTTTTATCTGGAAGATCTTTTTTGACAAGATTGCGAAATTTTTTAGATTTTTTTCGTATCATATTGTTCTCCTTGTGGTCCAAACCGTCCGTATAAAATCACAGACGTCCCACTTATGATTAATATATTATTCAACAGTAACTCCCATTTGTCGTGCGGTTCCCTCTATCATTTTGATAGCTCCGGCGAGATCTTTTGCGTTGAGATCTGGCATTTTCTTTTCCGCAATCTGTTGTACTTGTGCGTGAGTAATTTTCCCTACTTTTTCTGTGAGCGATTTTCCAGATCCTTTTGCGATACCAGCTGCTTTTTTGATAAGCTCCGATGCTGGCGGGGTTTTGAGAATGAATGTATACGTTCGATCTATAAAAACAGTTATTTCTACTGGAGTTATCTCTTCAGCGCGACCCTGCGTAGCTGCATTAAATTTTTGACAAAATTCAGCTATATTCAATCCGTGCTGACCAAGCGCAGGACCAATTGGTGGCGCCGGATTTGCCTTACCTGCAGGGATCTGAAGTTTGATCATTGTTTTTATTTTTTTTTGTGCTGCCATATTTTTATATTATGTGGTGGTGTGGTTACAAATTGAGAGGCACCATCTGTTCCACTATTTTTTAAATAAATTTACATTTTTCGTACCTGCAAAAAGTCTAACTCCATGGGTGTCTCTCTACCAAACATGGTAACGAGTACTTTTACCTTGCCATGCGCAGCATCAATTTCAGAAACTCTACCATCAAATCCTTTAAATGGTCCGTCCACAATCTGTACGTGTGCATGTTCCTCCAAGTCAATCTGATATTTCGGCTCTTCAACGCCCATGCGTTTTTGGAGATACTGCATTTCTTCTTCAGAAATAGGAACTGGTGTCGTCCCTGCACCAAGAAATCCTGTAACGTGAGGTGTATTACGAACTACATACCATGAATCATCAGTCACAACCATCTGAACAAGTACATATCCGGGAAATATTTTTTCTTCTACTACAAGTCGTTTACCATTTTTTATCTTTATTTTTTTTTCAATAGGAATGAGGACATTAAAGATTTTATCTTCCATGTCCATTGATTCTATGCGTTGCTTAAGATTTTTTACGACCGCCTCTTCATATCCTGAATAGGTATGAATCGCATACCATCGGGTATGTTGATCGCCAGCTTGTTTTGCCATACGCGTGTTCGCGTTATGAGTAGGGAGACATTATTTATTGAGAAGAATTTTTTCTATACCATATACAAAAAGAACATCAAGCGCTCCTAAAAATACTGCAACTGAAACAGAAAAAACAATCACTACTACGGTATGTTGAACGAGCGTATTCCTAGATGGCCACGCTACGCGTTTTAACTCCGCGTAAGATTCTTTAAAATAGGTGACTGTTGATTCTTTTATTGCGTGTGCGTTCATAAACCTTTTATTTCTGGTATTTAAAAGAGGCCGAAGAGCCTCTATGAGTATCTTTAGTATAAAGAAAGATATTTTTTTGTCAAGAGACTGCTCTTTTTGTCTTAAATATCAATGTTTTTCGCCGATTTCGCATGAACTTGAATGAAGTGCTTACGTGGCTCAACATTAGCTCCCATAAGTGTATCAAAGACCTCATCTGCTTTTTGCGCGTCCTCAACTCGAATAAGTTTTAATACGCGCGTGGCAGGATCCATGGTGGTCTCCCAAAGTTGCTCCGCGTCCATCTCTCCAAGTCCCTTATACCGTTGGATATTCACCTTTATCTCACTATTAGTCTCTTCCTCCTCCGTCTCCTCTGATTTTTTAATCTTATTTGGTTCACGTTTTGCTTTTGCAACCGCCTTTCGTTCTTGTGCCGCTGTGACAAGCTCATTTTGGATATGTGTCATCTCTGTATCACTAAACGCATACCGTACATCTCTACCAAGTTGCACACGATAGAGCGGCGGTTGAGCAATAAAAATATGTCCATTAGTAATAAGATCTGGAAGAAAACGATAGAATAACGTGAGGAGAAGCGTACGAATATGCGCGCCATCTACATCCGCATCAGTCATAATAATAACTCTCGCATATCGCAGATCCTTTATCTCAAACTGTTCGCCAATATTTGTACCAAGCGCAATAAGAAGCGCTTTAATTTCTGTAAATGCTAAAATTTTATCCAATCGTGATCGCTCTACATTAAGAATTTTTCCTTTGAGTGGTAAGATCGCCTGAAATTCCCGATTGCGTCCTTGCTTCGCAGATCCTCCAGCACTATCTCCCTCTACCAAAAAGAGCTCTGACTTTTCAGGATCTCGTGATGAACAATCCGAAAGCTTTCCGGGTAAGGTAAGTCCCTCCAACACTCCCTTACGCAATACCGTCTCACGAGCGGAACGAGCGGCAATACGAGCGCGTGATGCCAACATACATTTGCCAACAATCGCCTCCGCTGTCTTTGGCTGTTCTTCAAGAAAAATACCAAGCGCATCTGAAAAAAGCGTATCAACTGCGGCACGCGCCTCAACATTTCCCAATTTTGCCTTTGTCTGACCCTCAAATTGTGGATCCGTAAGCTTGATGCTGATAATTGCCGTAAGTCCCTCACGTACATCTTCTCCCGTCAAATTCTCATCTTTTTCCTTAAGAAATCCCTTCGTGCGCGCAAAACTATTCAATGTACGAGTAAGCGCTGTACGAAATCCTACCATATGCATGCCACCTTCTGGATTGGAGATGTTATTTGTAAATGCGAATATATTTTCTTTGTAATCGTTTACATACTGTAACGCGACCTCTACTAAGATATGATTCTCACTCGCTTCTTTCTCCATATAAAACACCTGATCGTGTTTTGGCTCCTTTTTTCTATTTAAAAATCGCACATACGACGCAACACCTCCCTCAAAGTAATAGACATAGGGAATAGACTGCTTTTCCTCACGTTTATCAACAACGGTGATATGGATACCTTTCGTAAGATACGCCTGCTGGCGTAAACGTTCTATAATGATCTCCCAGTTGTATTCTGTTACAGAAAAAATAGAGCTATCCGCCTTGAATGTGATAGTAGTCCCAGAATGAGGTGCTTTTCCAACCGGCTTTACTTTATAAAGTGGTTTTCCGATCTTATATTCTTGTTGGTAAAGTTTTCCCTCCAACCGAACCTCTGCTTTGAGATAACTGGAAAGAGCATTGACTACCGAGATACCAACACCATGAAGTCCTCCGGATACCTTGTATGCACCTTGACCAAATTTTCCTCCTGCATGGAGCTTTGTAAGACACGTCTCAAGAGCGGATACCCCGGTTTGTTTATGAATCTCAATGGGGATACCTCTGCCATTGTCTTCTACACATACCATGCCATCAGGAAGAAGCGCGATACTAATTTCCGTACAAAAACCCGCCATCGCCTCATCTATAGAATTGTCCACAACCTCCCAAACAAGATGATGAAGCCCCTCTTCCGCTGTATTTCCAATATACATGCCCGGCCGCTTTCTGACCGCCTCAAGTCCCTCAAGGACGGTAATTTGACCAGCACCGTATTCGCCAGTATCTTTTTTTTGTTTTGCCATAAAATAAAGAGAGCTTCCTTACGAAGTTATACATGCAGTATAGCAGGTTTTGAAAAATAAAAAAGCCCATGCGTCTATACATGAGCATTATTCTCTTATGAGAACCCCGCCCTGAATCCTATACGGCCGCGGATCGAAACTGATATTTACGGCAGGGATTGGCGGAATGACACCGATGCCGTCATTGTAGTTTGGCGAGCTCACCATATGGGCGCTCACTATCTTGATATCCCTGTAATCGTGGGGATACATTACAGCGACCACGGCGCCATCAAGAAGTATTTCCGTAATGATGTCTCCTGTTTGACCATGCTTTGCGAGCCGAAAATCCATCCCAAGAGTCTTTTCCGGTTCTTTTGTGTTTGTGATGGTCTCTGATTTCTTTGTAAAGAACCATTCTCTGAATCCCATGATCCAACTTATCGTAAATGCAACATTTACCACAGTAAGGATCCATTGGTGATGAAAAATAGTAGTGGCGTACCAAAATGGCTGTGACAGCAACCCAGCCGTAAATCCCCATTTATTCTTTCTGCCTACGAGATACACGGCAAGAACGCCAAATACTGTCGCGCCGCTTTGCATGAAAAGATCGAAAATTCTCCATGGATCCATGTGTATGCCCCTCCTCCTTCTTACAGATCTTAAGGAACGAATATACGTACATATAAAGAGTTCTTATATTTTTGTCAAGTGGGGGTACAGTTCACAATCCCGCCTCCGAATGTTTTGACCGGAAGTCCACTCGGTTTTGTTCCGCGCTCCAGAAGCATGCTCATGATCTTTCCTCCTTTTTCCTTGATATGTGGGGATAATTTTGAGGGAACGAGTGTACACATATATATAGCATATTTCCATATTTTTGTCAATAGGGTATACTGAGAGCGTTGCAAAACTCCTCTTTTGTCATTCTCGGGTACCACGGGCATTGCGATTTTTATGAACTCAAGGTCTCGTTCAAAAATCGGGAACTTGACCCGAGAATCCAGTTTCTTCTATTTAAAACAAATTCTGGATCCCAGATCAAGTCTGGGATGACACGGAAAGAGTTTTGCAACGCTCTCTATACTCACACTATACATAATCTCAAAATACATGCGCAAAAAAATAGATTTAAAGTCAGTAGTCTGGAAAGAAGGAAAACAGTATATTGCATGGAATTTGAATACTGCAGTTTCCAGTTTTAGTAAAACAAAGAAAGAGGCTTTGGAAAGCTTGCAAGAAGCGCTGGAACTTCATTTTGAAGATACTCCTGTTTCTAAAATTCACAAAGTTCAACAACCAAGTCTGACATCAATTTTTATAAAAAAGTATGCCTAAGTCAGTATTGCTATGCACATCACTCGCTTTGCGCAATCTTGTTTGCTTGTAGAAACAAACAGCAAACGAATTCTCATTGATCCGGGGTATATCCAATATTAAGAGTCCTATATTCAGAAAGAATGGGCGGATATTGATATTATTTTAGTTACCCATAAACACTCAGATCATTGCCACGTGGATGCTATCAAAGAGATAGTAAAAAATAAAAAAACAAAATTTTATACCTCTCAAGAAGTTGCAAACGCATATCCGGAACTTTCTCCTGAAATCGTAAAAGCTGGTGATATTCTAAATTTTAATGATATTAAAATAGAGGTTGTTAGGGCGGTCCATGGGTGGACTCCGCTTCTTAAGGGTAGAGAGGTGAATGAAAATATCGGATATATTGTTGACGATGGTGAGAGTAGAATATACCAAACCAGTGATACACTGTGTTTTGAAAATGATTACACATGTGATGTCGTATTTCTGCCGGTGAATAATCACGGGCTAGTCATGAGTCCGTGGGATGCCGCTCTATTCGCAAAAGAAACAGGGGCAAAACTAGTGGTGCCGATACACTATGATAATCCAAAATATCCAGCAGACATTGAATTAGTAAAAAAAGAGTTTGAGGCGGCAGGGTTGAATTATAGATTTTTAGAGATAGGAGAGCGCAGTGAGTTATAATCATTATACAAAAAATTATGGCAGAGAAAGATCCACTCATTCATTTTATTTTAACTGGCGGAACAATTGACTCTCATTATGATGGGAGCAAAGACACGGCTGTTCCGAATAAGGAGTCGGCAATTCCATCATTTATAGAAAGTTTAAAACTTTATTTAGCATTTGAATTTACTACTATTTGCATGAAGGACAGCCGTGATCTTGTGCGTGAAGACTTGGACAATATACTTACAGCCGTTGAAGAAAGTCCGCATAAAAAAATTATCATTACGCATGGAACATACACCATGCCGGATACTGCACGGTTTGTAAAGGCAAACATTAAGCGCAATGACCAAGTAATTATCTTCACCGCCTCCGCTATTCCTATCATTGGTTTTGCGCCTTCTGACGGGCCATTCAGCCTTGGATATGCACTAGCAAAACTTGAAAATCTTGAGTCTGGTGTTTACGTTGCTATCAATGGAAAAGTTTTTTTACCAGAAGAAACAATGAAAATTATGAGTGAAGCTCGTTTTGCCTCCATATTTCAAAAGTAAAAAAGGATTTTAAATATTATCTCACCACTTCTCCTACGCTCTTTGCTCTTGAATCAAAAATTAGATTCGTAGTAATATCAGGTGCATTAAATTCCAGCGGCATATGCGTGACCCTATCTCTTCCTGTTGCGCGGATGTTTTTGAGAAGTATTGGTGTTGTTCCGCTATCCTCGGGTGTGGGTGCAAGCGCGAGCTCAAAGACCGTGCCGAATTGTTCATCTGATCCACTGAAAATAGATGGAAGTGCGGAGAGTAAGTACGTTAGTGTTTTTTTCTCCGGATAATACCGAAGCGCATCACTCCCAATCGGTACGATGCCAGTCCACGTAGTATGTGGTCCCAGTTGCGCGGTAACGGTAAAATTTTCAATAGCATGGATACTATTTTTTGGCGCGAAAAATATTTGGTAGCGCGTAGTTTTTCCTATTCGCGGAGGCAGGGGACCGCGACCAATTTGTTCGCCATCTGCGGTGTAGTATCGCGCAAATGTCTGTAATGAAATATCTGAACTAATATCAAGTTGCAAAGGAATGGAAAAAATTTTTATCATCTCTTTTTTTTGATCTGTATATGAAGCGGATGGCTCAAAAATTATTTGGAAGGCGTGGTCCGTCTTGATATTTTTGTTGTTACTTGTTTTGTCTAACGTAAGCGTAAATGAAATATCCCCTTCTTGAGAGGGCAAAATATTTTTAAATTGCGAAATTTGTCCCTTTGTCCATGTAAGTGTGTTCTTTTCATTTTCCGCTATCCCGTCCTTTGACGATATGTTTTTGTTGTTCAAGAAATCTCCTTTCGTGGAAATTCTCATCACTACGTCAGAAATTGGTTGAGAACTTTCATTTTTCCAGTGTAATCTAAATGGGTATGTTTTCCCGGGTAACAAAGCGAGAAGCGTATCATGGCGCAGATTTAAAGAAAGTGCCGGTACAAGAACACGTATTGGAACCTGCGTCTCATCTTGAAGATATTTTTTATTTTCCCGCACAAGATATGCTCGTAATGAAATTTTTTGTGTACCTACACCCTCCTTCTGGAAAAATCCTAAAAGCGAAATATCTTTTTTTCCTTTTGCGGAGAGTGATGTTTCAGAATTATCAAGCGTAGAGCGTTTTGTATATGAAGAGGGGAGCACAAATTCCCTAAAAATATGTTCAACGGGATTTTCTGACGGATTTGAAAGGATGCATCTATGGTCAAATACTTGATAATACGTCACCTGTGCAGGAGCGGTACATAAAATGTGCACCATGCCTTTTAAAATAGTATAACGCGCAAATGAAGGGATATGCTCCCTGCCTTCCTTTGCGTTACTTTTAAAATTAAGGTCGGCAGAAAGCGTCTGTGTCTCATTGAGCGCTCCAAATGGTATTCCTGAAAGGACAAATTCTTTTTCCTGATTTGCCTCAATAGTTCCTAATTCTAGAACATGTGTCTCTGGATGGAGTGTAAATTCAGATGAAGTTGTAGACTCAAAAAACGGATGAAATTGAAATGTTATACGTGCATCATGTAGAGGAGCCTTAGTTTTATTTTCATAACGAATAAGGAATTTCGCCTGCGTACCGACCGTAATGATTTCGCCCGGTAAAATAATAGAAAATACAGCGGATGTCGGAGAAAAAAAACGTTGCTGAATATATGAAAAGCTTGCGTATGATCCGATAAAAATAATAAGGATTACCAAGATAGCATCACCGATGATATGGAAAAATCTATCTGGCAAGGTATGATGATAAAATTGATCGTATCTTTTTTTGAAAAAAGAAAGAGATCTTTGAATATCCGAAAACGAGGAAGGATTGAGAAAATTTGGCGCGTTGTTCATAAAAATTTATTATTGGGAAACTCCTGCGATAGTAAATACATTTGCGGTAAAGGTAAGAACCTCATCTGTGCCGTCATTATCTATATCTTCTGTTGTTATGCGTGTTCCGGCTGAACTATTTTTTTCCGATAATAAAGAAAAACTTTTTGTATATGCCTTTCCATTTGAGTCAAATATGCGGACGATAGGAGTTATTCCTGCACCCGGCATAGTGATGATTTGTACAGTTCCTATACCCAATACGTCACCAACTGCTACAGATACTCCTCCATGAAATTTTTTATCATACGCAAAAAAGTCTGTCTTAGTAGGCGTTGTGTCGCTATGAAATACTTTGATCTTAGGTACTCCGCCAACTCCCTCTCCCACAATAATCTCACCGTATCCATCGTTGTCAATATCTCCCATAGCAACCGAGATCGGCCCCTTGAATTTTTTTCCAAATGGCTGAAAAGAGGATCGTTCGCTTCCTGATGAGATGTCAAATATTTTTATACTACTTCCTTCTTTTTGTTTTTTTGCATCCGTTCGCGCGGGTGCAACAACGAGTACGGAAAGATTATCTTTTTCTTGTTTTCCTATTGCAAAAGAAATGGGGAATTTCCAATCTTTTCCAAATGGCTGAAAAGAATAGAGTAGCGTTCCATTTGCCAAACGGACGGAGACGGTGCCTTTATCTGCAGAAATAATAATCCTTCCTTTTTTTGATGCTGTATCGGAAATAATCACTGAGGCAGAGCCACGAGTATTTGGTTCATATGCAAAAAATCCATTACGTTTTGTGAGTCCGTTTGCATTAAAAATTCGCGTGAATGAACCATTTAAAAATGGTTTTTCTAAGATAGTGTTCAATGGACGAACTAAAAGAATTCCATCATACGGAGCAAGATCTATTTCAGAAGTGACGGACCCATCATTTTGATCTGTGTCTTGCAACCCGTGGATTTTTTCAAACTCTTCCTGGAGATCAAATGTCTGTTGATTTGGTGTTGCATTTACAAATACCTCTCCTTGCAAAAAGTCTCTGCGCCACACTCCCTCCTGAATGTTTGTAGATATTCCTGCGAGTACATTTTCCGGTGATCCGGTTGATCTTCCAAGTTGTACGTTGTATTCATCGTAACTCCAAAGCTGTCCATGATCTTTATCTCCAAAATCAAAGGCGAAATACCCATTTGCCAAAAGTGCGGATGCAAGTCCAAAACGCATAGCGCGAAAATCATCTTTGTTTCCAGTGTTCAATGTCGTAGTATTGATAATATTTATTGGAGGCGATGTATCATTTTTGTCTAGGTGGAGGTACGAGCGCATGGACTCAAGCCATGTTCCATGTCCCTTTGGAGAGGGAAAGTTCTCAAACATCCTACCGTTTACATATTTTTCATATTGAGATAAAGAGCTTCCGTTCGTAAGAATAATAGGATTATTTCCCAGAATTTCCCTGGTATTTTTGAACAGCGAAAGCATACCATTTTGCCAAAGCGCATCGGCCTCTTTTTTTGTGTCAGATTTTCCATCTCCATTAAGATCTATGTCGCCTCCATTCAGATAGGTCATGGAATCCTGTACTTCGTCATAAAAAATACCATCCCAAAGTCCTGTGGAAAGGATATTTTCTTGTATGTATTTTGGAAGATACGAATTCCATCCAGTATTCACGTTTGTTGGAATCGTTCCCGGCCATGCCTGTACGATAGATCCTTGGCTATTTCTAAGATACCACTCATCCCGTATGCCGTCTTTTAATTTTTTACGAATCTGCGCGCCATCATCAATGTCTAAAATATTTATACTTCGCGATGGAACATACGATAAGATAATAATATCTGGATTTTTTTTGCGCGCATAATCAAAAAACTCCCTATTGTAGACTTGCGCCTCCATAGGGAGTATCAAAAGATCATATGCGGCTAACGTATCGTATGTTTTTGGATTAATGTCTGGAACGGTTCGTAGAAAATAATTCGCCGTGCGAACGAATGGCACAGAGTACGACAAGGCAAGCGCAGGATGAATTGCGATATTTCCAAATAAAAAGAAGCTGAATATTCCAAGCATAAAGCGCAAGAGAACTAAAGGGGTGATATACAACATATGCTCTAAAACCATGACGTATGTGTTGTCTTGAGCTGCGCCATTACCTTACCAAACACCACTGTTTCGTCAAATAAATAAAAACCTATCGCTTTTTGCAATAGGTTATGTATGAGGATCTATCGGAAGACTGCCAAGGACATCAACAGGAAGTTCCAGCTCTTCCGGCTTGAACGTATCTATGAAAAATCCAGCAAGTGCGAGGACGGGGATTGCTTTTTCGTGCATATTTTCAACCCACGCCATACCGGTAAGATCTCCAACGGGATTTTTGGCATATCCGCCGAATGCCACTACGATATCGCCAACATCTCTATAATCCCTTCTGGAAATATAGAGTGCGACGATGTCACCTTCAGAGCGTTTTCGTTCAGAAAGGAGAATCGTTGGTTCCCCTGCGTCATTCGGATAAAGTCCTTTTTCCTCTCGAAAAAGTTCCCGTGCTCTCCAGTTCATCCACACGAGATCATTGAACTCGCGTGCGGGAAAAGCGGTTGGGCACGATCGCGGAAGCGGTATGACCATCTCATGAGACAGAGAAAAGTTGAGAAATTCCTGAATGATATCTCCTTGAATTTTTTCTTTTGTCTCTATCTCATGAATCAAACACATTGCTGTATGGGAAGCATGTTCCCAGAGATTTTTTTCACCGAAATCTTCTCGAAACGCTTTTTCCCAAGGCTCCCATTCTCTTTTGGTATACGCATCTCTGTACGCCGTCCTGCGAATAATCATCTCGCGCTCTTGAGAGAACATGAGATGGCCGATTGCCTTTAGAGTATGCCAAGGGAGAACAGAAAGATCTAATAAAGCATCTGGGAGTGCATACGGGTGTTTATGGTACCACCAGAGTAAGAGGGATGCGATCAGCCTGTCCGCATCCTGGAATATTTTGTCAGATGTGCACCAGCCGACCTGTTCTATATGTACGAGATTTTCAAGGAACCTTTCTTTTGTGAAGGTAATACTCACGGTTTTCTCCTTTTTTAAGCGGAAAATAGCATCAGCAGTAAACCACATACCATTATTTTTGTCAAGAGGGTATAGATATGCTATATTTAACCCGTATGAATGAAAATACCTCTCAAAATCTTACTGACGAAGAACTTCAAAAGAGTTATTGGTTTTTGACGCATAAAGATCAAATTCGCCGAACTGTCATCATAGTGTTAAGCGGCATTTGTCTCCTTATTTGGGCATACGTCATATTTTTAAGCACAACTATTATTTTTATTCCATGGAAAAGTTATCAGGGAATATTTTCTGACCTCAAAAAACAATATACTCTTTTTCCCATTCGCACATTGGTTCAGGATATTCAAAAAGATGATGTATCATTTGTTCAAAGTGAAGAGGGAACCTATGACATCTATGTTCGTATAAAAAATCCAAATGCGCTTTGGCGAGTGTATTTTGACGCAATATTCAGCGTTGACGGAACACCTCTGAAACCGCAACGCTCTTTTCTCTTGCCTGATGAAGAAAAATATCTTATCTATGGAGGGTTAAAACGTGCGACTTCGCCAGCAACACTTGGCATTGAATTCAAAAATATTTCATGGAAACGCATATCAAAAAAAGAGAAAGAAGCCATGTCACAAAGAATGCGCTTTACCGTAAAAGATATAAAAATAGCGCCAGTTCAACAAACAGATGGAGGAGCAGTCTCATATACAAAAGTTACCTTTAAAATTTTGAATGAGACGGTGTATCGTTTTTGGGAAATGTCGGTCCCTATCGTCTTAAAAGCAGGGGATAAAATAGTTGCCATAAATACGCTCCCACTCATAAATATTGGATCCGATGAGACGCGAATAATGGAATCACGCTGGTACACGGACTTAAGTACCGTAACCTCCATTGACGTCATGCCAACAGTTGATATATTTGACTCTGGACTCTACCAAGCTCCAACGGTACAAGAATTGGAGCAAAGAAGCCCAGATGTTATCAAACAGGAACAACAAGATCTATTACAGCAACAACAAGATCAACAGCAACAAGACGAACAACAGTACTAATTATCTCCGTATGATGCGTATAGGTTTTCTTCGGAATTTCAGAGATTTTGATATTTTGCTTCTTTTGAGTATCATTGTACTTTCTGTCTTTGGTTTTGCCGCACTGTACAGTGTGGGTTTGGGAAAGGATCCACAAAATTTTTTTTATTTTCAAAAACAGTTGAGTATAGGGACTGTTTTTTTTGTACTTTTTTTTGGTATTGGACTATTGAACTATAGAATGATACGAAATGTGAGTTTTCTGTTGTATATTGGCATGTGTATACTGCTTATTTTTGTACTCATCAGTGGCCAAACAATACGAGGAACGCGCGGATGGTTTATGATTTCTTCGTTTGGTATGCAGCCGGCTGAATTTGCAAAACTTGCACTTATATGTACACTCGCACGATATTTTTCAAGCTATACTCGTCAGATAGGACGATTTCGCCATATTATTATCAGTGGTATCATTGCGCTCGTGCCTATAGGACTTGTACTCCTTCAGCCAGACCTTGGATCTGCTATCATATTATTTTTGATTTGGTTTGGTATGATCATGACAAGTGGTATTCCTAAAAAATATACACTCACATTGTGTATTGGTATCATAGTTGTCTCTTTAGGCGCGTGGTTTTTTGTCTTGAAGGATTATCAAAAAGAACGAGTGATTACGTTCATCCATCCATCAGCAGATGTACAGGGAAGCGGCTATAATGTTCGACAGGCGATGATCGCCATAGGAGCTGGAGAACTTTTTGGTCGCGGGCTTGGATTTGGTTCACAAAGCCATCTGAAATTTTTGCCCGAAACACAAACTGATTTTATTTTTTCCGTGGTTGCTGAGGAGATGGGGCTTATAGGCGTAACAATTCTATTCGCATTTTGGATGGTATTTTTTCATCGCCTTATACGTATTATAAAAATGGCACGTGATGATTTTGCGCTATATTCTGTACTTGGTATTACGGTTATGTTTTTTGCACACGTTATTTTGAATATCGGAGGGAATCTCGGCCTCGTACCACTTACTGGTGTTCCATTGCCGTTTATAAGCTATGGCGGAAGTTCGCTCGCATTATCTTTACTTGCAGTTGGACTCGTGCAGAGTATTAAGGTGTATAATTCGTAAAATCTCAAGTTAGATCAGCTGTGTTTGACAAAAATCGGATATTTGGTATGCTATAGAGCGTTATCTTAATCTTACTATTGGAGAAAAAAGTATGGAAACGTTAGTACTTGAGGCGCAATTGCGCGAAATAACAGGAAAAAAAGTATCTGCTTTACGTGAAAAAGGGCTTATTCCTGCTGTTTTGTATGGACATACTATACAAGGGAAGATGATAAGTGTACCGAATATACCCTTTACAAAAGTCTTTAAAAAGGCAGGAGAAAGTTCGCTTATTGATCTTGTTATTGATAATGCACCAGCGGTAAAGGTACTCGTCTATGATATTGCCAAAGATCCTCTTACTGAGGCATTTACACACATTGATTTTTATCAGGTAGACATGACAGAAAAACTTACTACGGAGATACCACTTAAATTTATAGGGGAGTCTCGGGCGATGAAGGAGTTGGCTGGTATTTTAGTAAAGAGTGTAAACGAATTAAACGTGCGTTGTTTGCCCGGAGATCTTGTGCATGAGATTGAGGTAGATATTTCTGCACTTGTAACGTTTGAAGACGTTATTAAAATTTCTCATATTACACTACCAAAGGGCATTGAGGTGCTTGACAATGCAAACAATGTTATTGCTACCGTGACGCCGCCGATCTCTGAAGAAGATTTGAAGAAACTTGAGGAAAAACCTGTAGAAGATATTACCGCGGTAAAAGTAGAGGAAAAGAAGAAAAAAGAAGAAAAATAAATAACCGTTTTTAGCTTGTCAAAAACGTATGCAAAAAAAGATTATTATTGGTATTGCCGGTCGCATGGGATGTGGCAAGGGTATGGCTGGTTCGTATCTTGCAAAAAAATATCAGGCAGAGCGATTTCGCTCATCTACTCCTCTGCGCGCGTCGTTGGATATATTTTGCATTCCGCAGTCAAGAGAAAATATGGGGAAATTCTCTACGTTTCTTCGAACTACATACGGAGA
>Ga0209515_10001740_pt1 | contig 35374 bp, 35 predicted proteins | sample Subgroupgradi54m_FD_187454 | JGI IMG/M metagenome (GOLD analysis project Ga0209515, IMG submission 187454) | Subsurface groundwater microbial communities from S. Glens Falls, New York, USA - GMW60B uncontaminated upgradient, 5.4 m (SPAdes)... ... | reverse complement strand
CATTCGTCATTCGGTGATTCAAATCCGTCAAAAGCCCAATTTGATTCGTTCGTTTTTTCATGCAAGCCAACTTTCCAAGAATTGATATGCTAAACCTTATGTGCGGAGATCAATAGTTATAACTGACAAGCAATTAACTTTGCCTCATTATACTGCAATTTTCCGATTAATAAAAGCCCTGTCTCAGACCGGGTTGGGGGCGGGAGAGGATTCGAAGATGAGAGTTTTCAGCATGGAGACAAATTTGGGATGGTCCGTGACCGTACAGGCGCGCAAATATTGCAATCCGGCTTTTTCCGCTTCCGCTTTGGCTTCGATATCGAGATCATAAAGAACCTCGACATTGTCGCATAAAAATCCGACCGGCACGAGCACCACTCTTTTTTCGCCTTTTTCAGCCAACTGTTTGATGACGGAAACCACATCGGGTTCGGCCCAGCGCTGATGTGGATTCCCGCTGCGCGACTGATACGCGATGCTCCAGCGGCTTATTCCGATTTCGGAAGCGACCAGCGTGCTTGACTGCCGGAACTCTTCCTGATAACGCTCCGCGCCCGGCATGTCCAAAGGAATGGAATGCGCGCTGAATAAAAAATGTGCGCTTTTTTGCTCCTCGGGCAAAAGCGTGTCTACAATTTTTTTCACTTCATCGGCCTGGGCCTGGACAAACAAAGGATGATCATGCCACGGCTTTAAATATTGATACTGGGTTTCCACGGCACCAACGGCCTTCCGGGCTTCATCGACATTCTGGATATATCGTTCATAACTCGTTTCACAGTGGTGAGGGGCAAGGATAATGCCCGCACCCCTTTTCAATCCGCGTATCTTGATTTCCGACAAAGCTTCGTCAAGAAAAGGATGCCAATTCCGCATGCCCACAAAAACGGGAATCCCCGCGCCTTCGCTTTGCAAAGCCGCTTTTAATTTTTCAGCCAGTTGAAAAGTGTAGGCATTGTAAGGCGAAAATCCTCCTACCCTTTCATAGTGATGCAAAACCTCTTTCAATCGCGCCTCGGGAATATTGCGTCCGCGCGCGACGTGCTCAAGAAAAGGCAGGATATCCTCCCGGCGCGTGGGCCCTCCGAATCCAATGATAAGCACATGGTCAAAAATTTTCATCGCCGGCTCAACTCATGGACGCAATCAATCAGCGCGATGACATTTTCTTCCGGCGTTTGCGGCAAGACACCGTGCCCGAGATTAAAAATATGGCCGGACCGGCCGCCGGCCTGATCGAGAATCCTTTTCACCCGGGCTCGAATCACCTCCGGCCGGGACAAAAGAACCACGGGATCAAGATTGCCCTGAATACCGCGGTCATATCCGATTGCAGGCCAGGCCTTATCTAATTCCACGCGGAAATCCACGCCGATCACATCCCCGCCCGCTTCCCGCATTTCCTTGAGAAAAGCCGCGGTTCCGGTTCCAAAATGAATCACGGGCACGGGCGGCTGGCCAATGCCGATCTGATCAAGCGGCGGATGGCCGCCTAACCGAATCGGCACGGGCTTGAGGCCCTGAATCACCTGCCGCGTGTACGGCAGCACAAATTCGCGGTAATCCTGCGGAGAAAGACAGCCGGCCCAGCTGTCAAAAATCTGCACCGCATCCGCGCCCGCCTCGATCTGGCCGTTCAGATATTGAATCAGCCCCCGGCTGATTTTTTCCATCAGCGCGCGCCAAGCGCCCGGATCCGACATCATGAACGATTTAGTTTTGGCAAAGGTCTTGGACCCGCCTCCTTCCATAATATAGGAAGCGAGCGTAAACGGCGCGCCGGAAAATCCGATCAGCGGAATATGGGATGGAAGCCATGACCGGGCCAGCCGTACGGCATCAAAAACAAACCTCAAAGTCTCCGCGGGCCGAATTTCATTCAAACGTTCCACGTCCTTAACGGACACGCATTCCCCGGAAATCATCGGTCCCTCGTCTTCGACAAACGATAATTCAAATCCCAGCGGCTCCACGATCAAAAGCAAATCCGAAAATAGAATCGCGGCATCGGCCTTGATTTTCTCAACTGCCATGACTGTGACCTCAGCCGCAAGTTCCGGATTTTTACAAAGCTCTAAAAAAGAAACCCGTCCCCGGATGCGGCGGTATTCTTTCATGTAACGGCCCGCCTGCCGCATGAGCCAAACCGGCGTTGAAGAAACCGGCTCGCATCGACAGGCTTTTAGAAAAAGAGAATTCTTTCGCGCCGCGGGATCATCTTTGGATTCAGCCCTCCGGAAGCTCACCTTCTCTTCACCGGCTTTGGACTTCATCAATTCTCCGGCCTGCGCCGCCAATTCGGCAATCAATACTCCCATTTTTTGATGAGTGGGCTCAAAATCCACTTCCACCGCGCATTCTGCAAGCGTCTCGCTGGTGGTTGGGCCGATGGATGCGATCACCATTTTTTTTAGCGCAACCCGCAAATCCACCTCCAGACCGGTCTCCGAGGCAACCCTGAGAACATGGCGGATCTGCATCGCGCTGGTAAAAACCGCTATCTCTGCTTTACCGGCTGCCATCTCGCGAATGGCCTGCTGGAGCGGCCCGGTGTCATCCGGCAAGGCCCAGCGGTACACGGGCACCTGCACCACACGCGCACCTCGTTTTTTAAGCGCCTGCAGAAATGCTTCATTGGGAACACCGTATTCCTGGACCGCTATGGCCCTGTCCTGAATAGAAATTCCCCTTTCATGGGTATCCACGGTTTCTAAAATTTCATGCCAGGTATTGGGTTCGGGAACTGCGATCACGGCCTGAATGCCGTGTTCGTAAAGAGCTTTGACCGGCTTGGGGCCGCGCGCCACCACCGTTGTCGCCTGAATAGCTTTTACGATTTTTTCCGGGGCGTATTTTGTGGAGAGAATTTTCATGAGCATGCGCGTGCCCACGCCGGTCATGAAAATCATGACATCGATTTGGCCGTTGAAAAGCTTTTCGGCAAAAGCAAATACCTCGGGATTTTTTTCCAGAGGAATTTCCTGCATGGAGGGCGCGCTAATGACCTCCCCGCCGAAACGGCGGATGCCATCGGACATGGCCTCCGCCATACGGCTTTCAAACAAAACAATGCGCGCGCCGCCAAAGCCCTTACGCTGCGTTAGACCCTGCGAATCCGGCTTCATCCTCCGAAGGGGTTGGAACAGGTTCTGATAAATTCCGGCGTAACGGGGGTGCGCTCGTCGCATTTTTCCCAGAGGTCCCGGTGCGGGGCATTTTGGACGCCGTGGAAAAGATGCACCAGCACTCCCTCATTGCGCGCAATCTCGATGGCCGGAAGAAAATCGCTGTCACCCGCGACAATAACGGCGTGGGTGATCATCTGTTTGGCGGCCAACAGCACGAGATCCACGCCGAGCAAAATATCGACCCGCTTCTGCGCCACAATCGGCTTGCCGTCCTCCGCATTCCGCCCCTGATAGGCGAGCTTGCCCAGCCTGACTTCATAGCGAGGCAGCTGCGCCAGGTAGTGCAGGAATGACTGCATTTTGGACAATTTCGAAAGCTCCTCGGGCGTGGGAGGATTGCTCTGATACGGTTCGCAGTGGTAATAATAGGTTCTCAAAATTTCATTGCCGCCCGCCAGGCCCTGCGAAAACTTCTGATAATCGACACGGGAAAAATTTAACTCGTCCCTGATAATCCAGTCAAAATAGCCTCCATCGATAAAAATAGCCGAACGCATTCCACGCATAGCAACCTCCCGTGGTTAGAAAAACCTAGAAACGGCCGAAGTGGCCAAATGCACAAAAGGATTCTGAACAACACCGATCCCGACCATGGCCAGCATCAGAAAATAAAGCGGCACCCGGAAAGACAGGGGCAGCCGGATGGGGTCCCTTGAAACCGGCGGATGAATGTACATTCGCTTTATCAGCACGAGGTAGTAATAAAGGGAAATCACCACATTCACGGCGCCGAGCAACGCCAGCCATACCAGCCCTTTCTCGACCGCGCTCGAGAGAACCAGGAATTTGGCAAAAAAACCGGACAAAGGCGGCACGCCCGCCAGCGAAAGAAGCGCCAGAAAAAGCGAGCCGGCCAGAATCGGCGACCGCTGCGACAGGCCGTCATAGGCGCTCATGTCGTCCGTTTCAAAATGAAGGGAGCAAAAAACCACCACCAGAAAAACTGCGAGCAAGGTCACGGCGTAAGACAAAAGATAAAAAAGAACGCCGCGGGCTCCGGACAGGCCGCCGGCTGCGATGGCGGTTAAAAGGTAGCCCGCATGGCCTATACTGGAATATCCCAAAAAGCGTTTGATATTTTTCTGCGGGATAGCCCCGAGATTTCCGTAAACCAGGGTCATAGCCGCCAGCGCCGCAATCAGAACGCTCCACTTTTTCTCAAAAGGCGAAATGACCGAAATGCAAATTCTCAAAAGTGCCGCAAATCCGGCCATCTTGGACCCGACCGAAAGAAAGGCCGTGACCGGTACCGGCGCACCTTCATAGACATCGGGAATCCAGAACTGAAAAGGAACCGCGCCCACCTTGAACCCCAAACCCGCCATGAGAAGCAAGATCCCAAAAAGCAGCAAGGCCGGAGCGGTTTGAAAGCCGGCGAGCGCGCCGCGAACCGCATCAAATTGCGTGCTGCCTGTGTGGCCGTAAATAAAACTAATGCCGTAAAGCATCATGCCGGAGGAAAGCGCACCGAGAATAAGATACTTGATGCCCGCCTCGACCGAGCGCTTATCGGTCTTGAGATAAGCCGTCATGACATAAAAGGAAACAGTCACAAGTTCGACCGAGACAAAAAGAAGAATAAAATCATTGGCCGAGGCCAGAAAAAGCATGCCCAGTAGCGCGCTTAAAATTAAAAGATAAAATTCGCCGGGATTTTTCGGGCTTTTCTTAAGAAACTCCCGGGCCATGAGCGTAATCAAGATGGCGGTCAGAATAAAAAGAACTTTAAAAAATAAAGCCAAGCCATCGCAGACAAAGGTGTTCCCAAAAGCCGCGCCGGTCCGGGGTGAAAATAAAAATGCGCAGGCAAGGATACCGGCAAGTCCGGCCGCCACCCCTTCCCCCAGCCGGTTTTTTGCGGCCGGCAGAAAAAGATCCGCGATAAAAACCGCAAGCATTAATGCCAACACCAACCCCTCCAGCAAAAGCGCGGAAAGCCCTATGGGATTCATGGCATCACCTCAAAAACAGAAGGATTTTTTTCCGCCATGCGCTTGACGCCGGCATCGATCTTGCGGACCAGGAGGTTGGGGAAAAAGCCGAAGATCAAAAGCGCGGCCAGCAGTAAAACAAAAGGCGTTTTCTGGGTGAAATGCTCTGCGTCACGGAGCGACGGCCATCTTTCCTTTTCTTTTCCAAAAAAAACGTTTCTCGCAACCCTCAAAAGGTAAATAGCCGTGATCAGAATCCCGAAAACCGCGGCCAGGGTCGGCAGAGGAAATTTTTTCCATGCCCCGAAGAAAATCATGATTTCGGCAATGAAATTCGAAAATCCGGGCAGGCCGCTTGAGGCCATGGCCATCATCACAAAACAAACGGAAATAAAAGGGATTTTGCTTCCCAGGCCGCCGCCAAGTTCATCCACCATGCGCGTGTGCGTCTGGTCATAGATAAAACCAATCAGTGAAAATGCCAGCGCAGCCATGACACCGTGGGAAAACATGAGAAGCACCGCGCCGCTCACTCCTGTCCGGTTAAGGCAGGCCAGGCCGAGCAGCACATATCCCATATGGCTCACGCTCGAAAATCCGATGATAAATTTTAAATCCTTCTGCACCATGGCGCAATAGCCGGCATACAAAATATTCATCACGCACAAAACCGCCACCACGGGCATCCAGAACCGCGCGCCGTCCGGCACCAGTCCCAAGACCAGCCGGATGATGAGATAAGGCCCCAGTTTTTTGAGCACGCCCGCATGCAGCATACTCACCGCCGAGGGCGCTGCCGCATAACCGATGGGCGACCAACTATGGGTGGGCCACAGCGAGGCAATAACGCCAAACCCGAAAATCAGAAGCGCCGCCACCCACTGCTGAACCGGACGGGCCAGCGGATTGGCGGCAAAATGGCTTTGCAGCACGGAAAGGTCAAACGATTGAAGGCCCGAGGCCTGATAAATGGCGAGGATTCCCACCAGGGCCAGCACCGCGCCGCCGGTGATGAAAAGTGTGAGCTTCATGGTGGCGTATTCTTTATTTTTACTTCCCCACACGCCGATCAAGGGATACATGGGGATCACCGCCATTTCGTAAAAGAAATAAAGGAAAAATAAATCCAGGGACGTGAAAACGCCAAAAATACTTGCCACCAGAATCAAAAAGAAAATGGAATATTCCTTCACTCGCTCCTTGATGGAACGGGAAACCATGGCGCCTGAAAAGGACACCAGGCCGTGCAGCAAAATCATCACTGCGCTAATTCCGTCCACGCCTGCATGATAACGGATGCCGAGCGCCTCCACCCAGGGCCGGTTGATTTGAAACTGAATTCCTCCGCGATTCACGCTGTAGGATAAAAAGATGAAAAGAGAGAGAACGAGAGTGGCCAGGCAGGAAAATAGAGTGACCCGCCGCATGCCTTCGGATTGATTCTCCGGCATCAGGAGAATCGCCAAGGCACTTGCCAGAGGAATTATCACCAAAAATGCAACCATACCCTTCCTTCAGTCTTTATCTAATCAATATCCAAACAAAAGTAATCAGGGTCACGCCCGCCGAAAACATAAATGCGTAAAACTGGAGTTTGCCGGTCTGGAACCGCCGCAGGCGGTCTCCGGCCCAGCCCGTCAAGTGCGCAGTGCCGTTCACCATTCCCTTCACCACCACGTAACGTTCAAACAGATCGCACAAACCGGCAAAATTCTGCTGAACATATTTCACCAGGCCGTCGTAAAAATCGTCCATATAATATTTCTTAAGAAGCAGGCCTCCGATCGGGGAAAGCACCCTCTCAAAAGGCGCCAGAAAAGGAATGTTCAGGGCATAAATCAAATACGCGAGCAGAATGCCCGCAAGAGACACGCTGAGTGAAATTCCCACCACGGAAAAACTCCATTCAATGACGCGGTCATGATGCGAATGAAGAAAAGGTCCCAGTCCCCAGAACCCGCCGGTTATGGCAAAAAAAGCAAGCACCTGAAGAGGCACGGTCATGACTCGCGGGCTTTCATGCGGCTCCTTTTTCCAGCGCGGCTCGGCGAGAAACACCGTGAAAAAAAGCCGGCCCATATAAAAAGAAGTGAGAAACGCCGTGGCCGCCGCCGCCCAGAATAAAAAACGGTTGGTCATAAAAGCCAAAGTCAGAATTTCATCCTTGCTCCAGAATCCGCTCAGGGGAAATACGCCCGCCAAAGCGAGAAATCCGACAAGAAAGGTCCAGCCGGTCACCGGCATCCTCCGGAACACGCCGCCCATCTCCCAGATATTCTGCGTGTGAAGCGCGTGAATCACGCTTCCGGCGCCTAAAAAAAGAAGGGCTTTGAAAAAAGCGTGGGTGATAAGATGATACATGGCCGCGCTTGAACTTCCCAACCCCGCAGTCATGACCATAAAACCAAGCTGGCTCAGGGTGGAGTAGGCCAGAATTTTTTTAATATCCGGCTGAACCAAGGCCATGGTAGCTGCCATTAAGGCCGTGAAAGCGCCGATATTCGCGATCACGGCAAGCGCCGTAGGGGATACGGCAAAAAGAAAATAGGCACGCGCCAGAAGATACACCCCGGCTGCCACCATGGTAGCGGCATGAATCAGCGCGCTCACCGGCGTCGGGCCTTCCATGGCATCCGGCAGCCAGACATGCAGGGGAAATTGGGCTGACTTGCCGAGCACACCGCAAAAAATAAGCAGGCAAATCGTGGTAATCATGCGCTCGTGACCGGAATGCATGTCAAGCACACCACTCAGAGTCTGAAAATTGAGCGTCTGCTTCCCAAAAGCCGCTGTCAACGGCCCCAAAAGAAGAATTCCGATCAGAAACCCCACATCCCCGACCCGGGTGGTGATAAATGCTTTTTTCCCGGCATCCGCAGCCTCGTCTTTTTCGTACCAGTGGCCGATCAAAAGATAGGACGAGACACCCACCAGCTCCCAAAAGATAAAAGTCTGGAAAAAATTAGTGGAAACCACAATGCCCAGCATGGAAAACGCAAAAAGAGAAAGCGCGGCAAAATAACGGCCATACCCTTTGTCGCCCTTCATATATTCCGTGGAATAAATAAAAATGCCGCTTCCGATTCCGGTGACTACAAGGAGCATGAGAAGCGATAAACGATCCAGCAAAATACCGAATTCAAGCCGCAGATTTTCAAGAGACAAGACCGTGACATTGGATTCCAGCACTGGAAACTTGCGCATGGCCAGGCCGGCAAAAAGAATCAGGGAAAGCAAAAATGAAAGGGTAAGCGCGCCGCAGGCAATCCATGAGCTTGCCTTATCCTGTTTCAAGGCAAAACCGGCAATGGCCAGGCACGCGAACAAGGGCAAGAAAAGAATCAGCCAGCCGAGTACCATCATGGCGTCACCATTTAAGCGAATGAATTTCGTCCGTGTTCAAGGTTTCTTGTGCCCGGTAAAGAAGGATGGCCACCGCCAGTCCTATCGCCACCTCGCAGGCCGCCACCACCATGGTGAAGAAAACAAAAACCTGGCCCGCAAGATCGCCCCGGTACCGGGCATAAGCCACAAAGGAAAGATTGGCCGCGTTAAACAAAAGCTCCACGGAAAGCAGCATGAGGAGCGCGTTCCGCCGCGTGATAATGCCGTACATCCCGATCGCAAAAAGGCATCCCGATAAAATCAAGTAATGGTTGAGGCCTATCACACTTGCTCCTTCCGGGATAGAACCACGGCGCCGATGATGCCGACCAAAAGCAGAACCGACGTGATTTCAAAAGGCAGGAAATACCGCGTAAAAAGCAGCCGCCCCACGGCCTCAATAGTCCCGGTCAAAACCGGCGAGGACGCGCCCCCGGTTCTGGAAACGGCTTTGACGATCAAACCGATTTCCATGAGAAATCCCAAGACCACCCATCCTCCGAAAATACGGTAAAGCGTCTGCGACCGGCCGGCCGTTTCTTCCCTTCCCACGCCGAGCAGCATGACCACAAAAAGAAAAAGAACGAGAATAGCGCCGGCATAAACCAGGATATGGACCGCGGCGATGAAATAGGCGTGCAAAAGGACAAAAAGAATGGCCAGGGAAAACATAGCGGCCACGAGCGACAGGACTGCGTAAGTCGGATTTTTGGTCAGGACAACGTAAAGAGCGGCAAGAAGGGTTAGGCCGGAAAAAACATAGAAAAAAAAGGCCTCATTCATTGACTTCCCGCGGAGCGGAAACCTTTTCCGTCAAAAACGTCACATGATTCTCCAGAACCTCGAGAAATCCCTTCTCCACCTGATAGCGATGCTCCGCGCCCTGCGTGTCCCGGAAATAGAGCCGGCCCGGAACGCAGGTCGTGACAAGCGGCGCATGGTTGGCAAGCACCCCGAGATAGCCGACCTCGCCTGGAATCACGGCCGACACCACATTCCCTTCGTAAAATACCTCCTCGGAGGTGATGATTTTAAATGAATAAGCTTTTTCGTTCATACCTTGGTTGTTTCCAGTTTTTCCGACTGCTCCAGCACATCTTCAATGGTGCCCATCATGTAAAAAGCCTGCTCCGGGATATGATCCAGTTCGCCGGAGGCCAGCATTTTAAATCCGCGGATGGTGTCTTCGAGTCTCACGTATTTTCCTTTTCTGCCCGTGAAAGTTTCGGCCACGGAAAAAGGCTGGGACAAAAATCTTTCGATTTTGCGCGCGCGCAGCACAACGGCGCGGTCCTCGGGCGAAAGCTCGTTCATGCCGAGAATGGCGATGATGTCGCGAAGATCCTTATAACGCTGGAGGATTTTTTGAACCTGACGGGCCGTGTCATAATGCTCCTGCCCCACAATGCGCGGGTCCAGCATACGCGAATTGGACTCCAGAGGATCTACGGCCGGATAAATACCGAGTTCCGCAATTTGGCGCGAAAGCACGGTGATGGCGTCAAGGTGCGCGAAAGTAGTGGCCGGCGCGGGGTCCGTCAAATCATCGGCCGGCACATAAATCGCCTGCACGGACGTGATGGAACCCTGCTTGGTCGAGGCGATTCTCTCCTGAAGCTGGGCCATTTCCGTGGCCAGGTTGGGCTGATAGCCCACGGCCGAAGGCATTCTTCCCAAAAGCGCGGATACCTCGGAACCTGCCTGCACAAAACGGAAAATATTATCCACGAAAAGCAGCACGTCCTGATGCGCCTCATCGCGGAAATACTCGGCCATGGTGAGCCCCGAAAGTCCCACACGCAGACGCGCGCCGGGCGGCTCATTCATCTGCCCAAACACCAGCGCGGTTTTCTTGACCACGCCCGATTCATTGAGCTCCAGCCACAAATCATTTCCCTCGCGGGTACGCTCGCCCACGCCGCAGAAAACCGACACACCGCCATGCTCGGTGGCAATGTTGTGAATCAACTCCATCACGATCACGGTTTTACCCACGCCCGCGCCGCCGAAAAGCCCGACTTTTCCGCCCTTGGGATAGGGCGCAAGGAGGTCCAGCACTTTGATCCCTGTCTCAAGGGTGGTAGAAACCGGCAAAAGCTCGGCGTATTTAGGCGCCGGCCTGTGAATAGGATAGCGTTTATCAGGATGCGGCACATTACCCTTCTCATCAATGGGTTCGCCCAAAAGATTAAAAATCCTGCCCAGCGTCTGCTCGCCCACGGGCACGCTGATGGGAGCGCCCAAATCCTTGGCTTTCATGCCGCGCACCAGCCCGTCCGTGGAAGCCATGGCCACGCAGCGGACCGTGTTGTCACCGATATGCTGCGCCACTTCCAGCGTAAGCTTCATATTTTTTCCCTTGTCTTCAATCAAAATGGCATTCTGAAGGGCAGGCAATTCCTCAGGTGCAAAACGAAGATCCACGGTAGGTCCGATGACCTGAACGATAGTTCCGTATCCCATAATGAGTCCTTTCGTATTTAACGTTTCGCGGCTTTGGCGCCTGAAACCACTTCAATCAATTCTTTGGTGATCGAGGCCTGCCTGAGTTTATTCCTTAAAAGCGTGAGATCTTCAATCATTTCCACGGCATTGTCCGTGGCCTGCCGCATGGCCACCATCCGTGAAAGCTGTTCGGAAAGAAAAGCCTCCAGCAGCATGGTTCTGACTTTGGTCAAAAGAAATTTGGGCAAAAGCTCCTCAAAAATCCTTTCCGCGCTGGGCTCAAGAATATAACCAACCCTTTCCCCGGCCGCCCCCATGGATTTTTCCGGGGATTTCTCAAGATTGAGAAATTTCTCCACCCGCGGCTTGTAATTGGATTTTGAAATATACTGGGTGTACAAAAGATAAACTTCCTCAAAACGGCCGTCGATAAATCCTTTTTGGACGTATTCGGTGATTTCACCCACCGTGGACTCAAAATTGGAAAGCCGGATTTCCACAAATGAAATATCAATTTTGCGCTCCGAGCCAGCCGCTCGGCGGAAAAAATTGAGCCCGTTTTTTCCGACCGGAATAATCTCGACCTGTTTGCCTTCATTCTCTTTTAAAAAAGCGGCGGCACGGTGCAGCAAATTGGAATTATAAGTGCCGCAAAGACCGGTATCGGACGTGACCACGACAAGAGCGATTTTCCCGGCCGCCTCTTTCTTTTCAAACAAAGGATGCCAATAGGAAACCACATCCCTCAAAAGATTTTTAAGCAGCTTTTCAAGAAAATACGCGGATTCGCGCGCCTTGGTCAGGAGATCTTCAAACCGCCTCAATTTGGCGGCCGCCACCATTTCCATGGCACGCGTGATTTTCTTGGTGTTCTCCACGCTCCGTATTCTGCGGCGGATTTGCCTGAGTGAGGGCACGCTAACTCCTTCTCTAAGCTTTGGCTAGAAACCCTTGCTTAAAGGCCTGGGCGGCCTGATCGATTTTTTTCTTGAGATCATCAGAAAGCTGTTTTTGCTTTGCGATCTCATGTTCCACGTCCGGATATTTCTGGTCCATAAACGCCAGGAATTCCTTCTCAAAACGCTTGACCTGGGCCAGTGGAATATCATCCAGATATCCCTGGTTGGCCAAATAAATCGCTACAACCTGCTGGGCGAGCACCATGGGCTGGAAAAGATCCTGTTTGAGGATTTCCACCATGCGCTCACCCCGGGTGAGCTGAAACTGAGTGGCTTTGTCCAAATCCGTGGAAAGCTGGGCAAAGGCCGCAAGCTCCCGGTACTGAGCGAGTGAAAGCCGCAGCATGCCGGCCACTTGTTTCATGGCCTTGGTCTGCGCATTGCCGCCCACGCGGGAAACGGAAAGTCCCACGTTGATGGCCGGACGCACGCCGGAGAAAAAAAGATCTCCTTCCAGATAAATCTGGCCATCCGTGATGGAAATCACATTGGTCGGAATGTAAGCGGAAACGTCACCGGCCTGCGTCTCAATCACGGGCAAAGCGGTCAAGGAACCGGCGCCCATACTATCCCGGACTTTGGCGGCGCGCTCAAGCAGACGGGAGTGAAGATAAAACACATCGCCCGGATACGCTTCGCGCCCCGGCGGCCTTTGAAGCAAAAGGGAAAGCTGGCGGTAGGCCTGGGCATGCTTGGAAAGGTCGTCATAAGCAATCAGGGCATGCTTTCCGTTGTAAAGATATTCCTCGGCCATGGCGCAGCCCGCATAGGGCGCGATATATTGCAACGGCGCAGGATCCTCTGCCGAAGCCGCGACGACAATCGAATAAGCCATGGCCCCGTATTTTTCAAGGGTCTTGACCAAAGCCACAACGCTGGCCAGACGCTGGCCAATGGCCACATACACGCAAATCACGCCGGTTTCTTTTTGATTGATGATAGTATCCATGATAATCGCGGTTTTCCCGGTTTGACGGTCGCCGATAATCAATTCGCGCTGGCCCCGGCCGATCGGAATCATGGAGTCAATGGCCTTGATCCCTGTCTGGAGCGGCTCTTTGACCGGTTGTCTCCCGATCACGTTGGGCGGAATTTGTTCAATGGATCGAAACTTGGTCGTTGCGATAGGGCCTTTGGCGTCCAAGGGTTGTCCGAGAGGATTCACCACTCTGCCGATCAGCGCATCGCCCACCGGCACCTGCATGATTTTGCCGGTTCTCTTGACCACATCCCCTTCTTTAATTCCCTGATCCGAGCCGAGAATAATCACACCCACATTGTCTTCTTCCAGATTAAAAGCCACGCCCCTGGTCTGGTCGGGAAACTCCACCATTTCACTGGCCATCACATCGTCCAGCCCGTAAACGCGCGCAATGCCATCGCCCACTTGGAGCACATAGCCCACCGACTCCATTTTGAGCTTGCTGTCGTATTTTTCGATTTCGCGCTGAATCGCTGATGTCACTTCTTCAGGTCGAAGCATGCTTCCTCCTTCGTTTCACTACGGAGGCTGCGCAAAAATTAAGGAATTGCGACTGCCTCCTCACTTCTCGCGGCCGGCAGAAATCAATTTCTGCTTCAACCCTTTAAGTTTCCCCTGGAAACTTCCATCAATCACCTGATTGCGGGTATAAAGAACCATCCCGCCCAATAGACCGGGTTCTATCCGGGTCGAAAGCACAATTTTCTTTCCAAGCTTTTTTTCAAGAACAGAATTCAAACGGCTCTCCTGCTCGCCGCTCACGGCAAAAGGGACCGCCAGGGTCACTTCTTCAACTCCCCGGTCCAAATTAAAAAGCCGGCGGTAGGATTCCACAATTTTTCCAAAAAGGTTAAAACGATTTTTTTCAACCAGCAATTTAATAAAATTCTTCGTACCGTCGGATACTGGATTCTCACCCCCCGAAAGAAGATTCTCAATAAGCTCGAATTTCTCTTCGTCGGAGAGGGCAGGTGCAAGAAGAAGCCTTGCAAACTCGGGATGCGTGTTTGAAAAATCACAAACTCCCTGCAATTCTTCGTTGGCTTCCGCGGCGCGTTTTTTTTCCTTCATCATCAAGAAAAAGGCCCGCGCGTAGCGGTACGCCGCCTTGTAATCCTTGGTCATGGCTTTCTTTCTCCGCTAAGCTCTTCGATAAAATCCTGAACCGCCTCCCGCTGCCTGGACTCATTCATTTCCTGTTTGAGAACATGCTCAGCAGCGCCCAGGGCCAAATCCACGATTTTCACGCGCAGGTCAAGCTGGGCCTTGGAAATTTCCATGTCAATATTTTCCTTGGCCTTCACTAAAATCTGATTGGCTTCATCGCGGGCCTTTTCGCGGATTTCCTGCGCGATTTTTTTGCCCTCTGAAACAGCCTCCTGGATTTTGAGCCGCGCATCATCCTCAATCTTGGCCAGACGCTGTTCATACTCCTTCTGAAAGCCGGCGATTTCCTTGCGGCCGGCCTCAATATCGCGGAATCCTTTTTCAATCCGGTTCCGCCGGTCGTCAAGCAGCTTCAGAATGGGCTTCCAGGCATAGGCTTTGAGAATCCAGAAAAAAAGCGCGAAGCCGATAAGCTGGGCAATGATCTCACGGACCATCGAGTCATTCATGACTCTCTCTCCCGCTGATCAGATTTTGCCGCTGAGGAGAAAAGCAAACACGAGAGCGTAAATCGTGAGCGCTTCGATGAAGGCGCAGCCGGTCACCATATTGACCAAGATTTTGTTCGCAGCTTCGGGCTGTCTTGCGGTAGCGTCCATCGCTGCGGCAACTGCGCGGCCGAGCGCCAGGGCCGAGCCAAAGGCGGCAAGGCCGAGAGAAAGCGGTAATGCTAGTGACAAAAGAGCTTTAAAGTCCATCGGGATCCTCCTACTCTGCGGTGACAGCCCCCCCATGCTCCTCATGCTCATGGTGCTCATGCGGAAGCATCAGGGAGATATAGATGGTGGTTAATAGACAAAAGACCGTTGCCTGAACAAAACTGGTCAGGGTGGCCAGGAACAAAAACGGGAAATGAAGAGGGACCGGGATGCCGATCTTGCTCCCCATTCCCACAAAAACAGCGATAAGAACATCTTCGCCCCAGATATTGCCGAAAAGACGCAAGGAAAGGCTGAGAGGCTTCACAAATTCGCCCACCACGTGCAGGAAAAGCATGAGCGGAATCAGAATAAAGCCCACGGTGTTGCGCGGCTCTCCAGCCAGATGGTCGAGATATTTCCACAGGCCCAGTTCGCGGATGCCGGTGGCTTGCACGTAAAAAAAGACGGTTAACCCCAAAGGAAAAGTGATTCCAAACGAGGAGGTGGGCGATTTCAAAAAAGGGATGACGCCGATGAAGTTCATGGTGAAGATATAAAGAAAAATCGTGCCGATAAACGGCGTGAATTTGCGCCAGCGATCGCCCAAAATACCGGTCACAAAATTATCCAGATTCTCCACCGCCATTTCGCAAAAATTCTGAAGGCCGCCGGGAATGAGTTCAGCACGCCGGGCCGCTACGGAAAATAGGGCGGCGAGAAACACGGCCGAACCCAAGGCAAAGATCACATTTTCCCAATCATGCAGAAATTGAACAACGGAGGAATCCGGGAAATAATGATGCAGGATATTGATCAGATTGGGGAGGTGCATGGAGGCACCTTCCTCCGACGCGAACGCCATTCCCCACGGCCAGAACGAAAACAGCGCGGATAAAATGCCAATCCTATTTTTCACTGCCAACCTTTCGAATAATCCTATAGGCTTCTCTTGCGCCAGCAAAAAAACCCAGTAGCACAAGAAAAAAAATTAATCCTTGTCCCGTCTTAAACCGATGCTCCAGCCACTTGCCTAAAAGGAAACCTGCGAGGGGACTGCTTACCAAAATCATGGGGATGAAAGTGAGCATCCCCAAATTTCTCAAGAGTTTATAGCGTTCGTTTTGATCTGGATCAGGCAAAAATTGAACCTTTTTGCGCTCAACAAAATTGAGTGCTTATTATGTGGAATCTGGCCCCGCTTGTCAACTCGAAAGTATGGCTTCAAGGCTGCCGGAAAGAGAATTTGTGAAAAAAACGGAACCGAAATTCTCTTTCTTATTTTTTAAGGTTTTTCTCAATCGCTTTAATGATTTCATCCGCGCTCACCGGCTTGGCCAGGATCGGAAAGGTGCCGCTCTTGGACTCAGGGCCTGTCTCGGCCTTGAGCACCGTGCCGGTCAGAAAAAGGATGGGGACAGCTTTGAATCGTGGATCTTCTTTTAATTGGTTGGCCACTTCGACGCCATCCATGTCCGGCATGGAAATATCCAGAAAGATGAGGTCGGGCTGAAAGGCGCGGGCTGCGGGAATGGCTTTCTTGCCGCTAGCCTCGATTTGGACTTCGTACTGGCCGGTGGCATCGAGCACCATCTTGATCATGCGGCCGAATCTTTCCTCATCATCCACGATAAGGATTTTTTTCTTGGCCATAAAAAATCCCCCTTAGAAGGACAGAGAAACGCGCGCCAGTTCAATCAAAGGAACCGGAAAAACTCCGAGAATAAGAACGCCTGCAAACGTGATCACCAGAGCTGTCATCAGAGGAAGCGGCTTGGCCATAGGCACGGAATCTTTGGGCTCGGCAAAATACATTTGCTTCACCACTTTAAAATAGTAAAAAGCCGCCACTGCGCTGTTCAAAGCCGCGATCACCGCAAGGCCATAAAAATGCCCCTGAATCACGCCGGCAAACACATAGAACTTGCCGATATACCCGGCCAGAGGAGGAATGCCTGCCAATGAAATGAAAAAAACCGTCAGGGCCAAGGCCAGAAATGGCGCGCGCTTGGCCAGCCCGGCATAGGATTCAATATCCTCGGTGCCGAATTGATTGGCGGCGAGGATCACCACAATGAAAGCGCCCAAATTGGTCAGCGCATAAGCCACGAGGTAAATGAGCACCCCGCTCAATCCGATTTGGCTCGCGGCCACCACGCCCATGAGGATATACCCGGCCTGGGCAATGCTTGAATAGGCCAAAAGCCGTTTGATATTGGTCTGGGAAACGGCAATGACATTTCCCACGGTCATGGTAAGCGCTGAAAGGGCGGCAAGGATCACACTCCAGTAATAAATGAAAGGCGCAAAAGACGTCATCAAAACTCTGAGGAGAATGGCAAACCCGAGCGCTTTGGGTCCCACCGTAAGGAATGCGGTGACGGGAGTCGGCGCGCCGGTGTAAACATCCGGCGCCCACATGTGAAACGGCGCGGCAGAAATTTTAAAAGCAAACCCGACCAGCATCAGCACGAGTGCCAGCGAGAGAAGATGGCCCAGCCCCGAAGCAAAAACCGCATCCCGTATGCCCAGAAGATCCATGGTACCGGTCAGCCCGAAAATCAGGGACATGCCGTAAAGCATCACGCCGGAGGCCACAGAACCAAAGAGGAGATATTTCAAAGCCGCTTCATTGGAACTTGGATTCTGTTTTTGAAAGCCCGCCAATATATAGGAAGTCAGCGAAACAAATTCGATGGAAAGAAAAATCATGAGAAGGTTGGAAGCGGATCCCATGAGAATCAACCCCAGGCCGAGAAAGGCAATCAAGGCGTACATCTCCCCTTCCTGCTTGGCGGAAATACCTTTGTAAGCCAGGGCCATCAGAATGGTGATGGCCAGAATCCCGAGAGCCGCTAACTTAAAAAAAACGCTGTAGGCATCGACCAAAAAATATCCAAAAAAAAGCGGCTGAGGCGCTTGAGGCACGCGGACAAAAAAAGCGCTTGCGATCACGCCAGCTAACGTCAGGTACCCAAGCGCCTTTTTATTCCCCACAAAAAGGTCCAGCAGAAGCACTACAAAGCCGGTGGCGATCAGGATGATCTCAGTGGTAAAAAAAGGAAGACTGGCGAGTGCGTTCACCGCGCGATTCCTCCCATGGCATCCACCAGCGCGTGCGTGGTCGGACCGAAAAGATTCAACATCCCCTGCGGAAAAATACCGATGAGAAGAATAATCACCATGAGCGGAATGAGAGTGAAAAGCTCGCGGCCGTTAATCTCGGGAAGCTCCTTCCACTTGGGATTCAGAGGCCCCAAGAGAACCCGCTGCATCATATAAAGAAGGTAAGACGCCCCTAGAATAATTCCTATGCATGAGACAATGGTGATCACCTTGTAAACGGTGAAAGATCCGAGCAGGCAAAGGAATTCGCTCACAAAACCGGAAAAGCCCGGAAGCCCGAGTGAAGCCAGGGAAAAAACCGTCAGAATGGCGGCATACACCGGAACCCGGGCGCCCAATCCCCCGAAACTGTTCATGTCTCTCGTGTGCGTGCGGTCGTAAAGAACACCGACCAGCAAGAAGAGCCCGGCCGTGATCGTGCCGTGATTGAACATCTGGAGCACGGCTCCGTCAAACCCCGAATAGGTAAAAACCGAAAGTCCTAAAATCACAAATCCCATGTGGCTGACGCTGGAATAGGCCACCATTTTTTTGAAATCGGTTTGCGCCAAAGCCACAAATCCTCCGTACACAATACCGATCAGCGCAAGGATGGCCATATAAATTCCAAACCAGCGCGCACCGTCCGGTACAAGAGGATAGCTGATGCGCAAAAATCCGTAAGTTCCCATTTTGAGCAGAATGCCCGCCAGGATCACGCTGATGGGCGTGGGCGCCTCCACGTGAGCATCCGGAAGCCAGGTATGAAACGGCCAAATGGGCACCTTGATGGCAAATCCGAAGAAAAGTGCAAGAAAGATAATTTTCTGAAACCCGAGAGAATAAGCGTGATTCGCTGCCAGCTGGACCATGTCAAAAGTATGCGGCTCGGACTTAAAATAAAGGGCCAGAATGCCGAGCAGCATGAAGATACTGCCGGCCAGCGTGTAAAGAAAGAACTTGATGGCCGCATACTCTTTGCGCGGACCGCCCCATATCCCGATCAGGAAATACATGGGGACGAGAACGATCTCCCAGAAAACATAAAAAAGGAAAAGATCGAGGGCCACAAAAGTCCCCATCATGCCCGTAAGCAGAAGGAGATACAGCGCGAAATATTCTTTGACCCGCACTTCAATATTATAGGAAGCCACGCAGGCCAGAAGTCCAAGAAGCCCTGTGAGAAACACCATGGGAATGGAAATCCCGTCCACTCCCAAATGGTAGAACACATTCATCTGCGGAATCCAGGCCACCTTTTCCACCAGTTGCATGCCGGTATTGCCGGAATCAAACTGGAGAGTTGCAATCGCGGACAAAAGAAACACAACGGCCGATACGCCGATGGCAATTTGCCGGATGAGTTTCACCTGAGTCTTGGGCGTGAGCAGGATGGCGACCATGCCTGCAATGGGAAGAAACACGGCTGCGCTTAAAATCATAACGAAACCTCCCCTATGAGTACCCCGGGAAACTAGAGGTTTCCTGGGGTGCGAATGGCCCTAAGACTCCCATTTTCTGGGGGTCTTAGGGTTTCCTTTAATGTATCTGAACAATGATGGCTAAAATAAACCCTACCACCAGCACAAAAAGATAATTTTGAATCAATCCGGTCTGGAACTTACGCGCCACACCGCTGGTCCACTGGGTTACGGCACCCACGCCGTTCACAATCCCGTCTACCACGGTCTGGTCAAACCAGCGCTGCACGGCGCTCAGATTCAACGTCTGCACGGCAGTTTGATTCACGGCTCCATCCACAATATTCTGATCGAACTTAAAGAGAAGACGTCCCAAAGCCCATGCCGGTTTTATAAAAACGGCCTGATAAAACTCGTCCATCCAGAATTTGTTGCTCGAGAGAAGATAAAGCGGCTTGAAAATTTTGGCCAAAAATTCCGGCACCTTGGGCAAGGCCAGATAAAGAATCAGCGCGAGAAGAATTCCGGAAAGGCCGGCGCCTATCGAGCACTGCACCACAAATGGAATCGCATGGATTTCCTCAGGATGACCGCCGTGGAGAAAGGTTTGAAACCAATGATTCATGTAAGGCGATCCCGGCAGCCCCACCACCACGGAAAACACGGCCAGGATCGAAAGCGGAACGGTCATCACCGCAGGCGATTCATGCGCGTGAATATCCTTGCGTGGTTTCCCGAGAAAGGTCAAGGCGTAAAGCCGGAACATATAAAACGCGGTCATAAAAGCCGTCACCAGAAGCGCATAGTAAATAATCATGTTTCCGGACTCATAAGCCGCGGTCAGGATCTCGTCCTTGCTGAAAAATCCGGAAAGCGGCGGCACGCCCGAAATGGCCAGACTGGCCACCAGAAAAGTGAGCGCCGTGATTTTCATCTTGGGAAATAATCCGCCCATCTCGCGGATATCCTGGGTATGCGCGCCGTGAATCACACTGCCGGCCCCAAGGAAAAGCAATGCCTTGAAAAATGCGTGCGTCATCAGATGAAAAGCGCCAGCCGTGGATCCTCCCACGCCGATGGCCGCCATCATGTACCCCAGCTGGCTGATGGTCGAATAAGCGAGCACTTTTTTAATGTCATTGGCCGTTAAGGCGATAAATCCCGCCATGCAGGCCGTGATGGTCCCGATCACAGCCACCACCTTAAGGGAATCCGGAAAAGCGGAAAAAATCGGTGTGGACCGCACGATTAAATAAACACCCGCCGCCACCATGGTCGCGGCATGAATCAAGGCGCTGACCGGCGTGGGGCCTTCCATGGCGTCCGGCAGCCACACATGCAAAGGAAACTGGGCGGACTTTCCGCAAGCACCGGCGAAAATAAGAATACAGGCTAGGGTTAGGATGGTTTCATGCCCCGCGCCTTTCTGGCTCAAAAATTCGGGGGTAAAATCCCTGAATTGAAGCGTGCCCAGGACGGAATAAAGGAGCAGTATCCCGATAAAAAGCCCCACGTCGCCGATTCTTGTGGTGATAAAGGCTTTCCGGCCGGCATTGGCGGCCGAATCTTTTTCAAACCAGAAGCTGATCAAGAGATAAGAGCACAACCCCACCAGTTCCCAGAAAATATAAAGCTGCACAAAATGATTGGAAAGTGTGAGCCCCAGCATGGAAAACATGAAAAGCGAAAGGTAGGCAAAAAACCGGGGAAAACGAGGGTCGTCATGCATATAGCCCTGGGAATAAATAAAAATTATTGAGCCCACATAAGTGACCACAAAAAGCATCATGGCGGTTAGCGGGTCAATCAAAATTCCGAAATTGAGCTGCATCCCCCCGATCCGTATCCAATCAAAGGTATCATGGTAGGTCGTGCCGCCGATCACCTGCAAAATAACGCCTGTAGAAAGAAGCGCGGACAGCGCTACCCCGCCGATGGCCACCAGCGCGCTCTTATGCCCCAGCCGTTTCTGATTAAAAATAATAATCAGGAACGCTGCCAGCGGAAAAAGAGGAATCAGATAAGCGTAACCCATAAGCTCCTTACCATTTCAAAAGATTGATTTCGTCCGTATAAATCGTCCGGCGGTTACGGTACACGGATAGCACAATCGCCAGCCCCACCGCAGCCGCGGAAGCCGCGAGCACGATCACAAACGCGGCAAACACCTGCCCCATCTCAGGCTTCGCTGCCACATAGCGGGAAAAAGCCACCAAATTGATATTGGCCGCATTGATGATAATCTCGATCGACATTAAAATCCCGACCACATGCCTGCGGACCAACACGCCATAAAGCCCAATGGAAAAAAGAAGGCCTGAAAAAATCACATAGTAACTCACGGGAATACCGCTCACTGGTCCGACCTCCCAAGGATGATGGCGCCCACCAGCGCCACAATCAGCACCACGGAAATAATTTCAAACGGAAATACATACTCATTCATAAATGCCATGCCCAGCACCTTGGCATCCACATTGGCCGCCATCGTAACCGCATTTACTTTCCAGGAAGTCTTGATCACCGACCCGATAAAAAAAACATCAAACATGGCGAGAATCGCGAAAGAAACCAGGCTTTGCCGGTTGGTTTGGGGGACCGTGGTGTCGGCTATTTTCGAAGTCAACATGATGGCAAAAATCACCAGCGTCATGATGGCGCCTACGTAAAGCAGGATTTGGATCACGGCAAAAAATTCCGCTTTCAGCGAAATATAAGTGGCGGCCACGCCCAGCAGCACAAGAATCAGCGCCAGCGCGCAGTGAAAAATATTCCTCAAACTCACCACCATCACCGCGGCCGCAAGCGTGACCAGCGTCGCTGCGATAAATCCAAACCGGGCTAAACAATGCAAAACGTCCATATTTTCCTTTACCAGTTAATCCGCAAAGATGTAAGTGCGCTTCGTCGGAGAATCTTTTCTCGATGCAAAAAATACGATAACAAGAATCACCGCCTCTGCGATGCCGGACACCAGCAAATTTTTCGGGGACGGAAGGATTTGCCACAGCGCGGCCACAAAAATATTCAAAAGCGTGAACGGCAGAAGCAGCTTCCAGGCAAATCCCATCAACTGATCCACGCGGAAGCGCGGGAGCGTGCCGCGAAACCAGATCATGATAAAAATCAACGCATAGGTTTTTAGCAGAAACCAAGCCCATGAAGGAAGCACGGGCCCTCCCCATCCACCCAGAAATAAAGTCACGGTCAGGCCGGAAATGGCAAAGGCGCTCATGAATTCCGCCATATAAAAAAGCGCGAATTTCATGCCGCTGTATTCGGTGTGAAACCCGGCAATAATTTCCGACTCGCCTTCCGGCAGGTCAAAGGGTGTCCGGTTCACTTCCGCCACCCCGCAAAGAAAAAACACGATGGCGGCAAAAAATCCCCAGGGTGTGAAAATAAACCATTTCCCTCCGAGCTGGGCCTCCACAATGGAAACCGTGGAAAGCGTGCCGGTGGCGAGAATCACCGGAACCACGGACATGACCATGGGAATTTCATAGGAAACCATTTGCGCCACGGCGCGCATGCCGCCGAGCAGCGAGAATTTATTTCTCGATCCCCACGAGCCCATAAAAATCGCTATGGTCGTGAGGGTTGAGATTGCCAGAAAAAAAAGCAGACCAACGTTCAGGTTCACGGCTGTCATGCCGCGGCCAAAAGGAATCACGGAAAAAACAAGAAGCGCGGGGATCACCACCATTACCGGAGCCAGGAAATGGGTCACCTTGTCCGCGTCTTGGGGCACGATGTCTTCCTTGGTCAGCATTTTGATGCCGTCCGCAATAGGCTGAAGCAGGCCAAAAATTCCCACGCGGTTGGGGCCCCACCGGTTCTGCATCCGGCCCACCACTTTTCGCTCCAGCCAGGTCAAATACATCATGGTCACGGGGCCGAAAATGGCAATGGCCGTGATGGACAGCATGATAGAAATAATCACCACCGTCCATTCCGGAAGGAATCCGTGAAGAAAATGCAGTATTCCTTTTTTAATCACAACAAATATCGGGTCAGAATATTCCATTCAGCACTCAATCAGGTTACGGGCGGTTGGGCCGGGCCCGCCGATGACGGAGCGGCCGGCGGCGGCGTCTGGGCTCTTCCCTTCACCCCCTTGGCCGCGCGCTTCTCCTCAATGACGGCGCAATCTGTGGGCCGGATTTTAGCGAAATGCTCCAACGGCTTCAATAAATCATCTCTCTGATACATCAAATCACTCAGGCGGTCATATTCGGAAAGCTCATAATCATGATCCATGAAAATGGCATCAAACGGACAGACCTCCTCGCAAATGCCGCAATTCATGCAAATCGCGAAATCAATGTCAAAGGTCGCGGGTTTTTTCTGAATGCGGCCCTGTTCATCTTTTTCAGGAATGATGTAAATGCATTTGGGCGGGCATTCCTTGGCGCAAATATCGCAGGCCACGCAGCGCATATTGTCCGGCGTGCCTTCGTAAACAAGAAAAGGGAAATTGCGGAACCTCTCCTGCACCTCTTTTTTCTGCTCGGGATACTGGACCGTGGTGATTCCCTTCTTGGGGTAGATATAGGAAAGAATAAAATACCACAGCGTAACCGACATGCCTTTTAAAACACCAAAGCCAAACATCAGCGGTCCACCTCCCCAAGAACAATATCCACGCTTCCGAGAATGATAATCGCGTCCGCCACCTTGCGGCCCAGGCACATGTCTTCCAAAATAGTGAGATTAATGAAGCTGGGCGGCCGGACATGATACCGGTAGGGCTTCGGAGATCCGTCACTCACCAGATAAAAACCGAGCTCTCCTTTGGGCGCCTCAATGCGGCCGTAGGCGTCGCCCGCGGACGGCTTCCACATTCTCGGAGACTTGGCCGCCGTGGCGCCTTTGGCGCTGATAATCTCACCTTTTTCAGGCATCTGCTTCAGAATTTGATGAAGAATCTTGATGGTCTCGCGCATTTCAAGAATGCGCACATAATACCGGTCGTAAACATCGCCCACGTTTCCGAGCGGCACCTTGAATTCGAACCGGTCGTAGATGCCGTACTTATCCACTTTGCGAATGTCGTAATTCACGCCTGCGGCGCGCAGCATGGGGCCGGTGATACTTGCATTCACGGCCAATTCCTTGGAAAGAATACCGACATTCTGACAGCGCGATCTCAAAATTTCGTTTCCGGTTAAAAGGCGTTCGAATTCATCAAGGAAGCGGGGATAATTATTCACAATTTCCTTGACCTTGTCCATCGCGCCGGCCGGCAAATCTGCTTTTACTCCGCCGAAGCGAAAATAATTGCACATCATGCGGGAGCCTGCCACAGCCTCAAACAGATCCAGAATTTTTTCCCTTTCACGGAAGGCATAAAGCACGGGCGTGAAGAAAGCGCCCAAATCATTCAGAAGAAATCCGATGAGAAGCGTGTGATTGACCAAGCGCGTGAGCTCGGCCATGAGCACGCGGATGTATTGCGCCCGCTCCGGGACATCGATGCCCGAGAGTTTTTCCACAGCCAAAGCATAGGCAAAATTATTGGTCATGGAGCAGATGTAGTCCAGCCGGTCCGTGTAGGGCATACTGCCCAGGTAACTCATATTCTCGGCCAGCTGCTCGTGATTGCGGTGAAGATAGCCCATCACAGGCTTGAGTTTTACGATGGTCTCGCCGTCCAGCACCACATTCATCCGAAATACGCCGTGTGTGCTCGGATGCTGGGGGCCGATGGAAACCTCAAGCAGCTGGGTCTCGACAGGATGAAGGGCTGATTCGCTCATCGGATGTCCTGATCCTCTTGAACAAAATCCTTGCGCAGGGGATGGCCCTCAAACTCATCCCACATCAAAATCCTTCTCAAATCCGGATGGCCTTCGTAGACAATCCCCAAAAGGTCATAGGATTCCCTTTCCTGATATTCCGCGCCGCGGTAAAGCGGCACCAGAGACGGCAGGCGGGGATTGTCCCGCGGCACGCGGACCTTCAACACCACCGGTCCCTGCTTTTTCTCCATGGAATACAAATGATTCACGGATTCCAAATACCCCTTGCCAAGATAATCCACTCCTGTGACACAGGAAACATAATCCATGCGGTATTTTTCATTCTCTTTAAGAAAACACGCCACCTGAAGTAACTTTTCTTTGGGCACAATCAGGGATTCACCCTCGGACTGAAGCTCCAGTCCTGGGATATTTTTTACCAAATCGCTTTTAATTTCTTCGGCATTCATTACTGACCTTAGGGCGTTGCGGGAGGTTTAGGAGTGGGCGGCACAGGTTTGTATTGAGGCATGCGGAGATTTTCTTTGGTATTTTTTTCCGGCCAATCCATGCGCGGCATAAAAGTTTCCTTATTATAAGTCGGCTCCAGACCTTTTTTGCCGTATTCAGGCACAGGGTATTCGCATTTCTTCTCAGCCTGATAACCGTCCATCCCGCCAAATTTTTGTCCATCGATCTTCTTTTGAAGCTTGATGAGGCCGTCAAGAAGCGCCTCGGGGCGAGGAGGACAGCCGGGAATATGAACGTCGACAGGAATATACCGGTCAATACCCTTGAGCACATTGTAGCCGTCCCGGAAAGGACCGCCGGAAATCGCGCATGCGCCCATGGAAATCACGTATTTGGGCTCAGGCATCTGATTGTAAAGCCGCACCACCATGGGCGCCATTTTCTTGGTCACGGTGCCGGCCACAATCATGAGATCAGCCTGCCGGGGCGAAGGCCGGAAAAGCTCGGCGCCGAAACGGGCAATATCGTATTTGGCGCAGGCCGTGGCAATCATCTCAATGGCGCAACAGGCCAGCCCGAATTGAAGCGGCCAAATGGAGGAACGCCGGCCCCAATTGTAAAGATCATTCATGGTGGTGACGAACACGCCCTGTTTTTGAAGTTCACTTTTCAAACCTTCTTCAACAGCCATAGGGTTCCTTGCTCACTGTTTCGCGCGGTTTACTTCCACTCCAGAATCCCTTTTCGCCAGGCGTAAATCAGCCCCACCGCCAGGATGCCGACAAAAAGGAGCATCTCGACAAAGGCAAAAAGCCCCATGCTTTTGTAGGCCACGGCCCAGGGATAAATGAAGATGGTTTCAATGTCGAAGACCACAAAAATGAGGGCATAAAGATAATATTGGGCGTGAAACTGGATCCAGGCATCGCCCGTGGCTTCCACGCCGCACTCGTAAGTCGCATTCTTGATCGTACTCGGCTTTTTGGGCGCCACAAAGTGCGCCAGGATGATAGGTAGCAGCGGAAAAACGATGGCCACAGCCAGAAAAATCCCCAGGAATAAATAATTATATAGGTAGTTAATCATAGATTGAAATTAGAAATGACGGGGCATTATATAAAGGCATCCCCTGAAAGTCAATGACGACACCTACAGGCGGGCAACGGCGCGTGGGGTGTAGTCCCCGAAGCGCTTGGCTTCGGGGGACGCCTTTACCAAAAACGCGGATTACATCGGACAGTTAGGGTTATCCTTCGACTGGTTGTCGCTCGAAGACTGCTCCTTGACAACCTGGTCTTCATGGATGTTGTTTTGAATATCGGAAAGACGGGATTGTTCGTCTTCTTTTTGACGCTGCCTTTGCTCCTCAAGCATGTTCTCGGCGTCGCCGGCAGGCTTACGGTGCTGATCGGAATCCGTATGAATATTTTGATCTCCCGGCGAACGGTCCGGCTCGAAAGTAGGCTTGTCCCTCAATAGCAAGGCATCAACATCTTTATCCTGTTCCCGGTCAGATTTGGGATTCCGATCGATATCCTGCGCATCCTTTAATAGGAGAGCGTCCATATCTTCGTCTTTTCTCGAATTTTGATCGGACTCGCCGCCTTTTAATATCTTGTCCCTTTTTTCCTGCTCTTTTTGCAGGTAACTTGGCATCCAATTAGGATTTTTGAGAACTGCCTCTGCCTCTATGACATCATTCTTTGAGGATTGCGCCAGCTTCTCAAAAGCTTCTATTAAAACTTTGTCCCCCCCTTTTTTTGCTTGCTCAAGCTGGCGCTCATAATCGGCCGCGGATTCTTTCGCAAGGCGCAATCTGTCTTGTAATTCTTCCTCAGGGCTTCTGAGTTTGAGCAAATCCACGCCTTTGTCAAAAATCCTTATTTTGGCTTCCTCAATCGATTTTTCAATCGCAAAGAGACGCTCCGCTTCCTCCTTGCTCAACTTTCCTTCCATAGCTTCTATCCGATGCGGCTCTGCCATTTTTTCTAAATCTTGGACGAGATTTTCCTCGCCTTCAATATCGACTTTTATGTCTTCTTGAGGAGTGCGCAGGGACCCGATTTTTGCCATGAGATTGACAATTTTCTCTGTGGAATGATTGATATGTTTATCCAAAACCTTCAGGGCATCGCTATCCCCCTTTTGTTCGGCCTCTTCGAATTGCTTTTTAAGTTCCCCCATCCATTCGCTCTCGCTATCAAGTTTCCCTTTTAGCTCGGCGCGCAGTTTTTCCCGCTCACCTGCAGACACAGGGCTTGCCAATTGGGCAGGACCCATAACAGGCGGGGCCAAGGTCATGCGCGCGGCTATCGCGCCGGAAGGATTATTGCCGATTTTATTGGCGGAGTCAGATTTTTCTTGCGCTTGAAGGGAAGGGGAAGCGAAAAAAGTGCCGGGTACCAGCACTAGCATGAAACAAAGAATAGATTTCTGCAGATTACAATATTTACTCAATTTACTTACCGCAACGTTTCCTCTTCTTGAAAATCAAGGTTTGAAATTGAATCTTTCTACAAATTTCTATTAGCAAGCTTGACCTGTCGGACAAACATTGTCAACAGGTGCTGGAGGCGCTCCAGCAAGGTCCGCATTTGTAGTGTGATCGTGAATTTCCGAAAAGGTTGCTGACACGTCGCCGGGGGTACCATCCGGTCTCATATCACGGCTATATTGAACATTGTGTAAAAATACCTGATCGCCCGCAGGAAGGCCCGGTATCGTGCCTGGTGTAATTGGCACTTCAACTCCCCTTATAATTGGAACTCCATTATTTATAATGTTCACTCTCTCCGCGGCGGTGAGATTGCCATTTAAAGCTGCAATGACAGCCGCCGCATAAGGATTCGATGCAATGATTTGCTGAATAGTATGCTGAAAATCTTGAGCCACACGGTCCTGAATTAAATTTTGTGAAATGCCTTGAGCAATCGTTTGTACGTCAATCACCGGCCCGGCAGCCTGAAACCCGTTTTGAAAACCACCCGGGAACCCTCCGGGAATGGGAATCCCTTCCGGTCCGGCAATCGGAATCCCTCCTCCGGGAATAGGAAATTGGCCGCCTTCCCCAAGAACGGGAAATCCTCCTGATTGCCCGGGGATCGGAAATCCACCGGCACCGGGAATGGATGGCATGTTTACGTTTATGCCTTGCGGATTATTGTTCATTTGCTGCATCATGTTCTGACGGGTTTCCATCATTTCGCCCATGTGTTTTTCAAAATCTCCTTGCGACATTCCGGATGCGGCTGCAGCGAAGGTTGCCGCAATATCATTAACGCTAAAAGCAGGCATAGGTCCGCGGTCTGTCCCTCCCGTGATTCCCCCGAGGGCCGGCATATTCTGAGACCCGCTGGACTTCTCCATCATATTCGCGAAGTGGTCTGCCATCTGCTCGAACCTTTGCTGGACTTCTCCCATGTGCTGAGCCATTTCGGGAGGCAAGGATGTTTGAACCGCGCTAAAGCCAGTTGTCACCGCAGTGCGAAAGATTTCGAGGTTTTCCTTCATGTTACTTCCTTTGCCGGTGTTCGGACCGCCTTCCTGGCTGAGCGCCATGGCCTCTTGTGCGGTGGCATTGACGGCCAGTAAAAGATTCTGAGGATTCAGGACTTTTTGCGACTGGCCATTTCCCGGAGTATTGCCTTGGTTTCCGCCCTTATCACCGCTGTTACCCTCAACAATTAGTGCATTGCCTGGCAGATGATTCAAGGTTTCATTGAGGGCTTTATCTGCCGCCGATGCGTTTGAAGCAGGCAGAGTCAACCCAAAATCGAGTGCCGCATCGCTTTGGCTGCCTAAGCCCTGTGCATCGTCTTGGCTTTTGTTTTCGTTCGGCCCATCTGAAACATGATTAAAACTACTGTCCAACTGCTGTTGAGTATTACTGAGTGCTTCGAGAGCCTTTTCACTTTCCTGATTAGTATTTACCGCTATTTCTGCATAACCGATATTGAAGGCTATGAAACAAGAAATCGCTGCACAAAAGAATCCTTTTAGAATATCCCAATTAAAATTTTTCATAGACGTTATCCTTTCAAAAATAAAAAAACCCATTTCCGAAAAAGAATTCGAAAATGGGTTTTAGATCCCTGATTTCCAAACCGGCGGCCCGGCCGTCCTAGTTTTCCGTAATCGGGAAATTAGGACCCGTGACTTTGCCAGCCCTCACTTTTTTGTGAGGACAGCCCTAAGGCCGCCAGCGGCGGGATTAGGGGTCCCATTCTTGCGAATGGTTTGCCTTTTTCGGGTTTTTAATGCTTATGGTTTTTTAAAGAGCAAATTGAACGCCAAAGTTCCTGCTCAAAAGTTACCCGTTCAAAAGAAAAATTACAAATGATTTCCTCTTTTTTAAAAGGGTTTCGCAAGAAAATTCTAACCGGTGGCAGGCTCAATAGTTGTAGTTAATAGTGAAACCGAAAGAATGGTTCTGGTAGGTGAAATTGTCGTCCCGGCTGTTGTTATTAACGTAACTGTAATCCAGATTGAGAGTCCAATTGCGGCCCAAAGGCCGTGAGATACCAGCGCCAAAAGTGTATTCTTCATCCCGCCGGCCGGGTGTCGTGGTCGGAAATCCGTATTTGGGATAATTGCTATCTTTGAATTTGAAGCTCAGATTCGCATTGAATTGATAGAAAAGCGGAAAGCCCAACCCGGTGCGCACCGTAGAAGAGTCTTTCCGGTAATTGCTTCCTTCCGTGTCATCGCGGCCCCAATCGAATCCGAGAGGGATGGTCAGGGTTTTATCCTTGTTCAAATAAAAATTATTGGTGACACCAAGCACGTTAGAAAAACCGTCTCTTGAGGTGTCGTCATTGGAGGAGCCGTTGCTGTCATAATTGCTGACCGTCCATTTTTCCGACAGGATGAGCCGCTGCCAATCCTTAAAAGAATAGATCGCAGTGGCCGAAGTCGCGTAGCTTTCGGAATAAGAGGCATCCTTCACAATAGTGTGCGCCGGCGTATGCCCTAATTGAAGAATGAGGGGTTTCCCGGAAAGCATTTTGATGTAAGTCAGGGTAAATCCTCCAGAATATGAGAAAGTGTTCAGATGATTTTGGCTGTTGCCGTATAATGCTTGATAGTAGCTGGTGCTCAATCTCCCCGACCAAGGTCCTTTCTTGAAAAGTTCGTAACTACCCCCCAAGGAATTGGAAAATTTCAAAGCCCCTTTCAGGGATGCGGTCTTGATAAACTCATTGCTAGAAGAGGAATTGGGGTTGGTATCGTATTCCACGCCGGCCGAGGCATTGAGCGTCCACTTCTTGGCCTGCTTCAGAAGCTCGATCAGTTTCTGGATGGCGCTGATTTCCTGTTGGGCCTTGACCTGATAGGTTTTGCTCTCGTCGTTTTCCACCACATACCGGTATTCGCGTTGCGCTCCGTCCAAGTCTTTCTTATGCAATAAAGTCTGCGCCAGGAAATAATGAAGCGGAATATTCTCCGGCACCGTTTTCAATCCTTCCTCATAAACCGCCAAAGCTTCTTCAAATCGGCCGAGCCGGTCGAGAGTAAGCGCCTTGTAGCGTTTGATCAACACATCCCCAGGGTAAACGGTCTCAAGCTTGATCAATTCGTCCAGTGCCTCTTTGTATTTCGCTTTCATGAAAAGCTTGGCCGCCTCAGTTTGCAAAAAGGCCTGGGGCGTGATTTGCCTCCCCGGCGCCTGAATCAATTTTTGTTCGCTTTCTTTCAGCTTTTTGACCGTCTCTAGCTGGGACTTGGCAACGGGGGCAAACGTCCCTGTTTTGTCGTGCTCAGCGATGAAAGTCAGCTCTCCTTCCGCTTCATCGAGTTTTCCCATCCTCAGATAAATTTTCGCCAGAAATTGCCGGCTCAGAAGTTCTTCCGGGCTGATGGCCAGGACTTCACGGAAGGCGGCCGCGGCTTCTTCATCCCGGCCCAGGTGATCGAGACAGGCCCCGATATATCTCTTGATGATGATACTCTGGGGATATTCCCGGGACAGGGCTTTGAACTCTTCCAGCGCTTCTTCAAAACGGCGGGTGACGAAAAGCTGACCGGCTTTGGTTTTTACGAGTTCGGCTGCGGAAGGCTCTTTTTTCTCCTGTCCGGATTTTTGAGGCTCTTCGGCGTATAAAAAAGAGGAAAGCACGCACCCTATGAAAACGATCCCTATCATCACGAGAACGGTCCTACCGGCTGGGGCAGATGTTCTCATATTTTTTACCGTTGTTGTTGGGTTTGACGTTGCAGGATACGGTCTTCGCTCACGTTTTTCTGTACCTCCCGGGCCTTTTCTTCCATTTCACGCCTGCGGAGCTCACGCGAAGCCCGGCCGGCCGCATCTTCTCCTTTGATTTCTTCGGCTTGCTTTTCCGCCTCGGCTTTAGCCGGCAATGCGCCGGTTGTCCGGTCCGTTCTGTGGTCAAGCACAACGGCTTTCGAAGAAATCCCGTCGGTTAATTCCTCTCTTGCGTTTTCACGGATATTGTGAGCGTGGAATCCGGTACAGGAATTAAACAAAAATAGGAAGAAAAAAAAACCGCTCGGTAGAAGAATTGCCTTCTTATTCATATTCGATGTTAGATTGTAACAAATGATTATTTTTACAACAACTGATTTTTATTTGGGATCCATGAACGCCGGTTGCCTTATTCTCCGAGATACGAGGACTTGACCAGCGGATTGGCGAGGAGTTCATACCCCGCGCCCTCGAGATGAATTTTGCCGCTTTCGATCACATAGCCGTAATGCGCCAGCTCCAGCGCCTTCCAAGCGTTCTGCTCGACCAGCAGGATGGTGATGCCACGCTCGTTGATGCGGCGGATGAATGAAAAAACCGTTTCCACCATTTTGGGAGCAAGCCCCAGACTGGGTTCATCCAAAAGCAGAAGTTTCGGCCGCGCCATCAGAGCCCGCGCCATGGCCAGCATCTGCTGCTCTCCTCCGCTCAAGTTGCCGGCCAGCCCCTTGAGGCGGGTTTTCAGAATGGGAAACAGGGAGAGAAGCTCTTCCCTGTCCTTTTGCCATTCCTTGTCGCAGCGCGTGTAAGCGCCGACGTCGAGATTTTCTTCCACAGTCAGCCGCTGAAAAATCCGGCGCCCCTCCGGGACCTGGGTGATCCCGAGTTTCACGATCTGATCCGCGGGCAATTTTTCAATGGACTTCCCTTCAAAAACAAGGGTCCCTTTTCTGGCGCGGACAATGCCTGAGATAGTCATGAGAAAAGTGGTCTTTCCCGCGCCGTTTGAGCCGATGAGAGATACAATTTTCCCGGCCGGGACATTGAGTTTCAGCCCCTTCAAAATTTCTATCTTCCCGTATCCGGAATGAAGTCCGGACACTTCAAGCAGATTCATGGCGCCCCACCCCGAGATAGGCCTCAATCACCCGGGGATTATTTTGAATTTCCCGGGGCAGGCCCTCCGCGATTTTTTTCCCGTGATCCAGCACAATCACCTGATCGGAAATCGGCATCACCACTTTCATGTCATGCTCAATCAAAAGAATGGTCACGCCCTGATCCCGGATGGCCCGGATCAAGCCCAGAAGCTCCTCCTTTTCCTTGGGATTCATGCCCGCCGCCGGTTCATCCAGAAGCAGAAGTTTCGGCGCCGAGGCCATGGCCCGCGCGATTTCAAGCTTTCTTTGATGGCCGTAGGAAAGATTTCGCGCCAGGGTGTCAGCTTTTCCGCCTAAGCCGAAAAATTTCAGCAAACGGTAAGCATGCGTCTGAAGAAGTTTTTCCGTAACCTGAATTTTTCGCGTTCTTAGCAGCGTCTTCCATAATTTCAAATGGGCCTGCACATGCGCGCCCACCATGATATTTTCAAGCGCGGTCATGTGTTTAAAAAGGCGGATGGTTTGGAAGGTTCGCGCAATGCCCCGGGAGGCGATTTGAAACGGGTAGAGCCGGTTGAGCACGGTTTGAAGATCGCCGTAGGAAATGGCCCCTTCATCCGGAGCGCTCAGGCCGGTCATGCAGTTGAAAAGCGTGGTTTTGCCTGCACCGTTGGGGCCGATCAAGCTCACGATTTTCCCGCGAGCCACGGAAAAAGAAACATCTTCGAGGGCCACGACCCCTCCAAACCGCTTGGTGACATTTTCTGCCCGGAGAATCACAAATTCGGAGTCGGATTTTTGAGCCGGGGAATCATTCATAGCCTTCATCCATTTTCTTTTCGAGAAATTCCTGCCGGTGATGAAGCTCGCCCAAAATTCCCTGCGGCCGGAGAAGCATCATCAGAATCATGGCGATGCCGAAGAGAAGCATGCGGTAAATATCAAAGCCGCGCAAAAATTCGGGAAGCAAACTTAAAATGAAGGCCCCCAGCACGGCTCCGGCAATATTCCCCAGCCCGCCCAGAACCAGCATGGCCAGCACCATGACCGAAACCACAAAATCGAAACTGTCCGGGGAAACAGTCCCCTGCTTGGCCGCAAAAACCGCACCCGCAATGCCGGCGATAAAGCCGCCGATTCCGAAGGCCAGCAATTTGGCACGCATGGGATTCACGCCTGCGCAAGAGGCGGCCATTTCATCCTCGCGCACTGCGACCCACGCCCTTCCGATGGGCGAGGACTCCAGCCGTCTAAGAAAAAAAATCACGACGAGGACCAGAATGTACACGAGATAATAATACGGCTCCGACTTCACGCCGAAATTATAGCGGGGAAACCAGAAGCCGGGATGGTCAATGCCCAGCAGGCCGTTGGGGCCTCCGGTGATGGAATCAAGATTATTGAGAGCAATTCTCATGATTTCACCCGCGCCCAGGGTGACGATGGCCAGGTAATCCCCGCCCAGGCGCAGGGCCGGAAAAGCCAGCAAAATTCCAAACAGCGCACCCGCCGCAGCGCTCAGCCACAGCCCTATCCAGAACGGGATGTGAAAATGCAAGTTCACGAGCGCATAGGTATAGGCCCCTACGGCAAAGAGAGCCGCATAGCCCAGGTTAAGAATGCCCGCATACCCCACGATCACATTCAAGCCCAGCGCGAGAAGGATAAAAATTCCTGCCGTGACCAGCACGTCAATGTGATAGGGATTCCGGTCCAGCAGGGGAAAAAGAAAAAAGAAAACCAACAGCAATCCGGCCAGCGATTTGGAGGAGAATGGCGTGAACGCCTCCCGTTTAGGAAGATTTTTTTTGGAAGTCATACCTTTTTAACAACTCGTGAACCCAAAAGCCCTGAGGGCCGGAAAAGCAGAATCAGGATGAGGACAAAAAAAGCAAAAACATTCTTCCATTCCGAGGAAACATAGCCCGCGCCGAGGCCCTCCAGAATGCCGATCAAAACGCCGCCCACCATGGCGCCGGGAATATTTCCGATTCCTCCCAGCACGGCCGCTGTGAAGGCCTTGAGCCCGGCCAGATAGCCGTCATGAAAATTGATAGTGTTGTAATACATCCCGAACATGAGGCCTCCTGCTCCGGCCAGGGCCGAGCCCACGAGAAAAGCCACGGAGATGACCCGGTCCGTGTTAATTCCCATCAGCCGCGCGGCGTCAAGGTCATCAGCCAGCGCCCGCATGGCTTTGCCGGTTTTCGTGTGTTTGATGAACAGATGAAGCACCGCCATCAGGAGCACGGAAACTGCCGTGATTAAAATTTGCAAATTGGTGAAGATGACTTGCGAAAAGGAATACCGATGAATAGGAATGATTTGGGGAAAACTTTTGTCAGAAGGCCCGGCGATGAGCATCACCACATTTTGCAGCAAAAAGGAAACTCCGATCGCGGTAATCAGCGGGGCCAGGCGGGGCGCTTCGCGCAGCGGGCGGTAGGCAAACCGCTCGATGATGACGCCCAAAAGCGCGGTGCCGGCCATGGACAAAAAGAAAACCATGGTAATCCAGAGGGCCGGCGGAATATGGGGCGAAAACAGAGCCGCTATCCCATAAAAAAAAAGGCCGAGGTAGGCGCCCACCATAAAAACTTCGCCGTGGGCAAAATTGATCAGCTGCGCCATTCCGTA
>Ga0209515_10001739_pt1 | contig 35387 bp, 36 predicted proteins | sample Subgroupgradi54m_FD_187454 | JGI IMG/M metagenome (GOLD analysis project Ga0209515, IMG submission 187454) | Subsurface groundwater microbial communities from S. Glens Falls, New York, USA - GMW60B uncontaminated upgradient, 5.4 m (SPAdes)... ... | reverse complement strand
CGTCGGGAGGCTTCGCCTAGCCTGGTCTATGGCGCCGCACTGCTAATGCGGTTGGGGTCTTAAAGCCCCTCCCGGGTTCGAATCCCGGAGCCTCCGCTCCGACCGGTGTGTACAACAGCCCGTGTGTACACTGGTCGGGCATCCCAGCGCCCGTAGCTCAACGGATAGAGCATCTGACTACGGATCAGAAGGTTAGGGGTTCGAATCCCTTCGGGCGCGCAACACGAAACAGCCCGTGACCTGCGGAAACGCAGATCACGGGCTGATTGCTTTCAATGAGCTTGATCGCGATGTAGTAATCCGTGTAGTAATCCCCGCTACGAAGCGCCGCGGAGCTTGCGGATCGCGGCGTCCATGATGTCGGCGGTACCACGCCGCGTCTCCTGGAAGACATCGACGTAGATGTCTCCGGTGGTGCCGATGCGGGTGTGCCGCAGCAGCGCCTGCACCTCTTTCAGGGATGCGCCACCAGCGAACGCGAGGGTCGCCGCCGCGTGGCGCAGGTCGTGCACCCGAACATGGGGCGTCCCGGCGCGCCCACGTACTGCGGCCCGTGCCCGGTTGACGTTGCGGGCTCCGGCGCGGTCCCGATCGACGTGGTGAAGATCAGGTCCGGATCCTGCCAGACCTTCACGGCCAGGCTGTCGGCGAGCTGCTGGCGCCGATGGTGATGAGCCCGGTACGCATCGGCGGCCGGACCGGTCCACGAATGTGTTAGGTGCTCACTGGCCTGGTTCAGCTGGTCGATGATCTCCCCGGCGTGCGTGAAGATCTCACCCCACTTGCCGGAGACGTTCCGCAACCGCTCCGGCGCCGCCTTGATCCACACATCTTCGGTGATACCGAACCACGTCCACGCGTTCGTCATCGGTCAGTACGCTCCCCCGCCAGGCGACGTCGACGCCTAGCGTGCACTGCCCAGCCAAACACAAACGTGCCCGCGGAACTCTCACTCGTCGCAGACTGCAACGGCGAACGTCCACAACCTGCTGGTGGTCTACCCGCGCGACGTTCGCCTACCCGACAACGGGTAACCGCTACGACCCGTCAGGTGGCTGCGGCCGCCTTGTCCAGCGCGACATAGACCCCATTCTCGTTGGGATCATCCCATGCGTCCTGTGGCAACGCCTCGAGACTTACCTTGCCGAGACTCGTCCAGTCGGGCCATCTCAGCCAAGTCAGTTCGATGCCGGGCTCCGCCAAGAGCTGCTCCACGGCCCGCCTCGCTACGGCTCTCCGCTCATCGATGGACAACTGCTGGCCCGGCGTATTTAGCATCCACATGAGCTCATACAGGCCAACCGTAGATACATCAAGAAGATCGTGTACCTCTTGTACAAGCCAACTGACGGTGTCGGTGTTCATGGCAATGTCGGATTTCCTGCTAGAGGGATCTTGACAGGCGGTCTGCCGCCTTGTGAAACAACAGCATATGGACCCCAGGTCTTGGGATCGGGCCGAACATCGCCATCCGGCGCACCGACTCGTCCTGTAGATCACGCAGCTGTGCCGACAGCACGTCCGCATCTACGGACGCCTGGTCGGAGCCATATGCCGCAGCCTTCTCACTCAGATCGACAAAAGCTACATTGACCGCGGCCAGAATCTCCTCGGACAACGATTGCGAGTCCATACGCATCAACCGCGGATCGAACCACAGCGACTCGACTCGGTTCCCAGGCGCGACCGTAGCCCGGATGCGGCCGTCCGCGGCTTCACCCTCGCCGCGAAACTCCTCCGCCTCGCCACCAACGGTAGCGCGCCCCGACCGCATCGCCTCCAACGTCCGCCGCGTCTCGGCGAACATGCGGTCGATGCCTTCTGCACCGAACCCTGAATCGTCTGCCATAGAACGTCTCCATCAGCTCATCACTGCGCCCGCCACGCAGTCAACCCCGGTGCCCGGCCCAGACAGCACCGCTGCGTCGTGGGCACCCCCCGCGCATCGGCACCGCATACGACCAGACATGACGATGGCGCACCCTGCTCACAAACCACCACAGATAACGGCGTAACCGGCTATGCCGGATCGAACCGGCCTCGACCCATAGCCCGGTCGGCGCGACGGGTCCCGGCGTACTACGCGGGGTCGACCCGGAGCACCGCGACTGTGGCGTTGTCGCGCCCACCGGCCGCGAGCGCGTCGGCTGTCAACTGCGTCGCGATCTCCTGTGTCGGGGCGCCGTTGCCGAGTAGTTGGCCGAGACGCTGGTAGCTGACCTGTTCGGCGAGGCCGTCGGTGCAGAGGCAGTACACGTCGCCGGGGCGCAGCGACACGTTGAGGATGTCGGGTTCTGGTACATCCGGGTGCCCGATGTACCGGATGAGGTGGTACCGGGCGGCAGCTGCCTCGCGGGAGTCGGCGGGGTACCAGCCGTACACGGCACCGAGCCAGGCGTACGTGTGGTCGACGGTCAACAGCTCCAGTACGCCGTAGCGTAGCCGGTACGCCCGGGAGTCTCCAATGTGGACTATCCACGCGCTCCCGTCGCCCGCGCCGACGAGAGCGGTCAGCGTGCATCCGGTGAGCTCGCTGAGCTCCGCCCCGGCGGCCCGGACCCGACTCTGCGCGTCAGCCACCGCCGCGCGCAGCGCAGCCGACCCGTGGCCACAGTCAGCCGTACCCGAGCCGGCCCGCTGCGCCGCGGTCACGAAGGTATCCACCGCGATCCGCCCAGCCGCTGCGCTGCCGCGCCCGTCACCCATCCCGTCGGCGACCACGACCAGTGGCAGCAACGGATCCATATGCAGTACGTCAAAGTTGGCCCGGTAGCGGTTGCCGATCGAGGTGTCGCCAGCAATGTCGAGCCTCATTGTCACCGTCCACCCCAGCGCGGTGAGCGGTGTTCGAGGAAGGAACGTATGCCCTCCCGGGCTTCTTCGGAGGCGAACAGTTGGGCGGAGAGCTCGACCATGGCCGGGCCCTGCTCGTCGAACTCGCGCAGCACCTGCCGGGTCACGAGGCGCTTGGACGCGGCCAGTCCCTGCGGCGAGGCGGCGCGCAGCGCCTCGACGATCTCCTTCACCGCCCCGTCCAGCCCGCGCTCGGCAACGGCCCGGGTCACCAGACCGATGCGCACAGCCTCGTGGGCGTCGAAGGTTTCCCCGGTGAGGAAGTAGCGACCCGCGGCCCGTGGGTCGAGCCGCGGCAGCAGGGGAAGGGAGATGACCGCCGCGGCCAGCCCCAGGCGGGCCTCGGTGAAGGCGAAAGTCACCGGCTCTGCCACCACCGCGATGTCGCACGCGCCGACGATGCCGGCGCCCCCGGCGCGGACCGCGCCGCGTACCTGCGCGACGACCGGCTTGGGCAGCTCGACGATCTGGCGCAGCAGGGCGAGCAGGTTGCCCGTACCCTCCTGCATGCCCTCGGTCTTCGCCTCGGACAGGTCGGCGCCAGCACAGAACACCGTGCCGGTGTGGGTCAGCACGATCGCCCGTACCGTCTCGTCGGCCGCGGCCGCGGCAAGGTGCCCGGTCAGCTCGGAGCGGAGCCGGCGGGAGATGGCGTTGCGGTTGTCCGGGGAGTCGAGGGTGATCGTGGCGATCCCGTCCTCGACTGCCAGACGGACCAGCTCGTTCTCGGTCATCACAGCTCCGGATCAGTGAACCCTGGTCGACCAGCCTGAGGAACAGGTTCAGTTGGTGATGTTAGACCGCTTCGACCGGATGGAGCGGGACGACGACCGTGATCGCGACGATGCGTCTGCGCACGTCATCCGCGACCTGCTTGTACACCGGGCGGTCGGCCCGGCGATCGATGGCGGACGCCCGATCCTCCTTCGTCGACGGATCGGCCGATGGTGTACGGAGGTTGGTGCGCTCGCGATGGCGTCGACTTGTCCATACGAGTCGCGACTACGAAGTGCAGCGCTCAGGGACCAGCGCGTCGCGCTGAAGGTGCGCGGTTGTTCCCGGTACCGCACTGGCGGTTGACCGGCTTTCCTACGATCATCTGTTTGATGACACTACGACCGGGGCGCCGATCCGCAGGCCAGGTACCGCTGTGGGCCCTGCCCTTCCGCGCGGTCGCGGTGGTCGTCGTGGTGCCGGTCCGGCTGCTCTGGGAAATCCTGGTCGCCGTTCGCCAGGCCGCGGTGCGGTACGTGCTGGTCCCGCTCGGTGAATTCATCGAGCGGTACCTGCTGCGCCCGCTGGGCTGGTTGCTCTACCGCGCCGTGCTGCGCCCGATGGTGTGGTTGGTGGCGTGGTTGGTGGCCACTCTCGTACTGCTTCCGGCAGTGTGGCTGGGCCTGCTGGTGTGGCGTCGGCTGGTCTGGCTGTACCGCGTGGTACTCGCGCCATCGGGGCACCGTCTGGGACAGCTGCTGGGCTGGTTGTGGCGTGGCGTGGTCCGGTTGTTGCGCATTCTGGCGGGCCGGCTCCGGCCGGCCTTCGCGGTCCTCGGACGCATCGTGTCCGCCGTCGCGCGCTTCGTTGCCGACACCGTGGTCGTCGCCTGGCGGGTGGCGGGCCGGCTGCTGCGTTGGTTGTACCGGTGGACGCTGCGGCCGATTGGACTTGCGCTGACCGTTGTGGGGCGGCGTGTGCTCGTGCCGGTCGGCCGGGCGGTGCGGTGGATCTGGTCGGCCACCGTGGTGCGGACGCGACGATGGCTGCGGCGGGTGGTCTTCGCGCCGGTGGCCGCTGCCGTCGACACGGTACTCGTCGCGCTGGACCTGCGCCGGTCGGACCCCGGGGTGGATCGGCACTCGGCTGGGAGGCGGCCGGACCGTTCGCAGTCGGGTCGACCGCGTCGGCGGTAGGGCCCCGCACCCGGAACACGGCGACCTGGTCGGCCGGGCGCAGGCGCTGCGGGCGTAGGCTGCACGGGTACGTCACAATGACGGGCCAATGGCCAGATAGCAGCCGTACTGGAGGGTCCGCACCGTGGCAGCCATCGGATCGGTGGTGCTCGACGACATTGATCTGAAGATCCTGGGCGAACTCCACCAGGACAGCCGGATCAGTCTGGTCGAACTGAGTCGACGGGTGTCGCTGAGTCGACCGGCCATCGCTGACCGGATCCGCCGGCTGGAGACGGCCGGCGTCATCCTCGGCTACGGGGCGCATCTCGACCTGGCCCGGCTGGGGCTCGCGATGCAGGCACGGATCCGGCTCACCCCGCGCCACCGACTGGGCCGCAGCCAGCTGCGGGACCGGCTGATGGCCTTTGGCTCGGTACTCTCCTGCGTGCACGTCACGGGGGAGAACTCGTACGAGCTCGCGATCGCGGTCCGCGACGCCCAGCACCTCTCCGACGTGGTCGACGAACTCAGTGCGCTGGGTTCCACCACGACATCGGTGGTGCTCTCCGAGGTCATCCACTCCCGCGAGATCGACCTCACCGGCTGGATCGAGCCAGCGCGGAGGCCGTCGCCCCAGCCGCCCACCGGATGACGCAGCGCTACCGGGTGTTGGTGGGCGGGGGTTCGTGGGCATCGTCGCCACGCGTGTAGATCCTGGCGGTACTCCCAAAGCCGCTGACCTGCGCGGCCGTGCGGCCCGGGAAGAACTCGACCCGGAGTTTGTGCTTCTCAAGGAGCTGGACCAGCACGACGCCCATCGGCTGGGTACCGGGGCCGGCTTTCAGACCCTTGGCCAGGCTGGAGCCGTCCCAGCGCGTACCGTCGGCTCGCAGGTAGGCGCCGTTCTGCAGGAGTTCGTAGGTCACCAGACCGGTGCTGGCGTCGACGGTGGCCGGATCGGGCGCGTTGCCTCGGACCCAGAACTGGGTGGCACTGCTGCCGCCGCTGCCGCCGGGATCGTTGGCGTTGCCGTTCACCCAGAAGTCCTGGCTGAAGGTACCGGTGGAAATGGTGACCGTGGCCGGGTCGAGAAAGTCCGGGGCGAACGACAGGTGGCCGCGCCAGTACCCTGGCTGGCCGCCGTGCCCCTCGCCGCCGAGGTAGCCGTTCGTCCCCTCCAGGAACCAGCTGCCGATGAGCCTGCCCTCCTGGTCGTAGTCGAGCCTGCCGTCGATGGGCTCGGCGGAGCGCAGGTACTTCGCGATGGCGCCCGCCTTGACCTCGTCGTCGAGGTAGTCGGTCGTCGGTGCGGTGTACAGCTTCCAGGGCTCGGCATTGGCGTACGCCAGCGGCACGATGAAGCCTCTGAGTGGGCGCGACAGATCCCACACGGCGAAGTCCAGCGTCTGGCCGCCGATATGGCCGATGACCTGACCCTTCTTCACCGCAATACTGATGTCGCGGCTGTTGTCGGGACTCCAGCCCGCCGGTAGCTGGGATTTGATGGAGTCGTCGACGCTCGTGACGAGGTCCACATAGGTCAGGAAGCTGCAGGTGTGCTCGATGACGAAGCGGTACTCGTCACTCGACGGAACATTGAGGCTGTGCGATGGCGTGTTGGTCCGGCTGCCGCGATGGGTGAGCTCCACGATGGTGCCGTCCGCTGGCGCCACGACATCGTAGGTGTCGCGGACGGCCTTCGGGTCGAGTCCGTTGTAGTACTGGTGGTCGACGGGTGTGACATGCCCGCCGACCATCAGGCCGTACGGCAGGACGCTGGAGACCTGAGCCAGTGGCATGGGCGTCGTGATCCTGACCGGCCCCTCGCCCGTGCACTGCCCGTGGGTGAGGGCTGCCGAGGTGGCCTTGTCGTAGCTGACGCGGTTGCTGGCACCACTCGTGCTCGGCGTACCGGCTGCTGAGCTCGTAGGCTCGTTCGGCCCGGCGCCGCGGCTTGTCAGGCGGACGGCGAATGCGGCGCTACCCACCAGGACCAACAGGCCGACGCTGACCCCCGCCCACAACCACCACCGTCGACGCGACCGGTTCGTCGGATCTTCGGCATCCGCAGTGTCGCCAGGCATGATGGTTTCCCCCCGATGGACCGCCCCCGGTTGGTCACACTAGCGAGGTGGGCCGGCTGACGGCCGGGATCCGCAGAATCGTGCGGGGGTCAGCCCTTGAGCTTGTCGGCTTCGGCCTGCGCTGCGGCGGCCTCGGCCGCCCGGAAGGCGGCGAGCTGGGCGCTGACGCTGTCGACCTTGGCGCCGAGGGCGTCCACCTTCGCAGTGATGGCGTTGACGATGGCGGTCCGGTCGGCGTCGGTCAGGGCGACCGAACCGGCTGGGCGGGCCTTCAGGACGGCGACATCGGCCGCTACATCCGAGATGGCCTGCCGCATGAGTTGGTCGCGGACGTGGATCGGCCCCTCCGGGGCGCCGAGGAGCGTGTACACCACGTCGCTGATCTGCTGATCGGTCCAGGCCATGTCGTCTCCTTGGGATGCGGTCAGAGTGGCGAGTTGGGCGGGATTGCCGGTGAAAGCCGACGCGTCGATGCTGCGGCCAGCCACCCGTGCCGAGTCGGTGAACTGAAGGAAGGTCGCGGCGGGCCAGCCGCCGTAGCCGGGGGCGAACCAGTCCGGCGGCACCTGCGCGTAGAGCGCGGAGGCGGTGCCGGTGCCCGAGACATAGTGGGCATGCCACAGGTACGGCGTCAGGTCTACGCCGCGGAATCCGCCGGTACGCGGCCACCAGAACGAACCGGAGTAGATGAGGAACGGGTGGCTGCCGGTCAGCTGGTTCCACTGCGCGGCCCACTGCTGCATCTCCGTGCCGTAGCCGTCGGACTCGCAGTCGAGCTGGATGAGCCAGCCGACCGGGCCGCCATGGTCGCGCACCCGGGAGTGGAAGGATCGCGCCTGGGCGGCGCCGTCGCCGGCGCGCAGGTAGTGGTAAGCCCCGGGAATGATGCCGGTCGCCTGGATCTGCGGGATGAACGTGTCGAAGGACGCGTCGCGGAAGCTCGCACCCTCGGTCGCCTTACAGGTGACGGCGGCGAAGCCCTCCTGGGCGATCCCGTTGATGTCGATGCCGGCCTGGTAGTTGGAGATGTCGGCGATATAGAGCGTCACCGCTCAGCACCCCGCATCCGGAACCACGCACCCTTCGATCGCGATCACTGACCGGCACTCTTCCCGAAGGCGGCCGCCACGTCAATGTCTGTGGGGCGTCCGAAAGCCGATCGGGGAGTGCTCAGATCGCGGGACGTGCGTGCCGGGCGGTGGGCCCGGTACAGATCAGCGCTGGTCCACTGGAAGGTACGGGCGCTCGGTGTGGCCCGCGTACACCTGGCGTGGCCGCCCGATCTTCGTGTCCGGGTCGGAGATCATTTCGCGCCACTGCGCGATCCAGCCGGGCAACCGGCCCAGGGCAAAGAGGACAGTGAACATCTTGGCGGGGAAACCCATCGCCTTGTAGATCAGTCCAGTGTAGAAGTCGACGTTCGGGTAGAGCTGGCGCTCGATGAAGTACTCGTCGCTGAGTGCGATCTCCTCCAGGCGTACCGCCAGATCGAGCAGCGGGTCCGGCTGCTTCATCCGGCCCAGCACGTCCTGTGCCGCCTTCTTGACCAGCGCAGCGCGCGGGTCGTAGTTCTTGTACACCCGGTGGCCGAAGCCCATCAGCCGCACGCCGCCCTCGCGGTTCTTCACCCGCCGGACGAAACTCTCCACGTCGCCGCCCTCGGCGTGGATCTGCTCGAGCATTTCCAGGACCGCCTGGTTGGCGCCGCCGTGCAGCGGGCCGAAGAGCGCGTTGACGCCGGCCGATACCGAGGCGAAGAGGTTGGCGTGGCTGGAGCCGACCATGCGGACGGTCGCGGTCGAGCAGTTCTGCTCGTGGTCGGCGTGCAGGACGAAGAGCATGTCCAGCACCCGGGCGTGTACCGGGTCGATGTGGTACGGCGTGGCCGGCACCCCGAACGTCATCCGCAGGAAGTTCTCGACCAGTCCCAGCGAGTTGTCCGGGTACAGCATCGGCTGGCCGATCGCCTTCTTGTACGCGTACGACGCGATCGTCGGTACCTTCGCCAGCAGCCGCACCGTGGAGATCTCGACCTGGTCCTTGTCGAACGGGTCCAGGCTGTCCTGGTAGAACGTGGAGAGCGCGCTGACCGCGGAGGAGAGCACCGCCATCGGGTGGGCGTCGCGGGGGAAGCCGTCGAAGAACCGGCGCATCTCCTCGTGCAGCAGGGTGTGCAGGCTCACCCGCTCGGTGAAGTCTCCCAGTTCGTCGGCGGTCGGCAGCGCGCCATAGATGAGCAGGTAGGCCGTTTCCAGGTACGACGAATGCTCGGCCAGCTGGTCGATCGGGTACCCGCGGTAGCGCAGGATGCCTGCGTCACCATCGATAAAGGTGATCTCCGAAGTGCAGGAGGCGGTGTTGACGAAGCCCGGATCGAGCGCGACGAGTCCGGTCTCCTTGAGCAGATTGCCGGTCTCCAGCCCGCCGGGGCCTTCGGCTGCGGGCCGGACCGACAGCTTCAGGTCGCCACCGTCGTGCCTCAACACATGCTCGGTCATCCGCGCTCCCGCTGCCCTCGACGCCTGCTGAACCACCCACAAGTCTGCATCAGCCCGTTCCGGGCACGGTGACCGTTCGGGGGTGCCCAGGGTGCAGATCACAGCGTCCGGGGGTTGCGCTTTGCGATCCCGGTCAGGTTCAGATCCGGGCCAGCGCCCGGCGTAGCGGATCGAGGCCGATCGAGCCCAGGTCAAGGGCGTCGCGATGGAACGTCTTGAGATCGAAGTCGGCCCCCTTGCGGGCCTGCGCATCGGCACGGGCCTGCAGCCAGATCCGTTCGCCGATCTTGTAGGACGGCGCCTGCCCGGGCCAGCCGAGGTACCGGCTGAGTTCGAAACGCAGCAGCTCGTCCGGCACCCGGCAGTGCGCCCGCAGGAACTCCCAGCCCAGCTCTGGCGTCCAGCGCTCGCCCGGGTGGAACCCGAACGGGTTGGCGGCCGGGATCTCCAGCTCCAGGTGCATGCCGATGTCGACGATCACCCGGGCCGCGCGCAGGGCCTGGCCGTCGAGCATGCCGAGCCGGTGGCCCGGGTCGTCGAGGTACCCCAGCTCGTCCATCAGCCGCTCGGCGTAGAGGGCCCAGCCCTCGCCATGCCCGGAACACCAGCAGAGCAGCCGCTGCCAGCGGTTCAGCAGTTCGGCCCGGACCTGGGTCTGGGCGATCTGCAGGTGATGGCCCGGTACGCCCTCGTGGTACACGGTGGTCACCTCGCGCCAGGTGGAGAAGTCGGTGACGCCCTGGGGCACCGCCCACCACATCCGCCCGGGGCGGCTGAAGTCCTCGCTCGGGCCGGTGTAGTAGATGCCTCCGTTGGAGGTCGGGGCCAGCATGCACTCGATCCGGCGCGCCGGGGAGGGAATGTCGAAGTGGGTACCGTCGAGGTCGCTGATGGTCTGGTCAGCGAGCGCCTGCATCCAGTCCCGGAACGCCTCCGTGCCGGCAATGCTGCGGGCCGGGTCGGCATCGAGGAAGGCCACTGCCTCGTCGATCGCGGCGCGGGTCTGCTCGGCGGTCGCGGTGCCACCGGAGGTGCCGGTACCCCCCGGCACTATCGCCTCGGCGACGGTGCACATCTGCGACTCCAGCCGGGCCAGCTCGGCGAAGCCCCAGGCGTACGTCTCCTCCAGGTCCACCTGCGCGCCGAGGAAGTACCGCGAGGCGCGCTCGTACCGCTCCCGGCCGGCCGCCTGGCGTTCGCGCCCGTGTGGGGCCAGCTCCTCGCGCAGGAACCGCGCCAGCTCCACGGTCGCCGCGCGGGCGGCCTGCGCCGCACGGTCCAGGTCGGCGCCGAGCGCCCCGCCCGCGCCCGTTTCGGTACCCGCCTGGGCTCGCCGGGCCAGGCCGGCGAAGAAGTCGTCGGCCTGCGGGTCGGCCCACGTCTGGCACTGGCTGGCCACTTCGAGCATCTGCTGGCGCGGCGCCGCCTGGCCGCTGGCGGCCGCGTCGAGCAGCGTCTGCCGCCACTGGGCCAACGCGGTCGGGACCGCGGCCAGCCGCGCCGCGACGTGCGCGACGGCCTGCTCACCCTCGACCGGCATCAGGTCGAATACGCCGCGTACCGCGTGCAGGGCGCTGGCGATCACGTTCACGTCGCTGGTGGTGTCGCCGGCGTCGTAGCGCATCAGGTCCAGGCCGACGCGCTCGAGCATCGCCTCCCGGGCCACCCGCTCCCGCTCCTGCGCCGGGTCGCAGACCCGCAGCGCCGCGAGGGTGCGCCGGTCGAGCTGGGCTCTGGCGGCGTACCCGTCCGGCGACAGGTCGGTCAGCCGGCTCTCGTGCCCGCCGACCCCCGCGAAGGTCGCGCCGATCGGGTCCAGCGCCGCCCACTGCACGACATACGAGTCAGCGATCTCGTCCACGCGTCCCACGCCGCCGACCCTACGCGACGGGTGGCTGCACGGTTGGGCCCCGCGCGCGTGGCGGCCGGCCGGGTGATGCGGTCGACCGCCGGTGCCGGCCGGGCGCGACGCGGTCAGCCGTGGGTGGCGGCCCAGGCGAGCAGGTCCTCAGTGGACATCGTGTTGACGATCCGCTCCGCCGGTACCCCGCAGGCGGCTGCCCGGGCGCAGCCGTACTCCTGCCAGGACAGCTGTCCGGGGGCGTGCGCGTCGGTGTCGATGGCGAACCGGCAGCCAGCTTCCAGGGCCTGACGCAGCAGCCGTTTGGGCGGGTCGAGTCGCTCCGGCCGGCTGTTGATCTCGATGGCCTTGTCGTACCCGGCAGCCGCCTCGAAGACCGCTGCCGCGTCGAACGTGCTCTCCGGCCGCGCCTTGCCCCGGCCGTGCGTACCGTCCGGGCCGTCCCGCCCGGGCAGCAGTCGACCCGTGCAGTGGCCCAGGATGTCCAGGTGCGGGTTGGCCAGTGCGGTCACCATCCGGCGGGTCATCACCGCCGGCTCGTCCCGCAGTCCACTGTGCAGGGAGCCGACCACCACATCGAGCCGGGCCAGCAGCTCGGGGTCCTGGTCGAGCGAGCCGTCGGCGAGGATGTCCACCTCGATCCCGGTCAGCAGGCGGAAGCCGTGCGGCGCGCCGTCGGCGCCCACCAACGCCTCCTCGCCGGAATCGGCGGCTTCGGCGACCAGGCGGGCCAGCTCGGCGTTGAGCGCGGCCACCACGTCGAGCTGGCGGCGCAGCCGCGCCGCGGTGAGGCCCCGGGCGACGGTCAGCCGCGGCGAGTGGTCGGTGAGGACCAGGTACTCATGGCCCAGCTCGATCGCGGCGCGGGCCATCTCCTCGATCGGCGAGCCGCCGTCGGACCAGTCGGAGTGGCTGTGGCAGTCCCCGCGCAACGCCGAGCGCAGTGCCGTGGCAGCCTCGTCGAGGTCGGTGCCCTCGGTGGCCTGCAGCCGGCGCAGGTACACCGGCTCGTCGCCGCGCAGCGACTCCAGCACACAGCGTGCGGTGACCTCCCCGACGCCGGGCAGCGTGGTCAGCGTGCCGGCAGCGGCCAGCTCGGCAATCTCGCCCGCCGACAGCTCCGTCAGGGCGGCCGCCGCGGTGCGGAACGCCTTCACCCGGTACGTCGCCTCGTGCGCGCGCTCCAGCAGGAAGGCGATCCGGCGCAGGTCGGCGATCGGATCCCGGGCAACCATCCCCCGACGGTAGTGCGGGGCCGCCGGAGCGCGGCGGTCAGGGCGCCAACGACGTCGGGACCTGCTGCGGGCGTACCGGGCGGGACCGGGTGAGCCGCGGTTCGATCTCCTGCGCGGGCAGTGCAGGCCCGAAGTGGTGACCCTGCCCGAGGGAGTACCCCAGCTCCTGCAGCCGGATGGCCTGCGCCGGGCTCTCGATGCCCTCGGCCACCGCGCGCAGCCCGAGCGCCTGGGCCATCTGCACGATCGCGATCGCCACCGCGACGTGCTGCTGGCTGCGGTTGATGCCCTCGACGAACGACCGGTCGAGCTTGAGCACGTCCACCGGGCAGGTGCGCAACAGGCCCAGCGAGGACTGGCCGGTACCGAAGTCGTCCAGGGCCAGGAGTACGCCGAGATGGCTCAGCTTGCGCAGGGTGTGCAGGATCTGCCCACCCTTGAGTACCGCCGTCTCGGTCACCTCGATGACCAGGCGCTGCGGCGCGAGCGCGTACTCGTCGAGGACGGCGGCCACCTCGGTCGCGAAGCCGGGCTCCTGGAGCTGGCGCGCTGAGGCGTTGACGCTCATGGTGATGGGTACCGTGTCCGGATGGGACAGTCGCCAGGCGGCGGCCTGCCGGCACGCTTCGCGCAGCACCCACCGGCCCAGCCCGACGATGAGTCCGGTGCGCTCAGCGACCGGGATGAACTCGTCAGGCAGCACCTCCCCGCGGGTCGGGTGCTGCCAACGGACCAGCGCCTCGACTCCGACCAGTTCGCCGTCGGGTAGGCGTACCACCGGCTGGTAGCGCATGTAGAGCTGGCCGTCGCCGAGCGCCTCGCGCAGCTGCGCCCCGAGTTGCGCCTGTTCCTGGACCTGGGAGTGCATCCCTGAGGTGTAGCGGGCCCACCGGCCCTTGCCGCGCTCCTTTGCCGCGTACATCGCGATATCGGCGTTGCGCAGCAACCGTCCGGGATCAGAGTCCTGGCCGGGCTCCACCTCGGCCACCCCGATGCTCGCTCGGATCAGCAGCTCGTGGCCGTCGGCCTGGAACGGCTCAGCAAGGCTGGCCAGGATCCGGTCGGTGATCAACGCCACCCCGTCCGGTGCGATGTCGACCAGCACGACCGCGAACTCGTCACCGCCGAGGCGGGCCACGGTGTCGCCGGGGCGGACGCAGGTGCGCAGCCGCTCCGCCACCGCGACCAGCAGAGCGTCGCCGATCGCGTGGCCCAGTGAATCATTGACCGTCTTGAAGTCGTCGAGGTCGATCAGGACGACGGCGAGGCCCGTCTCGTGGGTCACCAGGGCGGCGGAGACCCGTTCGCCGAACAGGCTGCGGTTGGCCAGTCGGGTCAGCACGTCGTGCGACGCCTGATGGCGCAGCAGCTCCTCGTGTCGGCTCAGCGTGCTGAGCAGCCGGGCGTAGTCGCGGAACGCGGTCAGTTGCCGTACCACGACCAGCGCGGTGATGATGATGGCGCCGGCAACCACCACGTGGGCGCGGCTACCGATCGGACCCGCGGTGACCGCCACCAGCAGCGTGTCCGTGGCGACGACCGCGACGTACGGCAGCAGGCTGTACGGGCGTGGCCTGCGGCGGGGCGCGTCGACCGCCAGGTCGCCGACCGTCGCCATCCGGCGCTGACGCACCGCGGCCCAGCACGCGGCGAAGCCGATGAGCGGGGTGGTGAGCTCAGCCGAGCCCAGGTGCGGCAGGCCGGCGACGAGTGGCGTGAGTGCGGTGGTCAGCCCGCCGACGAGCAGGCTCAGCCCCAGCAGGCTCAGCGCGCCGCGATCGACCGGTCCGCTGCCGGCCAGCATGACCTTGATCAGGGCGGCCAGGGCGACCAGGGTGAGTACCCCCGCCAGCAGCTGTCCCACGATCGAGGCGGCATCCTGTTGGGTCGCCACCAGGGGGCCCAGGGCGAAGTGCCAACAGAGCAGGCTCGCGCCGAGCATGACGGTGGCACTGTCCAGGGCGAGCCGCATCCATTCGCCCCGGGTACGGGCACCGACCGGCAGTCGCAGCAGTGCCCACAGCACGATCAGGATCACCGCGAGGAAGATCACGAGGATATGCGGCGGGAACTGTTGGGCGGAGCCGGGAGGCCCGGTCAGGGCCGCCTGAGCCAGTGCCGCCATTCCGAATGCGACCAGCGCGGTGGCCAGGCTCATCCAGTGCCAGAAGCGCTGCGCCGCCGGTGCCAGCTTCGGGGTACGGGCCGCTTGGCGCATCATCACCGAACCCAGCACCATGGTGAGCGGGCCCGGCAGCCAGCCGAGCACCGCTGAGCCCCACGGCCGGTCCAGGCTGGCGAGGAACCAGACTGTGGCGGCGGCGCTGAGTGCGCCGTTGATGGCCACCGCGACGCGCCCGCTGGCGTCGGTCCGGCCGACCCCGGCGGACGGGTCCGGCACCGTGTCTGTCTGCTTCACTGTCCCTGCCGAGCCTCCGGCCTGCCGAGTCCGGTGCGCCTGCACCGCCCGGATCGGCGACGGTGCGGGGTTCCTGAGGGTTGTCCGGTGTGGCCTGCGACTCAGCACCGGAATGCTCCCTGAGGTGGCAGCGGGCGGCGGCTGTTGCCACCCGCGGCTAGCCTGCAGGGTCGCGACGACTGGAGGAACAGCGTGCTGACCACGATCCGCGCCGCGATCGCGGCGGCTCTGCTTCCCGGCTTCTACGCCCTCGGGCGGGTCCGGCTGGAGCCGCCAGCGGGGGTGGTGCTGGCCGGGTCGGCGGCGCCGGAGCTCTTCGCGATGGTCCGCGAGCTTGCCGGAGCGGTCGGCACCCGGACCCCGGACGAGATCCGCCTCGGTGGCGAGGCCGACGCGGCGGTCACCGAGCAGGCCCGGCGGCTCGGGCTGCGCGCCGGGCGCCGGTACCTGTACCTCGGGGTGCCGCTGCTGCAGGCGTTGACCGTGAGCCAGCTCCGCGCGGTCGTGGCACATGAGCTGGCTCACTACGCGCACCGGTACGCCCGGCTCGGCGCGCTCACCTGTCGTGGACAACGGGCGGTCGTGCGCACCCTCGCTCGGGTTGGGCCGCGCAGCCTCGTCGGATTCGTGCTGCGCGGGTACGCCCGGCTGTTCTTCGGAGTGTCGATGGCGGTGAGTCGCCGGATGGAGCTGGCTGCGGATCAGGCGGCGGTACGGGTCGCCGGACGCTCAGCCGCAGCCGCTGTACTGCACGAGTTGCCAGCGACCGGTGCCGCCTGGCACTTCTACCTCAGCACCTATGTCTACTGTGGACTCGACACCGGCAGCGCCCCGACCGGGGTCTTCGCCGGCTTCGGTGAGCTGCTGCGGGCCAGGGGCGGGGACCTGGCCGAGGTGCGGGCCGCGGCTGCGCAGCTGACGGGCTCGCAGCAGCAGGCGTCGCGGTGGGACCCGCATGCTCCGCTCGATGCCCGGGTCGCGCTGATCGAACGGGAGCCGGAGTCGGCGATGCTCGATGATCCGCGCCCCGCTGTGCAGCTGGTGTCGGGGCTCGATGGCCTGCTGGCCGTGGTGGAGGCGCACACGTTCGACTTTGGTGATCGCGCCCGGGTGCCCTTCGCGGCGTACACCGTGCGGGCCGCGCAGCTGACCAGCCAGTGGGACGCCGATGCGTTGTACCGGGCCGCTGCCGGGGTCGCCGGGGTCGCCTGCGCCGGTCTCGGTACCGTCCTGGAGCTGATCGGCGCCGGCAGGCGCGACGCACTGATGGCGGCCCTGCCCGGTCCGGCGGACCCCGCCGACCAGGCGACCCGGTTCGAAGCGGTGCTCAGCAATGCGATCGGGCTGGGCCTGGTGAACGCCGGCGCGGCCAGCTGGCGCCACTCATGGTACGAGCGGGTGGTTCTGCTGAACCGGGGTGGCCTCCGGCTGGCGATGGAGCCGTTGCTGGAGCTGGCCTCGCCGCAGGGAGTGGCCGAACTGCGCGGGTTGCTGGACGCCCTGGACGTGGACCTCGCCGCAGCCGCGGTTCACGAGGCGGAACCCTTTACGGTTCCAGCAGCACGGCCGGGTCGAACTCCAGGTTGAACGGCGCGGTCATGGTGAGCTTCTGCCCCGCGATCGCGTCATCAGGATGATCAACCTTGCCGCGGCCCACGAGTTGCTCATTGCCTCGGCCGGGCTCACAACAAGTTGAAAGGCTCATGCGGGCCGGACAGCGGTGACCGTGCGCAGGTCCGCGGCGACCGAGGTGACCCAGCCGCCCACGCCGCCCAGGCGCAGCAATACCTCACGGTGGGCCGGCAGTACCGCCGACTCGCCGCTCCGTGGCGGCCAGCCACCCCGCGCGGCGCAGCCCGGCGCGAGCCACCGGGCCAGCGCCGCGATCGGGTCCGCCTCGGCGAGCGCCACCCGGGCTCCGGCGAGGTTGTCCAGCAGCGCGTCGAGCGCCGTGCTCAGCGGGCCGGCGTTGCCGCCGCACATCGCCGCGATCAGCGCGGGGTTGCCGGCCGCGACCCGGGTACCATCGCGGAACGAACCGGCGGCGAGGGTCGCGGCGAGCGGGTTGCCCGCGGCCCCGGCGGCCAGCGCGGCGGCCAGCAGATGGGGTACGTGCGACACGGCCGCCACCGCCTCGTCGTGCTCGGCTGCGGTGGTGGGGACCACCCGGGCGCCCAGCGAGGTGAGGAGTGCGGCCAGCCCGAGCCATTCGGTGAGCGGGGTCTGCTGTTCGAGGCAGAGCACCCAGGCGCAGCCGTCGAAGAGGGTCGGGTCGGCGGCGCCGAAGCCGGAGGTCTCCCGCCCGGCCATCGGGTGCCCGCCGACGAAGCTGGCGAGCGCCTGGCCCTGCGAGTGCAGCCGCTCGGCCGCCAGTTCAGCTACCGGTGCCTTCACCGAGGTCACGTCGGTGACCTGGCCGACGTAGGAGATCCGGGCCAGTGCGTCGAAGACCGCGCCCACCGCAGGCAGCGGTACGGCGACCGCGACCAGGTCGGCCCAGCGGCCGTCAGCGCGGCGGACCGTGTCGGCGAGGCTGCCCGGCACCTGCCAGCGGGCCCCGGGTGGGGCCTGCGCGGCGGCGGTACGCGCGGTGGCGCGGGTGGCCGGGTCGACGTCGTACCCGTAGAGCTCGTGTCCAGCGGTGGCCAGCGCGCGCAGCAGCGAACCCCCGATGAGGCCCAGTCCCACCACCGCGACATCCACGGCGGCGACTCTCGCACATCGCCGCCGCCGGCGCGGTACCGCCGCGCCGGCCGCCGGTCAGCTCGGCTGGCGGTCAGCTCGGCTGGCGGTCAGCTCGCGCCGCGCCGGCCGCTGGTCAGCTCGCCCGGCTCCGTTGTGGTCAGGCTTCGCCGGGCGGTGGTTGGGTCGGGCAGCCGTGGTCGTGCTGCCAGGCTGTCACCTCGGCGACTGTGGAGAGGTTCTGGCCGGTGCGCCAGGCGTCGAGGTACCGCCAGGGCCAGACCACGCCCCGGCGGTTCCACCAGTCGGCGGTACCGGCACACGGCGGCGAGATCCCGAAGTGCAGGTGACAGATGTGGCTGGCGTTGCCGGTCTGCCCGACGTCGCCGATCCGGGTGCCGGCGCTGACCCGGATCCCGGCGTCGATGCCGGGGGCGATTGCCGACAGGTGCGAGCCGTAGTACCGCACCCCGTCGTCCCCGCGGATCGACACCGAGAGCCCGCCCTTGGCGGCACCGAGCGGGTGGGCCTCGTCGAACGTGTCGACCCGGCTCACCTCGAGGACAACCCCGTCGGTCGCGGCCAGTACCGGTGATCCGCAGTTGGCGAAGATGTCCGTCGCCGGGTAGTTGTGGTGCTCGCGCGCGTAGTCGGTCTTCGCGGCGACCGGGAAGACGTAGCGGGGCGGAGCGTTCGGCGACGGAGCAGCCGAGGTGGCCGCCGGGGAAACCGACGGGGCGAGCGGCGAACTCGTCGTGGCCGCGCTCGGGGTGGCGGACGCGGGTGCCCCGCCCGAACGGCAGCCCGCGGCACCGGTCACGGCGGTGGCGAGCGCCAGCAGGGCTATTGCCCTCCGCCCGGCCCGCAGCCGGGAGCTTCGCGCCGGGCGGGGTGCGGGGTGCCCCGGATGCCAGATCACGCGGCCCATCCTAGTGAGTGCCCGACCGGCGCCCGTGAAACCGCTGCCTGGCACCGGGTGCGCAGCCGCGCGATAGGCTGCCAGCGATGGGCCCGGACCCGACTGAGCACGGTACGGCGGCGTCGCTCGATGCCGCCGAATCGTCGCTGCCCGCCGTCCCGGTCGCCGACCGCCCGGTCAAAGCGCCACGTCCGCCCACGCTACGTCCACCGGCCCACCTGCTGGCCCACCCGATCGCGCACCCCCCTGGTCAGGCGCCAGCTGTCGGGCGGCCGGTCGGGCCTGCGCCGCTGTATCACCCTGCGCCGGCCCGGTGGCCCGGTGCCCCGCCCGGCCCAGGACTACCCCCGGCGCCCGCGGTGTGGTTCGGTCCGCATCCTGCCCGGCCGTACCCACCGCCGGGGCTGCTCAGCTATGCACCCGTTCCGTCCGCGCGGCAGCGTCCGACCTTCCGGGAACCGCTGCCGGTACGGCCGGCCGCGGTCTGGCTGGGCATGATCGCGGGTACCGTCTGGATGACGTTGTTCGGCCTGATAGCCCGGGGCGCGCGCGGGTACGTCGGGACGACCCTCGCCGCCGGGGTGGCGGCCTGGCTGGTCGCGTTGCTGCTGGCCCGGTTCGGTGATCGGGGCGCGGCAGTCGGGGTGGCGCTCGCCAGCGGCTGCGCGCTCGCGGTCGCCGTGCTCGTGGTGATCGTCCGATGGGTTGGCGGGCATCCGATCTAGTTACGCACAGTGAGTCCAGACCTCCGGGCACGGTAGAGCAAGCGATCGACCACTTGACGTACCCTCCGGCTCCGGTCACTCTCAGCAACATGGTCCCGGAGATGGAGCGGCAGGATCCCGAGCGCCGACGGCGTCGGCTGAAGCTGCTCGCGGAGCTGGCCGGCGCGAAGGCCTCCCGGGGGCGCCTCCAGCCGCGGCGGACCGGGATGGATCGGCTCCGGGAGCTGATCGCGTACCGTCGGCGCCGCACCGAATAGCCGCCGCTGCCGTTGCGACGCGCACCATGATCGGTCGGTCCGCGACACGCCGGGATCGCAGCGGGCTCTCCTGCGGGTACCGCCGAATTGGGCTACATAAGCTCGCAAGCGGCCGTAGAACGGCGGGTGGCACATATGGTTGCCGCTATACCGACGAACCGACCGGGGGGACCGTGTCGTACTTCGCTGCCGCAGTGGTGCGCCGGACACAGGGCTGGAGTGCCACCGAACTTGACCTCAACGGCGCCGCCGATATCGAAGAAGTCGCCGATCGGCTGCGCGACGCCGATCCCGACGCCGAACTCTCCCTGCTCTTTGTCGAATCCGACGACGCGTACCTGGTGGTCCTGCGCCTGGACGAGGGTGAGGACCTGCGGGTTTTCGGCTCGGACTCGACCTTCGCCGAAGAGTCCCGCCTCGGCGCGCTGCTGCTCGGCGAGGTTGAGGCTCCGGCCCTGGAGCTCGATGACGTGGTCGTCGAGGCAGCTGAGGACTCCGGCGGTGATCTGCAGGACGAGTCGGACGAGGCGCCGCCGGAGCCCGACGCCGACCCGATCGGCGACGCCGATCTGCTGGCTGATCTGGGCATACCGGCGCACCGCCTGCTGGAGCTGTGCGCGCGCGAGGGGATGTTGCCGGCCGACGTGACCGCTGAGGTCTGCCAGCTGGTCGGCTGCGGCGACGAGGTCGAGGAGCTGCGGGAGGGTTGAGCGCCGACCAGCGCCACCACGCCGACCAGCGCCACCACGAGGCGTGGATGCGTCGCGCGCTGGCGGTTGCCGCGGGCGCCGCGGACCGGTCGGGCGCCGCCGATGTCCCGGTCGGCGCTGTGCTGTACGGGTCGGACGGCGTTGAGCTCGGCATCGGCCGTAACGAGCGCGAGCTCACCGGCGACCCCACCGCGCACGCGGAGATCGTGGCGATGCGTCGGGCCGCCGCCGCGCTCGGCGGTTGGCGGCTGGACGGCTGCACCCTGGTCGTCACGCTGGAGCCGTGCACGATGTGCGCCGGGGCGCTCGTCGCGGCCCGGGTCGGCACCGTGGTCTTCGGCGCGTGGGAGCCGAAGACCGGCGCCGTCGGCTCGCTGTGGGACGTGGTCCGCGACCGTCGGCTCACCCACCGTCCCGAGGTCCATCCGGGGGTACTGGAAACCGAGTGCGCCGCGCTGCTGCGCGACTTCTTCGGCCAGCGCCGTTAGCCCATCAGCGCAGCGGCCACCTCGCGCCCCTCGGCGCTCCACGGGGCCGGGCGCAGGGTCTGCGGGTCGAGCTTGATGTTGACCCGGCGCCCCTCGGCGTGCACGGTACTCCCGTCGGCCGAGAGCACCCGGAAGGCGTACACCACACTGGTTTCGCCCATCCGCTCGATCCAGAAGTGGATGCCGACCGCCCCGGTATGCCGGACCGGGGTGCGGTAGCTGATGGAGTACTCCGCGACGGCGTGGAAGACGTCGGGTTTGGTGACCGCCCCGTCGGCGATGCCGAAGCCGCGCTGCCCCCAGTACGTGGACAGGGCCCGTTCCAGCATCACGGCGTACCGGGCGTTGTGCACGATGCCCATGGCGTCCAGGTCGTCGAAGTGCACCGGTACCGTCTCGATGTGTCCATAGTCGACGGTCGGCAGGGTGGGGGCGGTCATGGGTCTCAGTCCTCCGCAGTCAGGGTGGGGTGGGGCAGCGTCCGGTCGGGCAGCGTCGGGTCGGGCAGCGTCGGGTCGGGCAGCAGTGCGGGGTCGGGGAGTTCGGCGCGTAGCCGGCTCAGCATGGCGCGGCGGGCGTAGCCGAGCACCGGGTACGCGGGCAGCAGCCGGGACTGGTACACCGCGGCCACCCCGAGGGCGTTGAGCTCGAACGCGAGCTGGCGCGGGTCGGTGCCGGCCGGTAGCTCGCCGGCGGCGACCGCCTCGGCGGCGAGCCGTTCGAGGAACGTCAGCCATTCGGCGAGCACCTGGACAAGGCGGTCGCGCACCGGGCCGGGCTTGGCGGTGTACTCGAAGTCGGCGTTGGTGAAGAAGCAGCCCCCGGGGCGCTCCTCGGCGGTGACGAAGCCGAGCCAGAGTTCGCAGACCGCCCAGAGCCGGCGTACCCCGCGCGGGGCCCGGGTGGCTGGCGCCCCCACCCGGTCGACGAACTGTTCGCGGGCCCGCTCCACCGTGGCCAGCTGCAGCTCTTCCTTGCTGCGCCAGTGCGCGAAGAGGCCGGATTTGCTGACCCCGAGCCGGTCGGCGAGCTGGGCCAGGGAGAGCCCGTCGAGCCCCCGCGCCGTCGCCAGCGTCACTGCCGCGTCGAGGACTGCGGTGCGGGTCCGGTCACCGCGGGCGAGCCGGCCATCGGTGCGCCCGTCGGTGCGGGCTGCGGTGGGGGTGGGCATGCGGTTGAGCGTACCCAAGTAAAAGAACGATCGGTCGGTAATCTTTTGTGATCGGCCTCACCCGATCGCGGCGTCGAGCGCGACCTCGACCATCTCGCGGTAGCTGCGCTCGCGCTCGTCGGCTGTGGCGTGCTCACCGGTACTCAGGTGATCGCTCACGGTCAGCACGGCCAGGGCCCGCGCCCGGTACCGCGCCGCGACCGTGTACAGCGCCGCGGTCTCCATCTCGACCGCCAGCACCCCGTAGTCGACCAGCGCGTCGAGCAGGTCGGGCCGCTCGGAGTAGAACGCGTCCGAGGTCAGCACCGGGCCGACCGTCAGCGCGATGCCGCGCCGCTGCGCGGCGTCCACCGCGGCACGCAGCAGCCCGAAGTCGGCGACCGCCGCGTAGTCGATCAGGGCGTCGAAGCGGGCCCGGTTCATCGCCGAGTCGGTACTCGCCCCGATCGCCGCGATCACGTCGCGCAGCCCCAGCCCGGGCGCGAGCGCGCCGCAACTGCCGACCCGGATGAGGGTACGGGCGCCGTAGTCCGTGATCAGCTCGTGCGCATATATCGAGATCGATGGGCTCCCCATCCCGGTACCCTGCACGGACACCTCGACACCGGCGTGGGTACCGGTGAAGCCGAGCATGTTGCGCACGGTCGAGTAGCAGCGGGCGTCCTCCAGGTAGGTCTCGGCGATCCACTTCGCGCGCAGCGGGTCGCCCGGCAACAGGACCCGCGGCGCGACTTCGCCCGGTTCGGCACTGATGTGCGTGCTCATGGCCATGATCCTGCCAGCCGGAGCCCCCCGGGCCCGCGCGCCGTGCTGGTGGTACCACGCGCCGTACTGGTGGTACCGCGGCGACAACCGCTGCCCGGTTCGGGTAGCCTTTTCGGCGGTGGCGTGTCCGAGTGGCCTATGGAGCACGCCTCGAAAGCGTGTGAGGGGGTGACCCCTCCCGGGGTTCAAATCCCCGCGCCACCGCTGGACAGGAACACAGCCGGGCCGGTCCATAGTGGACCGGCCCGGCTGTGTCGGTGGTGCCTGCGGACTCAGCTGGTCTTCTTGCAGGCGCCGCCCTCGGGGGGACACATCAGCGTGACGACCGCCTTGTCCTTCGGGCTGGCGCCCTTGTCGGTGATTCGCAGGGCGACCGTCAGATCCTTCTTGGCCTGGATCTGCTCCGCGTTGACCGTGCAGACGCCGTCGGCGCTGGGTGCGCCGGTGATCCGGTCAGCGCCCGCTTCCACCACGCATACGTTGTCGGCGCTGGCGCCGCAGCCGGAGTACTTCCAACTGGCGGTCACGCCCTTGCCGGTGGCGTAGCTGGCCTGTACGTCGGTGATCGTGCACGCCACCGGGGTCGGTGCGGCTGACGCAGCCGGCGCGGTGGAGCCGCCGGGCGTCGGGGAACCGCCGGGCGTGGCGGAACCGCTGGGCGTGGCGGAGCCGCTCGGTACTCCCGAGGGCACGCCGCCCGCGGCGGAGCTGGTCGTCGCGCCGGAGGGTGTGCTGCTGCTGGCCGCGGAGCTGCTCTGCCCGGCTGCCGGGGTACCCCCGGAGTCCTTGCTCTTCCAGTAGAGGACGCCACCGGTCACGCAGAGCAGGAGCAGCAGGAGGAGCAGCAGCGACAGCCACAACAATCGTCGGCGGCGCGGTTCTGCAGGGGGTTCTTCCGGGGTCTCGGGAGCCGACCCGGCTTCGTCGGAATTGTCGCTCATGACTGTCCTTCGGGGATGGGGACCTGCGAAAGCGTGCGATGCCGGAAAATGTCGCTGACATGTGCCGAATGCAATGACAGCCGTCAACCTTGGCGACGGCTGTCCAGGGGTTTTCTACCAGGGCGCGGCACGGGGCCGACATCGTACGTTCGCTCAGTTAGCGCGCCCGGCTTGATCATTTATCGGGTACCGGCAGAGCGCGGCTCGAACTCCGCCGGCCCCGATCCAGGTCAGGAGGGCAGTTCCCGCCACTCCACCCGACTGCCGAGCCACGCACCCGCGAGGATCAGAGCTGACGCCTGTCCCGGGCACTCCTGCCGGGTCGAGCGACCCTCAGCGCCACCGGCCTGCGCCTCGACTTCCCATCGCGAGCCGTCGGTGCGGATGTATACATCGCGCCGCGCAAGCGGCCCCCGACTGCCGTTCCACCAGTGCCGCTCGACTCTCACTCGGTTACGGTAGGGCACTTCGGCAGCAGGGGAAACAGGCGAACGACCTGAGTTGGCAAGATCTACCGGCCCGGAGGGCCAGTCGTCGACGCACCGTTTGTGTGGCGGGACGGTCAGTGATGGAATTGCGCCCCGACGCAATCGTCGGAAACCCGTACCTCGCTCGGCCGTCCGATGGCGTCTGTGTTTCGGCCGCAGCGAGATGCCGTGCCCGCGATGACCTAGAGCGCCAGCGCCGCCACCTTGACCACGTCAAGCGGCTGAGGCGGCGCCATACGGCCGGACGATTCCAGGTGGCAGTGGTCGGCGCTGGGATAGCAGGCTGAGATCATGACTTCTGTCGCCGATCTGAGTCTGGCCCCGGCGGCTCGGCCCGAGGAGGTCCCGGAGCGTGATCGACCCATTGGAGCTGCAAGCGTGGCGAGAGTTGTTTCTCGATCTGCGCGACTGCGCCGACGACGTCTCGCTGGACGCACTCCTGCTGCCGTGGGTGGATGGCCACCGGCCCCTGGTGGACGAACTTCACCGCATCGGCGACGCGGACAGCCGCCTGGTGCGGGTGCCCAAGTCCGACGCGTACTCGCCGCTGGAGGCGCTGTACGCGCTCAGCCGCATCCTGGACGTACTGATCGCACCGCACCAACGGCCGGTCGACGACCCCGCGCTGCTGAACTGGTCCACGGGACGGCCGTGGTGGACCGGGCGACTACCCACAACGGGCGCGTACACGCAGTTCTGCGCGGCGCTTGGCTGCCGACGCATCGTCGAGGCGGCGTTCCACCCGTTCCTGCACGAAATCGTCGAGGTGCTCCCGGCAGACGACGCCGACGAACCGCCCAGCCTGGTCGATGAGCAGTGGCCAGGCTTCTTCGTCGGCTCGATGTTGCTGGCCCGCGCCGGTGTGACGGTACGGGCCGGCACCAAGTGGCTGGTGCCCGCCGCGGCGGGGCAGTCGTGTCTGTACTGGGCCTGGTGGCGGCGCAACCGCCAACCCGTTGACATGTCGCACGGGTGGGGACACAACTCGCAGTGGTACACCGACTTCCGCCGCGACTACTGGGCCGACGGGCAGCTGTACTACAACGTCGACGCCGCCCACCGCGACGCCCGCCAGCGCGACGACCTCAACCCTGACACGGCCCGGGAGTTGTTGCGCTACCGGCACAGCACCGCCATCGACCACGGAGTTGACCAGTGGGTGTGGGACACCCACCACGTCGAACCAGCACCCCGCTGAATGCCGATCGGCAGTCAGATCGCGATGACTGAGGCCTCGCCGATATCGCCGTAGGAATCCGGCTCCGCTGTCAGCACGTACCCCTCGCCCATGGTCGCCGACAGCAACGCGACCGCCAAGTCCAAACGACCAAGGACCCGCGTGCCAGCCGTCACCGCCGTCCAGATCTCCCGCGTCAGCGGGTGGACTTCGCAAGCTGGGTGATCGATCAGCAGGCCGGGCATATCGTCGCCGACCTGGCGAGCTGCCTCGATCAAACACACCACCGGAACTGCCACGTAGCCGCCGTCAGCGTGGACCTCCGCCATCGGCTCGCCTACATCGACCGAGCCCGCGGCGAACGCCATGATGGCCGATGTGTCCAGGACCAGCAGGCTCACGCGGCGGAGGAGTCAATACCGAACGCGGCAAGAACCTCGGCTCGCTTTTCCGGCGTCATGCGGGACTCGGCCTCAGCGAGCTTGCGGCGGAACCGCGTGCGCGCCGTGGCGCGCTCCTCACCAGTGGCCGTGCTCACGACCTGCTCCTCACGCTGTTCCATGGCACCCAGGATACCGGTTGCCATGACCTTGCTGTCACGCCTTGACCGGCAGAAGATCTTGGACGGCGTACCCGGCAGGACTCGGGCGGCTCAGACGGTCACCGTCGCGCGCGCAGCCGCCTGGACGAGGCCGAGAAGTTCAGGTCACCAAAACTGCCACGATCATGAACGTGGGGCTGATCCGCAACGGATCGGCCCCACGTTTTGGCTGGTCAGAGTGGCGGAGGATACGAGATTCGAACTCGTGAGGGGTTGCCCCCAACACGCTTTCCAAGCGTGCGCCCTAGGCCAACTAGGCGAATCCTCCGTCGGCCAGGATACCCAGCGTGGCCGGCCGCCGCGCACCGGGTATCGTGTACCACGCCCCTCGTGCGGCGTACACCTCGTGAACCTCCCCAGGGCCGGAAGGCAGCAAGGATAAGCGGGCTCTGGCGGGTGCACGGGGGGCCCTTCGTGTCCCGGCCGGCGAGCACCCGGTCGGGAGTACCGTGAGCGCGAGGACCGCAGCGGAGCAAGGACCGCAGTCGCGAGCAGCCGATAGCACCGTGGGGCCGGCGCAGCGATCCGGCGAAGGAGGTACCCGGCACCGTGGCACTCGCGCTCTACCGCAAGTACCGGCCGCGCACGTTCGCCGAGGTGATCGGCCAAGAGCACGTCACCGAGCCGTTGTCGATGGCGCTGCGCAGCGGCCGGCTGCACCACGCGTACCTCTTCTCCGGCCCGCGCGGCTGCGGCAAGACCAGTAGCGCCCGGATCCTCGCCCGCTCGCTCAACTGCGAGAACGGCCCCACCCCCGAACCGTGCGGGCAGTGCCAGTCCTGCCGGGACCTGGCCCCCGACGGTTCCGGCTCGATCGACGTGATCGAGATCGACGCGGCCTCGCACGGCGGCGTCGACGACGCCCGCGAGCTGCGCGAACGGGCTTTCTTCGCGCCGGTCGCCAGCCGATTCAAGGTGTACGTCATCGATGAGGCGCACATGGTCTCGTCGGCCGGCTTCAACGCGCTGCTCAAGCTCGTGGAGGAGCCGCCGGAGTACGTGAAGTTCGTCTTCGCGACCACCGAGCCGGAGAAGGTACTCGGCACGATCAAGTCGCGTACCCACCACTACCCGTTCCGGCTGATCCCGCCCGGGGTGCTGCGGCCGTACCTGGAGAAGCTCTGCGGCGAGGAGGGCGCGGCGGTCGAACCGGCGGTCTTCCCGCTCGTGGTGCGGGCCGGCGGTGGCTCGGCGCGCGACTCGCTCTCCGTGCTCGACCAGCTCATCGCGGGCGCCGGGCCGGCCGGCGTCACGTACGCCCGGGCGGTGGCGCTGCTCGGGGTCACCGACGCGGCGCTGCTGGACGAGGCGTGTGACGCGCTCGCCGCCTCGGACGGCGCGGCACTCTTCGGGACCATCGACCAGGTCGCCGAGGCCGGCCACGACGCGCGCCGGTTCGCCGGGGACCTGCTGGAGCGGCTGCGCGACCTGATCGTGCTGCAGCGGGTCCCGGACGCCGCGGCCAAGGGCCTGATCGACGCCCCCGCCGACCAGTTGACCCGGATGGCCGTGCACGCCGAGCAGATCGGTCCGGCCACCCTGTCCCGCCTGGCCGATGTTGTCCACAATGGACTGACTGAGATGCGGGGTACCACCGCACCGCGGCTGCTGCTGGAGCTGATCTGCGCGCGGATGCTGCTGCCCGGCGCGGAGGACTCGACGGGAGCACTGCTGCAACGCCTGGAGCGGATGGAGCGCCGGCTGGGCGCTGCGGCACCGGAGCCACTCGCCGCCTCGCCACCCGTACCGCCCGTACCCCCCGCGCCCGTCACGGCAACGACTCCCACAGCTCCCCCCACTCCCACCCCCCCCGCGTCGCCCACTCCCACGCCCCCCGCGCCGCCCACTCCCACGCCCCCCGCGCCCCCCGCTCCCGCGATCTTGGTGGCGGGTGGTGGCCAGGACGACACTGCGCCGCCAAGATCTCCGGGTGTACTGGATGCCGTTGCGGTGCGGCGGGTCTGGGCTGAGGTGATGGCGCGGGTGGGGGCGAAGAGCAGGAAAGCAGCTGCCGTGGTGCGCGAGGCTGTGGTGAGCGAGGTCGACGGCGACACGCTCATCCTGACGTTCAAGCACACGATGCACGCGACGATGGTCAGCGACCAGGCCGACCTGCTGACCGACGCGGTGACCGAGGTGCTCGGCGGAGCGTGGCGGATCCGCTGTGAGGTGGCGGTCGGGACGACGCGACCCGCGGCGCCCAGCGGTACCCGCCCGCAGACGCCAGGGGCGCCACCCGCACGGCCGTCGAGCCCATCGGGGCCGTCGAGCCCATCGGGGCCGGCGGCGGCGACCGCGACCGCGACGACCACCGCGACGACGGCTGCCCCGACAGCGCCCGCACAGGCCTCGCGGTCGGCCGGCCCGTCGCGCCAGCAGGACGCCCGTCGCAACGCGCGGGGCAACGCGCCGCCCCGGTCGCGCCCGGGTGTTGCGGGAGCCGAGCCCGACCAACCCGCCCAGCCGGACCGGGGCGACGACGGCTGGCCCACCGCAGCCCGGCCCGGCGGAGCCGCTGTGGCCGACGCGGATGGGCCACCGCTCGGCGAGCCGCCGTACGACCCGGAGTACGACGGGCCGGTGCGCAACGCGCAGCACGGTGGCTTCGACCCCGGCGACGAGCCACAGGAGGACGACGAGGTCGTCGATGCGTCCGCCGCCCGGCGCAACAGTGCGGAACAGGCGCTGCTGCTGCTCGCCACCGAGCTCGGTGCCGAGAAGATCAGTGAGGCGTAACCGGTGTACGAAGGCGCCATCCAGGATCTGATCGACGAGCTCGGCCGGCTGCCCGGTATCGGGCCGAAGAGCGCGCAACGCATCGCATTCCACCTGCTGTCGGCGGATGCGGTGGATGTGAAGCGGCTGGCGACCGCGCTGCAGCGGGTCAAGGAGCTGGTCCGGTTCTGCGTCACCTGCTACAACGTCGCCGAGGCGGAGCAGTGCCGGATCTGCCGCGATGTCCGGCGTAAGGATGACGTGCTCTGCGTGGTCGAGGAGCCCAAGGATGTCGTCGCGGTGGAGCGGACCGGCGAGTTCCGCGGGCGGTACCACGTGCTCGGCGGGGCGATCAATCCACTGGAGGGGGTCGGCCCGGACCACCTGCGGATCCGCGAACTGATGGCCCGGCTCGCCTCCGGCGCGATCCGCGAGCTGATCCTGGCCACCGATCCGAACACCGAGGGCGAGGCGACGGCGACGTACCTGGCGCTGCTGGTGAAGCCGATGGGGCTCACGGTGACCCGGCTGGCCAGCGGGCTGCCGGTCGGCGGCGACCTGGAGTACGCCGACGAGATCACCCTCGGCCGGGCCTTCGAGGGACGGCGGGCGGTCTAGCCGTGCACGCGAAGCCGACCAGCCGCGCCGAGCAACCCGGTACCGGGGACGGGCTGCGGCTGCGGTCGAGGCAGGGCCGGGGAATGCTGGTGGGCACCATCCTCGGCTCCGGGCTGGCGCTGCTCGACACCACCGTGGTCAACGTGGCGCTGCCGCATATCGGGAAGACCCTCGGCGCGTCCATGGACGGTCTGCAGTGGACGGTCGGCGCGTACACCCTGGTGCTGGCCGCGTTGGTGCTGCTGGGTGGCGCGCTCGGTGACCGGTTCGGCCGGCGCAGGGTGTTCCTGGTCGGCGCGGTCTGGTTCACCGCTGCGTCTGTCCTGTGTGGATTCGCGCCCGAGGTGGGGTGGCTGGTCGCCGCCCGGGGGCTGCAGGGCGTTGGCGCCGCGCTGCTCACGCCGGCCTCACTGGCGTTGATCAATGCCAGTCTCCGCCCGGACGACCGGGCCCGGGCGATCGGGATCTGGGCCGGGTTCACCGGGATCGCCGCCGCGCTCGGGCCGCCGCTGGGTGGATGGCTGATTGATGCGCTGAGTTGGCGCTGGGTCTTCTTCATCAACGTACCGGTCTCGTTGGTGGTGCTCGCGGTGACGCTGCGGTACGTGCCGGAGAGCCGCTCACCGGCGTCGGCGCCCGGCTTCGACGTCACCGGCGCGGTGCTCGGCGCGGCCGGGCTGGCCGGGGTGACGTACGCGCTGATCTCCGGCCGTGGCCCGCTTCCCGCCGCGGTCATCGCCGGAGTGCTCGGGCTGGCCGCGTTCGCCGGGTTCGTGGCCGTCGAGCGGACGTCGCCGCACCCGATGATGCCGCCGGCGCTCTTCGCCTCCCGCGAGTTCAGTGTCATCAACGCGGTGACCCTCGTGGTGTACGCGGCGCTGGGCGGGGTGCTCTTCCTCTTCGCGTTGCAACTGCAGGTGGTCGCCGGCTTCTCGGCTTTGGCCGCGGGCGCGGCGAACACCCCGATCCCGGTCCTGCTGCTGCTCGGTTCGCCGCGCGCGGGGTCGCTGAGTAAGCGGGTCGGCGCCCGGGTGCCGCTGACCGTGGGCTGCCTGCTCGCCGCGGCGGGCACGCTGCTCATGCTCCGGGTCGGCCCGCACGCGGTGTACTGGCGCGATGTGCTGCCCGCGGTGCTGCTCTTCGGGTTGGGCCTGACCGTGCTGGTGGCGCCGCTGACCGCCACCGTGCTGGCCGCCGTGGACGTCCGCTACGCCGGGGTGGCGAGCGGGGTCAACAACGCGGTGGCCCGGACCGGTGGGCTGCTCGCGGTCGCCGCGCTGCCGCTGCTGGTCGGGCTCTCCGGCGCCGGGTACGCCGAATCGTCCACTGTGGACCATGCTTTCCGGGGTGCGATGCTCTACTGCGCCGGCCTGCTCGCGATCGGCGGAGTCGCCTCCTGGCTGCTGCTGCCCAGCCGGCCCCACCCCGCCGTGGTCACCGCCTCGATCAGCCCCGCATAGCTGCTGCCCCGCATGGGGCCCGGCGCGGCGCTGCCCCGCATGGGGCCCCGCGCGGCGCGGCCCCGCGCGGCGCGACCCGGCTTGGCCCGGTCAGCCCTCGGGGCGGTGCAGGAGGCCGGTCGCGATCGTGTGTACCGCGTCGAGGTCCCGCGGATCCGCCAACGTGGCGCGCCCTCCGGTCACCACGTACCACTCGGCGGCGTCGGTGTACTGCACCCGCAGTACCACCTGGTTGGTATCGCCCAGCTCGGTGCGCAGGGTGAGCGCCCCGGTGACCACGCCGACCTCGTCGGTCATCACGCCGCCCGGTCCGGCGACAATGTCCGTGCTGCGGTGCTGGGCGGCTGGCACCTCCCCAGGATGCGTCATGTGCAGGTGGCCAGCATCTCGACGAGGGCGGTCTTCTCGGCCGTGGTCGCGGCGAGCTTCCAGTACGCCTTGACGGCGATCCAGCGCTCGGCGTACGTGCACCAGTAGGCGTGGCTCGGCGGCTTCCAGGTCGACGGGTCCTGGTCGCCCTTCGCCCGGTTGGCGCTGGCCGTCACGGCGAGCAGCTGCGGGCGGTCCAGGTCGTTGGCGAACTGCTCGCGGGTCGCATCGGTCCAGCCGTCGGCCCCGGAGCGCCAGGCGTCAGCCAGCGGCACCATGTGGTCGACGTCGAGCGTCGCTGCGTCCGTCACCGTCCTGTCGTCGTACAGGCTGACCCAGGTGCCGCTGGTGACGTGGCAGTTGGCGTCGGTCTTGACGTCCCTGCCGTCGCGCTTGAGGACGAACTCGCGGGTGTCGCAGCCGCCGCCCTGGGCACTCCAGTGCGGGAAGCGATCACGGGAGTACCCGGCCATCGAGTGGGCGGTGGCGACAGTCAGCCCGTCGAGTTGGCTGCGGGCCTGGCTGGCGCCCGTGCTCGCGCTGGTACCGGCGCTGGGCGTGGTACCGGGGGCGCAGCCGGCAGCCACCAGGGTGGCGCAGAGTGCGGCGGTGAACGTGAGGGCGGCGGCGAGGCGCCGGAGGGGTACGGCTGTCTGCACGTACCCACTGTGCTGTACCGCGGCCGGCGCGGCGAGCCGACACGCGAGCGGCGGCATCGGCCGGTAGCGCGGAGACAGGCCGTATGGCGGCGCGCCCTACGGCCCGACGCCCGGCGGCGGACCCGGGGGTTGTACCCGTGCGCCCGCGGCCCCCCGTTTCGGGCGTGCCAGCAATGTGGCTCATCCGGTCGGTGGCGCCGGGATCTGCACAGTCCCGGCACTTCCAGCGATCAGCCTGCCTGGGGATAGGCGCCAGGTCACGACGCCCGTACGGGGGTCATCCGGCAACGTGCCGCGGTCAGCGCACGTCCTCGGGGCGGACCAGGCCGTCCTCGATCGCCCGGGCCACCATCGCCGCCTTGTTCGGCGCCGGTCGGCCGGCCGCGGCGTACTTGACCCGGGCGCGGCTGATGTACTGGTCGACTGTTTCGGCGGAGATGCCCATCTCCCGGGCCACGTTCTGCTTCTTCGGCAGTTGGAACCACAGCCGCAACGCCCGTTGCTCCTGTGCGGAGAGGCTGGGGCGGCCCGGGGTGTTGTCGCCCAGGATCGCCTTCGCCAGCGACGGGGTGACGTACGGGCGGTCGGCGGCCACCGCGACCACCGCGCCGATGAAGTGTTCGCTCCCCTCGTGCTTGGTGAGGTACGCGCAGGCTCCGGCGTCGAGCACCGCCCGGACGGTCTCGTCGGCGGTCTCCGCGGAGAAGGCGAGCACCCGCCGCCCGGTCGCCAACTCGCCGATTCGGTCCACTGTGGACTCACCAAAGAGGCCCAGGTCGAGCACGAGCACGTCGGCGTCGCGCCCGGGGCCGGCGAGGACCGCGTCGACGTACAGCCCGTCGGCGACGAGCCGGACCCGGCACTGCGGGTCGTGCTCGACCCAGGAGCGGATGCCGTCCAGGACCACCTGGTGGTCGTCGACCACCGCCACGGTCACCGGCCGGTCCAGCGAGTTCGGACCCACTGCGCGTCTCCCTCCCCGGTAGCGAAACAGGTGACCTCCACGTCGGCGGTGCGCGCCGGGTTACCCAGGTCGGTGACGTCCGCGGAATCGGCGACCACACTCACCTCGACCCCGGCCGGGTCGTCGGTGGAGATGACGGTGACCCGGGCCTGGCTGCGCGCCGAGGCGAGCAGGTGCAGCGGCGCCTCGGTGAGTGCCCGCCGCACCTGCCGGGGCAGTTCCGGCGCGGTGCCCGCCGTCTCCAGGGCGACCGAGACGCCCCGCCGCTCGGCCAGGTCGGCACAGGCGCGCAGCTCGTGCACGAGCGGGCTGGGTACGTCGTCGTGTTCAGCGATCAGGCGCCGCAGCCGGGAGGCCTCGACCGCGCAGCGCCGCTGTACCGCCGGGTCAGCCGGGTCCAGCTCGCCGCTGGCGAGGCCGGCGAGCAGCTCCCGTAGCGTGGGCCCGAGGGCGCGGTACCTGCGCTGGCGGTCAGCGTGCACCTCGTCGGCGGCGAGCCGCGCCGCGGTGAGCTCCGCCGCTTCCGTGGCCGCCTCGGCGGTCCGCACCGCGGTGCGCCGCATCGCCCGTCCGCTGGCGGTAAGCCCGATCTGCAGCCCGATCGTGAGGTACATCGTCACCACGTACCGCGAGATCTCGACCCGGTCGAACGGACCCGTGGCCAGGATGACGGCGAGGTCGCCCAGCTCGTTGACGCAGAGCGCGACGGCCAGCCAGCGCAACGGCCACCGCCACAGCAGCAGGACCGCGCACCAGCCGAAGCCGTCCACCGCCCAGCAGACCGTGGTGAAGACCCCGGCGGCCCGGGCGGACAGCAGCACGATGAGGACGCAGCCCTGCAGCAGCGGGATGCCGACCAGGGGCAGGGCGAGGTGGCGCCGGCCGGTCCGGCGCAGCGCGTCGGCCGCGGCGAGAGTGATGAGCACCGCGATGACCAGCCAGGCCGTCGCGGTGAGCCACGGCCAGCGGTACTGCGACCAGCCGGTCACCGTGCCGGTGAGGTTGTTCGCCAGGTGCCAGGCGCCGGCAACGGCGATCGCGCCGATGGCCGAGCCTCGGGCGTACCGCTGGGTGGAGGTGACCGCGATCGAGCCCGTCATCGGTCCACCCCGTCCGGCCACCGGAGTGTCCACTGTGTACCGTTGCCGGGCGCGGAGCGGACGTGGGCCACGCCGCTGACCGCGGCCAGCCGGCCCACGATCGACTCGCGGACGCCGTACCGGTGCGCGGTGTCCGCGGCCGGGTCGAAGCCGCAGCCGCGGTCGGTGACCTCGACCCGGACCGTCGCGTCGGCCGAGCTGAGTCGCAGGGTCACCGCGGTGACGCCGGCGTGCCGGTCGACGTTGCGCAGGGCCTCGCCCACGCAGCGGGCGAGCGCGTCGGCGACCGGGGCGGGAACCGTGCACGGCGCGAGCGTCTGCGCCACGCTGAGCCCGCCAGGCGCGTCACGGACAGCGGCGGCGAGCGCGTCGTCCAGGCGTACCAGCTGATCCGAGGCCACGGTCCGCGCGGCCGCGGTCTGCTCGACCACGGTGAGGTCCGCGGCGGCCCGGCGGGTCAGCGTCGCGGACCTGCTGACCGCGCCGGTACCGACGAGGGTCAGCGTGGTGAGCGCGGTGTCGTGCAGGAGCCGCAGTTGGGCGCTCTCGTCGGTGCGGCGGGCCTCGGCGACCGCGACGGCACCCCGCGCCTCGATGGCTGCGGCGAAGGCGGTGTCGGCGGCGGCGCCGGCCCGGCGTAACACCCCGATGACCACGGCGGCGGCCACGAGGTCGAAGACGAGGACTACGGCATGGGCGTACCCGGCCGCAGGCAGGCCGGCGAGCGGGAAGCCCGCGAGATAGGCGACGGGTACCAGCAGACCGGCCGGGACGGCGAACCGGCCAGGCCAGGCCAGCGCGACGGTGACCACGCACATGATGGAGATCGCGGCGGTCCAGCTGGAGCCCTCGTCGATCCGGTGCAGCGGCACCAGGCGCCCGCTGCCCAGGCAGAGCAGCACGGTCACCGCCAGGTCTGCGGTGATCAGCGAGGTCACCAGGCCGCGGGTGAGGGCGACCCGGGCGAAGACCACGACCCACACCCCGTAGGCGGCCAGCGCCGGCACCAGCCAGCGCATCGAGACCGGCGGGACCGCGCTGAGCAGCGCCATCGGGGCGCCGATGCCAAACGCGCCGGCGTGCACCGCGGCGGCCATGCGCGCGGTGGTCTGCTCCAACGGCGTCAGCGCCGGTGATCTCCGGTCCACCGACGCAGAGTAGCGGTCCGTCCAGACCCCTGTTCAGGGGTCGGGTCAGCCGTTGAATCCTGGGGAGGTCTGGGGGTGAACAAGGCCCGCAGCGCTGGAACCTTGTCGTCGGGGATGTCCCGATGGCGTCGATCGTCGTTGCGTCGATCGACCGAGACGAGGATGTGGCGGACCGGTTTGCCTTCGCGCAGTCACCGGAACCGGTCGGCCGGGTCGGGCAGCAACCACGAAACCTGGCCGGGTTCGACGAACAGGCCGATCCGTTCCGCCTCCTCGATCGCCTTGACGCACTCGACGTCGCTGCCGATCCACATGTACATGTAGTCGTCGACGTGGACGTAGAAGCGGTCACCGTCCTCGAGGCTGGGGCCCAGCGCCCAGCCCTGCAGCATGCTGCGGACCAGTTCCACCGCCGTGTCCAGGGAGAACGTGGAGCCCTTGTGCAAGGAAGCCCACGTTGGCTTGTTGGTGTCAACCTTCTCAACGAGATCGACCACGGTCAGGTGGGTAACCCCCGACTCGTGCGCGAACGCCTCCACGGCGTAGAGGTACTTGTTGATGGTGGCCTCGAACTCGTCCTCGGTGAGG
>Ga0209515_10001737_pt1 | contig 35422 bp, 33 predicted proteins | sample Subgroupgradi54m_FD_187454 | JGI IMG/M metagenome (GOLD analysis project Ga0209515, IMG submission 187454) | Subsurface groundwater microbial communities from S. Glens Falls, New York, USA - GMW60B uncontaminated upgradient, 5.4 m (SPAdes)... ... | reverse complement strand
ATGTAGAGTTTGTTTCTTATTTGAAATCTTTGTGAGCCTTCCGCATAATCGGCCGTCATTTTTTCTCCGCCCTCTACGCTTCTAATACCGATTTTTCCCCGCGGGAAAGCCATAAGAAGTGAAGTCGCAATTCTACTTTCCTCCTTTAAGCTTCGCTCAGGGACGAGTTGATAATCGCTTAGAGTTTTAATTGCTCTCATCAGCGATCTCTGATTTTTAATTAAAAAAGAAGATAACTCATTTGAGACCTGGTTTAATTCGTCTTCAACCATTCAACTATTCTAAATAATGAAGTTGATTTTGTCAACTATAGGTCGTATTTAGGCTCTTTTAGTTTTGCGGGCAATATTTAATAATATACCCATAAGTGAGAAGGAAACGATTAGATTGGAGCCTCCGTATGATATAAATGGAAGCGGAACACCTGTCAGAGGTAGCAGATTTACCATTCCCGCGAGGTTGATTATAAGCTGGAGTCCAAAGTAAGCAAAAATGCCTCCGGCCAGAAACTTTCCGTAGTTGTCAGGCGCGCGTACAGCCACCTCATAAATCTTATAGATGAGCACAAAAAAGGCAAAAATCAGCAAAAAAGCCCCCACAAAACCAAACTCCTCTGCAATAATTGCAAAAATAGAGTCGGTGTGAGCCTCAGGTAAGAACAAATATTTCTGTCTGGAAGCTCCAAAACCTTGTCCTAATAGACCTCCATTGCTAAGAGAGATGAGTATTTGATTGATGTGATAGCCGACACCAAGAGGATCGTTGGCCGGCTCAAGAAAAGCAGTGATGCGCTTGAAACGATATGGTGAGACTTTAATCAAAAAAATAAAGCCCAAAAATGAAAGAGGGATAAATGCCACTAAGTATGAGAGCTGAATGCCAGCTAAAAAATAGATAATAATACTTAACGAGAAGACAATCAGAGCGGTTCCCATATCAGGTTGTAGAATGATCAAAGAAACCAACAGTCCCAAGAGAGCGATAAACGAAAAGAAACGCTTGCGTTCCTTATGTGTAAACCATGAAGATAGATAGATAATCACGCTGAATTTTGCGATTTCAGTGGGCTGAAAATTAATCACTCCCAGATCGATCCATCTTCGTGCGCCGCCAGAAACCGTGCCTATTCCTGGAACAAGAACCAGTATAAGCAAGATAATGGTTGCCATCATTAAAGGAAATGAGAGGTAATAGAGTTTATGATAATCAAAATAGGCGAAAAATAGCATTGCGCCCAAGCTCAATGCTGTCCAGACAGCCTGGAGCTTAAAAAAATGGAAGCTATCGGCAAATTCGCTAAAACCTTTTACGGATGAAGCTTCAAATACAAAGATAAGACCTAGAAGAGTCAATATTATAGGAAAGAAAAAAATAGAAAGGCGGTTGGACTTACTTTTTTTAAGCTTTTTCATGCGGATCATTGTTTATAGGGAATCAACTATTTGGTTAAACTGTTTTCCTCGATCGAATTCGTTGCTAAACATAGAGAAAGATGTTGCTCCTGGTGAGAATAGAACGTATGCTCTTTTCTTAAAAGTCTGCGCCAGCTCATAAGCTTTCTGAACGGCACTTTTCAAATTGTCATAAGGACCTGAAATTTTGTCAGGAAATCTCTCTTTTAAAGCGCTGAGAATCTCATCCGTAAACGATCCCTTAAGTAGAACGATGTCATTTACTGCTTCAAGTTTGTTCAGGAGATCATTAAATGGTAGTTGTTTAGAGTTTCCGCCAAGAATTAGCACGACTTTTCCATCGTTGAATGCTTCAAGTGCTTTGATTGTAGAAGTGGGAGTTGTTGAAGTTGAATCATTGATAAAAAAAATATCATCTTTTTCAGCAATAATTTCTTGTCGAAATAAGATACTTTTAAAATTTGAAATTATTTTGGTTGCGCGTACGAGATCGTTATTCAAAATTTTATTAACGGCAAGAGCTGCTGCTGCATTTTCGAGATTATGTATGCCGCGAAGATTAGTTAGAGTTTGGGGGAAATCTTCAGCTGAAAAGTAGGAGACTGTAGATTTAATACTTTGGTCCTTAAGTTTACTTATTAGTTGAGTATTTGCGATCAAGTAATCATTTTTACTCTGATAAGCATAGATCGCGCTCTTGTCAAAAAAATATTTATCCTCGGTTTTATAGTAGTTGAGATGGTCAGAGTAAAAGTTAGTAAAAACAGCAATATGCGGACTCAATTTTTTCCTGTGAAATCCAGAAAGCTGCCAAGATGAGAGTTCCAGGATTACCAAATCACCTTTTTTTACCTTGTAAAGTAGGTCGATTGTTGAAGATCCAGCTACATTTCCAGCTAAATATACACTACCTGCAGCGTGTTTCAACGTCTCATGGATCATAGAAGCGGTGGTTGTTTTGCCGCGAGTCCCTGTCACTCCAATAATCAAGGCTGGACAGAGGCTGGAGAAAAAACTAGCCTCCATTTCAATGGGAATTTGCTTCTGCTCTGCTGCAATAAGTTCAGGCAGATCCCAGAACACAGAAGGGCCTTTAAAAATATAATCCGCAGACACAAAATCAGCCATTTTATGGCCGTCTAGACTATAGTTGACACGATGAGATCTCAATGCTTCGACTGACTGAGTCAGTTCCTTTTCGCTTTTAAGATCGGTGGCCGTCACTTCTGCTCCGAGTCCACTAAAAAATTTAACCAGGCCGACTCCTCCTCCTTGCAAACCTAAACCGACAATAAGAACCTTTTTGCCAGTAAATTGTTGCTTCAATTTTTGAATGGGAGGGCTCTCCATATATTCATTTTAACACTACCGAAAGCGTAATTGAACTCGATTGGGTTGTGGATTATAATCTACAAAGCTGATGAAAAAACCATCCATTTCTTTAGTAATGATCACCAAAAATTCGGCAGATACGTTGGCAAAAAGTCTTGAGTCGATCAAAGATTTGGTCAATGAGATGATCATTGTTGATTCGTATTCTGCAGACAAAACAGCAGAAATAGCCAGGGCCTTTGGAGCGGTGATTTATTTTCAGCCATATAGGAGTGAAGGAGAGCAAAGGAAAATTGCCCTAACAAAAGCGCACGGAGATTGGATTTTGATTTTAGATAGTGACGAAATAGTCAGCTCTAAGCTGAAAGAGGAAATTAAAGAAAGTCTTTCCACTATACCAAAACATTCTGGGTTCATCATTCCGTTTAAAAATCACTTTTTAGGCAGAGTAGTCCGGCACGGAGGCGAAACTTATCAAAAACTGCGCCTATTTAAGAGAAAATCCAAAGATATTTCCGTAAGAGACGTAATAGTTCACGCAGAATTAAAAGGAGATAAAAGAGCTATCGGGATGCTCAAAAATAAGATTTACCACTATTCTTATCGTTCTCTGAGTCAAATGTATATAAAGTTTACGGATTATGCTTTGCGCGAAGCCAAGCAAAAGAAAAGGCAGGGAGAAAGAACTTCGCTAAAAAAAATAGTATTATATCCTGTGCACATGTTTTGGGCGAGGTTTGTTGAAGATAAAGGCTATAAAGATGGTTTTTTCCGAATTCCTCTAGATGCAGGGTTTGCCTATATGGAATTTTTGACCTACTTTTCAATGCTATTTCTGAAAAAAAACAGATGAGAACTGCTTTTATCGCGATTACTGCCGGAGAATCTCCCATTTTTATTAACGATCTAAAAAAACAAGTTAGAGAGTTAAAACTTAGAGAAAGTCGATTCTACGAAATAAAAAATAAGCGCGGAGAAGAAGGTTATTCCCGTGGAGTCAATAAGGGGATTAAGCGGGCGCTTAGAGATAAAGCAGAGATCTTCATTATTTTAAATCCTGATCTTTCACTTAGAAAAATCACGGCGAAAAATTTATTAGCTCCTTCGAAATTCTTCGATATTTGGGGATTTGCTATGAAACAAAAAAAGACTGTTTATTATGGAGGAGAAATAGATAAGTGGAGAATGAGCGGAGGACTTATAGCCAAAAAACCTAAAAAGGAATTTGTTGAGCGGGATTTTGTTTCAGGTTCACTGATCTGTATTAAAAAAGAGGTAATTGATACGATCGGTTTATGGGATGAAAAATACTTCCTTTATTACGATGAGGTTGATTATTGCTTCAGAGCACACAAAGCGGGATTCAAGGTTGGCATAGATAGCCAGACTCTCTATGAACATTTTGAGCTGTCGGAAGAGAGTAATCCACTTAAGGACTATTATCTCAAAAAAAACAGGCTGCGCTTTCTACTCAAATACGGCACAATTTTGCAAAAACTCCGAGAGCTTATTCGACTTCCCAAGACGATAGTTGAGGATAGGAAAGGATTTACATTTAATTTTCTAAGCTTGAATACCTCATCTCTATTAAATAAAATGTTAAATTTCGTTTTATTTTTATTTCTGATACGCTTCCTGAGCGCGGGTGAATATGGGATATACACTCTGGTTTGGGTTCAGATTGGCCTATTGTCGCCTCTCGCCGATTTCGGGACAACCAGTTATGGAATTCTTCAGTCTTCATTTAAGGAAAATGAGCTATTTAACAATCTTTTTTCGATGCGTTTTGCCCTATCTCTAGTGGTTTTTCTGCTGACCTTCATACTTGTCTATATTTTTAAATTTAATTCGCAGCTACTGATTTTTACCCTATTGGCTTCGCCAGTCATTTTTTCCAACGCATTTTCAGGTTCCTTACTCATTCTTTCCTCTCTAAAAAATAAAGCTCATCTTACTTCTTTAATATCCGTAGGATTCAATTTTTGTCTGACCCTAGTATTGATCGCAGCTCTTTATTTTTCTCACAATCTTAAGTTGGTTTTCTACGGTGTCTTTATCGGATATGTTCTTTATGCGATTGTTAATCTATACATTCTCAATAAGGAAAATAAAGGAATTTCTTTTGCCATAAAATTGCCCGAGTGGCTTAAAATCATTAAAAATTCATCGATCTTTGTTTTGATCAGTTTTTTTGCAGGTCTTTATTTCAAAATAGATATTTTTTTGTTAAATTACCTGAAAGGGCAGCAAGCGATTGGGATTTACTCGGCCGGCTACAAATTCCTGGAGGCGTTGATGTTTATCCCGGCAAGTTATAATATCGTTTCAATTCCGCTATTGACCAAAATATTTTCCAACAATAAGAAGCTTTTCTTAGAACGAGTAAAAAGGGATTACCTATATCTTGGACTGTTTGGAGTATTTTTTGCTTCCGGTCTTTCACTTTTGGCCCCCCGTCTTTTCCCTCTATTTCTCAAAGGAGATTTTCAGAGCTCCATAGCTGTTTTCCAGATTGTGATTTTTGCTTTTCCGCTTCTGTTTGTGACTTCTATAATGTTGAATGGCCTTTACATTCTAAAAAAATCATATGTTGTGGTCTACCTTTTTTTAATCCAGATTTTATTTAATGTCGGATTAAACTGGATATTCATTCCGAAGTATTCTTACATTGCAAGCTCTTACATAACTGTGGGAAGCGAGATCATTAATTTACTTCTCTCCGTGACTTTGTTCAAGTACTTTTTTAAAAATTATCGGCCAAGCAGATCGTGAAAGTTTCTCTAGACGGCGGAGCTTTTTGTGCAAATCGAGAATCGCGTTTTGGTAACTATATTTTCAGTCTGAATCTCATTCAGGCTTTAGACGCTTTTGATAGAGAGAATCATTACTCAATCTATTCCTTTTGTGAGAAACCAAATGAGCTAAAATTACAAGATAAAACGATATACAAGCAGCTTGCTCCTAGGAAGTTATGGATGCAGTTTCGTGTAAGCTTGGAAGAGAGAGTCAATAAACAAGATGTTTTTCTGGCCTTAAATCAAGCTATTCCTAGCACTTCAGCAAGAATAATCACCTTTTCTCACGGTCTTTCATTTCATTATTATAAGAATCTATATCCAGATTCTTATGATTCGCTAATCAGACAGTTGCGAATAATGAATGAAAGATCCGCTTATATCGTTGTTTCTTCGGAAAAAGTGAAAAAGGAATTTGAGAGCATTCTGCAAAATGACGCCAGGATTGTGATTATTCCTTTTGGTGTACCCTTGGATTTTTTGACTTACTCGAAAAAAAAGAGAAAAAAATATTTTCTTTATGTCGGAATGAAGCATCCGGTCAAAAATCCGGAGTTCATGGCAAAGGCTTTCTCAGAATTCAAAAAAGACTCCCACTTTAAGAATTATGAACTGATCCAGGTGGAAAAATCTAAATTAAGTAGGAGAGAACTTCGAGCTCTATATCAGGAGGCAGCCGGTTACCTGACGACTTCTTTATATGAAAGTTTTAATTTTCCTGTTTTGGAAGCTTTATCGCAAAACTGTCCTGTAGTCGGCCTGCGTTCGGCTATCATTCCCGAATTCGACGATTTTGTCACGATAGCAGACAACATGCAGGATTTTGTCTCAGCGATGAAGGAGATCGCCAGCGGAAGCTCAAAAACAATTGACCGCACTAAACTGAAAAAGAAGTTTTCTTGGCAGACTTACGTCAAAAAATTGACTAAACTCTATTAATAATGATTAAAGTTGCTTTTGTCAGAGGCAAATATCTCAATAATTATGAAGGTCAGAATTACCGTTTCACAAGAAATAAAGTTGCCTTATCGGCAATAGCCAGTCGCTTTCCTCTTGATGCAAAGGTTAATTTTCCGCTGATTAAGCTCCCCAGTCTGTCGGATTTTGATAGTAGGCTCACCAGAATTATCGCCAATAGAACCTTGGGAGACGAACAAATTCTCTTCGGCTTGAAGAAGTATGCCTCTGAATTTGATATTTTCCATTCGGCAGACCCTCATTACTATTATAGCTATCAACTTGCTCGCCTACGCCAAAGAAATACGATCAAAAGACTTTTGCTTACTTCGTGGGAAACAATACCTTTTAACAATGAATCGGTCTACCGAAAGAGGTTCATCAAGCAATTTTCAAGGAAGAATGCGGATTTTTTTCTATGTTATACACAGAAAGCAAAAATTTGTTTAATCAAAGAAGGAGTGGACGCGAGTAAGATAAAAATTATCAAATTAGGAGTTGATATAAGACGCTTTCAAAAGAAGCGAAATATAGCCACAAGGAATTTGACACTGCTCTTTGTTGGCCGACTAGTTGAAGAAAAGGGAATAAGAGACCTTTATGAAGCGTTTAAAAAAGTAAAGGCTAAAAAACTGAGAATTATTGGTGAAGGGCCGCTTAAAAGTAAGCTGGAGCAGCTGATCGGAAAAGACGATTTAGAAAAATCAGTCACTATTGAAAACAAGAATTATCATCAAATGCCCAATGTTTATCAAAGTGCCGACATTTTTGTTATGCCGTCAAAGAGAACTGAGACGTGGGAGGAACAGTATGGAATGGTCTTGATAGAAGCAATGGCTTCGGGATTACCGATAATTGCCTACAATACTGGTGCAATAGGTGAAAATCTTGAAAACACCGGAATTTTAATAAGAGAGAATGACGTTAACGGATTGGCAAGAGGAGTGATGAGATTAATTCAGGACGAAACTCTGCGTCTCAAACTTGGTACAATGGGAAGGAAAAGGGCGGAGGAAATTTTCGATAGTCGAAAATTCGCCAAAGAAATAGTCAATCTATATGAAGCTCTCAACGGTAATTTTAGCCAAAAATGAAGAGAAGCATCTTGGCCGTGCCATCGAGTCTGTTGAATTCTCAAATGAGATTATCGTCGTTGATGATTTTTCAACAGATAGGACGGGAGAGATTGCCAAAGGAATGGGCGCGATCGTCTATCAACGGCGACTAAATGATAACTTTAGCCGCCAGAGAAATTTTGGATTACAAAAGAGTAGGGGAGACTGGGTTCTGTTTCTGGATGCTGATGAATTTTTGGAAAAAAAATTACAGGAAGAAATTAAAAAGGCAATTAGCAATTCGACTGAAATTAGTGCCTTTTACATTAAACGACGTGACTATATGTGGGGGAGTGAACTCAAATATGGCGAGTTAAGGAAATTAAGAAATAAAGGGCTGATAAGACTGGTTAAAAGGGATTCAGGTAAATGGTCAGCCCCCGTCCATGAGACTTTCCAGACATTTTCATCAATCGGACAATTAAACTCATATATAAACCACTTTCCACACCAATCACTAAAGGAATTCTTGGAGGAGATTAATTTTTATAGCAGTTTACGAGCAAAGGAATTACAACAACAAGGCAAAAAACCCTCCTTATTGGAGATTGCGATCTTTCCAACAGCGAAATTTATTCTTAATTATTTTCTAAGATTAGGCTTTTTAGACGGTCCTGTAGGATTCCTTTACGCTTTCATGATGAGCTTTCATTCCTTTCTGGTCAGAGCTAAATTGTATCAGTACGTAAAGTTGAATACTCAGCGTGAAAGATGATATTTATATATCTGATTTTTTTTCTATTCTCACTAGGGCAAATTGGTCGAATCTCTTTTTTCGGCCAGCAAGTGAATATCTATTTGTATGAACTGCTGCTCAGCATTTCTCTTTTGCCGCTGATTTTGAAATACAAATTAGAGTCGTTGAAACAAGCTTTCAAGATGCATAAGGAAATTTTTGTTTTTTTTGTTGTATTACTTTTTTCATATCTGATAGAGCTCTCCTTTTTTACCGCAAATCAAAATGCAGTTGCCTTTTTATATCTTCTAAGATTAGCTTTATATTTTTTCGCCTTCATCTATATCGGGTGGATTGTTAAGAGAAAACCAAATTTCAGCAAGAAAATACTTCAAGGGTTACTTTTTTTTATAATACTGACTCCCATCTTCAGCCTGGCTCAATACTTTTTATACCCCGATTTACGCAATCTATTTTACCTTGGTTGGGATCCTCACCTATCTCGGGCTTTTGGCCTTTATCTTGATACTTCAGTTGCCGCAGCTATTTATGGAATCGCGCTTCTCTTTTTGCTCGTCAATTTTTCAAAAATCAAGCTTTCAACTTATTCGAAGCTTATGTTAATCCTAGTCTATTCGATTATGGGTATGCTGACTTATTCCCGGGGGTTTTATGTGGCAATGTTATTGACGTTAACTGTTTATCTAGTTTCAAGGAAGAAGTATTTCTATATTTTACTTTTGACAGTCATATTTTTTCTCTCACTGATGATTTTGCCTAAAAAATTTGGTGAGGGCGTTAATTTGCTGCGAACTTTTTCAGTCGATTCAAGATTTCAAGATGATAAGGTTGCTATTTCTATCTGGCAAAGGAAACCTTTGTTGGGCATAGGATACAACAGGATCCGCTATGAAAAAGAACGATTGGGTCTTCTTGAAAAAGAAAATGAAGACGTTACTCATTCTGGAGCATCGTTTCCATCGAGCTTTCTAATAGTTTTAGTTACGAGTGGAATTGTCGGATTGCTGGCCTTTATTTTTGCTTTGTTAAAACTCGCAAAAAACAGTGAGCTGGCTAAGCTTCTAATAATCTTTACAGCTGTTTTTTCCTTGACAGATAATATACTACTCCATCCTTTTGTCCTTTTTTTGCTTTTTACACTTTTACTCTCGGGGCGAAAAGCCTTCAATTATCGTTCGAATAATTTACGGTGAGGGTTTTTTCTTCTTGATTGCCTGCTGAATCCAGAGCCGTGATAACGATCTTATTGTCACCGTTATTCAGTTTTAATTGAGTTTGGAAATGGCCTTTAGCATCTATGACGACAGGAATTCCGTTAACTTTTATCTCTACATCCTTATCAGTATTGCCTGCAACATTTATTTCAGTATGGTTTGTTTTCAAGTTGTCGGCCGGCTCGGTGATTTCAAGTTTAGGTTTGTTATTTTTGTAAACTACAGTATAAGTAGACGTCTGTTTTATATCAGTTGTTCCTCCGGCTTTAGCTATAAGAAAAAATTTATTCTCACCTGATCGTAGTCCTGATATTTCCTCGGAGAAGCTGCTTTCACCTTTGGTATAATTTTCCTTTATTTTCTCTCCATTGAGATAGAACTCGATGGTGTCGAAATTATTTACTGTGCCGTCAACCATAAAAGAGGCACTGTTTGTCGCTTCCGGTATATCTGATATTTGAATTTCTCTGAAAGTTTCGGTTTTATTAGTTGTGTTTTCCCTATTTCCGCCAAACAAATTTGAGATGAAAACAGAACTACTGATAAAAAAAGGTAAACCAAAAAAAATAAAGAAGACTACCAGTGCGAGAAGAATAGTCGTATAAATTACAATCTGTTTTTGTCTGTGTTTTTCCAGGCGTGACATGAGCCGATGGTCGGGGTCGAACCGACGACCTCTGCTTTACGAAAGCATTGCTCTACCAGCTGAGCTACATCGGCAACTATAAGACCATTATAGTATAACAAAAGGAGATTATGATAATGTATAATTTGGAGCATATCTAGAATGAGAAATAATACAGAAATTGTAGAAAAAAAAGTTTTTAATGAAGAAAGGCCTAAAGTATTGGGTGTTAAATTAGCAGACTTTCTTCTCACAGGATTAGACGTGTTAATACGAGAATATCCTCCTTCGGAAGAAGATTTGATGAGATTACCGATAGAACTAAAGAGCCTTGAAGAAAATTTGAGCGAGTTGAGAAGTAAACTGTCTCAAATGAGATCTCCTCAAACAGTCTCTTTAGAAAAAATTCAATCAATCAATAATAGAGAAATTAAAAATGGTTTGCTGGTTGAGTTTGAATACCTAACTCAGAGATCAGGAGCTAGATTTGCCACACAATATGAACTTGCTTGGTCTTTGGATAGCAATATCCCAAGTTTGACATCACATAGTAGGATTTCAGTTGGAGATTTTGAGTTTGTATATAATCCGAGTGGAACGTTTGGAATAGAGACTGTTCCAATAAGATCAGGTCAAAAAGCAGAGGAAGTCTTAAAGCCGAATATTCCTTACGTTCCAGTTTTAACAATTCAAGACAGATCTTTTTTAGATATTGATAAAGGGCTACTAGGTGTACTTAAGAGTCTTGATAGATTTATATGAGTAACTTGAGCGGGATACGGGGATCGAACCCGTGTCTCATCCTTGGGAAGGACGCATTGAGCCACTCAACTAATCCCGCACGAGATAATTATACAATCTGATAGGAAGTTAATTTAAGGAAGAGTGAGCTTTGCTCCAGCAAAGATTAATCCAGGATGCTTTTGCAGATTGTTGGCATGAGCGATTTTGACCCAGGCGTAACCATCTCCATAAAAGCGCTTGGCAATCTTCCACAAAAAGTCTCCTTGTTGAACAGTGTACTCGCGTGGCCGTTGAATTGCTTGTCCGGTCGCTGCTCCCATCACCATTTCTCCCGATGTCGGTTCTTTAGAAGTAACTTTTGGTAAAACTAGATTCTGACCCGGTTCGATCAAATCCGGATTTGGAAGATTGTTAGCTTTGGCAATATCCAAACCATTATAACCCGAGCCGTAAGTTGCCTGGGCAATAGTCCATAGTGAGTCGCCTTCTTTAACGCGATAAGTGTTTAGACTTTGTTTTGGTTTCGGGGCTGATTCTTTCTTTTCCTTCTTTCCGGTAAATAGTGTTGCCAATCCGGCGGTCCAACTTTTGCTCGGCTTAGACGCTTTTTTATTTTTACCAGCAAATGATGAAACCAAAAGTATCACAATGAGTAAGACAGCTAAACCCAAAAGAAAAGTGGAAAAATTGTTGCGAAGCATCTTAGTTAGCGATTGGAGATTTTGATTAGATGTCCTATCCATAAGTTTTATATAATATATCAGATAATTTTTTCTTGTCAAGTACTATGAGACGAACTCTAAAATCAAATATAGATAATAGAGAAATCGCAGAACTCCTTCGATCACTGGCTGCAGCACATCTTATAAAAAATGGAAACAGGTTTCAAATTATTGCCTATGAGAATGCGGCCGATTCAGTGGAACACCTGAATCGAGAGATAAAAGACATTTGGCAGGAGGGGAAACTTGACACAATTCCCAATATCGGAAAAACAATCGCTTCAAGCCTCGATGAATATTTCAGACAGGGTTATTCCAAGCACTTTAAATCAATTTTAAGAGGAATCCCTGAAACAGTCTTCGAGCTGATGAAAATTCCTTCGATTGGACCCAAAAAAGCTTACAAATTAGTAAAAGCACTTAAAATAACCAATAAAGAAACAGTCTTTGAAGACTTGAAAAATCTTTGTCTTTCAGGAAAAATTGCCCAACTTGAAACATTCGGAAAAAAATCACAGGATGCTATTCTACGAGAATTAGAGCACTATCAAAAAAAAGGTGAATCTCCCGAACTAAGGAGAATGCCGCTCCCTTATGCAGATGCATTGGCTCAGGAGCTCATCTCATACCTAAAAAAAATTAGACATATCAAAAGAATTGACGCTTTGGGTTCTCTACGCAGAAGACTTTCAACTATCGGTGATATTGATATCGCTGTTTCCTGTGACGACAAATATTCTTCTGAAGTCATAGATCATTTCATCTCTTTTCCGAGAATATCGGCCAAAATAAATTCCGGCAAGAACAAAGCTTCGATAAGAGTAAGTCCTGGAATAAGAGTGGATCTTCGAGTACAGGACGTTAAAAGTTACGGGTCGATGCTCCAGTATTTTACAGGCAGTAAAGACCACAATATCAAACTTCGAGAGTATGCTTTAAAGAAAAAACTATCTTTGTCAGAATGGGGAATAAAACAACTGAATAAAGGAAACAAACTACTTGAATTTTCGACAGAGAAAGCTTTATATAGTCTATTAGGCCTTCAATACATCTCACCAGAGATTCGTGAGGGAACTGACGAAATTGAAATGGCAAAAACAAATAAAATTCCTCAGTTAGTAGAGACAAAATCCATAAAAGGCGATCTGCATCTTCACTCAAACTACGACTTAAAACCATCGCACGATTTTGGTGTAAATACCTATAAAGAGATTTGCAAAAAGGGAAAGGAATTGGGATATGAATATGTCGGCTTCAGCGATCACAATCCCAAAATAAGCGATCTTTCGCCCGAACAGGTCGTGGAAATCATGCGAAAGAGAAAAGAGCATATTCAAAAAACCTTAGGAAGTGTAAGTGGTATTGATTACTTCATTGGTCTGGAATTGGATATTCTTCCCTCGGGAGAGTTGGCCTTACCAAAAAAGGCTTTTGAATACGTAGATTATCTCCTCGTTTCAGTCCACAGCTCTTTTAGATTAGATACGAAGACGATGACAAATAGGGTCTTAAAAGCTTTAGACAATCCTAAAGTAAAAATTCTCGGCCACCCGACAGGCAGACTATTGGGGAAACGCGAGGGTTATGAACTTGAGTGGGAGAAAATATTTGAGCGTTGCAAAAAAAATCACATAGCCATGGAGATAAACGCCTGGCCAGAACGCCTGGATTTACCGGATATCTTGGTTAGAGAAGCTTTACAACATGGCGTTAAGCTGATTATTGATACAGATGCCCACGCGAACGATCATATGAACAATATGGAATATGGAGTATCTGTTGCTCGCCGAGGGTGGGCTAAAAAAAATGATATAATGAATACAGAAGATTATAAAAATTTTAAGCAATGGTTGGAAAGTTAAGGGAGGTGCGGTAAAGATGAGTCTAACAAACATAGTAATTATAGCAATAGTGTTATTTGCGGTTTATGTAATCGCTGCCTATAACGGTTTTATCGTACTCAGAAACAGAATAAGAGAAGCTTTGTCCGGAATAGACGTACAGTTGAAGAGAAGAACTGATCTGATCCCAAACCTTGTTTCAACGGTAAAAGGTTACGCCAAGCACGAGAAAGAAGTCTTTCAAAATGTAACGCAAGCTCGAAGCGCTTTGATCTCAGCTAAGTCTATTGGAGAAAAAGCTGAGGCAAATAACATGATAACATCTGCCTTAAAGTCTATTTTTGCGGTAGCGGAAGCATATCCAGAGCTGAAAGCGAGTACTAACTTTCAAGATTTGCAGAGACAGCTGGAAGACACAGAAGACAAGATTGCCTATTCTAGACAATTCTATAACAGCAATGTTCTGGATTATAACAACAAGATCGCTATTTTTCCGGGAAATGTCATCGCCGGAGTATTTGGGTTTAAGGAAAATGAGTTTTTCCAAACTTCAGAGGAAGAAAAGAAAAATATTAAAGTAGACTTTTCTTAAAAACTTTAGAAGATGACAATCTACAGTCAAATATCGCAAAATAAGCTCAGAAGCTTTTTTTTATTGATAGTTTTTATTGCCTTCTTCTCTTTTGTTTTTTTTATTATTGGTAGAGTTTATGGGGATTCTGCAACTTATTTAATTTTGGGTTTGCTCTTTTCGGTCTTATCGGGAGTCGGCAGTTATTTTTATTCGGATAAGATTATCCTTTTTATGACAGGGGCTAAGCCGGCTGAAAAGAAAAAATTCTACGATTTTTATACCGTAACAGAGAATTTGGCAATCGCAGCAGGAACACCTACACCCAAAATATATGTAATAGACGACCCTTCTCCAAACGCTTTTGCTACAGGGAGAAATCCCAAGCATGCTATAGTTTGTGCAACGACCGGTTTATTGACAAAGCTGAACAGGACAGAATTGGAAGGTGTTATAGCCCATGAATTATCACACGTCAAGAATTATGATATTCTTTTGTCTTCTCTCCTCTCAATTTTGGCAGGAACACTGGTTTTTGTAACTGACTGGATAATGAGGAGTTGGTGGTGGGGTGGATTACGAAGAGAAGAAAACGACAGACAATCAGGTCCGCTCTTTTTTGTGTTATTTATACTCACAATTATTATCACACCAGTCGTTGCGACCTTGATTCAGCTTGCTATATCAAGAAAAAGAGAATATTTGGCCGACGTAAGCGGTGTGTTAATAACGCGCTACCCTGAGGGATTAATTCACGCTCTTGAGAAAATTTCTGCAGATCCCCGTCCCTTAAAAAAAGTCTCTGGAGCAACTGCTCATTTATTTATAGTGAGTCCTTTTAAAGGAAAAAGACTTGGTTCGTGGATCTCCGGCCTATTCAGCACGCATCCCCCTATTGAAGAGCGGATCAAAATTCTTAAGGAAATGTAATTATGTGCGGAATTGCAGGTCTCTACGGGTTTGAAGATAAAAACCTTATAGAAAAAATTTCCCAGCAGATTGCTCATAGAGGACCTGATGGCGAAGGTCTCTTCAGCGACAAAACGGTGACTCTTCTCTGCAGACGCTTAGCGATCATCGATCTGAAAACAGGAGATCAGCCAAAATACAGCGAAGATAGGAACATTGTTGTTGTCTATAACGGCGAGATTTACAACTACAGAGAACTTCGAGAGGAACTTCAAGAGAAACATCGTTTTTATACAGAATCAGATACAGAAGTAATAGTTAATGCCTATCAGGAATGGGGCGAAAAATGTTTTGATAGATTCAACGGGATGTTCGCTATAGCTCTTTATGATTTAGTTAAGAGAAAACTTATTTTAGTGCGCGATCATTTTGGCATTAAACCGCTTTACTACGCTAGCATAAATTCCAAGCTAATTTTTTCGTCAGAAATTAAACCTATAATTTACAGCGGGCTGATAAAAAAAGAGCCAAATGACAGAATTATCTACAGATATTTAAAATACAGAGTTCATGATGATCAAGAAGAGACTTTCTTTAAAGGTGTTAAAAAACTAATGCCGGGTCAGATGATGACGATAGATAGGACGGGATTTAAGATAGAGTATTATTCAAAATTGAAGGAAGTTTTGAAGGATTCGGCTTCAACAGACAATTTTAAAAAGAAAGAGGAGGACGCAAAATTTAAGGAAAATTTTATAAAAGCGGTTCAACTCCGTTTGATTTCAGATGTGCCAATTGGTACTTGTTTATCGGGCGGTCTTGATTCTTCAACCGTGGTGGCAGTTGTAAATAAACTTCTTAAAGAAAAAGTAAGTGAATCCGATTCTATAGGAAAAATTCAGCAAACTTTTTCAGCGGTTTTTCCGGGCTCTTCAAATGATGAAGAAAAATATATAGATGATTTAATAAAAAAAATAACACGAATAAGAAACTTTAAGGTCAAACCACAACCGAAAACTTTCATTAATGAGCTGGAAAAATTCATAACAGTACAGGAAGAACCAACGATTAGTACAGGACCTTATGCTCAATATAAAGTCATGGAAGAAGCAGCCAAACATGTAAAGGTAGTTTTAGACGGCCAAGGATCAGACGAGATGCTCGCGGGATATGATCCTTATTTTTTTGTTTATCTGCGTCAACTCTTGGTAGAGAAAAAATATTTTAAATTTGTTTGGGAAAGTTTTGCAGCGTGGGATTTTGTTTCGAAATATATGGGGATTAAATTAGAGAAAGTGTTGGGAATTAAAAAAGAGATAGATTTCGAGAAAGTCTTAAATTCCTCATTTGTCTCAAAGTACAAGACAGAGAAATTTGCCAATGTAAACCACAATCTTAAGCAGAGATTGATAGATGATATTTTCTATAATAGTCTACCTTCTCTCTTGAGATATGAAGACAGAAACAGCATGAATTTTTCGATCGAGGGTAGAGTGCCTTTTTTGGATTTTAACTTAATTAAATATATTTTTTCACTACCGGAAGAAGCCTTTATAAAAGACGGGCGAAATAAGAATATATTACGTAGTGCTTTTGCAGACTTATTGCCCGATTCAATTACAAAAAGACGAAACAAAATCGGCTTTACAACGCCGGAGCAGGAATGGTTTAAGAATTTGACAAGCCAAATCTATTCCATATTGTTATCCGAGTCCTTTGCCAGTCGCAAATACTTCAGTCGCCAAGAAATTCTAAAGGAATTCGAGTTATTTACCGAGGGGAAGAACGATGATACTTTATTTTTTTGGCGGTTGATCAATCTGGAGATCTGGTTCAGAATATTTCTTGATAAAGAGAAAGTGGAGAAAAGTAGGAGAGTTCAGACGAAAATTACAGTTAAAGGAAAAATATATGAGAGATATCCGATAAAAACAGACCTCTTTGAAAAAAATGATCACTATGAAAGAGAAATTACTGCTTACATATCCCAGCAAAAGCCAAAACCACAAAAAAAATGGTTCATCGCCGTTTCGGAAAAAATAATCGCCATAGCACAAGGAAGATCTTACTTTCTTTGGGAGATTAAACCAAGTAGGCCAGCTAAAATTCTCTCAAAATTTGTCAGAAAAACTCCCTCGGGTATTGGTTTGGGAAGTCCTTGGACAATGCAGTTGGCAATAAATGAAGTAGGACTCATTAAAATACTGCTCGCATCTGCAGCTTCATTTTTGACCAGACCTTTAGGAATTAAAGGAGTGTTTTATCATGTGGCAGGCCGCAAAGTTGCGGCTATTGACGGCCCAACAGAGTATTCTCTCTACCCTTCAAATGTATCGGCTAAACTGGCTCCCAAGGATCCGCAGCAGGTTGCATACAAAATTCACGAAGAAGTATTAAAAGGGCTCAAATCTCAACAGAAGGGAGATTTCTTGGGAGTGGTTATTATTGATGCCAACGATTTGGGACAAAATGTGCTGGGAAATTCGACAGATCTTGATAATTCACTCACAGAAAAAGTCTTCGCCGATAACCCAATGGGTCAAGCCAAGGAACAGACGCCACTGGCTATTGTCTATTTCTGAAAACTAACTTCATTTACTCTCAATTTGAGCTATAATGAGAGCATGAAAAAGGCTAAACTTTCCACGAAAGATATCTTACATTTAGCTAAACTATCAAACCTCAAACTAACTTCGCAGGAAATAAAAAAAATGGAAAGTCAACTCGTGGAAACTCTGGATTACGTCCAAAATTTAAGCGAAATAAATACAACGAAAGTCTCGCCAACCAACCACACGGTTAATTTAACAAATGAATATTTCGAAGACGGGATAAAAAACATCCGCGGTCTATCTGAGCAACAAGTTTTTCAAAATACAAAAGTAAAAAAAGGTAAATATTTCTCTGTCAAAAAAGTGCTATGAAACTATTAGGTAAATCGATCACAGAATTGTTGGAGTTGCTAAAAAATAAAGAGATTTCAGAGCAGGACCTGTTTAATTACTTTGTTAAAAGAGAAAAAAAATACAATTCCTCTTTAAATGCATTTCTTAGCCTAGAGGAAAGACCCAAACAAGCTAAAAAAGGGGTTTTATCCGGTTTGCCGATAGCCTTTAAAGACAATTTTTGTACAAAAGACATAAAAACAACGGCTGGCTCCAAAATATTAGAAAATTTTAATCCCCCGTATAGCGCAACGGTTGTAGAAAGATTAGAAAATGCTGGAGCTGCTGTTTTGGGCAAGACTAACATGGACGCATGGGCTCATGGTTCATCAACCGAGACTTCTGATTTTGGACCTACAAAAAATCCATGGGACTTAAAAAGAGCTCCGGGAGGTTCGTCAGGAGGATCTGCCGCGGCTATGGCAGCCTATTTGACGCCGGCAGCAATAGGTTCGGAAACAGCAGGATCCATACGTCAACCGGCGGCATGGTGCGGTGTTGTAGGTTTAAAGCCTACTTATGGTAGAGTCTCAAGGTACGGTGTTATTGCCATGGGATCGTCACTCGACTGTCCTGGACCGATTACCAGCACTGTTGAAGACGCCGCGTTGCTCCTGAAGCTTATAGCAGGAAAAGATCAATTTGACGCAACAACCACCCCTAATGAAGTTCCAGATTACACTAAGCTCCTAAAAAAGCCCAGAAAAATGACAATTGGAATTCCAGAGGACTATTTTGAAGGCGTGGACGAAGAAGTAAAAAGAAAAATTTTTGAAGCCATAGAAGTGTTAAAAAAATTAGGCCATGGAATAAAAAAGGTCAAGCTCATATCGCCTAAATATGCAATTTCAGTCTATACAATAATCCAAAGATCAGAAGTCAGTTCAAACCTGGCAAGATACGACAGTATTAGATTCGGCAATGACAGAACTCACTTCGGTCAGGAAGCCAAAAGAAGAATGATGCTTGGAACTTATACTTTATCTCATGGTTACTACGATGCTTTTTATAAAAAAGCTCAACAGGTAAGAACGTTAATCGTGGAAGACTATAAAAAAACTTTTAAAGAAGTTGATGTGATTATATCTTCCACCACTCCGACAACAGCCTTGAAATTAGGTGAATTTGAAAAATATCCTTTTTTTGGAGAGGTAATGGATATGCTGAACGAGCCTGCAGCAATTGCCGGGGTTCCGGCAATAAGTATTCCTGTTGGGTTGGATAAAAATACACTGCCGGTGGGGTTACAGATTATAGGAAACTATTTCAAAGAAGAGGATATTTTGAATTTAGCTGGCCAGTTTGAAAAGGAAACAGGTTTCTTTGGCATACATAGTCAACTGTTAAAAAAATATCCAGATTAATATGTCAGATTATATTCCGGTTATCGGATTGGAAATTCACGTTGAATTGCAGACCAAATCTAAAATGTTCTGCCAATGTTCTGCAGACTATTTTGGTAAAGAACCCAATTCTCAAGTTTGTCCGGTCTGTCTTGGTTTACCAGGAGCATTGCCAGTCCCTAACAGAAAAGCCATAGAATATTGCCAGTTGATAGGTTTAGCACTAGACTGCAAGCTAAACAAAACTTCAAAATTCGACCGTAAACATTATTTTTACCCCGATTTACCCAAAGGTTACCAAATTAGTCAATATGACGAACCTCTCTGTTCAAAAGGGCAAATTACTATATACAATCCAGTCTCAAAAGAAGAAACGAAGCACGAAATTACTCGAGTTCATATGGAAGAGGACACGGGTAAATTAATCCACAAGGATGAAGAGAGTTTGGTAGATTTTAACCGTTCAGGTGTTCCTTTAGTCGAAATTGTTACAGAACCGGATTTTGATAATGCCGAGGACGTAAAAGCATTTCTCAAGGAACTACAGATTATAATCCGAGATCTTAGGGTTTCTAACGCGGACATGGAAAAAGGAAGTATGCGACTGGAGCCAAATATTTCACTCCGTTTAAAAACCGAAAAAAAACTTCCAGCTTATAAGGTAGAAGTAAAAAACATCAATTCCTTTAATTTTGTAAAAAAAGCTATCGAATACGAAATAAAAAGACAGGTAGAAATTCTTGAAAGTGGGGGTGTTCCTGAACAAGAGACCAGAGGCTTTAACGAAAATAAGGGAATAACTTTCTCCCAAAGATCAAAGGAATACGCTCATGACTACCGATATTTTCCAGAACCCGATATTCCTCCCATGGAATTTAATCAGGATTACTTTAAAAGACTCGAACAAAGTCTACCAGAATTACCCAGAAGGAAATGGCAACGCCTTCTCAAGCTTGGACTTCAACCGGCAGATGCCTTTTTAATAGCTTATGATTCAGCGCTAAGTGAGAAATTTGAAAAGTTGAAAGAGCTTAGTGATTCGACAAAAATAGCTAAAATAATTATCAACAAAAAACATTTTAATTTAGAACAGACAAAGAGTTTTATTAAAGAATCTGGAAAGCCGATTGAAACCGATAACAAAAAACTGGACGAAGCGATTGATTTGGTCGTAAATAATAACGATAAGGCCCTTAGCGATTATAAGAACGGAAAGGAAAACGCACTAATGTTTTTAGTCGGACAAGTCATGAAAGAAATGAAAGGGCAGGCAGATGCTAATATTATTAAGAAAAAATTACTGGAGAGACTTAAATGAGTTTTGTTCACTTACATAATCACACAGAATACTCTTTTCTCGATGGAATGTGCCGCATAGACGACGCTCTGGAAAGAGCGAAAAGTTTTGGCATGCCGGCTGTGGCAATTACAGATCACGGTGGCCTCTTCGGCGCTTTCAAATTCTACATCAAGGCTATTGAACAAGGTATAAAGCCTATCATTGGGGTTGAAGCGTATAAGGCAAAAAGATCCCGTTTTGATAAGCAACCAGGCGTAGATCGGGATCAAAACCATCTTATCCTTTTGGCAAAAAACTTGGCAGGCTATAAGAATCTATTAAAACTGGTTACTCTGGCTAATCTGGAGGGATTCTATTATAAGCCGCGACTCGACTTCGAATTACTCGAAAAGTACGGAGAGGGATTGATAGCTTTATCAGGCTGTCTGAATGGAGAAATTCCCGAACTGATTCTTCAAGATCAAATCAGTGAGGCCGAAAAAGTAGCAAAGAGGTATGCTGATATTTTCGGCAAGAATTTTTACTTTGAAATTCAAAGGCACTCAAAATCGGATGATCTTAAAAAAGTAAATCTGGGACTTTTAAAACTCTCAAGGAAATTGGGTCTACCTATAGTTGCAACGAACGACAATCACTATTTAGATGCAGAAGACGCCTATGCCCAGGAAGTCCTGCTCTGTATCCAGACACAGAGAACAATTGTCGAAAAAAATAGACCTTTATCGATGCTTGATGAACCGGACTACTACTTCAAATCACCTGCTGAAATGAAAGGCCAATTTTTAGATATACCTGAGGCTATTGACAACACGCTTAAAATTGCTGAGGAATGTAATTTACAGATTGAGTACGGTAAATTTATCCTTCCGGCCTTTAAAACTCCCAGCAATGAAAGTCCCGATAAGTATCTGAAAGAGCTTGTAACAAAAAGAATTGTAAGAGTGAGTAGTTTTAATCAAACAGATGTTCAAAAAAGACTGAACTACGAACTGGAAGTGATTATCAAGAAAGGTTACTCTACTTACTTCCTTATCGTTCAGGATTTTGTAAATTGGGCAAAAGCTAACAACATTGCTGTAGGTCCTGGAAGAGGATCGGTGGCGGGTTCTTTAGTCGCCTACACCTTAGGGATAACAGATATCAATCCTTTGGAATATAATTTGCCATTTGAAAGATTCTTGAATCCTGAAAGACCTACACCTCCTGATATAGACATTGATTTTGCAGATATCAGAAGAGACGATGTCATGGACTACGTCAGAAAAAAATATGGTGAAAACAAAGTCGCTCAGATTATAACTTTCGGGACAATGGAAGCCCGTTTGGCTGTACGGGACGTCACTCGAGCCTTGGGTTTTTCATATGCTCAAGGAGATAGATTATCAAAAATGATCCCTCAAGGAAAGCAAGGTTTTCCAATGAGCATTGCCCAAGCCATTGAAGAATCTACTGCTCTGAAATTCGCTTACCAGACTGAGACAGACACAAAAAAAACCATCGATATCGCGCGGAGACTTGAGGGTTTACCTCGCCACGTTTCCACACATGCAGCCGGGGTTGTAATCTCTGACAAGGATCTGACAGAATACGTTCCCCTTCAAAGAGAAGCTAAGGAAGGAAAAATAATCACTCAATATGATATGTACAGTCTTGATCTCAACGCCGTATCTGATAATAAGGCTATAGGTTTGATGAAAATGGATTTTCTGGGTTTAAGAAATTTAACTATTCTTGAAAGAGCACTAGAATTTGTTGAGGTATTGACTCACGAGAAAATCGATATTCATACGGTTCCACTTGACGATAAAAAAACCTACGAGCTAGTAAGTCGAGGAGAAACAATCGGAGTTTTTCAACTGGAATCCTCAGGGATGCGCAGATTAGCTAAGGATTTGAAGCCTGAGAAAATAAGCGATATCATAGCCATGGTAGCTCTCTTTCGGCCAGGACCGATGGAACTTATTCCAATTTTTATCGAGGGGAAAGCCAATGCTAAAAAAATCAGGTATCTGCATCCGGATCTGAAATCTATTCTGGAGGAAACCTACGGCGTCCTCGTCTATCAAGAACAGATTATGGAAATTGCCAATAAACTTGCTGGTTATACAATGAGTCAGGCCGACAACTTGCGAATGGCTATGGGTAAGAAGAAAAAAAGCTTAATGAAAATTGAAAAGGAAAAGTTTATCAATGGTTGCATAAAAAAAGGATATACTAAGATTCTAGCGGAGAAAATTTTTAATTTTATAGAGAAGTTTGCTGCCTACGGTTTTAACAAGCCTCATTCGGCTTCATATGCACTGATTGCTTACTGGACAGCCTACGTGAAGGCTAACTATCCTGTGGAGTTTATGACAGCGCTTCTTTCCGCTGAATTACAGGGAGTAGCAGGTCCTCAAAGAGAAATAAAAATGGCTCAGACGATCGAAGAGTGCAGAAGAATGAAGATAAAGGTCTTTCCGCCTGATATTGCAAAATCCACTTATAACTTCAAAATTGAGGGTCCGGGAATCAGATTTGGACTTTCGGCAATCAAAAATGTCGGCCAAGCGGCAATAGAGTCTATTATTCAAGCAAGAAAAACAGGAGAATTCAGCAGTTTTAGAGATTTTCTATATAAGGTTGACTTGAGAAAAGTAAACAAAAAGTCAGTTGAGAGTCTGATAAAAGCAGGAGCATTCACTCAATTTGGCAACAAAGCCACTCTTCTGACATACTATCCCCGTGCAGTTGGCGAAGTTTCCAGCATCAAGACGGAATTTGATAAGGGTCAGTTTGGTCTCTTTTCGCAAGATGATAGTTATAAGAGTCTGCAAGACACTTATGATGCCGTTGAAGAGTTTTCGGAAGAACAAATTTTCGGCATGGAGAGAGAAGTAATTGGTTTCTTGATTGATAAAAATCCCTTGGAAAAGTTCAAAGCCATTATAGATAAAAAGACTACAAAAAAAATAGGTGAGGTAAATATGGATGATGTCAATAAGGATCTTATTTTGGCAGGTATAATAAGCGCAAAAAAAATTATTAAAACCAAAAAGGATAACAGCGAAATGTCTTTTATAACAGTTTTTGACGAAACAGGTGCAATAGAAACAGTGGTTTTCCCTCGGCTGTATAAGAGAATTAGCGATTTATTGTTTATTAACCAGGTCATAATATTAAAGGGCAAAGTAACGGATAGAGATAATAAACTATCTCTGATTATGGAGAATGCCGTCAGGTTGAATTAAATCCTAATTTGACAGTGTTAGTTCAAAATTGCTAGAATGAAGACAGTAGATCACAAAAAAATAAATGAACGTTTTGAAATTGAATCAGAAGTTATCAAAAAGAAAAAGTCTAAACAAGACGAATTCTGGCTGAATCCGATGTTATATAACGTAGGTATCTATTTAATGACACCAATATTAATAGGTGTTTTCATCGGGTATAGCCTAGACCGAGTTTTGAAGACCAAGCCGATCTTTGTAATTATTTTTATACTTTTAGGCACTGTCAGCAGTTTTTATAATTTTTGGAAAATAGCTAAGAAATAAAATAATGCTACATATAAGTATCAAGGCAGAGCCGATTTTCAGAGTTTACGGGTTTCCGGTGACTAATACCATTTTACTTTCAGCCGCAGTTTTTGTTTTTTTTGTTGCTCTGGCTTTATTTTACTCATTTCAAATCCGCAGAGAAGAAAAAAATCGCTTGTTCTATCTTATTCATTTTGGACTGAACTTCATATACGGTCTTTTTAGATCGGTTTTTGAGGATAAGATAAACTATTTCTTTCCTCTTCTAGGGACTTTTTTCTTTTTCATTCTTCTGAATAACTGGTCTGGACTGATCCCCGGTGTTGGAACACTACTTGTCAAGACATCTGAAAGTCGACACGAAACTCTCGTTCCTCTATTACGAGGCGGTACGGCGGATTTAAACACCACTCTTGCTCTAGCCTTGATCACAGTCGTTTTCTCGCAATATATTGGAATAAAAACGCTCGGCTTCTTCGCTTACATTAAGAGATTCGTCAACTTCAAGAGTCCGATGGCTTTTTTCACTGGTATAATAGAAACTGTATCGGAATTTTCAAAAATCGTTTCGTTTTCTTTTCGTTTATTTGGAAATATTTTCGCAGGAGAGGTGATTATTGCCATTATGGCTTTTCTTATTCCGGTTTTGATTTCGTTCCCTTTCTTGCTTTTTGAGATATTTATCGGCTTTATTCAAGCAATAGTTTTTTCGATGCTTTCAGCAGTTTTTTATAATTTAGCTATGCAGAAAGCAGATCATTAATTTTTATTGAAGTTAAGGGGGTGTAAATATGTCACCGGAAGCAGCAAAACAACTGGCAACGGCACTTGCGATCGGACTCGGAGTCATAGGACCCGGTATTGGTATAGGAATAGTGGCTGGGAAGGCCGTCGAAGCCTTAGGTAGAAATCCTGATGCAGAAGGCTCAATCAGAGCGACTATGATTTTAGGAATAGCGTTTACCGAAGGATTGGCAATTTTTGCCTTGGTAATTGCATTATTGATTAGATTTACTTAATTAAATTAAATTATGGAAAGTTTAGGAATAGACGTAAAACTCCTTATAGCACAGATCATTAATTTTGGTCTTTTCCTGTTTATTTTTCACAGATTTATTTCTAAACCTTTTCTACGCTTTCTGGATAAGGAAAAAAAGAAAGACGAAGAAATTAGAAAAACTCACGAAAAAGCTCTAAAACAAAAGGATGAGCTAGCTAAGAAAGAGGAATTGCTTCAACAAACACTAAGGCAAGAAAGAGAAAAAGTTATTGAAAAAGCTAAAAAGGACGCAGAACTTATAAAGCAGCAAATTTTGGACGAAGCCCAAGGACAAGCAGAAAAAATAAAGCAGAAAGCTAAAAAACAAATTGAACTTGAGAGAGAGAATATCTACAAGGAAGCTCGAGAGAAAATAAACGAATTGAGCTTCTACTTGATAAATAGTGCTCTAAAAGATGTTTTGACGGAAGACTTGAGGAAAAAAGTGACCCAACAGATACTTAAAAATTCTCCAAAGAATATAGATTTCAATGAAAATTAAAGCAGAACTCAAGGAAGACCTCAAAAAGTTTATTCGTGAACGGTGGCAAAAAAAACAGGAAGAAGTAACGATTGTTGCACCATATAGACTTTCAACTGACGAAATTAGCCAAATAATTGAACAATATCCTCAACTCGAAGGAAGAAAAATGACCACGATTATTGATTCAAGTATCATTGCTGGAGTTATCATTAAGATTGGTACCAGAATATTGGATCTTTCCTTAGCTAATAAAATTAAAAATTTACAACACTTGGTCGATGAAGCTACTTGATCAATATCTCAAAGCCATTGAGAAAGAACTTGAGAAAAAAAAAGATCTTCCAAGATCAGAGGAAAGAGGAACGCTTCTTGAACTAAAAGATGGCGTGGCTATACTTTCGGGTTTGCAGGACGTCTTTTACGGAGAGATCATCGAATTTGACAATGGTACTCAAGCTTTTGTCATAGATCTGACAGAAGAAGCAATAGGCGCAGTCATTCTGGGAGATTTTGAAAGTTTAAGAAGTGGAGATTCTGCCAAAAGTACAGGAAAGATTTTGTCTGTTCCTGTGGGAGAATCCCTGTTAGGCAGAGTTATTGATCCCTTGGCTGAATCTCTTGACGGCCTTGGCAAAATCAAGCTTAACCAGAGATATCCAATAGAAAAAATTGCTCCGGGCGTAATCTACAGAAGACCAGTGACAGTTCCCCTGCAAACAGGATTAAAAGTGATTGACGCTCTTATTCCGGTCGGTCGGGGTCAGAGGGAGCTTATAATTGGCGACAGAAGTACCGGGAAAACTACTTTGGCAACTGATACGATTATCAATCAAAAAGGGGAAGGAGTAATCTGTATCTATTGCGCAATAGGACAGAAAAATTCGAAAACTGTTGAGGTTGTTGAAACTTTGAAAAGGAATAACGCGATGGATTACACTATAATCGTCAGCGCTTCAGCTTCTGCCCCAGCCGCCATGCAGTATCTTGCACCCTATTCAGCCACAGCAATCGCAGAGTACTTTATGGATAAAGGGAAAGATGTGCTTGTAATTTATGATGATCTGTCAAAACATTCCTGGGCGTATCGACAGATGTCGCTCATTTTGAGGCGGCCGGCCGGTCGCGAGGCCTATCCAGGAGATATTTTTTATCTGCATTCGAGACTACTTGAGAGAGCGTGCAGATTGGATAAAAAATACGGAGGAGGTTCGATAACGGCTTTACCCATCGTGGAAACCCTGGAAGGAGATGTATCCGGATATATTCCGACCAATATCATCTCCATTACTGACGGACAGATCTTCCTGGAGACAGAATTGTTTAATTCAGGTATTCGGCCCGCGGTCAACGTGGGTATTTCCGTCTCCCGAGTAGGTGGAAATGCCCAAACAAAAGCCATGAAACAGGTCGCAGGAACCCTAAAGCTGGACTTAGCTCAATATAGGGCTTTAGCTGCGTTTTCACAATTTGAATCCGATCTCGATGAGGCGACTAAAAAGTCGTTGAATCGAGGTGCCAAAATCACTGAATTACTTAAACAGCATAAAAACCAGCCCTATTCTCTTGCAGAACAGGTTGGTTTACTGTGGGCCGCGACAAATGGCTATATAGACAATTTAGACTTAAATAAAATCAGCAAATTCGAGGAAAACTTTGTTAGCAATTTAAAATCAGAGGGTAAAAAACTGATGATTAAAATAAACAAAAGTAAAACCCTCGAAAAAAGTGACGAAAAGGAAATTAAAAAGTTAATCGAAGAAAGCCTGCCATGAATTTACGTAGTGTGAGAAAAAAAACCAAATCGGTTTCCAACGTTAAAAAAATTACTCAGGCGATGCAACTCGTATCGGCTATTAAAATGAGAAAAGCTCAGGAAGCAGCCGTGGAGGCTAAACCATATCAGGAGTTACTGACTAAAAGTATCCAAAGGTTTACTCACAAACTTGTGCCAAACATTTCCCAGCTTCTCGAACCCCCGCAAAATGCCCAAAATAAGAAGTTAATAATCGTCGTCTCATCCAATAAAGGACTTTGCGGAGGGTTTAATTTCAATCTTATCCGTTCAATTGTAAAAGAAGAGGATCTGAAAAAGTGCGATTTTGTAGTCGTAGGTAAAAAAGGGGCAAATCTGATCAGTCAATTCGGAGGAAAAATTCTGGCCGATTATTCTTCTAATTTCCCGCTCGATGAAGTCTCAGCGATTTTCACTTTTGTCTTGGAGAAATATTTAAATGCAGAATATAAGTCCGTCGCTGTCTACTTTAATAGATTTATTTCAACCCTCAAATACGAGCCGACTCAAGAGAATTTGCTTCCTTTCAAACCCTCTTCTGAAACAGCCGATACAGATTTTAATTATATCTACTCTGTGGAACCAGACGCTGAATCGATCGTTGACTCTTTATTAAGAAGCTACGTTGAAGAGAAAATAAGATTTTCGATGGTCGAGAATGAGGCGGGAGAGCATTCTGCCAGAATGATCGCCATGAAAAACGCGACGGACAACGCAACCGAAGTGATATATAGCTTGATTTCACTAGGTAATAAATTGAGACAGCAAAAAATTACTTATGAATTATTAGATATGATTACGGCCAAGGAATCAGTCGAAGAAGTCTGATATCAATAAATATGAACGAAGGAAAAATAATTACAATCAGAGGAGTTGTCATAGATGTCGAGTTTGATGAGAATCAGACTCCCAAGATTAACGATGCTCTATTGGTAAAACATAGTAAGGATAAGGAGATTTTACTCGAAGTTCAGTCAATCCTTAATCCAGGACAGGTAAGAACAGTCGCGATGGGAGATGTCTTTGGTTTCTCTAGAGGCATGAAGGTTGTTAATACTGCTAAAACAATTGAAGTTCCTGTAGGAGAGGAGACGCTCGGCAGAATATTCAATGTTCTTGGAGAGGTGATCGATGAACTGGGAGAAGTCAAAACAAAGCTCAAAGCTTCGATCCACAACCCATCTCCTACGTTTGAAGAGCAGGAGCCTGAGAAAGCAATCTTTGAAACAGGCATAAAAGTCATCGATCTGATCTCTCCCTTTATTAAAGGAGGCAAAGTGGCAGTTTTCGGAGGAGCGGGCGTGGGAAAAACCGTGCTGATTCAGGAATTGATTCACAATGTCGCAACAGCTCATAAAGGAGTCTCTGTTTTTACTGGAGTTGGTGAAAGAACCAGAGAAGGAAATGATTTATGGTTGGAAATGAAGGAAACCAAAGTTTTGGATAAAACAGCTCTTGTCTTCGGTCAAATGAACGAGCCCCCGGGAAATAGATTGCGCGTAGCTCTGACCGGCGTGACGATGGCAGAATACTTCCGAGATAAGAAGAATATGGATGTTCTGCTTTTTATCGATAATATCTTCCGTTTTGCTCAAGCTGGATCTGAGGTTTCAGCTCTGCTTGGCCGTATCCCTGCTGCAGTGGGTTATCAGCCCACTTTAGCCTCGGAGCTGGCCACACTGCAGGAGCGTATTACTTCGACTAAAAAGGGCTCCATTACCTCGATTCAGGCCGTTTTTGTGCCAGCTGATGACTATACTGACCCTGCTCCTGTGGCTACGTTTGCCCATCTTGATGCAGCTCTAGCTCTGGAAAGATCGTTGGCAGAACAGGCTCTATTCCCGGCAATTGACCCTTTGAGCTCAAATTCTCAAGCCCTGGATCCCGAAATCGTGGGAGAAGAACACTACAATGTGGCTCGTGAAGTGATCAAAACATTACAACGGTATAGAGACTTGCAGGATATCATAGCTATTCTAGGCATGGAAGAACTTTCAGAGGAAGATAGATTGACTGTGGAAAGAGCCAGAAAAATTCAGCGCTTTTTGACTCAGCCGATGGCTGTGGCCGAGCCGTTTACGGGCCGCCCGGGAAAATATGTGTCCGCGAAAGACACTGTAAAAGGCTTCAAAGAGATATTGGAAGGTAAACATGATAAAAAGTCCGAAATGGCTTTTTATATGGTTGGGACAATTGACGAAGTAAAATAATATGAACAGTATTCGCATGAGGATTATCACACCAAAAAGAGTTGTTCGCGACGAAGAAGTCAGTGCTTTGACTCTTCCCGGCGCTGATGGCGAATTGACGATTCTTCCAAAACATATGAATCTATTTACCATGCTTAAGGAGGGCGTGATCAAAATTAGAAAAGGACAGAATGAAGACTTTCTGGCTATTGGCGGGGGTTATCTGGAAACCGACGGTAAATCGATAAACGTTTTGGTCTCCCGAGCATATAATCAAGACGAAATCAACCAGCAATTGACTGAAAAAGCTCTCAATCAGGCTAAAAAACTGATGTCAGATGCCAAGAGTGAAAAAGAGCGGCACGAAGCTTTATCTCTCTATCGTCGTTCTGTCGTAGATCTCAAACTCCTAAAAAAACGCAAAAGAACTTATAGATGACTTCATATATTGCTGATATAATAACGAGATGGCGTTGATTATTGTTGAGTCTCCTACTAAGGCAAGAACTTTTAACCGCATTCTCAAGGGTCAGGACTATTATGTCTTTGCCACTCTAGGCCACATCCGAGATCTGCCACATGAAAAACTCGCCATAGATTACGATCATGAATTTAAACCTGAATATGAAATCATGGAGAGTAAGAAGAAAGTCGTCGTCCAACTTAAGAAGTTGATAAAGCAGAATAAAGACATTATTCTGGCAACAGATCTGGATCGCGAAGGAGAATCCATCTCTTATCATGTCGCTTACATACTGGGACTGGCTAGTGAAAATTGGCCCGAAATCAAGCTGAAGAACTCTAAAAATCATACAGTGCAGCGCATAGTTTTCCACGAAATCACGGCCAACGCCATTACAGAAGCTCTAGCCCACCCCGAAGAACTACGGCTGAATCTGGTCAAAGCCCAGCAGGCTCGAAGAATCCTTGACAGAATAGTGGGCTACGAACTTTCTCCCCTTTTATGGGCAAAGTTGGGTAAGAACTGGTTATCTGCTGGACGGGTGCAGACAGTTGCTCTGAGAGTGGTTGTAGAGAGAGAAAAGGAAATTCTGGCGTTTAAACAGGAAAAATACTTTCAGATTATGGGAGTGTTTAAAAACGGTGAGGAATTATTGGCTAAATTGGTGAAGAAAGATGAAGTTGAATATCAGCAAAAAGTAAAAGTTAAGCTGTTTATAGGTGAATATGAATATATTAAGACGAGTATTGATGATAAAAATCTCCAATCCATTATTGACGATCTGCAAAATGATAAGTATAAGATAGAAGATGTTCAAGAAGAAACAATTCCCAGATTTCCGCCTCCACCTTACACAACATCACTTTTACAGCAGGAGGCGTTTAATCGTTTTGGTTTTCCCGGCAAGATGGTGATGAGAATTGCGCAGAGCCTTTACGAGCGGGGATTGATCACCTATCATCGCACAGATTCCTTTAACCTTTCCAGTGCCTATGTTTTTCGAGCCAAAGACTATATAACCGAAACTTACGGTAAAGAATACGCTCTGGAAAAACCCAGAGGTTTTAGATCTAGATCCAAAAACGCTCAGGAGGCTCACGAAGCGATTAGGCCGACTAAAGTCGAAAACTCACCAGACATCATCGCTAAAGGGAAAAAACTCAATGCTAATCAACGCAAAATTTACACTCTAATCTTCAATCGCGCCTTGGCAACTCAGATGAAGGAAGCCCAGATAAAACAGATTAAAATATTCATCAGAAGTAATAAAGGATATCTTTTTGAATCGGATTTCCAACAGATCTTGTTTGATGGTTTTCTTAAAGTTCTCAATCCGACTTACGTTGAAAAACACAGAACATCTCCTCAGCTCAAAAAAGATGCCTTGCTTAACTTGTTGAAACTCGACTCTGAAGAGAAACTGACCTCTCCTCCTCCCAGATATACAGAAGCTTCTCTGATAAAAGTACTTGAAGAATGGGGTATTGGCAGACCTTCAACCTATGCTTCGATTATTTCACTGATTCAGGATAAAAGTTATGTCGAGCGCGAGGGAAGGTATCTCAAGCCGACAGGGCTTGGAACTATCATCAGTGATTATCTTTCCGAGGCCTTTCCCAAAATTTTTGACCTGCAATTTACGGCGAACATGGAAGAAGGATTGGACGAAATTGCCAACGGAAAAAAAGAAATGGTAGGTCTATTGAAAGAGTTTTACGATCCATTCAAAGAAAATTTACAGGAAAAGAAGATGGACAAGAAAAAAATAGAAATAGAAGATGAGGTAAAAGAAAATTGCCCTGAATGCGGAAAACCTTTAACTATGAAGTTCTCCCGCTTTGGAAAGTTTTACGCCTGTACCGGCTATCCTAAATGCAAATACACTAAATCCTTGCTTAAAATAGCAGAGGGGAAAATTTGCCCGAAGGATAACGGCCGTGTTGTGATAAGATATAGTAGAAAAGGAAAGCGTTTTTTTGGCTGTGAGAACTATCCGAAATGCGATTATGTGGAATTTTCATATTTGAAGTTAAAAAGCAAAGAAATTAAACCAGATGCGAAAAACTAAATTCATCTTTGTTTCAGGCGGCGTCATATCAGGAATAGGTAAAGGACTTACTAGCGCTTCGATCTCACTTCTTCTCAAAGCTTCGGGATACAAAGTTTCCCCTATTAAATTCGAGAACTACCTCAATGTCGATGCCGGCACGATCAATCCGATTGAACACGGCGATCCATTCTTGTGTGAAGACGGCACAGAAACAGATATGGATATTGGCAGCTATGAGAAGTTTCTTCATGAAAATATGGGGAAAGAAAATTTTGTAACAATGGGAGATATTTATAAAACTGTGATTGAACGTGAGAGAAGATTCGAATATAACGGAGAGGACGTTGAGGCAATTCCCCATATAACCAACGAGATCATCGATCGTATACAAAATCTAGCAAAACACAAAAAATCCGACATCGTTATCATTGAACTCGGAGGAACAGCGGGCGAATATCAGAATATTCTTTACTATGAAGCTTCACGAATAATGACTCTCAAATATCCCGGCGATGTGATTCACATCCATGTCAGCTATGTCCCCACACCGCGCCATCTTGGTGAACCAAAAACCAAACCAACTCAACTGTCAGTCCGCACGCTTAACTCAATGGGTATTCAACCTGATTTTATTATTGCCCGCTCAGAAGCACTACTTGATGAGAGAAGAAGAAATCGTTTCGCGCTCTTTTGTAATATGACTCCGGACAGCATTATTTCTAATCCGGATGCAAGTACGGTTTATGAAATACCTTTAATTTTACACGAACAAAAGCTTGAGCAGAAAATATTAAAGAAGTTGGGCCTAAAACCCCGCCAGCCAAAGCTCGCCCAGTGGACCAGTCTGGTCAAAAATATAAAATCCAAGAAAAAAAAGACTGTAGAAATTGCCATCGTGGGAAAGTATTTCGGAACAGGAAACTATCAATTGAGAGATTCTTACGCTGCCCTTTTTGACGCGATAGACCACGCAACCTGGCAAAATAATCTGGAAGTCAAAACCCGCTGGATTGATGCTCAGAAAGTTGAAAAAGAAGGTACTGATATTATCGGGAAGCCCGATGGTATTATTGTCCCAATAGGCTGGGGAGAAAGAGGAGCAGAAGGAATGATTCAGACAGCTACTTATGCGCGCACTAATAAAATCCCTTATCTTGGTCTGTGTTATGGCATGCAGCTCGCGGTCGTCTCCTTTGCCAGAGATTTACTTAAGTGGAAAGACGCCAATACTACCGAAAATAGCAGTCGGACAAAACATCCGGTCATACATCTGATATCTGAACAAGAAGAAATTATTAAAAAAAAATCCTATGGAGGAACAATGCGACTTGGTGGGTGGAAAGCTCAAGTCAAACCTAAGACAAGAGCTTTTGAAATATACAAAAAATATAAGGGTTTCATAGATAAAACCTCGGGATTGACCAGTGAGAGACATAGGCATCGTTATGAGTTCAATAATAAATACGCACAGGAGTTTGAAGCCAGAGGTTTGATAATCAGCGCACGTTCAGTCAAAGAAAATCTGGTGGAAATAGTCGAATTAGCTAAGTCAAAGCATCCTTTTTATCTCGGGACTCAAGGTCATCCTGAGTACAAAAGCAGACCCTTGTCTCCACATCCAATATTTCTCGCTTTTATGAGTGCTTGCGCTGGCCGGCGTTAAATGATAAAATTAGGCATGTCACGGTCATTTAAATTTAAAGACACTATAATCTCTATAGGCGATACTGTTGCGGTAACTTACAAAATAAAAGAGGGCGACAAGGAGCGACAGCAAAAATACGCAGGAATAGTAATCAAAGTCAGAGGTAATAGTGAAACGACCAGAATGTTTACTACCAGAAAAATTTCTCGTTCCGGTGTGGGAGTGGAAAGAATTATTCCCCTCGCCTCGCCCTTTTTGGTAGATCTTAAGGTAACGAAGAAAGGCAAGTCGTCTAGGTCAAAGCTTTATTATATTCGAAATTTGTCAGAGCAGGAGATTCGTCACAAAGTTTATCACTAATAATGACGCTTCAGCGAAAGCGAATTGGTATCAATGGCGAAGAAATCGCTTCTAATTTTCTACTCAAGAATGGCTTCAAAATAGTCCAAAAAAACTTTACCTGTAAGTTGGGAGAGATAGACATTATCGCGGAAAAAAATCATAAACTACATTTTATTGAAGTCAAAACCAGGATCGGAACCGATAAAGGTCAACCCTATGAGGCGGTTAATTTCCGTAAACTTCAGCATATAAAAAATACTATAGATTATTATCTGTTGAAAAAAAACTTAAAGAACTCTAAACTGTCCATAGATGTTGTCTCGATTGTACTTGCAAGAGATAATAGTGTTGATAGACTTAAGCTATATGAAAATATTACTCTCTAAAGGAAGAAGGGGGGTGATAAATAAATGATCTCACTCGTGAATGGTATTGTTGCCGAATTTTGGATCCGATTTGTTGGGTTCCTTCCCAATCTTTTAGGCGGTCTATTGATTCTTATTATAGGATTGGTAATCGCTGATATTCTCAAGAGAATACTTCTCTCGATCTTTTCCTTTTTCAAGCTTGAGAGATTCTTCCAGGACTCTAAAGTAATGGATAAGGGAGAAGTCAGATTGTGGGAGGAGGTTCTGGTGGAGGTTTTGCGCTGGACTGTCGTTGTCATATTCCTTATTCCCACTCTTGAAGTATGGGGATTGTCAAGAGCGACGTCTGTACTCAATGAATTTGTTCTTTACCTGCCCAACGTCATTGTCGCGGTGGTTATTGGTTTTGTAGGATTGGTTTCCTCAAATCTGGTAGCCGATCTGGTGAAAAGAACGGTAAAAACGATGGGTTCTGGAACAGCCAATACTCTTGGCGTATTTACCAAGACTACTATTGTGTTCTTTACGGCCTTGGTTGTATTGAATCAACTCGGCGTTGCACAAGATCTGGTCAGAATTCTCTTTACCGGTATTGTAGGTATGCTCGCCATTGCCGGAGGCCTGGCTTTTGGATTGGGCGGAAGAGATATGGCCAAAGATGTTCTTGAGGAGCTTAGAAGAAAAGTGAAGTGAGCCTGGATCTGGGTTGAAAGGCTGTCCTGAACTTGTTTCGGGGTGTTTTTGAGTGTAAAATATCAAGTGTCAGGCCCAGGCCCCATCGTCTAGTGGCCTAGGACGTCGGGTTTTCATCCCGAAAATCGGGGGTTCGAATCCCCCTGGGGTCACATTTTTATATATGAAAGAAGCGCTAGAACTGTTCAGAGATGTTGAATTCGATTCACAAGAGCAAGCTGATCATTTTGATCGTGGTTATGAGACATGGTTGGACGCCCAATTGATGGGATTCACTCCATTCACGCAAAATCCCTTTGAAGAGGAAATGAGAAACA
>Ga0209515_10001736_pt1 | contig 35426 bp, 32 predicted proteins | sample Subgroupgradi54m_FD_187454 | JGI IMG/M metagenome (GOLD analysis project Ga0209515, IMG submission 187454) | Subsurface groundwater microbial communities from S. Glens Falls, New York, USA - GMW60B uncontaminated upgradient, 5.4 m (SPAdes)... ... | reverse complement strand
CGGCTTTTGCCTCCTTTATTTTCTCTAAACGTAAAACTCTATCCTCGCTTTGCGCTTTTTCGTGTTCTCTTCTTGCTTTCTCAAGCTTATCTTGGACTTCCTTTTGTTTTACGAGACGATCATCCTCGATCTTTTCGCGAGCTTCTTTTTCTTTCTTTGCTTTGACAAGGGCTTCTTCTTTTTGTCGACGATCAGCTTCTGCTTTTGCTTGCGCTTCCTGACGCGCTTGTTCTCTTTCTATTTTCGCTTCTTGGACTATCTTTTGTGCTTCCTTTTGTTTTACGAGACGTTCCTCTTCAGCCTTTTCACGGGCTTCTTTTTGTTTTACGAAACGCTCATCCTCGGCCTTTTGGCGGACTTCTTTTTTAGCCGCCTCTTCTAAGGTTGCACTCATAGCTTTCTGGCGCGCTTTTTCATCGGCAAGGTGTTTACGTTCAGCCTTTTCCTGTGCTTCTTTCTCTTTTTGTCTACGTTCAGCTTCTGCTTTTACTTGCGCTTCCTGACGCGCCTGTTCTCTTTCTATTTTCGCTTCTTGGGCTATCTTTTGCGCTTCCTTTTGTTTTTCTAAACGCTGGGATTTGGCTTCTCTTTGGGCTTCTTCGCGAGCGATGCGTTGGGTTTCGGCTTTTTGGCGCGCTCCTTTCTCTTTTTGTATGAGTTCGTCTTGTAAACGCACGGCTTTAGCCGCCTCTCCTAAGGTTGCACTCATAGCTTTCTGGCGCGCGGCTTCGGCTCTGGCACGCGTGTCTTCTTCTCTTAGATGCTGCGCTTCAATTCTCTTGTCTGCTTGCTTTTCGATGAGCTCTACAACGTTTTGATGCAACTTTTTCGTCTTAATGACAAGAAGCGACTTCGGGTAACTTGAAATGACCCTGGCGCACAAGTCGCGGGCTTGATAAAATTCGCCCAACTCAAAGTAGAGTAGAGCCGCCTGATAACCGGCCTCGGCGGCCTTGGGGCTATCGGGAAACTGGGTCAAAATATTTTCATAAATGCTTAAGGCCTCATATTTGCGCTGCCAATCTTCTTTGTCACGCGGCTCAAAGCCGCTTTTTATCTGGAGATTCCTGGCTCTTTCAAACAATTCCTTCTGAACATTTAAATTCGCGACACTTAAAATATTCACGTAGGCTTCTTCTTGAAAATGAGTCTTGTTTTCTGCTAACATTTCTTCACGGGAACGTAAAATCTTTGGGGTGATAAAAACGGCTAACTCAACCTGAGTCTGGTCACTGCTACGATTTCCAAAAATTAAACTAAGAATCGGAATATTGCCTAAAATCGGAACTCGCGAGGCATTACGGTTATCTTCATGTTTTATTAATCCTCCGATAACAATCGTTTCGCCTTCCTTAACCCGCACGACCGTATCGGCTTCACGCGTTGTGATACGCGGCCCCGCATCTAAGAGGGCCGTCACCGAAGAAACCTCGGGGTGAATCTCCATGGTGATATAGCCATCGGCATTAATCGACGGGACGACCCGCAGGGTTGTCCCAACGTCAATAAATTTGGTTGTCTCGGTTGTACCGGTCGTCGTCTGGGTACGTTCTTTGTAAGGCACTTTTTCGCCGATAATGATACGCGCTTCACGATTATTTAAGACCGCAATGGAGGGAGACGCTAATAAATGCGCTTTTTGATCCTGGACTAAAGCATCCAGGGTTGCCGACGCCGTTAAACCTTTCAAAATCAAGGTGTCTATCTTTAATTGTCCACCCGAGAGAGAGGAGGAGGGGCCGGCATTCGATGAGGTTCCCTTGATTCGTTCGCCCATCACAGAATCGCGGCCGAAAATTCCATGACCGGGGGTGTAGTCAGCCTGCCAGGTCACGCCGAGATTGCGCAGGTCTTTGGATGTGATGTCCACTATCTTCGCTTCAATAAGCACCTGTTGGGGAGGTTGATCAATACTTTTTAGGAGCCCTTTGAGTTTTTCAATATTCGCCTGGTAATCCGTGATAATAAACATATTGGCCACTTCATCAACTTTGATATCTCCTTTCGGTGAAAGAACTTTGCGTAAGAGATTCTGGGCATCGACGGCTTTAAGATATTTTAAACTTATCGGTTCGCTGAAAAGCTGCACCCCTTCAGTTCCGCTGGGCGAGATATAGATAATGTTACCTTTGCGGGTAAAACTGTAGCCGTTCGTTGACAAAATAGCATCTAAGGCCTCGCCTAAGGTTACCTCTTTTAGCGAAATGGTGACTTTTCCCTTGACGTCCATCGAGGCGACTAAGTTGAGATTATAGGTGTAACTTAAAGAACGCAGTACTGTCGTGATGTCGGCATCGACATAATCCAGGGCGATTTTTTCGTTAAGGGGGTTGGAGTCGGAACTTTGGCTCGCGGCAGGTATTTGATCCCCCGGGGATTTTTTATTCTCGAGGGGCTCATCCTGAGAGAGCCCGACCGGCGAATCGAAGGTTTTTTGGCCTGGCTGTGGATCCTGGGCAAAAGCGGGCGCGCCTCGCAGCGACGCGGGCGCGCCTCGCGGCAACGCGGGCAGGATGAAAAATAATAAAGACAATACAACCCACCGGCCACTTTTATTTTTTCTCTGAGGACTCAATTATTCGCGCTCCAACTTTAACGTGTAACTCTCTGTGCCGTCATTGATGACAGCGGAATCGGATAAAATCTTTTCGACCTTCTGCCCTTCAATTTCGCCTCCCACTCTTATGACGGTCCCATTGATGATAGCGGTCGAAGTCTTAGCCAAACGGCTATACGTTATTCCTGTGAGCTTCAATGTTTTCTTCTTGGCCTGCCCTAAAGCAAAGCGCGGCAAAAAGGGGTTATGTTTGACGCTTAATTTTGTGCCGGAATCGTGCAGGCCGGTTAACGATAATTCACCCGGCGGGCTTAACGCATCGCTTAATATTGTGCTCAGTGTTAAAGAGGCATTGACCACATTACGCACGTCGGTCTTTGACGGAGTTACATCAACCCCTTCGATTTTGACAAATGCCGAAATCTCCTCGATCCGCTCGATGTAATGGATCATATCCTCAAAAGAAGACCCAAATTTCAAATCCACAAACAGACGAAGGAAACCGTCTTTATCCGTTTCCGTCTTTTGTTTGACCGACTGAAAATCAATGGTCAAACCCTGGCCAGACTCCATGAGTGCCGTTAATAACTGCGGGCCCTGGGAGACGCGGATTAACCTGGTCTGTGTATCGTCAATCGCAAGATCGATGATGTTGCTACTTTTTTTCATATCTTCTATTCCCTGCTTCGCTTTAACAAGATCAGGAAATTGAGACGCCAGGAGCTGCATCTTGTTTTTCGTTTCCTGCTCTTGTTTCTTTAACTGGGTGATTCGGCTAAAAGTGGGTTTCAGGAAGCTGTTAAAGTAAAACGACGCGCATAAAGCCGCGGCAAAAACGATCCATAACCCGCGCTCTTTTGGATTTAACCTCTTATACCAACTCCTCAACATATCGATCAACGGCATGCTATCTCTTTTTTAAGGCTTCGTTTGACTTTTGTTATCTTTACCCCCGTTAGAAAATTCATTTCCGATGGGCCCCGTTAGAAAAGAATTCTCTAACGGGGTGGGGTTAACCTTTTGCAGGTGAGCACTGTCCCACACGGGCTCTGTCGTCATTTGAAAATTGTAAAGAGTGTGGGATCCCATAATTTGCTTTTCGCTTGAGGCAAAATGGCTGTTTCGAAAGGCGTGAGAGTCATCCAATTGACTCATAAATTGGCTGACCAATTGATTGTCCGTGGTGGCGCCATAAAGTTGGATTTCTTCTTCGCTTAAAACAAGATGGGTTACCCATAAATCCTCCGGGACAAGGTTGGAAATAAACGCAAGTAATGCTGAGTATCGCCGGCCGCGTGAGGAAGCCGAAAGCAATAAATCCAATTTTTCTTTTTTGGACGCCTGTGTCTTCATCAAACTAGATTTCGTTTTTTCAAGTTCCAGGTATTGCGATTCCGATTGGTTGAACTTGACCTTGGAATCCTGGGCCATTTTTTTAAAGTGCGCTGCCGTGTCCTGAAGGCGGCTGATGGCCAAGAGCTGAAAAAAACTAAATAAAGAAATCGAAAATACGAGGATGACAAGGAGGCTGCCGATCCCTTTCTTATAAAATAATTCCGCCAGTTGCCTGTGGAGCGGTTCTTTTAAAGCCTCCCTGGGTATCAGGTTCACCTGTTTTAGTTTACTCATTCTATGTCCCTCGCCGCCAAACCTAAGACACTTGCAAAACTCGCTGAATTTTCCGTCACCAGAAGATTTAATTCTTGTCCGGGGGATAAATTAGGCGAATCAAACGGACGAAATACTTCAACAGGCGCCTCTAATCTGTCGCTCAAGAATTTATCCAAATTGGGAAGGGCCGCTGAACCGCCGCAGAGAATGATGCGGTTAAAAGATGTCACTTGCAATTTCATCAACTGATGCGAAAAATATTTGAAAGTATGTTCAATATCGATGAGCAAGTTTTCTAATTGACTGGCCAGGGCCGGTAAAAGGGTAGATTCGTTTGGATGGTGATAGGCTTTTAATCCTTCCTGTTTTTTAAAAGCCTCTGCCTTTTGCCAATCCAACTGATGATGCTGCGTGATCACTTCCGTAAAAATATTTCCGGCTACGGGCAAGGACCGTATCAGATACGGCTGGCCAAGGTGCACGATCGTCATGGCCGATTGGGCCGAGCCCAATTGTAAAACAATCACTGTTTCGTCTTTTGAAATCTTGCCACACAAAAGCAAAGCACGGAGAGTCGCGTAAGGCTTGGGTTCAACGGCGATGGGTTCCAAAGAAAATTCCCGAAAAAGTGTGATGTATTCCATGACCACTTCTTTGGTGACGACAAAAACCAAAACCCGTATATCCTTGTTCACATCGTCTTGCCTGGACAGGCAAGGAATACACTCAACCGACAGGTTGGCAAAGTTTGTACCGGCGGGGAGATTTTGTTTTAATTTCCAGGCCACGGCGGAGGCAATCTCGCTTTCCGGCATATTTGATAAGGTAAAGGTAAAAGTTTGAATTTTGTTGATGGGCAGGGACGTGACAATCTTCCCTTTTATCTGATTGTCTTTGATAAACTCCTTGAATGCATTCCTCACATCCCTGGGGATCGCCGACGGAAGATGAGCATTGAGGGGATAGTAGGCAGCCTTGGAAATTTCTAACGTTTTTTTGGTTCTGGCTATCTGCAACAATTTTAAGGAAGCCGAACCAATTTCAATGGCGGGAGGATAATATTCACTTTGTCGTTTCGATACAGCCGTAGGCCTCTTTGAAAAAAAAGGAATCACTTGTTTGTTGGGCATTTCTTTTTGTAGAAAAATTTGATTCACAAGATCATCGGCTTTTTTTTAGCATCGCTCGCCCACAAGAAGCACTGCCATGCATTGCTCTCCAATTTTGCACCGCCAAAGGCGGGGCAAAATGTTGGGATTACCCCGGAACCGACCCGTCGGTAGAAGTCAATCCCGTTTTTCCTTCGATACTGACGCGCCCAAACTATTTTTCCGAGTATAAAATATCACGTGTACATTGATTTTATAGTACTTTAATTGTTAGTCAATTAAAATGTGGCAATTTATACTGATAACATGGAATGGACTAACGGCCGCTAGGGGTGTTATTATGAAGGCAAGAAAATATTTTTAGGCGTGGAATACATTCAACAGAAACAGTCAGCAGAAAAATCGGCTAAAGAAAATCTCAAAGAAACCGCCGACGGCTTTTGGCAACTTCTGTTCAGCTTTTACGTTCTTGGGACTCTGGATTTGAGAAAGAACAAGATCGCTCGTAATTAAAATGTGTAAACGATGTTTCAATTGCACAGCTGCTGTTGCTTGAGATCGTCGAATTGAGGGGCGTTTAGATGATAAAAATCTCGGAGATCCCTGCGGAATTTCAACCAGGATTAGCATTGACTCTGGTGCATCGTAAAATTAATTCTTATAAGTTCGTTGGGCACAGTACCCACTCGATTTCAAGAAACAAGACTACTGAAAATTTATTTTACGGGGTACTAGCGAGGAGCTTGATGTGAAGATGTCGGTGCAGGGCAGGAATTGATTCCACTGGGACTGCAAGAGTTAGACAAAATTTCCGAACAAAATCCCCCGGGTGCGTGATACGGCCGCCGATAAAGAAGTTTTGTTTGAGACGTATCAGTAACTACAACAGTTAGTTACAGCCGATTAAAAATCCGAGAGACTTAATCGAATTTAAATTTCCCCGGACTACTGTTTCTGTTTTAGCGTTCTGATTTTACACCCCCACCGGCCGCTTATCGACTTTTACTTCTTATTCAAATACTCGGATGCCCATCGATAAAAACGCCCGGCCTGCTTAAAGATATCCAACGCATCGCTTCCACGAAACTCTCTGTCCTCGTAAGCAATGACGTTCTTTTTGGCAATGATCCGGCGAACGGTTGCTACTTGTTTTTCAACTCCGGCAATTGGCGCATGTCTCAACAGTTCTATAACCTGCATGTGATCCTCAACTGCCGAGCGAACTCCTTGCGACTTCACCAACAACGCATCGCAAGAAGATATCACGCAATGCACGGCATTCAAGCCCACGGCTGTCCACATGCGATTTTTATAGGCATGCTGCATGGTTTCAAAAAATTCCTCTGCTTTATTCCAATACACCGTATATTCGTTTTGATTAACCGTTCTTGTTTTTAATTGTTTCATCATCGTAAAAGCTTTTCCAATCGGTCACCATAAATAAGTTGATAAGATTTGAGAATATTGGGGACAACCCCTGTTTTCTTTTTAGAATTACTTTTAAACTCGTTAAGGCTGTTGATATAAGGCGAAATGAGATTGCCCCATTGAGAAGATATTTGTTGATCTATCTCAGAAAAAAGGGCTTCTGTTTTCTTTTTCAGCTCTGCGGTTTTTACAACAACCAGCAGGTCAACATCGCTATTTGCTTGCTCGGTTTTGGCATGAACACTGCCAAAAAGGGCAACGCTTAAAATATTGTCCTTAAGCGCCGATTTCTTTATTGCCCCGCGGACAATGTCAAATAACCGTTCACTTAAAGTTTTCTCGAATAAGAAAAGAGGTTTCAAAACTTCATGGACTATCGAACGTTCTTCATTCAGGCGGAATAAATAGGTTTTCCCAACCGGACGCAAAATCAGAACCTCTTCACGCAGAAGGCTCCGCAAAATTTCATGGGCCGTTTTTGGCGTCACGCCAACCATCTTCGCTATTTGACGCCCACTCATTTCGCCTGTGTTTTGGCAAAGAATCCGTAGCGCCCGGATCTTAACTTCATTATTTAGAATTTTGTCCAATGGTTTATTGAATCGCATCTGTTTCTCCAAGTAAACACGTGTTTATATAAGTAAACAAATGATAGATGACGACTGTTTCTTTGTCAAGCCTTTTACTTAGGCGTAATTTGTCCACTCCCGTCGCGTTTTTGCGTCACCGCAAAGAGATCATCCGCCTTTGAATATCTCCATTATGAAATGTTCGAAAATCAATGCCGTAACCGTTTGACACGTGCGCATATGCGAAAGGCCCCAACGAATTACTATCGTCAGAGCCTTTGTTATCTCTCATTGAGGATTCCGAGAGAGTTATTTGGCTGCCCCGACTTTCCATTAAAATATTTGGAAGAAGTCGGGGTCCCGCCCTCCACTTAAAAATATTTAAAAACGGCGGGAGAACCTAAAAACTGCCCCGTCTGGACTCGAACCAGAACAAACAGATCCAGAGTCTGTTGTGCTACCAATTACACCACAGGGCAAAGCTACAATAATTTTTTGTCTAGAAAAGCTTTGCCCAGCCCTGAACCGGCCGCGTAGCGTTTGGCCTGGTGCAGGGCAGGGCATACAATCACTAAACTTTTTGTCAGGCTAAGTCTTGCCCGGTCCCCGCCTACCTTAATGCATATCCGACAAGAGGCGGGGGCGGGGCAAATCAATGTTTCACACCCTTAATACTTCTTACCAAAGATTCTCTTTCATCCAAGCATCTTTTATGACAAGGTCTTTATAAACGGAGTCAATACCCGTGGTGATTTTTTTCCAAACTTTTGGAATGCCTGTCGAGGCATTTTCATAAGTATTGTCCGAATCCCTCACCAAACCCTGCCCCGCCCCTTTTAAAGTTTCACAACCAGCAAGGACAAAACTTACACAAGTAACCGTTATGATCAAAAGTAATCCGCGCATTTGCCCTCCTTGTGTTTAGCTTTCCGGGATTCCACTCATTAATCGGCGAATCGTTTTCTCTTTTCCTAAAATCGACATTGTTTCAAAAAGTCCCGGCCCCAGCGATTTTCCCGTCAGCATCACCCGGACCGGATGCACCAGATCTGAGGCTTGTATCTGAAGATCGGCGACCAATTCGCGAAAAACTTTTTCCGTCGAAACAATGTTAAATTCTTCCAGAGATTCTAACTTCTGGGCCAACAGGCGAAACTCTTTCGCTTTTTCCTGTGACAGGTATTTTTCTTTTGCTTCCGAATCAAAATGATATTTTTCTGAAAAAAGAAATTCCGTCCATTCTAAAAAATCGATAAGCGTCGTAAACCGATTCTGGTACAACCTGACAACACCCTCGAGCCATGCGCGGTCAAAGCCATCCTCAATCCACCCCTTGCCTTTGAGAAAGGGAATGACTCCCTCCGTTAATTTTCTCACATCCATCTTCTTTATGTATTGTGAATTGATCCAGGTGAGCTTATCCATCGAAAATTCAGCGGCGGCTTTATTGACCTTCTTTATCGAAAATTTCCTGATGGCATCTTCAAATTTAACGATCTCCTGGTTCTCCCCCGGTGACCAGCCTAAAAGCATCAAATAATTGACAATCGCCTCCGGCAAAAAACCCATCTTGCGATAATCCGTCACAGCCGTCGCACCGGTTCTTTTAGAAAGCCTTCCTCCTTCTGAACCCATTATGAGAGGAAGATGAGCGAACTTCGGCGCCTTCAATCCAAGAGCCTGATAAATGGCAATCTGTTTAGGCGTATTTGAAATGTGGTCCTCTCCACGGATGACATGAGAAATTTCCATGAGAAAATCATCAACCACACAGGCAAAACTGTATGTCGGCGAGCCATCGGATTTGATCAAGACCTGATCTTTGATCGTATCAATATCAAATTTTATTTCCCCCCGGATCAGATCGAACCATTTGATGATCTGTGATGGCCCGCCCTCCACTCCTTTATCGGCATCCCTATCTGCGGATGGCGAGGTTTCTCCAACCCCGATGGATGCCGGGGGGGCGGACATTTTTAAAATGACAGCTCCTTCTTCCTTGTAAGCCTTGCCTTCATCCAATAGTTTTTGCGCATATTCTTTGTAAAGATCAAAGCGATGGCTTTGAAAATAAATTTCATCCCACGAGAAGCCGAGCCATTTCATGCTATCTAAGATCTCATCGACATATTCCGGTTTGGAGCGTTCTCGGTCGGTGTCTTCAATGCGCAGAACAAACTGTCCCTGCTGCGATCTGGCGTACATATAATTGAAAAGTGCGGTGCGTGCGCCGCCAATATGCAAGAAACCTGTGGGACTTGGGGCAAAGCGGACTTTGATCATAGTTAGATTTGGGCCTGGGGATTTATTTTTAAGACGCGTTCCATCACATCTTCGAGGCGCTGCTGATCACGCGCCGTGATATTCATAAATTCGATTCCGGTATCAAAAAAGGACGACTTTTTTTCTTCCATTTCCTTGCGCTGGACCGACCAGACGATCTTTCCTTCGCATTTGATATTGGAGATCGTATCCAAAAGGTCCAATTCAATTTCAACCAATGTAAACAGCTTGATACTTTTCTTCAAAATCACGCACACACCCCCCATTCCGATATTTTCCGTATGGGTTAACAGCGCTTCATCCAACCCTGCACGCGCCTGGCGGATGATGATCAAACACGGATAAATGGCCCTGGGAAAATTACGACGGTTCAGTCCGCCCCATCCTTTCATAGGAGTCTCCTTTGCAAGCGGGTAATCGTCTTTGCCCTGCCTGTCGTTTCGTCAACATCGACAACAATACCGCTGAGCCGGCTGTCTTCTGTGGCCGTTTCAAATCTGACCGGTAAACTTGTCAAAAATCGTTCAATGATTTTTTCCTTCGATTGGCCGATCACGGAATGGTACGGGCCTGTCATCCCTAAATCTGTAATATAGGCGGTTGCGTTGGGCAGGATCGTTTCATCGGCCGTCGGAATATGCGTATGTGTTCCGAAAACAAGCGATACGTGCCCATCAAGATACCAGCCCATGGCGACTTTTTCGCTGGTTGCTTCCGCGTGCATATCAACAACGATCACAGACGTTTGTTTTTTTATCTCGTCAATCGCCGCCCTGGCCTCCTTGAATGGACAGTTGACATTATAACGCATAAAAACTCTTCCAATCAGATTCATGACGGCAACCTTTTTCCCCGATGCCGTGGAAATTACACACCAGCCCCGGCCGGGCGTTCCTTCGGGAAAATTCAAAGGCCTCAGAATCGACGGGCAATCATTGAGATAGTCTTTGATCTCATGCTTGTCCCACACGTGATCACCCATCGTCAGGACATCGCAACCCATCGCGAAAAATTCTTTGGCGATCTTGGTTGTGATCCCATTTCCTCCGGCGGAATTTTCGGCGTTAACAATGACACATTCAATGTCAAATTCTTTTTTTAATCCGGGAAGAAGTTTTTCGACCGCATCGCGCCCCGGCCGACCCACCACATCACCAACGCATAATATTTTCATTTCTGATTACTTCGCATATTCAACGGCGCGGGTTTCTCGAATGACCACAACTTTAATTTGTCCGGGGTATTCCATGGTCTCTTCAATCTGTTTGCGAATATCGCGGGCCATGATGATCGCCAAATCGTCATTGACTTTATCCGGCATGACCATGATGCGAATCTCGCGGCCGGCCTGTAGAGCGAAAGCTTTTTCAACGCCTTTAAACGCATTGGCGATGGCTTCCAATTTTTCAAGGCGTTTAATATAAGTTTCCAATGTTTCCGCGCGAGCGCCGGGACGAGCCGCGCTGATGGCATCCGCCGCACAAACCAGAACGCCATAAATGGAGCTCATCTCAACTTCTTCGTGATGAGATTCAATGGCCTTAACAACATCCGCGTGTTCGCCATATTTGCGCGCGAGGTTAGCGCCAATAATAGCGTGCGTCCCTTCAACTTCCGGGCCGGCAACTTTCCCAATATCATGCAAAAGCCCGGCACGTCGGGCAAGCTTAAAGTCCAGGCCCAATTGATTGGCCATGAGCCCCATCAACATTGCGACTTCCTTTGTGTGTTGAAGCGCGTTCTGTCCAAAACTGGTCCGGTATTTCATCCGGCCGACAAGCTTAAGAAGTTCGACATGCATCCCATGAATACCCAGATCAAAAGCGGCACGCTCCCCTTCTTCCTTAATTTTCTGTTCGAGTTCTTTTTTTGCTTTTTCCACCACCTCTTCAATACGTCCGGGATGAATGCGTCCATCCGCAATAAGGCTTTGCAGCGCCATTCGCGCAATTTCACGACGAACCATATCAAATCCGGAGATTGTCACCGCCTCGGGAGTATCATCAATGATAATATCAACTCCGGTGGCCATCTCAAGGGCGCGAATGTTACGCCCTTCACGGCCGATGATGCGGCCTTTCATTTCATCGCTGGGAAGAGGAACAACGCTGACCGTTGTTTCCGCCGTATGATCGCTGGCGCAACGTTGAATAGACGTGGCAATAATATCGCGGGCTCTTTTCTCGGTGGTTTCTTTGATCTCTTCCTCTGCGGCGCGAATTCTCGTTGCTTTTTCCTGCACCAATTCCTCATCAAGCCGCAGGAGGAGCAGTTTCTTGGCCTCCTCAGGCGTCATCGAAGAAATCGTTTGCAGGCGTTGTTTTTCCTCGGCGATCAATTTATCTAAATCTTCTTTCTTGCGTTTGACATCCGCTTCCTCTTGCTGAAGAGCACTGATACGGCCCGTGATATCTTTTTCCTTCTTTTCCAAAAGATCCGCACGGCGTTCGATATTTTCTTCTTTTTGTAAAGCACGTTTTTCTGCCAACGCGGCCTCTTCGCGCTGTTGTTTCGTTTCTTTTTCAAAATCCAACCGCATCTTGATCATCATGTCTTTTGCGGTCAAATCCATTTCTTTCTTACGGGTTTCAGCTTCCCGTTTCGCGATATCGACAACCTCTTTTGCTTTGGATTCTGCCTGTCGTAAACGTTGATTCCCAAAGTATCGGCTTAAAAAATAGCCGGCTATAATTCCACCGGCCGTTATCACAGAATAAATAATGCCCTGCATCGCATTTGAGTCGATAGACATATCTTACACCCCTCTCTATTGGTAACCCCGGATTTTGTCCCGCCGTTGGCGGGACAAAATCCGCCCGAAGGGCTGAACCAGACCCGTCTTCGACGGGTCGGTTCAGGGTAACCCCAATATTTTTCCCCGCCAAAGGCGGTGCAAAATTTGGGATAAATAGGCGTAATAAATCAATGGCTGATTTATTCGCCTTGCAAAAAGCAGTCTCGTTTTTTATGGAGACCGGAACTAATTTGTAATGACGCAAGTAACCGGAATATCGTGGCTTTCTTGATGCGGCAAGCGGTCAACAACTTGAAAATCAAAAGCCAGACCAATGGTGGGAATTTCCTTGGGGAGTTGCGATAAAAAGCGGTCATAGTACCCGGCCCCGCGGCCCAGACGGTTATTAAAACTGTCAAAGGCAACGCCAGGCACAATCGCCAGGTCTATGTCGTTTGGGTTAAGGACTTTAAGTGCCGCGAGTTTGGGATGGGAGATCCCGTAGGGCCCTTTTGTAAGATTCGTCGTCAAGTTTTTGACGAGAGAAAGGATCAGTATCTTTTGGTCTTTTAAGATTCTTGGCAACACGATTGATTTTCCTAATTTTTGAGCCTGCTTCATCATTGAAAAGGTTTCAACTTCACCATCAAATGACGCGTAAAACAATATTGTTTTTGCCTTTTTGAATTCCGGTATTGCGAACAACTTCTCTCGGATAACCCTGCTTTTCGTAAGCCTGTCTTCCTCCTTTTGGCCCTTAAGCAGTTTTAAGATTTTTTTTCGAAAAATGTTTTTAAATTTCTTTGCCACTGTTAATTTTAAAGTTAACCCTCACTGGTAAAGCGGCGGCATTCTAACATTTTTTATAAAAATGCACAAATGAAAGTTATCAACCCGGATTTTGTCCCCGCCTTTGGCGGGGGCAAAATCCGGGATCAGGGCAAGGTTATCAAGGGGGGCTGTTAAATCATTTACTGCGGATCATAATAGGTAAATTTTTTACCGGCAAAATTTCGAAGCGTATATTTTCCATTTTTGTTGGCGATCACATAGTTGGGCGAAATCGGGATCTTTCCGCCTCCCCCCGGCCCATCAATCACAAAGGTCGGAACGGCATAACCTGTTGTATGGCCGCGAAGCTTTTCGATAATATTGATGCCTACAGAAACGGGGGTACGAAAATGCGATGACCCGAGAATCGGGTCGCATTGATAAATATAGTACGGACGAACGCGAATCTTTAATAATTCATGAACTAATTTTCGCATCACATGAACGCGGTCATTAATACCTTTTAGCAAAACCGTCTGACTCCCCATCGGAATCCCACTGTCAGCAATCATATTGCATGCCAGTTTCACGCGCGGCGTAATTTCTTTAGGATGATTGAAATGAATGCTCATCCAGAGCGGGCTGTATTTTTTAAACATGGCCATCAGCTCGGGCGTAACGCGCTGAGGCAGCGTACAGGGGATTCTTGTCCCGATGCGAACAAATTCGACATGCGGAATGGCTTTGAGCGTCTTGATAATGTGTTCCAGCATGCCATCCCCCAATGTTAACGGATCGCCGCCGGAAATAAGGACATCGCGGATCTTTTTATTGGAACGGATATAATCAAATGCCGCTTCATGCGTTGAGGGACGAATCGTGTGGTTGCCGTCTCCTACCATCCGCGAGCGGGTGCAATAACGGCAATACATCGCGCACATTTCATTAACGAGAAACAAAACCCTGTCCGGATAACGATGAACAAGCCCGTGGACCGGAGAATTTTTATCTTCGCCGCAAGGATCAGCCATTTCATGAGATGTTTTTTTAAATTCTGTCCCTCGTGGAATCGATTGAAGGCGTATGGGACAGCCGATATCATCGGCATCAATCAATGACGCAAAATACGGCGGGATCGACATGGTCAATTTATCTTTGCAACCTTCCACGCCTTTACGTTCTTCAGCCGTCAATTTAACAAGCTTTGTCAGCATATCTTCCGTGCGAATCCTGTTACGAATCTGCCAGCGCCAGTCCTCCCAATCGGCAACTGTTGCCCCCGGATAAAACTTGAGGATCTTTTCTTCTTCGGGCGATAACTCCACTTTAGGTTTATAACTCGTCGAAGGGGATGTCACAGGTGCAATCTCTGAGACAGTTTGAGATTCTTTTATCACTGTTTCGACAGGGCTTGTCATGGGGTCTCCTTTAATGGGCCCCGACCAAATGTCGGGACAAAGTGCCATGCGATAAACCACATCGATCCATGGCAAATTTTAATATCCGGATGATTATCTCTTCATATGTGATTCCCATGGCCTTCGATGCCACATAAAAAACATCTTCTTCCGAAAGACAAGGCAAGGGATTGATTTCTAACACGTAAGGATTCCCATTTTTGTCGACACGAAAATCAACGCGTCCAAAATCGCGACAATCCACCGAACGATAAGCATGGCAGGCCATATCCTGAAGTTTCTTTTCCAACGCCTGAGAGATCGGAGCCGGACAAATGTATTCAACAAGTTCGGGTCGTTGCAATCGTGAAAACGTATAAAAATCATCGCCCAGATCAAGTTTTCCCTCGAGCTTAACCTGGACAACCGGCATCGCCACGGGTTTTTCAGTGCCTAAAACCCCGACCGTAAACTCTGTTCCGCTAATAAATTCTTCGCAAAGGGCCGCCTGTTGATAAGCCGTATGGACCCTGTCAACCTGCTCTTTCAACTCTTTAAAATTGAGAACCCGTGAATGGCGCGAGATCCCTTTGGAGGACCCCTCAAAACGGCATTTGACGATCAAGGGATAACCAATCGTATTTAAACTCTTTAAATCATCTTCCCGCGTGGCATTAAAATATCGCGGCGTTGGAATACCGTCCGCCATAAAACATTTTTTAGCAAGAATCTTATCGAGTGTCACGCCCATATTCAGCGCATCCCCGCCCACAAAAGGAATGTCGTTCATCTCCAGGATCATGGGAACCTGGGATTCGCGATTACGGCCATGCTGCCCTTCGGCGATGTTAAAAACAATATCAACGCCGAGATTGTCAATGTTCTTCAAAAGGTTGTTCACATGGCCGATCTTTTTAACTTCAAAGCCGCCGGATGTGATGGCGCGTATCAGGGAATGGATTGTTTTTTCCGTATCCAGTTCCGCGGCGGCATCCACCGGATCGTCGGGCCTGGAGATCCAGTCGCTTTTTAAATCATATGTGAGTCCGACAATCTTTTTCATAAGGCTCCCCAAAAAAATAAGGGACCGTTTGTTTCTGGCCCCTTAAAAAAATTTTATTTCAATTGTCGCCTGACTCCTTAAAGTATTTTATTTTTGTTTCTTCCTACCATCGATATTCTTGAAATCCAATGACCGGATGCTTTAAAATATTTTTCACCAACGCTACAATGAAATTTTTAACATACCGGAATCTTTATGTCAATAAATTTTATCCCAAATTTTATATGACCCTTCCTGCCGTTTAAGCGGAGGAGCGCCAAAAAGAGAAGACCAGCAAGGCAGAGGACAGGATGCTGAGGGTAATGACTGTCACCCAGCAAACAATATTAAAAAATTTCGTATTGACGAATTCTCCAACGATACTTTCATCATTAATCAGGGTGATCATGAAAATAAGAACAATCGGCAAAAGGATCCCGTTGCCGACCTGTGACAAATACATGATCTTTAAAAGAGGAAACGACGGGATCAAAACAATGCCGGCTCCCACCATGATGATCGCGGTATACAAACCAAAAAATTGCGGCGCTTCTTTAAACTGTTTGTCAATACCGGTATCCCAGCCCATTCCCTCACAGATGCTATAAGCCGTTGATAATGGCAAAACGGATGCCGCAAAAAGCGAAGCATTGAAGAGCCCAAAAGCAAAAAGCCAGCTGGCATAATCTCCGGCCAATGGTTTTAAAGCAATGGCCGCATCCTGGGCGGTATCAACACGAATTCCTGCCTGGTAAAGCGTGGCCGCACACGCCACAACGATAAAAAACGCAACGATGGGAGCGAAGATACATCCTATGATCACATCAAGCCGCGCGTATGGATATTCTTCCGGATTGATCCGCTTTTCAACAACCGAAGATTGCAAATAGAACTGCATCCAGGGCGCGATCGTTGTCCCGATGAGGGCAACCAGTATCATGATATATTCAACATCAAACTGGATATGAGGTTTGACGGTGTCATGAAGGACTTCTGACCAATTCGGTTTTGCCATAAATCCCGAAATAACATAGGCCACATAAAAAACGCAGGCTGTTAAGAAAACTTTTTCAACCGACTTATAATTTCCCTTAACGACCAAAACCCAAACAAACGCCGCGGAAAGAGGAACCGAAATGTATTTGCTGATTCCGAATATTTCAAGGCTGGCAGCAACTCCGGCAAATTCCGCCATAACGTTAGCAAGGTTAACAAAAAGTAAAGCCAGCATAAAATAAAATGTAATCTTGACCCCGAAATTTTCGCGGATGAGATCCGCCAGGCCTTTTCCTGTGGCAACCGCCATGCGCGCGCACATCTCCTGGACAACAACAAGGGCGAGGGTGATGGGGATAATCGACCACAACAGCGTATAGCCAAAATGCGACCCGGCCAGCGAATAGGTGGCAATCCCGCCCGCATCGTTATCGACGTTGGCCGTAATAAATCCGGGCCCCATGACGGCCAGAAAGATGAGAAGATTCTTAAAAAATTTACTGTCTTTAAAGGCCATTACAGTTTTTCCTTGTATTTTTTCCAGGCAATCGAAATCAGCTCTTCCATAACGTCATCGATGGTAATAATCCCCTGCAAAATATCCGCTTCATTAACGACCGGTAAAACGGAGAATTTATATTTTTCAAATAATAGCGCCACGGCTTCAATCTTGTCGTTCGTGCGGACAAATAATTTTCTCGGATGGCAGACTTTAAGAAGCGGTATTTCGGGGTCCACATTGATAAACCATCTCAAGGATGTCCACCCGATCAGCTTTTGTTCGTCATCAACCAAGAATAAATAATAAATGTTTCCGGGAAACTGGGTATTGTCTTTGACCTTCTGCAAGGCGTCTTTGACAAGAGCGTCTCGATGCAAAAAAAGATACTCCGTTGTCATCAAACCTCCCGCGGAGTCCCTGGAAAATTTTAGGAGCTTGCCTAACTTCTTGGAGGTTTTTGTCTCCATGAGTTTCATCAAATGGAGTGTTTTGCGTTTCGGCAATTTTAAAAGTAAATCTACGGCATCATCGGAAGGAATATTTTCCAAAAGGGTAGCGGCTTCCTTATCATCCATCAGATCAATAAGCTCAACCTGTTCGTTGATCGCCAGATCGGCAAAAACTTTTCTTTGAACCGCCATGTCCAGCGATTTATAAAGGGAGCATTTCTCAAAATTGCTGAGATCCCGAAACATATCCGCCAGCTCGGTAGGATGGATCTGGGAAAGTTTTTCACGCGCCACATCCAGGCGGACAAGGCTTTTGGTCCGCCCCAGCGACAACACCTGCGCATTTTTCCAGGAAATTAATTCTTCCCGGATAAGATAAGACGACCGGGGAGAAAAGAATTTGACGATGGCATCGATTGCGTTCGTCCACGCCAGGCGGCGGACAAGCCCGCGCAATCCGACATCCACATGCGCCAGATGCAGCTGATGATCAACCCGCAACAGATGAACATCATTGACGCGCACAACTTTTTGATTGTACGTATCGACGATCTGCTGATCCAGGACATCAACGCAGAGCATTAAATCATATTTGGGTTTATGGGTCTGATAAGAAATGTCCTCCCGGGTACTATCGATGCGGATGATGTCATCGACTTCTTTGACACAAGACCAGGGAATTGCCGCATAGCGCGTCGGGAAAAGACCTTTTTCAACAATCAGGTATTCGGCCTTTGGATAGATTTCGCCATTGATCTTCATAACAATCTCGGCCAATTTTCCGACATAGCGGTTGGTGCGGTCAAGGACATGGCATCCCAGGATCTCGGAAAAATAAACGAAGAATTTTGTGTCGACGGCCTTATCCATAAATTTTTATTAAATTTCTTACCGGCTTACGCCAACGCCTACCCGCTGACAATAATCTTGAAGGGGGCATTGCGAACATAATGGCGAAATGGGTTTGCAAACATTTTGCCCCCACATCACAAGAAGGGCATTGTATTCGATCCAAAATTTTTGAGGAAGCTTCTTTCTTAATGCGAATTCTGTTTCTTCCGGGGTTTTGGTTTGAAGATACCCCCATCGGTTGGAGATCCGGTGGACATGCGTATCGACACAGATTCCAAGCTTCCCGAATCCTTCTGTTAAAACAAGATTGGCCGTCTTGCGCCCCACCCCTGGAAACGTTAAAAGCGTTTCCAGATCATCCGGAACCTGCCCCTGGAATCTCGTTATCAGATCCCGACAGATCGCATGGATGTTTCGCGCTTTCGTATGATAAAACCCGACAGGATAAATAGCTTTTTCAATCTGAGCAATACTTAAATCGAACATCTTCTTTGGCGTCATTGCCAATTCAAAAAGCCTTTCTGAGGATTTCAAGGTAACCTCGTCTTTGGTGCGCAGGCTTAAAATACAAGACATCAGAACAAGAAAAGGGCTTCCCCATTTTTTTCCGACAAGCGTAACCGAAGGTGTCGCCAGCGACCGGACTTCTTTCCTCAAGATGTGAACGATCTTTTCAATATCTTTCGCTGTCAGCATCATCCGTTATCTTTTCATCCGCAATAATACTTTTGGGATCCCGATATCCGCAACCACAATGCGCCCCACATGGCGCGGGCCATCATTTTTATAAAAACCTTTCTTTGGGCAAGTCAAGGCGACGGTTGTATGGGCCTGGATGCAAACCCCATGCATCCTGCCTGTTGTTGCATCCAGGCCCGATGGAACATCAACGGCCAAAACGCGTTGATGGGATTGATTGATCGTTTCGATGACACTTTTAAAGGGTTCGTCAACGGGACGACTGAGCCCCACGCCAAAGATCGCATCGACAATAAGGTCAGACCTTTCGATCGAGCGCAAAAATCTTTTATCAACCCCCTCGACTAATTTCGATCTAAAGGCCGGGGCATGCTTGGGGTTGATACTGAGCGGCCCTTTTAAACTCTGCCCTAAAGAGCGATGTTGGGGGGCCGCGAACGTATCAATACCTTTAATCGCATAAACCGGCAATTTCAATTTTTTTAAGATCTTTAAATTTAAAGCCGCATCCGGTTTTAAAGAATGGCCTTTACCCGTGACAAACGTTCGCGCGATCACATTCGCTTCGGCAAGGTGACGGGCCACAACAAAACCGTCTCCGGCATTATTTCCAAATCCACAAACAATAACAACAAAGGGCTTTTTAATGGGTCTTAATTGCCTGAGAATTTCTTGCGCTACCGTACGGCCGGCATTCTCCATAAGAACACAGGGCGGTATTCCAAAGCGATGAACGGCGAGGTTATCGAGCGCAAGAACTTCGGCGGCAGACAGGGCTTTGCTACGGCAGGATTTAATTTCCTCGTTCATCCCCGCGCTTAAAAAGCTCTAGAAAACGGTCTTCGTAATCTTTATACGCGTTCCACTCATCGAGCTTCCTCTTTAATTCTACGGCGCAGGACAGATCATCACGAGCCTGTAAAAAAAGTTCTTCAATCTGGCGTTTGGCGGAATGGGGGATCTGACTCTGGCTGGATAATATATTTCGCATCCGTTCGATATCATCCGATGTAATGGGGCGGTCTTCTTCATCAACGCCGCTTGTTTCTTTGATATGTTCAATGAGTTTTTCGATCTCATCTTCCATGGCTTTTGCGGTTAACGAAAGTTCCGTGAGATCCAGATTGATACCGAGATATTTGGTGAGTGTATTTAAAACCGCCATGGAGGAGCGTGGATTTTCAATCTGGCCGGCATAAAACGGGATCTCGCCCAAAAGACAGGCGCCGTTCATCTTCTTTTTCTTGGCGTAACCCAAGAAAATGCCATTGAGCCCGTTGACCTGGCCGGATTCCATAAGCCGGGTATCAATCCCCTTAAAATCATCGATCAATTTTTGCTGGGTGACGGCAAGCCAGACCTTGGGAGTATGCGTATGACTCATCGCGGAGAGCATGGCCGCAAAGGTGAACATCATTTTCACTTTGAGAGATGCAGTAAATTCCAAAATCGCGCGCGCATAAGCCTCTGACTTTTCCGGGGGAGGCTGAATATCGCTTAAGAAGATAATCAGATCATTTTTGCGAAACTTATTTTCCCAGTAGTAAAAGTTTCCCGATGGCAAGCGGTCCATCTGGATCAGGCTGTTATGAATAACGACATCTGTTTGATATGAGAATTTATCCGTATCGAGTTTAGCAAAATGCTGAGCCTGCAGCTTATCTTTCAAATAGACCGCAGCCTTGATCGCCACATGCCCCATTCCCGGCCACGCGGCAATAAAGATTGGATTTTTGGGGGTGATCTTCTTCGTCATCGTAATTATTTTTTCCATAAGCTTATCCTTAAAATTCCTCAAAAAATATTTTTGTTGCCCAACGCGGTTCTATTTTGTTTCAATTCTAAAGGACTGTCAACCGAAAATAAATTTTTGTTATATCAAAAAGCCCATTTCATTTAAAAGACCGGGATTATCACGCCAGTTTTTCTCTGTTTTGACAAATAATTCTAAGAAAATTTTCTGCCCCATCAGATCTTCGAGCTCTTTGCGGGCGGCGGTCCCGACTTCTTTTAAGATCTGCCCTTTTTTCCCGATGACAATTTCTTTTTGTGAGTCGCGCTCAACCAAAATTACGGCCGGAATATAAAGGAGGTTCTTTTTTCTTTTGACGATATCTTTGATGATCACCGCCAGGGAATGCGGGACTTCTTCGCGCATCAACCAGAACAACTTTTCGCGAATGATATCGGCAATGGCAACTCTTTGCGGCAGATCGGAAAGAGTATCCGTCGGATAAAGGAGCGGCCCTTCCGGCAGGATGGCAAAGAGCAAATTCAGAAGCTTATCGATATTAAAAGAGGTTTTCCCGGATATCGGAAGAAGTGTCATGTTTTCGATTTCATGAAAAGGTTTTTCTTTGGCCTTTTCCCAAATGGCAATGTAGTGATCAACGTATTTTCCTTTTAAATCAATTTTATTTAAACCGACAATGATAGGATTTTTAAAATCCCCGAGCTGATCCATGACCATCGACTCTTCCTGCCCCGTGGGTTCGCTCGAGTCAACAAGGTGAATGATACAATCGGCGTCGCTGCCTGTCCGGGAAGACGAGGCATTCATCCACTTGCCCAGCGTATCTTTCGCCAGATGAACTCCGGGGGTGTCGATAAAAACGATCTGGCCGCGTTCATCATTATAAATTCCGCGGATCTGTTGACGGGTTGTTTGCGGAACAGACGAAACGATGGCGACCTTTTCTCCGAGGATTCCATTGAGAAGCGTCGACTTGCCGACATTGGGCCGGCCGACAATGGCGACGACCCCGCAACGCAATGATTTTTTTTCCTGATCGTTCGTCGTCATACTCTCTTTCGATAAAACAGCGCGACAATAACAACGGCCGTAAAAGAAAAAAGGTTAATCATATTATAGGTCTTCCAAACAAAATCCTTGGACTGAAATCCTGACGGGGCCATGAGGATAATACAGCCCCAAACGCCCAGCACCCAATAAAGACTGATGTCCTGCGAGGATTTCCTTTTGATGATGCGGACGATCAAAGGAATATTCCAAAATGGCAAAACAACTGCCGATAAAAGCCCGAGCTTTTCTATCCAGTCATTGGTCATTGTTTTTCTTGTGTGTCATCCCCGCGTAGAGGCTGGGTCACACAAAATTGATATCGACGAGAGTTTTTTGTCATCCCCGAATGCTTTAATCGGGGATCTAAAACTCTCGTCGGAGACTCCCGCTTTCGCGGGAGTGACGCACGCAGGACTAATAAGAAATGAAACTTAAAAGTTCCTTCATCCGTTTGCGGACAACGGGCAAGGTCAGCTTATCGGTTTTTTCCATGCCAAAACCTTCCACATTAAAAGAAGCAATGGTCGTCGCATAAATGACAGCGGTCTTTAAAGTTTTCGCGTCCATTTTTCCGGCCTTACATAAATATCCCATAAGCCCGCCGGCAAACGTGTCCCCCGCACCCGTCGGGTCAACAACGGTTTCGATAGGATAGGCCGGAAACGAGAACCTGGTTTTATCGCTGTAAAATAAAACGCCGTGCTCACCCTTCTTAATCACAATGAGCTTGGGGCCTAAAGAGCGCAAATGTTTCGCGGATTTTATCAGATTGTGTTCGCCTGTCAACATCCGTGCTTCGCTATCATTGGCGACAAAAAGATCAACGCCTTTGATGAGCTTTAACAATGACTTTTTTTTATGGCGGATCCAAAGGTTCATGCTATCAACACCCACCAAACGCGGTTTTTTCATCAAACCCAAAAGCCCGATCTGAATATCGGGATCGATGTTGGCCAGGAAAACATTGGAAATATGTTTTTGATGATCGGCAATGGCGGGCGCCTCCAGAGAAGATAAAACTCCCAACTCGGTTGCCAGGGTCACCGCCGTATTAAAATCTTCCTTTTTATATTCGCCGTGCCAGCGGAACGTTTTTCCCCCGGATGCGATCTGCAACGATGTTAAGTTGATGCCTTTGTTTTTAAGAAAGGTGGGATATCTCTTCGGAAAATCTTCACCGACAACCGCAACCAAATGCACATCGGTAAAAAGCCGCGCCGCCATGCTAAAATGCGCCGCCGATCCTCCTAAAAGATTTTTTCGTACACCCGATGGTGTTTTGATATTATCTAACGCGACAGTTCCTAAAACAATGAGGCTCATGTTAGTTTTCCAATCTTTGTGTCATTGCGAGCGAGCTCGCTTCTAGTTCAGGCGAGCGAAGCAATCGCGAAGTCTTTAAACTTTAGAAGAAACTTCGAGATTGCTTCGGCCAAAAAACGGCCTCGCAAAGACAATATCTGTTTACTCTCCTATGATCTTTACAAGCACTCGCTTTTTTCTTCGCCCGTCAAATTCGCCGTAAAAGATCTGCTCCCACGGCCCGAAGTCAAGCTTGCCGTTTGTGACCGCCACCACAACTTCACGGCCCATGACCTGGCGTTTTAAATGCGCATCGGCATTATCTTCTCCAGTATTGTTATGGCGATAATGTGAAACCGGTTCGTGGGGCGCTAACTTTTCCAGCCAATCATCATAATCTTTAAGAAGCCCGCCCTCATCATCATTGATATAAACGCTGGCCGTGATATGCATGGCATTGACCAAACACAATCCTTCCTTGATGCCGCTTTTGTCAATAGCTTTCTGAACATCCTCAGAAATATTAATATAATCCCTGCGGGTTTTGGTGTTAAACCAGAGTTCTTCGCGGTAGGATTTCATGATTAAGAATTCTAAAAGTTATTGTTGTTAATTTATATCAGCGAATAATGGCAATTCGCCACGTTTTTTCCCACCGATCCCAGCTCCTTCGAAGAAGAAACGATCAGTCCCTGCCCATTTTTGACTTTCGAAACCACAAGCCATTTGATTAACGATTTTGCCCGGGCGTGATCAATGGTGGAAGACAACTTAATCTCAACGGGATAAATTGTTTTTCCCGTCTCGATCAACAAATCCACTTCCAATCCATCCGTACTGCGATAATAATAAAGCTGACAGGGATCGGCGAACGCTGAGAACCGTTTATAAAATTGAGAAATACATGCCGTTTCAAAAAGCGCCCCAGCCATCGGCCCCTGAAGCGCGTGCCCCTCATCCTGAAGGCCGACCAGATAACAAACGAGCCCCGTATCCATAAAATAACACTTGGGAGCCTTGATAATCCTCTTTCCAAAATTTTTATGATACGGCTGCAAAAAGAAAATGAGCCCGCTCGCCTCCAGAAGAGTGAGCCAAGACTTGATCGCCGGAACAGAAATCCCAATATCCCGGGAGAGGGTTGAACAATTTAACTCCTGGGCTGTACGGGCCGCCAGCAGCCGCACGAAGCGTTCAAAATCATGAAGATTCGATTGCTTGATGAGGCCGCGAATATCCCGGTCAATATACGTTTGGACATAACTTGAAAACCATAGTTTGGGAGATAATTTCGTATTGAGGACGACTTCAGGATATCCACCCTGCAAAAGCCATTGGCCTAACGCAAGCGCGCCTTTGGGAACTTTGCGCGCATTCATTAAACTTGCAAGAAATGCATCTGCCGCGCTGAGATCAGTTCGGGGAATCCCCTGAACCTCCTCTATCGAGAATGGATACAAATGAAGAATGGCAATGCGGCCGGCCAGAGATTCGCTGATCCCTTTCATCAGTGCCCACTGCTGTGAACCGGTTAAAATCCATTGCCCCGGTTTTTTGTTATCTTCCATGCGTGCTTTGATGTGGGATAAAAGATCAGGCGCATTCTGGATCTCATCAATAATGACCGGCGGCTGATATTTATCCAGAAAACCTTTCGGATCTTCAAGGGCCAGGGACCGCACATCCAGCTCATCCAAAAGAACGTAGGTATACCCTTTCAGGCATGTCCGCACAAGGGTTGTCTTTCCTGATCGGCGCGGGCCCCCGACAAAAACAGCCGGAAAAGCCTCGACCGCTTCCTTCAGTGTTTTTTCCAATAATCGATTTTTGTACATGTTTGTTATTTTAAAGTACAACTTTAAATTGTCAAGAATAAAAACCCGAACCCACTAACGAGTTCGGGGCCGGCAGGGCTTGCGCCTTACTGGGGTGACGATAGATAAAATTATGCCGTCTGAGCAATGCGGTGAATAACTTCGGAAATATAACTTTGATAAGGAATCCGGCGTTTTTGAGCCATTTTCTTGATCCGGTGAATATCCTTGCGGTTTACCCTGATAGTCAATGTCATATCCTTTTTTCTGGCCGCAATCGCATCGGCCACCCGCTTTAACTGAGCGCCGGTCACCGGAACAAATTCATCCCGTTCGATGGCTTCCATAATCGCTTTTTCTTCCTGGTCAAGATATTGTTTTTTCATGGTTTGCCTCCTAAATACTTCTGAGTATATTTGCGGCTGGGAAACGCCGTTTTTAAAAAGAGATAGCCTTTGCCCTCAACATACGGAACGACCCAAACATAATTATTGTATTCAAACAGCATTAATTTTTGATGCGACTTCCTAGAATGGTCCTCTATGCCGATAAAACGTGAACTAATCAATTCTTCAAACGTTACCTTGCGCAATTGCTTTATCTGCGCATTCTTCTCCGGGCTCCAATAGATGTTATCCACCATCAAAGTGTATCATTCACAAATGTAAATACCAGTATAAATATAAAAAACCCGAACCCACTAACGAGTTCGGGGCCGGCAGGGCTTGCGCCTTACCGGGATAATGTTATTTCATTTGCTATGGCGTTCTGTCGGTGAAAACGGATTGGGGTGGCGGTTGACCAGCCATTCTCCTAAAAATTTATATTATTTTACCTGTTTCAAACATCTTTCTAATGGCGTCTCTCCCAAACCATCTCTATTAGAAATACCTGAAAAATATTCTTCACAAAGTGCTGACTTATTTTCTTGTTTAGCGAGGCCTGCAATACAATCAATAAAATCACTTCTCTTAGAATATTTAATTTTCATACAATCTCCAATCGCAAATCTCCCCATATCGCGCTGAATTGAATAAATGCACGATTCGTATAACACCTGATCGGGGGTAGAAGATTTTTGAAGAATCTCGCAGCTTTCCAAATCTTTCTTTTGACGAGCATATTGTGCGTAACAATCATTTCTTTTCAATCGTCCAGCCTCTTCACCCTGCACTTTATCGCATATGCTTGGTTCAGATTTTGCGATTGCATAATCTCTCAAACACATGAATTGATTTAAAATTTTTGGAATACAACTTTTTTCCCAATCATTTTCGTAACATAATTCTTGTGCCTGTTTGCAGATGTCCGGATTGTCCTCCATAATAGCCCTTGCAGTCAGTTCAAGAATATTTTCTGCATAGACCACAAAAGAGCAAAATAACAGAGCAAAAAACATTAAAAATAAAAAGATATTCTTCATCTTCTTTGTGTTTCGACTTTCGTCCATTAACTCCAGTGACGGGATTTGGACTACACCATTTTCAAAACGCATGCCCTGCGCCGAACCCAACAGGATTTTTGAAGTTATTTAAATATCCCCTTCATCCCGCCCAGGACCTCATCAAACGGTACGACGTCAATCTTTTTATGAAGCGAATAGCGTTTTTCTCCCGGGTAAATAACGGCAATACGTTCAAGTTTGAGATCCTCTAATGCGATACGCATCGACGGCGTCATGGTCGGCGCGTCGGCGCGTTTGATCTCAACACCATACATCCTCCCGCCTTTTGAAAAAACTAAATCAATTTCAGCCCCTTGATGGGTCGCCCAGAAATAAATATCGTCCGGATCAACCGAGCGGATAACCTCCTCGATCACATACCCTTCCCATGAACTGCCGCAACGCGGATGCCTTAAAACTTCCTCTCCGGTCTTCAAGCCTAATAATGAATTAAGCACGCCTGTGTCACGGATATAAACTTTCGGCGCTTTGACCTGGCGCTTTTTAATATTCGCGTACCACGGCTGAATCTGGCGCACCATGAATACGCCCGTCAAAACATCCAGGTATCGGCGGACTGTTGGTTCTGTTATTCCCAACGAAGCCGCGAAAGGAGCGGCATTCCATATCTGGCCATGACTATTCGCCAGCATGGCCCAGAACCGGTGCAACGATACGGCCGGAATATCAATGCCCTGCTGACGCAGATCGCGCTCAAGAAATGCCTGAATAAAACTTTTCCTCCACGTAAAACTGTCCGCGTCATTCCTGGCAAGAAATGATAACGGAAAACCCCCGCGCAGCCAAAGGCGCGAAGATTCTTTTAGTCCAACCTCGGACAAACAAAAACCATCCATCTCGATCATTTCTAAACGCCCGGCAAGGGATTCCGATGATTGCCGCAATAAATCAGGCGAGGCGCTGCCTAAAATGAGAAACCTGGCAGGCAAAGGAGTGCGATCCAAAAGAACACGAAGAATAGGAAAAAGATCCGGCCGGCGCTGTACTTCATCAATAACGATAATATCCTTGAGCGACGCAAGCGTAGTCTTAGGGTCAGCTAAATCCATAAGACTATTCGGATTCTCAAGATCGAAATAATTGGGAGAATTTCTGTCCACAATCTCCCGCGCCAGAGTCGTTTTGCCGCACTGACGTGGGCCCAAAAGAGCTGCCGCCCGGCTTCGCTTAAGGGCTCCTTCGATATGCTTCTTGTACTTCGTTCTTTTAATCATACCTAGAACATACCATGAAATTCGAAAATGTAAAGTTGTTATTTCATGGTAATGTATATGCTCTATGACTTACGCGTTTGAATACTCTCCTGGTGTCATTGCGAGGAGGAGCGTATTTCGCGACGACGCGGCAATCTTTTTAAATAGATTGTCCGCCTTCATCAAATACTTATTGTGTTTGATTTCGGCGAGATCTCGGCGAAGCTCAAGGCGAAAGCGCTTGAGCGAAGATGGACTTCGTTTTCCGGCCAAAATATTCAGCCTCGCAATGACACCAAGCGCGAAAGTCATGTGCTCATTAAAGGGGGTCTGTTGCGGAATGTGACCTGTGGCACTCTCAAAACGCGTGCCCTGCCCCGAACCAAAAATGCGTATCGTCGTTGTCTTCTGCGATCGGCTGGGCAATGTCAAAGCGCAGGATGACTTTTTCTAAGAACGACCCGACATTCATCGTCGCCCGCAAACCGACCCCCACATCTTTTTCTAACTGGGAGTCTTTATAAACTTCATTCCACGCCTGGCCAACGTCGGTAAAAACAACGCCGCCCAAGGATTCAAAACCAATGGCATTATCAAAAATCCGGATGTTCAGTTTATCTAAAACCGGAAAACGGTATTCAAGGCTGCCCAACCCCATGCGGGCGCCGCGCACAGTCTTTCGGTCAAATCCTCTTAACCCATCCATGCCGCCGATCTCATAAAGACTTTTATCAAGGGGAAAACCCCAGCCGCCTTTTAACCGCAAAGCCAAACGGGATCTTGGCGTCACGGTTTTCACGCCTGCCCAATCCAAAGAAGTGCGGTAAAAATATTGTGTCGCCTCCAAAAAATGCCCTGAACTTTCCAAAAGCCAGTCGAGTTTATAACCTTCCACCGGATCCGGATAAGGCGCGGTCCGCCCCAAATGAAGATTCGCCCCCAAGATCGCTTCGTCTTTCTTTAAATAAGACGCATTGCGGGAATCTTCACGGCCGGCCGCGGCAAAGCCCTGGTTTAAACTGCGATCGCGTAAAAGATAAAACGTAATGTGATCGTTGATATCGGAGAGGCCATAACTCGCCGGCCACAACTCCTGACGGACATAAACCTTTGCCCCCGCTAAATCTTCCCGGCCATTGTCATAATCGGTGACATTAAAAAGTTCGAAGCCTGCCGTTCGAAAATCATGGCCGACATTGTTTAATTGATAACCCAAACGTGATTTTTGGATCTGATCGCCAAAATTATAATCCGTGGCGCTGTAAAAAGAATAGTCATACGGTTTTTGAAAGGAGGCCTTCACTCCCACTCCGCCGCCCGCGATCTCCGGGCCGACAACAAGATTATAACCATCATCGGGTAGAAAAATCGGAACATCATAAAGCCCCACATATAGAGGAATAGGTTTAATGCGAAGCGTGCGCGGCCAGGCATTATTGGTTCTGTCCGTATCAAGAAGTTCTGCATCGGGATCCAGAGTCACTTTTTTAATCGGACTATCTGTTGTGACATCAAGCGTCTGTTCTTTTGAATTTCCATCCCACATCAATGGCTGTGTCTGCCCATCTTTCGTTGTCACCTGAACTTTCGCGGGCATTGAAATTTTGCCGCGATTCTGAAATGTGATCTGATTGCCGCGAACACTTTTGACAGCGGCATCAAACTTGTCCGTCGTTGTAAGCCACTGATTGAAAAACTCCGTTAGCGATTGGCCGCTTTCCTCCTCGCAGATCTGAATAAACTCATCGTCAGAAAGATTTCGAAAGCGGTATTCTTCGAATATTTTTTTGTAAACACGACCAAAGGCTTCGTCACCGACTTTTAAGCGCAGCATCGATATGATCTGCGATCCCTTACCGTAGGTGATGGAAAAAATCCCTGACGGATCCGTAAAATCCGAAAGCCTGCCCACAACCGCCTGATCGTGTTTGGTGCGGGTGATGATCTGATAACGATAATCCCGGCCGCGGCGAAAAGAAAAGTTTGGCAAAAGCCATTCTAAAGACTTCGACAATTTAATCACCGTCGCGTCACGGCCATATTTGTTTTCTAAATATTCCAAATTAAAGTAAGAGTTCACGCCCTCTTCCAGCCACATCTCGGTAAAGCCGTCCACTCCGACGATGTTATAAAACCATTGATGCCCGGTTTCATGAGAGATCAGAAAATCAAAATAACGCGATAAGAATTTAGGTAAACCAAAAACGCGTGTATCGATAAAGATAAGATTCGACATCTGTTCTCCACCGTAACCCAAATAAACCGGCGCGATGCTAAATTCAGGATAAGGATAGGCCCCAAAACGTTTCGTGTAATGGGAGAAAACATCTTTGGTGATTTGCGCCGCCTCGCGCGCCTGCGAATCGTCTTTTCCTAAATAAAAGGACTTGATCTTAATGCCTTCGAAACTTTCTTTAACGGATTTGTAATCCGGACTCAAGGCCATGGTAAATTCGCGCACCGGCGAAGACGTTTCGATATGAAGGGTTTTTGTTTCCTGCGAAATGATTTCCTCATCTTTCAATTCGCCGGTATGAATCGCGACAAGATTCTTTGGCATCATCATCGCGACTTTGTAATACGCGGATTCACTGAAAAACGGGCGATGATACGGATAAAAGGGATGTTTGTTCCAGCCATTATCCTCTAATACGGAAAGAATGGGATACCAGCGGGAGAGCGCGAAAACATTTTCATTCCAGCCAAAGCGGCCGTAAGCGTGAGGGATGTCGATGGAAAAATCGAGAATGATAGAAATCTTTTCGTTCGGTTTGAGTTCTTTAGGGAGCACCACTTTAAGAAGCGTGTCATCCGCTCCTTCCGTCTGAAAAGACAATCGCTTCGAATCAAGCGTTATCGAGCGAATATCGACCTGCTTTGAGGGAAAGCCTTCCGGGTACGGGTTGATCTTAAAATATCCGGCGTAACGCGTGATGAATCGTTTTTCCTCTGGCGTAAAATGCCGGTTGGGATAAATATGAAAATACAATTCGCTGACAGGTGTCGCGGTATTGTTGGTAAATGTTACGGTTTCTTTGGCGGTTAAGTGTTTGGCATGGGCGTCTAAGGTCGCTTCAATCTCATAGCGCGGCCATTCGAAAGAAAAAACCGGTTGAGAACCGCCCATAAGGACGATGAACGCGAAAACAAAAATGAAAAGATATTTTTTGGGAGCATTCATAGAATCGACTTTAATTGTTTTCCATCATACCTTGGCTTTGTTTTATTGCCAGAATTAAAAACGCCTTCCTTGCATGGTAGGGGCACGGCATGCCGTGCCCCTACGATTTATGGGCGCCCATAACATCATTTGATCTGAAATTCCTCGGCAAGCCGGATTCTTTTGGCAATCGGCGGATGGGTGTAGAACATAAATTCGATGAAGGCCGAAGGGCTCTTGTCCGCTAAATTCATATCCCCCAACTTTTTCATCATCGTCATAAAATCTTTTGGGTTTTGGGTGAGCGTCAGGCTAAAGCGGTCAGCGGCCACCTCAAGCCGGCGGCTAAAACCATTTAAAAGCGGCATCATGATAACACTAAATGCCGAGAGTACCAGAATGACAATCGGGAAAGCGGCAATATCGTCGATAGAGTAATGTTGGCCGGCTAAAAAGTTTTTTAAAAATTTATCCACCAGATAAAAACCGATAAACGTCACCGCGGAGTTCACAACCGTTAATTTCAACATGTCATGATGCTTGTAATGGCCGATCTCATGGGCGACAACGGCTTCAATCTCGGGGATGGAAAAGGAATTGACCAGATTGTCGCTTAAGACAACCCGCCGGCTTTTTCCCAGCCCGCAGATAAAGGCATTGGCTTTCTTGGTTTTCTTGGAGAAATCGACAAGATAGGCATTTTTTATTTTAAGATCACTTTCTTTAAATAATTTCAAAACGCTTTCGCGCAGACCGGGATTTTCAATGGGCGAATACTTATAAAAAAGCGGGATGATGACGTTCGGTGTGATCCGCGCCAGAACCAGCGTTAATAAAAGCCAGAAAATTCCCGCGCCCACCCACCAGTTGCCTGGAAACCTGTGCAGGAATTCATAAATAACGGTCACGGCGGCAATCCCCACAACCGCGCTCACCAACCCTTTTTTGAAGTCATCTTTGAGCCAGGCGAGAAAGGTTTGATTGGAAAGGTTAAACCGGTGTTCCCATCGATAATCTTCAAAATATCGAAAGGGAAAATGCAGGATAGACATCCCGGTGCCGAAGACGAAAAGATAACCGGCGTTTCTTGTGGGCAAAAACGGCGAAGCCGTTTTTGTCCACTCCCGTAAATCGACGGATAAGCCGCTTTTAAAAAAAAGAATTAAAAGAGCAACATCCAGAAGAAGCGAAACGAAAAAAAGTTGATGCTTGACTTGGTGGTACTGTTTGGCAGGTGATCCCTCGATTGGCATCAATTAATGACTTTCGCGTTTGGTGTCATTGCGAACCCTGACGTTTTTTGCCTGCCTGCGGTAGGCAGGTCGGGGTGAAGTCCGTTCTCGGCCCACTGTCTTTGCGAACCCCTGCGTCTTGCTGTCGCAAGACAGCAGCAGGGGTGAAGCAATCCCGAAGATATCATTGATTATTAATTTCGGGGTTGCTTCCTGCCTGCGGCAGGCAGGCGTTCTCCGCCCAAAAAATTCATCCTCCCCGGCCTGCGGCTTTAGCCGCGAAGCGGCGGGGCGGGCGCAAAGACAATCCCGAGCGCAGTCGAGGGGCTTCGTTCTCCGGTCAAAAAATTCAGCCTCCCCATGAACCATGATGGTTCATGGCCCGCAAAAATACAAGGATGGTATTCATCGCGAAACTCCTACAATCAGGGATTTGGTTTTTGCGGCTTTAACCGAGAAAGGCATTGCTGGAATCGTTCATCCTGCCGGATATTATCAAGATCTTTATCCTGCTCGAGATAATCAAAATCACCGTAACCGTTGTTGATGGCGGTCTTGATGGCTTCGATGGATTTTTCAACCTCCTTGACCAAAGAATAACTGCAGGCGAGATTATAGAAAACGAGCGGATCTTCGGGGCGCAGCCGAGAGAGCTTCTCATCAACCTCAAGGCCTTTGTCGATCAGCCCCTTTTTAGTATAAAGGTCGCCCAAAGCGATGAGCGCTTCGATGAAATCCGGATTTTGTTTGAGGACCCCTTCGAAAAATAGGATCTCAAAATCAACATCACTGTCTCTTTTGACCGGTCTTTTGTTTGGCATCGGTTTTGTCTTTTTCCAGGATGATGCACTGGCGCACATCCCGCGAAAGGTCTTCTATCATTTTCTTATATGCGAGATAATCCTTCACCTCGACATCAACAGCATGGCTTACGGTACGCTCTGCAAAGCGAATGGTGCCGTTGTCATAACGATAGCTATTCTCGTATTTAAACCATGGCGTCTCTTTTGTCAATGATTCCGGCAAAAATTTTAATCGATAACTCTCGGGAATTTTGATCGTGGTCACGTCTTCATTGCTTTTGGGGATATGAAAATCAATTTTGTACTGCCGGCTGTCCTTCGCGACAAGGCCCAAAGCGACGCTGGCAAGCCTCGGGATCACCCGCGCCTCTTTTCCGGCCTTGATCAAAAAATCTGTTCCCGTAAACTCGTAAGACAAAAGAATGTTCTTCTCCATGCCATTGTGATTGTCAACGTGATAATTTTTTAACCGCGCGCCGGGAACAATATCGGCAATGCGTTCCTTGATACCTTCCTCAATAAGCTTTGGCATCGTATAGCGAAAATAATACCGCTGGCTTTGATCAAAGGTGCCCTGCGTTTCTACCTGACGGACGCCATCCACAGTCTCATCACCCTGAAAGGTCAATGTGGTTTTTGTGACATAGCGATTGTGGTCTGCCGGAAACTTTGGCGTTGTGATGAACTCCGGTTTGTCATCGCGAAAAACCAGTACCCGCCTGTCTTGATCAGACTCCGGCAAGTCTCCAAAAAGCGTTGTCTCTGCCGTCGGGTCTAAAAATATTTGCTCACCATCCAGCTCCGCCATGGTGATCACGTGATTAAAGATCATCGTTGGAAAATTGTTTTGGGTCTTGATAACCCCGCGGGTGGCGATGATGACCGGATACGCCTTCACACCGATATTTTTGAGCATAGCGATCAGCAAAATGCTTTTGTCTTTGCAATCACCGTATTTATTTGAAAATATCTCTGAAGCCCTGTGCGGCTCATAACCCGCCTGGCCGTATTCAATGGCCACATAACGAATCTCTTTGGCGCAAAAATTATAAAGGGCGCGTGCCTTATCCTTGGGGATATTTTGATTTTGAGTCAGCGCATTGATCTTCGTTGTCATTTCATCATTTAAGTCAACTTTATCTTTTGCCAGTTCCATCCACCAGCGATAAATTTGATCCCAACTTTGAAATGTGGAAAGCATAACAAGGGGTGTGATCTCGACAAAAGGCGGCATCGCCGGCTCAGGAATAATTTGCGGGATATCGCGAAACTCCCATGTATAAATGTCACGACCGGCTTCTTTTTCAACGTGAGGTTTCAGATCGGCGTTGATGGAGTTATATTCCTCATTTAAATAACGCAGGCCGAGGGTTTTACCTTCCGGGACAAGCACGCGGAATTTGGCGTACTTGACCGGTTCATTGGAAAGTAAAAAATATTCTTCGCTGAATTCTCCGCCGGCCATCAGGCGGCCGCGAGTCAACCTGACCTGATATTCGATGAAGGCGCCTTCGGAAATTTCGGGCATGGAAATGATCCTGACGCGCGCATTGCTGTAAAGCGGAAAATTCGTATACCGTGAAACGTCGCGGATATGTTTGGCGCCGACACTGATGATCTTCCCATCGGGACGGATCACGCGGGCCGATTCAATCTTGACCTTGTCATAGGTTGAATCATAGCCAAAAGTAATTTCTCCATATTTGCGGCCGCGGTCATTTAAGATCTTGATGAGATAATGCTGCGTATAGTCCATCGTTGCGTCCGCATTAAGGATCATATCTTCCTTAACAAAAAGCGTGACGGCCCCCGCCTGGGGAAAATCCTTAGCCTCAGGAGCATTTTTGATCGCGTTTTGTGTTTCTTCATTTAACAGATTGGCATCGCCCTGGTTTTGCGATTCGTTGATCATGCGGATTCTCTCCTCGGCCTGGCTTTTGTATCCACCGGAAGAGATTTTCTGGTAAACCTTGAGCGCCTCATCGTAGAGATTATGATACTCACAGGTTAAACCGTAATGGTAAAGGTATGCGTCGTCGGACTTTTGTCCCAGTTGACAAGAAAATTCCTCCCTCCGGTCGTCATATCTTCTTTGCTGTGTAGGAAAGGAATTTTCTAGCAGTTCATGAGTTTTATACTTTCCTACACTGTGAAAAAGCGTCAGCGCGTCCGTATAGCGGGCATCTTTGAAATAGGCGATCGCCAAAAGCTTTTTGGCATCATCTTGACTTAAAGGGATCAATGTTCGAATGGCGGAATTGTAATCGGCATGATCAAAATAAAGTTTTGCCAGCAAAAATGAGATTGCATCGGGGTTTTGAGAACTCTTCGCGGCATGTTCGTATGATGCGACAGCTTTTTGAAATTCCTCTTTGGCTTTTTGGGCGTGATGCCGGGCCTGGGACAGGCTGTCAGATTTTTCACAGCCGAAAAATGAAAACAAAAAAGCCCCGCCACAAATCAAAAATAGGAAATGCAGGCGGAGCTTTTTTGAAATCATCGAAGTAGAAACTCTCTATTTTGTCACCCCCGCCCCGCCTTTGGCGGGGTAAGAGTCCCGATTAAAAATTTCGGGTTAAAATGATAGTTGTGTCCTCCCGCCGCTAGGATTATCCTAACGGCAAAGGGATAACCAAAAAAGGAGGACACAAATGA
>Ga0209515_10001734_pt1 | contig 35459 bp, 30 predicted proteins | sample Subgroupgradi54m_FD_187454 | JGI IMG/M metagenome (GOLD analysis project Ga0209515, IMG submission 187454) | Subsurface groundwater microbial communities from S. Glens Falls, New York, USA - GMW60B uncontaminated upgradient, 5.4 m (SPAdes)... ... | reverse complement strand
CGAAGCCCCAGCCGAGGAGCCCGTTGCGGAGGCTCCGGCGGAAGAGCCTGTCGCCGAAGCCCCGGCCGAGGAGCCCGTTGCCGAAGCTCCGGCGGAAGCGCCTGTCGCCGAAGTCCCGGCCGAGGAGCCTGTTGCCGAAGCTCCGGCGGAAGCGCCTGTCGCCGAAGTCCCGGCCGAAGAGCCCGTTGCGGAGGCTCCGGCAGAAGAGCCTGTCGCCGAAGTCCCGGCTGAGGAGCCCGTTGCGGAGGCTCCGGCGGAAGCGCCTGTCGCGGAGGCTCCGGCCGAAGAGCCCGTTGCGGAGGTTCCGGCGGAAGAACCTGTCGCCGAAGCCCCAGCCGAGGAGCCCGTTGCGGAGGCTCCGGCGGAAGAGCCTGTCGCCGAAGCCCCGGCCGAGGAGCCCGTTGCCGAAGCTCCGGCGGAAGCGCCTATCGCCGAAGTCCCAGCCGAGGAACCCGTTGCCGAAGCCCCGGCGGAAGAACCTGTCGCCGAAGTCCCAGCCGAGGAACCCGTTGCCGAAGCCCCGGCGGAAGAACCTGTCGCCGAAGTCCCAGCCGAGGAGCCCGTTGCGGAAGCCCCGGCGGAAGCGCCGGTTGCGGAGGCTCCGGCCGAAGAGCCTGTCGCGGAAGCCCCGGCCGAGGAGCCCGTTGCGGAGGCCCCGGCGGAAGCGCCTGTTGCCGAAGCCCCGGCTGAGGAGCCCGTTGCGGAGGCTCCGGCCGAAGAGCCTGTCGCCGAAGCCCCGGCCGAGGAGCCCGTTGCGGAAGCTGCTCCGGCCGAGGAGCCCGTTGCCGAAGCTCCGGCGGAAGAGCCTGTCGCCGAAGTCCCGGCCGAGGAACCCGTTGCCGAAGCCCCGGCGGAAGAACCTGTCGCCGAAGTCCCAGCCGAGGAGCCCGTTGCCGAAGCCCCGGCCGAGGAACCCGTTGCCGAAGCCCCGGCCGAGGAACCCGTTGCCGAAGCCCCGGCCGAGGAACCCGTTGCCGAAGCCCCGGCGGAAGAACCTGTCGCCGAAGTCCCAGCCGAGGAGCCCGTTGCCGAAGCCCCGGTTGAGGAGCCCGTTGCGGAGGCTCCGGCGGAAGCGCCCGTCGCCGAAGCCCCGGCTGAGGAGCCCGTTGCGGAAGCTCCGGCCGAAGAGCCTGTCGCCGAAGTCCCGGCCGAGGAGCCTGTTGCCGAGATTCCGGCAGAGGAAACAGAATCTTCTAAGAAGGCCGATAAAGAAGATCCGCAGCCGACCAAGGGCGCCGATGACGAAGACGGACGCGGTCATGACGCGTCCGAAGAATCTGCATCCAGCGACACCAGTTCGGAGGTGAAGTCGGATGACAAGGACAGCTCCTCCAAGGATAAGTCCGACGACAAGTCGGACGACAAGGACATCTCCTCCAAGGACAAATCCGACGACAAGTCGGACGACAAGGACATCTCCTCCAAGGACAAATCCGACGACAAGTCGGACGACAAGGACATCTCCTCCAAGGACAAATCCGACGACAAGTCGGACGACAAGGACAGTTCGTCCAAAGACAAATCTGACGACAAGTCCGGCAACGAAGATCCGCAGCCGACCAAGGGCGCTGATGACGAAGACGGACGCGGCCATGATGCGTCCGAAGAGTCTGCGTCCAGTGACGACAGTTCGGAAGTGAAGTCCGACGACAAGGACAGTTCGTCCAAGGACAAGTCCGACGACAAATCGGATGACAAGGACATCTCCTCCAAGGATAAATCCGACGACAAGTCGGACGACAAGGACAGTTCGTCCAAAGACAAATCTGACGACAAGTCCGGCAACGAAGATCCGCAGCCAACCAAGGGCGCCGATGACGAAGATGGCCGCGGCCATGACGCGTCCGAAGAGTCTGCGTCCAGCGACACCAGCTCCGAGGTAAAGTCAGACGACAAGGACAGTTCCTCCAAGGACAAGTCAGACGAGAAGTCCGGCAACGAAGATCCGCAGCCGACCAAGGGCGCTGATGACGAAGACGGACGCGGCCATGACGCGTCCGAAGAGTCTGCGTCCAGTGACGACAGTTCGGAGGTGAAGTCCGATCATAAGTCGGACGACAAGGACAGCTCGTCCAAGGATAAATCCGACGACAAGTCGGATGACAAGGACAGTTCCTCCAAGGACAAATCTGACGACAAGTCGGATGACAAGGACAGTTCCTCCAAGGACAAGTCCGACGACAAGTCGGACGACAAGGACAGTTCCTCCAAGGATAAATCCGACGACAAGTCGGATGACAAGGACAGTTCCTCCAAGGACAAATCTGACGACAAGTCGGATGACAAGGACAGCTCTTCCAAGGACAAGTCCGACGACAAGTCGGACGACAAGGACAGTTCCTCCAAGGACAAATCTGACGACAAGTCGGATGACAAGGACAGTTCCTCCAAGGACAAGTCCGACGACAAGTCGGACGACAAGGACAGTTCCTCCAAGGACAAATCCGACGACAAGTCGGACGACAAGGACAGCTCTTCCAAGGACAAGTCCGACGACAAGGACAGCTCTTCCAAGGACAAGTCAGACGAGAAGTCCGGCAACGAAGATCCGCAGCCGACCAAGGGCGCTGATGACGAAGACGGACGCGGCCATGACGCGTCCGAAGAGTCTGCGTCCAGTGACGACAGTTCGGAGGTGAAGTCCGATCATAAGTCGGACGACAAGGACAGTTCCTCCAAGGATAAATCCGACGACAAGTCGGATGACAAGGACAGCTCCTCCAAGGACAAGTCGGATGACAAGTCCGACGACAAGTCGGATGACAAGTCCGACGACAAGTCGGACGACAAGGACAGTTCCTCCAAGGACAAATCCGACGACAAGTCGGATGACAAGGACAGTTCCTCCAAGGACAAGTCAGACGACAAGTCCGGCAACGAAGATCCGCAGCCGACCAAGGGCGCTGATGACGAAGACGGACGCGGCCATGACGCGTCCGAAGAGTCTGCGTCCAGCGACACCAGCTCGGAGGTGAAGTCCGATCATAAGTCGGACGACAAGGACATCTCCTCCAAGGACAAGTCAGACGACAAATCGGATGACAAGGACAAGTCAGACGAGAAGTCCGACGAGAAGTCCGGCAACGAAGATCCGCAGCCGACCAAGGGCGCCGATGACGAAGACGGACGCGGCCATGACGCGTCCGAAGAGTCTGCGTCCAGCGACACCAGCTCGGAGGTGAAGTCCGATCATAAGTCGGACGACAAGGACAATTCCTCCAAGGATAAATCCGACGACAAGTCCGACGACAAGGACATCTCGTCCAAAGACAAGTCGGAGGATAAGTCCGACGACAAGGACAGCTCGTCCAAGGACAAATCCGACGACAAGTCCGACGACAAGGACATCTCGTCTGAGGATAAGTCCGATGACAAGCACTCCGCGAACGAGGTGGAGGAGCCTTATGTAGAGAGTTCCGCCGCCAGCTTCCTGCGTGAGGTTGACAATTCGGACGATGATAATTCGTCTGACAAGTCGACGAGCGAATCTCAGGAATCTTCATCCGAGTCCAGTGACTCCGATGCCGACGAAGCTGCGCCGACCTCATTCGACAAGGCCACGGGTGCGACAGCCACCGGCTCCAAGAATGACGATGGGATGACCGGCACCGACGGTAACGACAAGATCGACGGCGGCAAAGGCAACGACAAGATCGACGGCAAGGGTGGCAACGATACCCTGCTCGGCGGCGAAGGCAACGACACCGCCGATGGTGGCACCGGCAATGACCTGGCTGAAGGCGGCAAGGGCAATGACAAGCTGACCGGCGGCGAGGGTGACGATAAGCTCTACGGTGAGGACGGCAAGGACACCCTGGACGGCGGGACCGGTGATGACGTCCTGTCGGGCGGCAGCGACAACGACGTGCTGAGCGGCGGGGACGGTGCCGACAAGGTGCTCGGCGGGTCCGGAGACGATGTGCTGGATGGCGGGTCGGGAAGTGACACGCTGAAGGGTGGGGCCGGCAACGACACCCTGGCAGGTGGCGAAGGCGCCGACAGCATGAAAGGCGGATCGGGCAACGACCAGATGGACGGCGGGTCGGGCAACGATACCGTCAGCGGCGGCAAGGGCGACGATGCGCTGTCGACCGGTGATGGTGACGACTCGGCATCGGGTGGGTCGGGCAATGACCAGATCGCCAGCGGCTCGGGTAACGATATCGTGGATGGCGGGTCGGGCAACGACACCCTGTCGGCAGGCGACGGTCAGGATAATCTGGCCGGTGGCTCGGGCAACGACTCGATGGATGGCGGGTCGGGCAACGATACGCTGGAGGGTGGCTCGGGCAAGGATACGCTGGAGGGCGGATCGGGCGACGACCAGATGGACGGCGGCTCGGACGACGACAGGATGTCGGGCGGCGACGGCAACGACACGATGGAAGGCGGCAAGGGAGATGATGCCCTTGACGGCGGTTCCGGCAACGACCTCCTGTCCGGCGGCAAGGGTGACGACCAGATCAGTGGCGGCAGCGGTGATGACAGCATTTCCGGCGGGAAGGGCGACGACGTCATTACCGGTGGCGAAGGCACCGACACCCTGGTCCTGAGCGGCCATGCCAAGGACTACGACATTTCGTCCAACCAGGACGGCGGCTTTACCATTGCCGATCATTCGGGCAATCGTGACGGCACCGATCAAGTGTCTGGCATTGAGAAGTTCGAGTTCGCTGACGGCACCCATGACGCCAGCGAGTTCAGCGGTGACGACGACCTGTTTACCTGGGACACCGGCTCGAGCGACTTCGGTGGAGACTGGACGCAAGCGTCCGACTCCGACAGCCAGGACAGTTCCAGCAACATGGCATCGGATTGGACGACCGCGGACAGTTCCGAAGGCAGCAGTCCGAGCAGCGATGCCGGTATCAGCAGCGACGGCGGCTCGGCGTCCAGTGCTCAGGTCGACGACGGTGGCGGCGATGCCATCTTCCAGGATGTCAGCAGTCTGAGTAGCTGATCTGGTCTGATCTGGTGACGACAACAGGGCGGCCCGCCACGGGCCGCCCTGTTTGCGTGCCCGCCCAGCCTTCCGGTCAGGCTTGAACTGCCATGACATCTTCCGTATAGTCCCCGCGCAACGACGGGGTACTCGGCCGCCCCGGGTCCCATGGGTGCGGCCGCCGCTGGACAGGATTCAGCCGGGTAAAGGCGCTCCGTCGCCCTTGAATTCCCTGATAGTTCCCAAGTCCGTGAGGGGGTCCCCTGTTATGAAGCTGCGCGTTCTTACCGTTATCGCCCTGGCCGCCGCCCTGGCCGCCTGCGAATCCGATGCCTCCAAGACCGGCGCCAATGACGGCACCGGCATGGGCGGTCCCGGTGGCGTCGGCATGGGGTCGGTCGTTCCCGGCACCCAGTCCGATCTCGTCGCCAATGTCGGCGATCGCGTCTTTTTTGACTTCGACCGCTACAGCCTGCGCGCCGATGCCCGCGCCACCCTGGACCGTCAGGCCGCCTGGATGAAGCGCTACCCGCAGGTTACCGCGGTGATCGAAGGTCATGCTGACGAGCGCGGCACCCGCGAGTACAACCTGGCCCTGGCCGAGCGCCGCGCCAATTCGGTGAAGGATTATCTGGCCTCGCAGGGCATCCCCGCCAGCCGCGTCCGTACCGTGTCCTACGGCAAGGAGCGCCCGGTGGCGCTGGGCTCGAACGAAGCCGCCTGGTCGCAGAACCGCCGTGGCGTGACCGTCGTCCAGTAAGAACGACCGCTTCCAGTTCACACGAAGAGAGGCGCCCGACCACAAGGTCGAGCGCCTTTTTTTGCGTCCTACGCCACCGGCGCCCACAGCACATCGTCGATCCTGTCCGCCCCGACCGCCAGCATGACCAGCCGGTCGACACCCAGAGCGATGCCGGCGCAGTCGGGCAGGCCGTAATCAAGGGCGGCGAGAAAGTCCTCGTCGATCGGATAGCGCTCGCCATAAAGCTTGGCTTTCAACGTCATGTCGGCATCGAAGCGACGGCGCTGTTCGACCGGGTCGGTCAGTTCACCGAAGGCGTTGGCCAATTCGACTCCGCAGACATACAGCTCGAATCGCTCGGCAAGACGGGAATCCTCCGGGTGGACACGCGACAGAGCGGCCAGCGACACCGGATAGTCGGTCAGCAGAGTCGGCCGGCCGATGCCCAGCTTGGGCTCGATGCGCTCCAGCAGGATACGGAAGAAGATATCATCCCAGCGGTCGAATTCGGAGACATGCAGATCAATGCCGCGCGCCGCCGCTGCCAGTCGGTCGCGGTCGGGGGCGAGCGGGTCGGGAGCGGTGGCCAGCAGGTCGATCCCGGCGTCCCGTTCGAATGCCTCGGCGACGGTCAGTCTTTCCCAGTCGGCGAACGGATCGCAACACAGCTCGCCGCGTTGGCAGGTTTCGGCGCCGATCGCGGTCAGCGAGGCCCGCAGCAGGCCAGCGCAGTCGTCCATCAGCTCGGCGGTGCCCTCCCAGGCGCGATACCATTCCAGCATGGTGAATTCGGGATGATGCCAGGCACCACGCTCGCCGTTGCGGAACACCCGGGCAATCTGGAAGATGCGCGGCAGGCCGGCTGCCAGCAGCTTCTTCATGGCGAATTCAGGCGAGGTGTGCAGATAGAGCGGCTGGCCACCGCCCAGCGGATCCTCGAGGGTGGTGGCGAAGGCTTTGAGATGCGGCTCCAGGCCGGGCGAGATTTGCAGGGCTGGAGTCTCGACCTCGTCAAAGCCGCGCTCGAGAAAATACAGGCGGATCGCCCCCAGGATGGCCGCCCGCCGCTGTAGCGTCGGCAGTCGATCCTCGATTGCGTCGGGGTGCCACCAAGGTTTGCCGGACATCGCTTTTCCTCTATGAACGGGCCTTACGCCTCACCACCTAAGCCAGCACGCGGCCGAACACCAGCCTGTTATATCTCCGGAGGCCAGCCCTGCCAAATTCTTCGTCCCGCACCCTGCGCAGCGCCGCCGAACTGGTGGCTGCCGGCCTGTTGGCGCCCGAACAGGCGTCTGCCGCCGCCCAGGCCGCCCAGGCCCTGCCCATCGCCCTGCCGCCCAGCGTGCGCGCCTTGATTGATGTCGGCGATCCTGACGATCCCATCGCCCGCCAGTTCATCCCCTCGGCGCAGGAACTGTCAACCGCGCCCGAGGAACTGAGCGATCCCATCGGCGATGCCGCGCTGTCACCGGTCAAGGGCATCGTTCACCGCTATCCCGACCGGGTGCTGCTCAAGCCCCTGCTGGTCTGCCCGGTCTACTGCCGGTTCTGCTTCCGGCGCGGCCAGGTGGGCCCCGACGGCGGGATGCTGACGCCCGCCGAACTCGACGCAGCACTGGCCTATATCGCGGCACGGCCGGATATCTGGGAGGTGGTGCTGACCGGCGGCGATCCGCTGATGCTGTCCCCCGCCCGGCTGAGCGGGCTGATGATGCGGCTGTCGGCTATCCCGCATGTTGCCGTGGTGCGTCTGCATAGCCGGCTGCCGATTGCTACTCCCGAGCGAGTGACGCAAAACATGGTCGAGTCGCTGCGACTGGGTGGCGCCACTCATCTGGTCCTGCACTGCAATCACCCACGCGAATTGACGGATGCGGTGACGGCGGCATGCCGGCGGTTGGCAGAAGCCGGATTGGTTCTGCTGGCGCAGACCGTGCTGCTGAAGGGCGTCAACGCCGATGTCGAGACCCTCGAGACGCTGCTGCGCCGTCTGGTGGCCAACCGCATTCAGCCGTATTACCTGCATCATCCCGACCTCGTGCGCGGCACCGCCCATTTCCGTCCGACCTTAGCAGAGGGTCAGGCGCTGGTCCGTGCCCTGCGCGGCCGACTCTCCGGGCTCTGTCAACCGACCTACGTACTCGACATTCCGGGTGGGCATGGCAAGGTTCCGGTCGGGCCATCGTGGTACGACCATAGCGCGCAGGCCGTTCAGGATGGCCAAGCGGTCTGGCACCCCTATCCAGACTAGAACCCTAGGCTGATCATTGCATTGCAACATCTCGACAGTTGCGCATATCCGCGCGCCCGCATAGTCTCCCTGATCGGCGCCTGATAAATTGTGCCGCACATTAGGGGAGAATGACCGTGACCAAGATCCTCGCCACTGTATCCGCCGGACTGCTCGCCCTGGCGCTGGCCCAGCCGGCCGCCGCCGCTCCTACCGTCGACGACGCCAAGGCTCTGGTCATCAAGGCGGCCGAAGTGCTCAAGGCCGAGGGTCTGGAAAAGGCTTGCCCGAAATTCAACGATCGCGAGGGCGCCTTCTGGAAGGATGGCGGAGAACTCTATGTGTTCGTGATCAATTTCCAGGGCGCCTGGGACTGCTATCCGCCCAAGCCGGCCGGTGTCGGCACCAATCTGCTGGATCTGAAGGATGTGGACGGCAAGGAACTGGTCAAGGACATGATCTCCATCGCCAAGACCGCGGGTGAAGGCTGGGTCGAATACCAGTGGAAGAATCCGGCCACCAACAAGATCCAGCCCAAGGCGACCTATGTGCAGCGGGTCGGTGACGTCTTCGTGGCCTCGGGCGTCTACAAATAGGGCAATGCCCGCGGGCATGTCATCAGAGGGAGAGCTGAACCAGTCGGTCGCACGGAGCGGGCTTCGGACCGGCGGTTGACGGCGGAGACCATCAGGAAGGGAACATCATGGGCAGTATCCTTGCCGGGACTCTCGGCCGAATTCGGCTGTCGGCGAAGATCTTCATCGCGCCGGTGCTGGTGATCCTTTTCCTGATCGCATCCATGGCGTTGGCCCGGCAGATGCTGGAGACACAGCAGGCGGCCCAGTCGGACCTGTACAATCAGGCATTCCTGAAATCCACCGTGACCAATGGCGCGGCCGATCAGCTTACCAGCGGACATGCCGACCTGTACCGGCTGCTCAACTGGCATGCCAACGGGGTCGCCGCGCCCAAGTTGCAGGCGCTGGAAAAGGATGTGCAGGGGCGGTATGGCGCGGCCGACGAATATTTCGGGACGCTGGGCCAGTTTCCCCTGGCGCCCGACGAAAAGCTGCTGCTGGAGGATGGCAAGACCAAGTTTGCCGCTTATGCCAGATCGGCGACCAAGGTCATGGACGTGGCCCGCGTGCTGGACATTTCCGACGCCATCAACTTCATGGTTGACGCGGAAATGCGGTTCGACGCCCTGCGCAAGACCCTGGTCGAGCTGCGGGCCATCGACGAGCGGCGCGGCCGGGCCGCCTATGAACAGGCGGTCATCCAGGCCGACGCCGATTCGCGCTGGTTCCTGACCATCGTCATCGTCGGCGTGATCGGCGTGACCGTGGTCACCCTGCTGGTGTCAGCGGCGATCAGCCACCCGGTGGTGCGGCTGACGGCGGCCATGTCGCGGCTGGCGGGCGGCGACGACTCCATCGAGGTGCCGGCACTCGACCATCGCGACGAAATCGGCGACATGGCTCGGGCCCTGGAAATCTTCAAGCATAACCGCCTGGAAATGGAGCGCCAGAAAACCGCCCGCGAGGACGCGGAACACCGCGCCGCCGAGGAAAAGCAGCGGGCATTGCAGGATCTGGCCGACAATTTCAAGGAAACCGTGCAGGGCGTGGTCGGCATGGTGTCGCAGACCGCCGGTCAGGTGCATACCGGCGCCGAGGTGATGATCGCCGCGGTGACCGAAACCGATTCGCAAAGCCGCAGCGCCGCCGAATCGTCACGCGGGGCCTCGGCCAGCGTGCAGACCGTTGCCTCGGCCACCGAGGAGCTGTCGGCCTCGATCGCCGAGGTCAGCCGTCAGGTGGACCATTCGGTCGCCATCGCCCAGCGGGCCCAGGCCGCGACCGACGCCACCAACACCACCGTCACCGGTCTGGCGGAGGCAGCCAATCGCATTGGCGCGGTGGTCGCCCTGATCAACGACATCGCCAGTCAGACCAACCTTCTCGCCCTCAACGCCACCATCGAAGCGGCACGGGCGGGCGAGGCCGGCAAGGGCTTTGCCGTGGTCGCCCAGGAGGTCAAGAATCTGGCCAACCAGACCAGCCGCGCCACCGAGGACATCGCCGGCCAGATCGAGGCGATGCAGGCCAGTACCGGCGAGGTGGTCAGTCAGATCGCGGTGTTCGCCTCGGTGATCGGCGAGGTCAACAGCATCTCGCATACCATTGCCGATGTGGTCCGCCAACAGGATGATGCCACGTCGGACATCGCCCGCAACCTGACCACCGCCGCCACCGGCACCGGCGAGGTGGCGCAACAGCTGGAATCCCTGACCTATACCGCTGACAACGCCCGGGTTGCCGCCGGTGACGTGCTGAAATCGGCCGATCTGCTGGCGGAAGTGTCATCGACCTTGCACGGCGCGCTTGACAGGTTCCTCGACCACCTTCAGGCAGGTATGCGATAAGAAATGCGGTGCCATATCGTCGAGAGGAAACTACCCCATGGAATACGCGCTGAAAAATACCGGCGGTGAGATCCGCGCCGTCATGAGCGGCCGCTTCACCTTCGCCGACGTCGGGCCGTTCAAGGAAATGATCGGCCACATCAAGGAAGCGAAGGGCAAGCGGTTCGTCATCGACGTCAACGCCATCGCCTTTATCGATTCGGCCGCCATGGGCATGCTGCTGATGGCCCGTGATGCCGCTGCTTCGGAAGCGGTGCCGCTGGCTCTGGCCGGCGCGCAGGGGCAGGTCAAACGTATCCTGGACGTGGCCAAATTCGATACCTTGTTCGAGACGGTGGATTGAGCATCCCTCGCGGTTGCCTCGGCGCGGCCAAGCTGCTAGGGTCCGCGCCGATTCTCCTCCCAACCGCAGCGGTCGTCGGACTCCAGTTATGAAAATCCAAGCGAACACCATCCGCCCCGGCAATATTATCGAGCACAACGGCAAGCAGTGGAATGTGCTCAAGATCGCCATCGTCCAGCCGGGCAAGGGCGGCGCGTTCATTCAGGTTGAAATGCGCGACATCCGCAGCGGCATCAAGACCAACGAACGCTGGCGCACGGCCGATACGGTGGAGAAATGCACCGTCGAGGAACGCGAAGCGACCTATCTGTTCGGCGACGACGATAGCTTGACCTTCATGGACAAGGAAAACTTCGAGCAGTTCAACATGACCCGCGATGCCCTGGGCGATGCCTCGGCCTATCTGCAGGACGGCATGGAAGTGCTGGTCGACTATGTCGAAGGCTCGCCGGTCTCGGCGACCCTGCCGGAAAAGGTCGTGTTGCAGATCGTCGAAGCCGATCCGGTGGTCAAGGGTCAGACCGCGGCCTCGTCCTACAAGCCGGCGATTCTGGAAAACGGCATCCGCGTCATGGTGCCGCCGTTCATCGAAACGGGAGAGCGCATCGTCGTCAACACCACCGACTCCACCTACGTCGAACGGTTCAAGGGCTGACGTGTCACTTCGCTCCCCCCTCATCAACGTCATGATCGGCGCCGCCCGCAAAGCGGCGCGCGGTCTCGTGCGCGACTTCGGCGAGGTCGAACATCTGCAAGTGTCCATGAAGGGCACCAGCGATTTCGTCTCGTCGGCTGATCTCAAGGCGGAAAAGGTGCTGCGCGGCGAACTGCGCAAGGCCCGACCCGACTTCGGCTTCCTGCTTGAGGAAGGCGGCGAGATCGACCCCGACAAAAGTCAGCGCTGGATCATCGACCCGCTCGATGGCACCACCAACTTCATCCACGGCATCCCCCATTTCGCCATCTCGATCGCCGCCGAGCGCGAGGGTGAGGTGATTGCCGGGGTGATCTACCAACCCCTGACGGACGAAATGTTCACCACCGAAAAAGGTGCTGGCGTATTCGTCAACGAACGCCGTCTGCGCGTGTCGGCTCGGCGCAAGCTGGAAGATGCGGTGGTCGCCACCGGCATTCCCCATCGTGGCCGCGGCGATCATCCGGCGTTCCTCACGCAACTGCAATCCGTCATGGCCGCTACGGCCGGCGTTCGCCGCTTCGGTGCCGCCTCGCTCGATCTGGCTTTCGTGGCCGCCGGGCGCTACGACGCGTACTGGGAAACCGGCTTGAAACCATGGGATGTCGCCGCAGGCGCGCTGATGGTCAAGGAAGGCGGCGGCTATGTCAGCGAGGTCGCCGGTGGCCACAACTATGTGGCTAATGGTGACATCCTTGCTGCCAATGATCATCTGCATTTGCCGCTGGGTAGCCTCTTGCGTAGCGCCGCCAATCAGGCTTAGCCGGATATTGCTGTTGTACGACCACCCCCCTTCAGCTAGTGTTGCCGGAGGGGGGCCCTTGGGGCCTGACATAGGGCAGGCATGCGTACACGAACGATCTTGACCCTTTCCGCAAGCCTCGCGGTAGCCGTGCTCAGTGCGGCGCCGACGGCGGCGCAAAGTTCATTCCGCGATGACGGATCGGTCATCGTGAACCGTGGCGTATTGGAGTCGCTGGAGCCGAGGCTGAAACGCCCGACCCCTGGTCCGTCCGTCAAGCTCACGCCGCCTGCTTCCACCTCCAGGACTGACAGCCGCAAGGCCGAGGCCCAGAAGGGCAAACCCGCCAAGGTTGCCGATTCGGCCAAGCCCCAGCCATCGAAGCCGACAATCACGGTGCAGCCCGCTCCGCCGCAGCCGGGCAAGACGGACGAGGTCGCCATGGCCGAGCCGCCGAAAGCGCCGGCAAAGCCGGCCGAGATGGCCAAGCCCGCACCGGCCGAGCCGGCACCGGCCGAGCCGGCACCGGCCAAGGTCGCCGAGCCCATGCCGGCGAAGCCTGTCGCGCCCACGCCGGTGAAGCCGGCCGAGCCGGCACCGGCCAAGATCGTCGAGCCCGCCAGACCGGCCACCACCGAGCCGCCGCGCACCCGTCTGGTCGGCCCGCTGACCGACCCCGACGCTCAGACCAAGCTGGCCGCGCCGATCATGCCGCAAGGCGATGTCAGTCGGACTCTGCCTTCCGCAGCGCCGGCGGGACAGGTGGCCGCGGCTCCCGCTCCCACGCGTCCTGCGGCACCGGCGCCGATGATTGCCGCTCCCGCCGCCGAAGCGCCGGCCAAGGTCGCCGCCATGTCGCCGCCGCTGACCGACCGTGGTCTGGTAACCCCGCAGCGGCCCGCCGCGCCGCAGCCGCCGGCCGCGCAGCCGCCGGCCAGGGCTGAGCCGGCCACCAGTCGCGCCGGCCGTGGCGCGACGATCGAGCAGCGCGACGGCTCCCTGCGGCTGCTGTTCCCCGCCAACGAAGCGACGCTGCCCGAGGATGCCCAGAAGGCCCTTGAGGCCATCGCGCGCCGGCTGGAGACCGAGCATAATCTCTATATCCAGCTTCTCGCTTATGCCGAAGGGACCGAGGACGAGGCCAGCAAGGCAAGACGTTTGTCTCTCTCGCGGGCGCTGGCTGTTCGGTCTTATCTTATGAATGACGGTGTCCGCAGCACGCGCATCGAGGTGCGGGCGCTGGGCCACAAGATTCCGGATGGCCCCGCTGATCGCGTCGACGTGGTCATCGACAAACGCTACTGACCCTGTTTCCCGAGCGACGCGCCGGAGTTCTCCTTCTTGCACATCTCTTCTGGCCAGGCGACGATGACTCGACCCCGCCGCTTCCTCATCCGCATGGCGCTGTTCCTGGCGGCCGTCACCGTCGGTGTCGCCATGCTGTCGTCCGGCCTCAGCCGTGCCTTCCTGGTCAATCCTGCCTTGAACGGCCTGATCCTGGGTGTGCTGCTGGCGGGCATCGTCCTCAACGTGCGTCAGGTTCTGCTGCTGGGCCCCGAAGTCCGCTGGATCGAGCATCTGCGGGCCGGTCAGCCGCCACCGGCGGGAGAGGGCACGCCGCGTCTGGTGGCTTCCCTGGCCGCCATGATGGCCGAGCGCCGCGGCGAGCGCCTGAGCCTGTCGCCGACCGCGGCCCGTTCGGTGCTGGACGGCATCGCCGCGCGGCTGGACGAGGCCCGCGACATCTCGCGCTATTTCACCGGGCTGCTGGTGTTCCTCGGTCTGCTCGGCACCTTCTGGGGTTTGCAGCAGACGGTCGGGTCGATCAGCGACGTGATTCGCTCGCTCACCCTGGCCGGTGACGACGTCGCCACCGCGTTCGATGGATTGAAGCACGGTCTGGAAGCGCCGCTGTCGGGCATGGGCACGGCGTTTTCGTCGTCGCTGTTCGGTCTGGCCGGCTCTCTGGTGGTGGGCTTCCTCGATCTCCAGGCGGGGCAGGCGCAGAACGCCTTTTTCACCGATCTGGAAGATTGGCTCGCCGGGCTGACCCGGTTGGGCGGGAGCGGCGGCATCACTCTGGAAGGCGGCGGCGACTCGGTGCCGGCCTATATCCAGGCGCTGCTGGAGCAGACCGCGGAAAGCCTGGACAATCTGCAACGCATCATCGGCCGCGGCGAGGAATCGCGCATTTCCGCCAACAACAATATCCGCGCCCTGACCGACAAGCTGTCGACCCTGACCGACCAGATGCGCACCGAACAGAGCCTGATGATCCGATTGGCGGAAAGCCAGATCGAGATCCGGCCACTGCTGTCACGGCTGGCCGATGTCAGCGGCCATGGCCTGGACGACATGACCCGCGGCCATATCCGCAACATGGACGTGTCCCTGTCGCGGCTGGTCGACGACGCCAGTCTTGGCCGTGACGAGTTGATTCGCGAAATTCGCAGCGAATTCAAGCTGCTGGCCCGCACCATCGCCGCTCTCGCCGAAGAACCGGGAAGCTGAGCGATGGCCAGTCTCGGTCGCCGCGCCCGCCGCCGCCAATTGGACATCTGGCCGGGTTTCGTCGACGCGCTGTCGACGCTGGTGATGGTCATCATCTTCGTGCTGCTGGTGTTCATGCTGGCCCAGTTCTTCATGGGTCATGCTCTGTCGGGACGCAACGAAGCGCTGGTGCGGCTGACCCGGCAGGTCAGTGAACTGGGCGAACTGCTGTCGCTGGAGCGGCGCGCCAGTGCCGATCTGCGATCCAGCGTGGCCCAACTGTCCGGCGAGTTGCAGGCGTCGTTGAGCGAGCGCGAACGCCTGTCCGCCCAGGCGGCGACCGCCGAGGAACTGGCGGCGAAACTGGCGCAGATCACCAACAACGCCCAGAGCGCCGGCACCCAGGCGGACAAGCTGTCCAAGGAACTGGAAGACGCCTACAAGACCATCAGCGCCGACCGCGAAAAGATTCAACTGCAACTGCGCGACCTGGCTCTGCTGCGTCAGGATGTGGCGGCGCTGAAGGCGCTGCGCACCGAGCTGGAGTCAAAGGTGGCCGAACTGGGGGGGCGGTTTGGCGATGCTCAGAAGCAGTTGTCGGACCAGCATCGCATGTCCGATGCCGCCCGCGCTCAGGCCGCCCTGCTTAACCAGCAGCTTCAGTCCCTGCGTGACGAGCTGAGCCGACTCGCCTCCGCGTTGGAAAGCTCGGAAAAACTGTCGACCGAGCAGAAGGCGCAGATCACCAATCTTGGCCAACGGCTCAATCAGGCGCTGGCCAGCAAGGTTGAAGAGCTGCAACGCTATCGCTCGGAATTCTTCGGCAAGCTGCGTCAGGTGCTGGGCGGCCGGCCGGGTATCCGGGTCGAAGGTGACCGCTTCGTCTTCCAGTCGGAACTGCTGTTCCCGTCGGGCTCGGCCGATCTGGCGGCGGAAGGCCAGATCCAGCTCGCGCAATTGGCCACCACCTTGCGGCGGCTGATGCAGGAAATTCCCTCCGAAGTCAACTGGGTGCTGCGCGTCGACGGCCATACCGACAAGGTGCCGATCTACAACCTGCGCTTCCCCAGCAACTGGGAGCTGTCGACGGCCCGCGCCACTTCGGTGGTCAAGTTCCTGATGGCTCAGGGTATCCCGCCCGAACGTCTGGCTGCCGCCGGATTCGGCGAGTTCAACCCGCTCGACCCGCGCGAGACTCCGGACGCCCTGGCCAAGAACCGTCGCATCGAGATCAGGATGGATCAGCGGTAAGAAGACGCGCCAGAATAATCGCTTCGGTTCCACCCGTGAGCACTGAAAAAGGATAGTCACCACGAAGGCACGAAGGAAGGGGAAGAAGTCAGGGGTGGTGCCAACCACCTTCCTTCGTGTCCTTCGTGGTGAATTCCTGATTCACTCATTTCCGGCCGTCTCCTAATTCCCCTCCCCCATCAAGGGGCAGCGCTTTAACGAGGATCATCATGGCCGGCTCGCCGACCTTTTCGCTTCGCCCGAGCTTTCTTGCGGCGGGCTCCGATCCGTCGGCCGCCCGCTTTGTCGTTGCCGGGGTGCCGCTGGATATTGGCGCCAGCAACCGGGCCGGTGCCCGCTTTGGTCCGGCCGCGGTGCGTCAGGCCAGCCGTATGCTGGTGGATGGCGCCAACCCCAACGGTTGGGCCGATCCGCCGACGATGCCGGTCGCCGATATCGGCGACTTCGCTATCCAGTTGGGCGACATCGTCGAGAGCCTGCGGCTGATCCAGCAGCAGGCCGAGGCACACCGCCACCTGATCGCCATCGGCGGTGACCACACCATCACGCTGGCCTTGCTGCGGGCGCTCAAGGCGCGGCGCGGCGAGCCGGTCGGGCTGGTGCATTTCGACGCCCATGTGGACACCTGGCCGGACTGCTTCGGTGCGGTCTATTCCCACGGCTCGGTGATGTACCACGCAATCCGCGAGGGTCTGGTTGATCCGACGCGGATGATCCAGGTCGGCATCCGCTCGCCGGTCCAGAAAGAGGTGTGGGACTGGACCATCGCCGCCGGGGTCACCATCCTGTCGGCCGAGGACGTTCATCTGATGGGCCCCGTGGCGGTCGCCGAACGCATCCGCCATGTGGTCGGGCGGCAGGACTGTTACCTGAGCTTCGACATCGACGCCATCGACCCCGCTCAGGCGCCCGGCACCGGCACACCCGAGGTGGGAGGGCTGTTCACCTGGCAGGTCTCGGCCATCCTGCGGCGGCTGACCGGCGTGTCCTTCGTCGGCATGGACGTGGTCGAGGTGCTGCCGGCCCATGACGTGGCCGAAATCACCGCCCTGGCCGCCGCCACTGTCATTTGGCACTATCTGAGTCTGTTATACCGATGAGCCTGAAGGCTCATCGGCGCCCTCGCCGGGCGCGCTCCGCGCTTGGCCGCCGCCGCAATGGCGGCTGGATACCGGCGAAGCAGCGGTTCCTTAATCCTTGCGGTTCAAGGTGACAGCCCAACCGATCGCAGACCAGGGACGCCGAGATGACCGTTTGCCGCCTTCCGTCCGCCGCCCCGCCCCTGCGCCGGGTGGGTTCCTCCGATCGGCGGCCCAGTGTCGACGAGATCGTTGCCGTCGAGCGGCCTGATCTGCCGCTGTATTGCCTGCGCCCCGGCATGATCGCCGATGCCGCCCGACGCTTCTCCGCCGCCTTCTCCGGCGCGGTGATGTATGCGGTGAAGTGCAATCCCGAGCCGATCGTGTTGCGCGCCCTGGCGGCTGGCGGCATCCATCGCTTTGACGTGGCCTCGCCCGGCGAGATTGCTCTGCTGCGCCGGCTGCTGCCCGAGGCCGAACTGCATTACATGCACCCGGTCAAAAGCCGCTCGGCCATTGCCGAGGCCTATGGCCGCTATGGGGTGCGCAGCTTCGCGTTGGACAGTCTCGATGAATTGGCCAAGATCGACGACCAGACCGGCGGGGCCGACGACCTGACGCTGATCGTCCGTCTGGCGGTGCCCAAGGGGCGCGCGGTGTGCGACCTGTCCGGCAAGTTCGGCGCCTCACCCAGCGAGGCGGTGACGCTGCTGCGAGCGGTGCGGGCACGGGCGGTGCGGCTGGGCGTCAGCTTTCATGTGGGCTCGCAATGTGTCGAACCCGAAGCCTATGATGCCGCCCTGGCCCTGGTCGGCGGCGTGGTCGCGGCGGCCGGAGTCGGTGTCGAAGTGGTGGATGTCGGCGGCGGCTTTCCGGTCGATTACCCCGGCAGCGCGGTGCCGCCGCTCGACGCCTTTCTCGACGCCATCGCCGCCGGGCAGCGGCATCTGCCGGCCGGCGTGGAACTGTGGGCCGAGCCGGGGCGGGCTCTGGTGGCGGCCGGCGGCTCCCTGGTGGTGCGGGTGGAGCTGCGGCGCGACTCGGCCTTGTACCTCACCGATGGGGCCTATGGCGGACTGCATGATGCCGGCCCGCCGCTGGCCATGTGCTTTCCCACCCGCCTGATACGGCCGGGGGACACCATCTCCGGTCGTCTGGCACCGTTCCGCCTGTTCGGTCCGACCTGCGACAGCGCCGATGTCATGCCCGGTCCGTTTCTGTTGCCTGACGACGTCAGGGAAGGCGACTGGATTGAAATCGGCCAGATGGGCGCCTATGGCTCCTCGCTGCGCACCGCCTTCAACGGCTTCGGCGAGGCGCTGGTTGCCGAGGTGCGAGACGACTAGAGCGGTTTCCGACCAAGTCGGATACCGCTCTAGCTTTTTATCAGCCCTCGCCGGGCGCGCTCCGCGCTTGGCCGCCGCCGCAATGGCGGCTGGAGCGTGATCCAACCTGATTGCATCACGCTCTAAAATACAAGACCACATTAGTCAACTTTATGCCCCTCCCCCCTTGCGCGTGCCCAGATCCCTCCCTAGATGGACATAGCAGGGAAAAGGTGGTGCCTACCTCGCACGGGGGCTTTCGCCACCCAATCGAGCCAAGGCCTGCCCCTGACGGCAGGGGGCCCGGAATCCCGGTTCCGGTTTGTCAGTCGTCCGCCCTATAGTCCGCGAACCGATAAGCCAAGGGGAGGCAGAGATGATCGCTCATGTGAAGTCCGCCACGACGACCGCCTATCGCAAATCCACTCAGATCGTGTGGAAGGGCCAGGCCCGCCCGGTAAAGACTTGGCACATGGGCGAAGAACCGCACCTCCGCGACCTGCTCGCCGATGAAACCATGCAGCGCTTGATGGCGCGTGACCGCGTCGACCCCGACGGGCTGCTCGCCCTCATGCGCACCATGCGCGACCGACTGGCCTTAGTCGACTAGGATAGTCGGATATTATCGACGAGAAAAGGGGGCCGAAAGGCCCCCTGGTTCGTTGGGATGGCGAATTAGCCTCTCCTCACCGCACCGGTTGCAGATTGTCCCGGTCGTGCAGGACGCAATACTGTTTCCGTCGTTTCATCGAGTCGCACAGCATGCGGACGATAGTCTGGTCGCCGTCGGCATAGATGCGCCACCACTGGCCCTTGGCCCCCAGTTGGACCACCTGCAACCGGGCTTCCGTGTAGAGGATCGACGAGTACTGGTCGGTCAGCACATGCCAGCTTCGTTCCGCCGCCGCCTGCGAGCGGAACGAAGCGAGATGGGCCATGACCTGATCCTCGGCCTGCGTCGGAGCGGGCAGAGAAAGCAGCAGGGCGGCGGTGATGGGCGCGATCATCTTATATCGATGAGCCTGAAGGCTCATCCATGCCCTCGCCGGGCGCGCTCCGCGCTTGGCCGCGGCCGCAATGGCCGCTGGAAGACCACGGCTTGATGATGTGTCAAACATTCCACTCGCCAGTATTACAGCTCATGGTCTATGACGATGAGCCATTCCTCCCGGTTTGGCAAGAGCATGGCGGCCAAAACCCATGGGCGGCAGAACCTGCGCCTGGGTAGAGGCCTGGGTGCGGGTGACTGTGGGGCGTGGCAGCGGTGCCGCAGGCCGGGGCGGCGCGAAGTCCTGGGCAAAGCTGCGGGCCGGCCTGGCAAAGTAATAGCCCTGACCCAGGTCGATCGACACGTCGCACAGCAGCCGCACCAACGACTCCTCCTCGACCCGCTTGGCGATCGAGCCGATGCCCAGATCGTCGCACAACTGCGCCAGGGCGCGCAGCAGGGCGACACCGGTACGGCCGCGCATCGTCTCGCGCAGGGATAGGGTGTCGATCTTGATATAGTTGGGGTGGATGCGCTGGATCGCCATCAGGTCGGGGCCGCCGCTCAGCAGATCGTCCAGGGTAATGCGGCAGCCCATGCCGCGGATCTGGTGCAGCACATGGGCCGTTTCGGCCAGATCGGTCGAGCGGTCGAGACCGCCGACCTCGATCAGGATACGGTCGAGAATTCGCGGATTGCTGCCGAGCACCCCCAGCAGGGCATCGGCAAAGCCGGGCGTCGCCAGCGCGGCGGCGGAAATGTTGACCGACACATGGGCCTGATCGGGCAGCGACTGCCCATCGTCGCAACAGCGCACCGCGGCGCGGCAGACCGCCAGGTCGAACTCGGCCGCCAAGCCCTGATGGCTGGCATGGTGCAGCAGGGGCCCGGGCAACTGCAACTGATCGCCGGAGCTGACTCGGGAGAGCGCCTCGTAATGATGCACCGTCCATTTGCGCAGACTGACCACCGGCTGGAACAGCAGGGTGATGTCGCTGCGGCTGAACGCCGCACGCAGAGCCGTTACCGGCGCAACGGCGGCGCGGGCGGCGTTGCGCAGGGCCTGCGACAACAGGACCGCTCCCAGCGGCCGACCGGCCTCGAGCCGCCCCATTTCCAGCCGCAACGCCGGCAACAGATCAGCGGCCGAGGCTGCACAATCGAGCGACATGACTCCCAGGCACCGCGGCTCTGCCCCCACCAGTTCGGTCAGACGCCGAATCAACCGATCCGGTGAGAGCCGACCATCGTGAACCAGGGCGATCCGCCCCTCGTTCAGGACCAGCAGCGAATCGCCCCACAGCGTCCACGCCCTCAGCCGGCTCAGGGCCTGGTCGATCAGGCCGATGGTGGGAGCATTGGGCAATTGCAGGATGCTCAGCGCGCACGGATCGCCGGCCAGATCAGCCTCGGCGATGCGTTCGGCGACCATCGCCGCCAGAGCGGGGCCATCGGCCGGCTGCAAGTCGACGCGACTCCGGCTGCCGCCATCTCGCCGCCGAATGGCGATCTGCATGGCACCGCCGCCCTTCATGGCCGTCATGCCCGAGATGCTCACCGCCAGACGCCGTTCCTCCGGCCGTTGCAGCGAGAAGCGCAGTCCGGCCAGACGCTCCCCGGCAATCAGACGGGCCATCAGTTCGGCCACGCTCGGCCGTTCTTCCAGCGGAAACAGATTGGCGAAGGCGCTGCCTTCCAGCGCCGCGGCCTTGACGCCGAGCAGACGTTGCGTCGCCCCGGCACAGAACAGAATGCAGCCGCTGGGATCGACCTCGACCAGAAGGTCGGCGCCGGCGAAGGCGAAAGCGACAAACCGCAGGTGCTGGAGACCGTCCATCGCGCTCATGGCCCCGAATCGCTACGGAGACAACGATAGCCGCGAAACGACTGGAACACAGAGATTTCAGAAGTTCGGCGAGACCAATGAGAGGGGGCTTACGGCGTCTCGTCGGCCGTTGCGGCCATGTGGCAGCGGTTGCGGCCGGCGCGCTTGGCCATATAGAGCGACTGGTCGGCGCGCTGGATGCAGCGGTCGAGAGAGGTGTGCCGCTCGTGCAGGGCGATGCCCAGGCTGATGGTCAGGGTGACAGTCTGCCCCTGATGCGGGATGCGCACGTCGGCGACACCGCGGCGCAGCTTTTCGGCGGTGGCGCCGGCGCTTTCCGGGCTGGAATCGGGCAGGAACAGCAGAAATTCCTCGCCGCCCCAGCGCGCGCAGACATCGTAGTCGCGGGTGATCTGGCGCAGGGTGCGCGACACCGCGACGATCGCCGTGTCGCCCACATCATGGCCATAGGTGTCATTGACCAGCTTGAAATGATCAATATCGACCATCACCAGGGCAAACGGCAAGCCGCCGCGGTCGACTCGGCTGACCTCGGTCTTCAGCCGCCGCATGATCGCCCGGCGGTTGGGCATGCCGGTCAGCGGATCGGACAGCGATGCCTGCTCCAGCGCCTGGTTCAGCTCGCGCATCTGCACCTGCATGCGGTCGCCGATCTTGGTGATCTTGCCCAACTGCCGGTTCAGGCGAATGTACCGCTCGCCGAGCGTCTGCAACTCAGCCAGCAAGGGGTGGCCGTGATACTCCGCGGCCAACTCCTTCAGGTGCGCCTTCAGACGCTCCTCGGCTTCGCGCATGGGTGAGATCACTCCGGCGACAAGGCGACGATGGTGAAGGGCAGGGTGACGTCTTCGGCAAATTCCTCGGCCACTTCCACCGCGCGGTCGTTCTCGGGATCGCAATACCAGTTCACTTCGACGGTCTGGCCTTTGGCGTGGGCGTCTTCGAGCATGTCCAGCAGGTCCATGATGCATTTGACGCTGCTGGTGTTCAGATAGGACAGGGCCACGTCCATGCGGAGCGGCCGCTCGGCCTCGGCCAGGAAGCGCGCGACGGCGTCGATGACCGGTTGGAAGAAGGCGAACGAGTTTTCCGGATAGGACTCGCCGCGGATGCTCATCAGACCGGCTTCCCAGTCAAAAGCGATACGGGGGGTGGCGGAGGTCGCCTCGATCAGCAGGCTGTTCATCGGTGCGCCCTCTCAGATGACGGCTTTAAGGCTGAAGAAGGAATGGTTCTCATCGACCGGCTGCACCGCGCAGGTGATCGGGCCGGACGACTTGCGAGCCATGTCGATCAACCCCAGACCGGCACCGGTGTCAACGCCTTCCTGGCGCGGCTTGCGAAGCTGTTCCTTGTAGAGCGCCTTCAGAGCAGCCTTGTCGAGATCCTTCAGGCTGTCCACCTTGCGGACCAGCCCGGCCAGATCGGCATTTTCAACCACATTGCCGGAGGTAACCAGATAATGTCCACCATCCTTAGCGATGACGACGATAGCAGAGCACCAGTATTGGTTATCTTTTTCGAGGCAAGCCTTTGCGGCAGCATAGTTGCGAATATTCTGGGTCTGCTCGACAAAAATGGCAAAGACATCGGTCATAGCCGATTTCTCCGCCGGCTCCGCTTCCATGTACCGCTTGATGGCGTGGCCGAGTTCTTCAATGATGCTGCGCGAGAATGGCCCATTGAAGCAGATCATGATCTCGTTCTGCGAAAAGTCCTTGCGCATGCTGAACAGGTCTATCTGGGTCATCCGCGCCCCTCCGTCATTGTTCATTATTCTCGATCCAGCCGGAAGCCGATCACGGTAATATCATCGCGCTGCGGATAATCACCCTGCCAGATACCGAGCTGATGCTCCAGTGCCTTTGCTTGTTCAGCCATCGGCCGGCCGCGTCCCCAGTCGACGAAATCCAGCAGACGGCGCCGGCCGAACGGCATGCCGGCGGAGCCGCCGACCTGATCGAGCAGGCCGTCACTGGTCAGGTAGAAAGCATCGCCCGGGGCCGCTTCGATTTCGTGGTTGGTGAAGGTGGCGTTGAGGTCGGAACGGCGGTATCCCAGGCTCTGGCGCTGGCCGCGCAATTCCACCGTGCCGTGACGCCCGGCATGGACAAGGCCGATGCGGGCGCCGGAATAGACTAGCTTGCGTTCCTTGACGTCGCAATAGATCAGGCCGAGATCGAGGCCGTTGTCGACACCGCTTTTGCCCTCCATCCCCTGATGCAACTGGGCGCGCAGCAGGCGGTTGGCAATCATCAGCAACGAGGCCGGATCTTCCGGGCCCACCTCGCTGACCAACTGGCTCAGCACCACATGCGCGGTCATGGTCATGAACCCGCCGGGCACCCCATGGCCGGTGCAGTCGGCCAGCCCCAGCAGGAATTGCCGGCCCTCGTCGTGGAAAAAAAAGAAATCGCCGCTGACCACGTCGCAGGGCTGCCACAACACGAAATGGTCGGGAATCCGCGCCGACAACTGGCCGCTTTTGGGCAACACGTTGTTCTGAATCATCTGGGCGTAGGTCAGGCCCTCGACCATCTTCTGATGGGCGGCGCGCATGGCCACCTCGGCCGAGCGGCGGTCGGTGACATCGCGGCAGGTCACCACCAGGCCGCCCCCATGAATGGGGTTCTGGCGGAAGTCGATATACCGGCCTTCGGGGGTACGGATCTCGAGGCAAAAAGCGACTCGGTCCTGATAGGCCTGCATGCGATGGCGGACGAAGTTTTCTGTGTCCACCTTGCCATAATCGCCGCGCCGCACCAGATAGCGCACCGCCGGCTCAACCGGACACCCCACCGCCACCAAGCCGGCCGGCATGCGCAGCAGTTCCTTGTAGCGATCGTTGCACAGGGAAAATCTCAAGTTTTCGTCGAGGATATAGACCCCGTCCGACATATAGGCGAGGGCAGCCTCCATCAGCCGCGCCCGCTCCGCACAGCGCAGTTGCCCGTTGATATCCAGGCTCAGGCAATGCCCATTGGCCTGTTGCTGGTCCAGCTCGGGGTCTTGCGACGCATTCCGCACCACCGTGACCCGGCCGTATTCGTCCCCCATGGACCTATCCCTCATACCACTCAAAGGGTTACGCGCACATGACCGGTATGTCCATAGTTTTGCCGGCCAATAGATATACCGGCTCGCGAGGCGCGAAGGCAGCTAAAACTTTCTCTCCTTATACGAAAGGTTGATATGAAGAAAAAAGGGGGGATGTTGCTTGGGGCCGTTATATTTTTGCACAATGGGGATTTTTGGGCGCCAGATCGAGCGGCTTGGCGCGACTCGGTCCCGGCCGGTGGACGCCGCCGGTCATCATGATGGTTTCGACCAGCCGATCCGTAGCACGGCGAAATTCAACGCCGGCACCGAGCATCTGGGCTTTCGACGCATAGCGCCGACCGTCGCCGAGCTTCTTGCTGCGGTCCATCATCTGCTCATCCGCGGCAAGCTGCGCCGCACGGTGCAGGCATCTGTCGGCGGCCCGCATATTGGCGTTGCATTCCAGTTTGCGCGCCCGCTCAAGCATCGTGCGCTTGAAATCGAATGGCAGCCGCTTGTCGGTGCCATAAGTTTCCTTCAGCCGCTTGGCCAGTCGTTCCGCTTCCTCCGGCGAGGAACCTTCCATCTGAGTGAGGATGTCGCGGCAAGCGAGCATAAGTCGCTCGGCAGCCTGCCGTTCGGCCTCCTTCTTGGGGTCCGGTTTGGTTCCCAATCCGAACATGGTCCGCCTCCATTCCCGCGACTTCTTAATAAGATGATAATACTACAGGTGGGTGCAAAATAACAGGAGCTAAGCATGATGACACCAAAAGGTATAAGCGACGTATATGTACGGCAATTAGATAAAATTGATTGTAGTGCTGCGCGTCAAATGTGCCGCATGGCGCGGCCATTGCGACCGCACCTGAGCGCGGAGCGCGACCGGCGAGGGCTGATAAAAAGTTAGAGCGGTATCCGACTTGGTCGGAAACCGCTCTAATCCGGCTCTCGCGCCACCCGGAAGCCGTTGGCCAGGTAGCGGACATTGGCGTCATAGCCAAGCCGGCTGCTCGACGTCACATAGCTGTGGTCGTTCAACCAGGCCCCGCCGCGCAGCACGCGGCGGCTGCATTGTTTGGACTCGCGGGCGCTGCCGTCGCTGGGGGCGCCGGTATGATTGGCTGACCAGCAGTCGGCAACCCATTCGGCAACGCCGCCGTTCATGCCATGCAGGCCAAAGCCATTGGCGACCCCTGACCGCGCGGCAACCGGCTTGGCCTCGTCGAAGGGGCCGCCGCAGTCGCGGCAATTGGCCTTGTCGGCCTGCGGCTTGTCGCCCCACCAATAGGCCTCGGCGGTTCCGGCGCGAGCGGCGTATTCCCATTCGGCTTCGGTGGGCAGGCGATAGTGCTTGCCGGTGGTCTTGCTGAGCCAGCCAACATAATCCTGGGCATCCCGCCACGACAGGTTGTAGGCGGGCAGTGCCGGGTCTGCGGCGACCCCTTCCAACTTGCGACAGGCCTGCGCCGCGACGCAGACCGAGAACTCGGCAACGGTGACCTCGGTGCGGCCGAGCAAGACACCCTTTTTCAGGGTCACCTTGTGCGGCGGCCGTTCGCTGGGATCGCCCTTGGCGCTGCCCATGGTGAAGCTGCCGGGCTTGAGCAGCACCAGATCAGGGCAGGTCTCGCAGTCGCGCACTCGAGACGCGGAAGGCGGCGCGGGCTTGGCCACGACAGCGGGGGGTGTCACGGCCGCGGCCATCTGGCGAGCCGACGGTGGCGGAGGAGTGGGCGCGAGAATCGGCTCGGCCGGTGCAGTCGAGGCGATCTGCGGAGCGGCATCGGCGCTGGGTGGGCTCGGCGCTGGAGTCACGACGGCGCCGGCCACCTGACTCACGACTTCAATGTCGACACCGGCCTCGCTGCGTCCCCCCTGGCCATCGTCGACCACATAGGCAAACCGCCCAGCCGGCCCTGGCGGAGCCTGTCCCGGATCGAAGGTCAGCGTCGGCAGGGCTTCCGGGTCCAGGGAATCGCCGGTTGCGACCGCTACGCCGTTCAGCCGCACCACCCCGGCGCGGGGCACAGCGGTGACGGTGACCCGCACGGGATCGCCGTCGGGGTCATGCGGCGCCGACAGGGCCAGCGAATGGGCGACAGCGACCACCTGTCGCGGCGCCTCGGCGCTGGGCGGGCGGTTGGTCTGGACGATCTTGAGGAACAGGGTGGCTGGAACGATCCCCCCCTTGCCGTCGTCGACGGCAAAGGTCAGCGCTCCGGCATAGCCGACCACCTTGCCGTCGGGGGTAAAGGTGCTCTGCCCCAGTTGGTCGACGGTCAGGGTATCGCCGATCAGCAGAATACGGTCCCCCAGCTTGAGGGTGCCGCCGGTCGGCAGGGCGGTGATGCGCGCCGACAGGGTGTCGCCGTCAGGATCGCTGATGCCGGAGATGACCAGCCTGGTCGGGCCGGCATTGTTCGGCAGTTCGAGCGGCGGCAGCACCGCCACCTTGGGCGGCTGATTGGGCGGCACCGGGCGGAAATAGAAGGCCTCGGCACCCAGCGAGCCGTAGGTGTAGGGCTCCTGCCGGCCACGGGTGCGCTTCAGCACCGTATCGCGGACCTGGCGAAAGAACATGCCCAACTCTACGCCCGGAATGTCGAGTTGTTCCAGCAGGGCGGCGGTATACGGGCTGTGCTCACCCTCACCGTCCTCGGCGACGGCATCGGCCCGGGTCGCCATCGCCACCAGGGTATCCTGCGGCGGGGTATCAATTCGCGCCAGACCCTGGGCGATGCCGACACCCCGCGTCACCGCCTGCTGATTGAGCCGGGTGACGAAGGGGTTGTTGCGGCAGGCATCCAGGATGACCACGGCGATCCGTTGAGCCTGAGCCGCCTCGCCCAGCAGCAGCGACAGCGGCATGGCCTCATAGACCAGATCACGCTGACGCTCCAGCTTGGCATCGGCCGGCACCAGGAAGTTCTCGCCGTCCACCTGCATGCCATGGCCGGCGAAGTAGACCACTGCGGCATCGGCGGTCTGGGCACGGATGCCGAACTCGCGCAACGCCTTGGCCAGACCGCGAAAGTCGGGGTCGATGCGTTCCTCGACGGTAAAGCCCAGGTCGCTCAGCTTGCGCGACATGGCCCGCGCATCATTGGCCGGGTTGGCCAGATGCGGCGCATACAGGTATCCTCCGATCCCCACCACCAGGGCGATCCGCCGCCCCTCTTCCGCCTGGGCCGGCAAGGCGAACAGGCAGAGGGCGGCGATCAGCAGCCGGATCACGACGACCATGGCTCTTTCGCCTCCTCGACTCCCGGCCATCATGGTAGCGCGATGGCGGCCAGATGGTAGCGGTGGAAAAGGGCAGGCCCTGATGGGGGTATTCCGGGAGATATCTGGAGTTTGGCGCTGTTTTATACAGATGAGCCTGAAGGCTCATCTCTGCCCACGTCCCGCTATTTCTGCCACTTCAACGCGCCGACGGTCTCGCGGCGCAGGCGTTTTTCGGGCTCGAGGGCATAGATATCATCCTCCTTGCGGGCCAGCACGTAGGATAGGGTGTGATATTCCTCGGGATGGCGGTGGTGGCCCATGGTGATGACCGCGGCGTCGGCGAACTCGTCCTGCAACAGACGCATCAGGGTGTGCTCGCAGGGCGGGTCCAGAGCGTCGGTGGCATCAAGCAGGATAATCCAACTGGGCCGGTGCAGCAGCAGCCGGGCGAAGCTGAGCCGCTGCTGCTCCCCCACCGACAAGGCCTGGTCCCAGATATCCACCTGATCGAGTCGCGGCGTCAGGGACGACAGATCGACCCGCTTGAACACCTCGGCAATGGCCGTATCATCGAAATGACGTTCGCGCGGCGGATAGCATACGGCATCGCGCAGGGTACCGCGCGGCAGGAACGGCTTCTGGGCAACGAAATGGATGCGCTCACCGGCCGGCAGCGCCACCCGCCCCTCGCCCCACGGCCACAGCCCGGCCATCGCCTTGAACAGCTTGAAGGATGCACCCTGGTCGCCGGTGATCAGCACCCGCTCGCGCGGCCGGAAGTCGACGCGGGGGATACGCAGCACCGGACTGCCGTCAGGCTCCTTGACCACCAGATCCTGCACCGAGAGCAATCTGGCTTCACCCGCGGTGATGGTGATGCGGTTGCCCGCCTGGGACTTGAGCCGCTCCAGCGCCTCATCCAGACCCAGCACACGCTCGACCGAGGCGCGCCACTCCGCCACACGGGCCAGATTGTCGATCGGCCAGGACAGGCCGGCGGCCATCTGCTGGAACGCCTGAGCGGTCTGCATCAGCACGCCCAGGCTGATGGTGCCGGCGATGTAGCGCGGCGAGACGATCAGGATAGGGAAGGCCACCGACAGGGTCGAATAGGCCTGGGTGAACAGGAACAGATGGGCCAGGGCGGTCGTCTGGTGGTCCCAGGCGGTGGCGACCGACTTGAAGAACGTCGCCAACCGGCTGCGCTCGTCGGCATCGGCGTGAGACAGGGCGATCTTGCCGGCGTTTTCCCGCACATGGGCCAGACCGAAGCGGAACGATGCCTCGTCATGCTGGCGCCGATCGGCGGCGCGCACCAGCGGCCGGCCCAGCAGCACCGCCACCGTGGTGCCGGCCAGAGCATAGATCACCGCCACCACCACCAGATAGCCGGGCACGACGATCTCGGCGAAACCCAGGTCGAGATGCCCTTCCCCCGACATCCGCCATAGGATTTCGGTGAAACTGAGCAGCAGCAGCAGGCTGTAGAACATCGAGTGCGCCAGGTCGAGCGCCACCTCGGTGGTGATGCGGATGTCCTCGGCGATGCGGCCGTCGGGGTTGTCGTAGTCGCCCGGCAGATAGCCCAGCTGGTAATAGCGGGCATCGGTCAGCCAGTCCGTCATCAGGCGCGCGGTCAGCCACGTCCGCCAGCGCAGTTGCAGCCGCCGCTTGACCCGTAGATGAACCACCGTGACCACCGTGCCGAACAGCAGGATCAGCACGAAATAGCCGACCATCACCAGGAAGGCGTCCATGTTGCGCTCTTCCAGCGCATCGAACAGCCGGGCGCTCCACAGATTGAGCATCACCTGAGCCATGATCTGGCCGACGGTGAGCACCCCCAGGCTGACCGCCAGCAGGCGCAGACCCCAGGTACCTTCTTGCAGCAGCACCGGCGCCGCGAGCCTGATAAACCGGTAGACCAGACTGCGCCGGACCGGTGCGGGCGGATCATCCTGCCTACTGACGTCGACGCTCATGCCCCAGCCTTCGTGATCTCCCGGCGTCAGCATATCACTTTGGATTAGGGTTGCTCGGTAAAAAGATGGAGGCTCATCCTGGATTCCGGGGTGCTGCACGCCCCCTCTCCCGCTGGCGCTACGGTATGCACATATGTTGCGGTGCGATCAGAGTTGCCCCTCGGGGCTGCCGCTTCCCTCGCTCGTCATCCTCGCGAAAGCGGGGATCCATGCGGTCTTGGCGTCCGGCATGGTGGTAAAGAAAGCGCCCCATGCTTTCGCACTGCATCACGATAGGCGCCGCTTCTTCTGACGGATAGGCCGATGGATTCCCGCTTTCGCGGGAATGACGACTTCTTAGGATGATACAGATGCAACATCTGTGCATACCGTAGCCCGCTTACGGGCGAGGATGAGACTCCCTTGATTTCGCCCAAGATACCTGCACCCTGGATTCCGGCATGCTGTCGTCGATGAAAGCGAGCAACCGGTCACGCGACCACTCGGTAACGTCGATCAAGTCCACACTCCCCCGTTCCACCTCATCGGCCTTGCGGATGATATCGCGGAAGGGCTCCAGATCGGCGTCGGCAACCGAGGCTGCCTGATGAGCAGCCGCACGCCCAAGGATGACGCGCCGCAGACGCACCGTTACCGCCCAAGGCAATCTGGCGGCATTGGAGCCGAACGGCTTGGCGAACTGTGTCTTTCTCATAGGCGAAGGATACCGCTCGATCGGCAGATTTTCAATATTGCGCCTGGATCGTCGCAGACTCCCCACGCCCGGTGCGATGGTGTAGAACCATGTCGCGTTTTTCGGCTCGAAAGGAGACTCACGGCCATGCTTCGGACCCTTCTCGCGCGGTGTCTTGCCGTGCCGCTGGTGCTGGGTGCGGTGCCTGCGGCCTGGGCCGATACGGTCAAGGTCGGCGTCATTCTGACCTATTCGGGCCGTGATGCCGCCTTGGGCGAGCAGATCGACCGGGCCATCAGCCTGTATCTGAAACTCCATGCCAAAGACCTGCCGGCCGGCACCACTCTCGAGCTGGTCAAGCGCGATGATACCGGGGTCAATCCCGATGTCGCCAAGCGGCTGGCGCAGGAGCTGATCCTGCGCGAGGGCGTGCAGATTCTCACCGGCGGCCAGTGGACTCCCAACGCCCTGGCGGTCGGCGCCCTGGCCAAGGAGGCGAAGATTCCGTTCGTGGTGATGACCGCGGGCGGCAGTGCGGTAACGCAGAATCCGTTCGTCGTGCGGACCGGCTGGACCTTGTGGCAGACCAGCTATCCGCTCGGCGTATGGGCGGCCAGACAGTCGGGCCTGAAGAAGGTCTATACCGTGGTCAGCGATTTCGCCCCCGGCCATGACGGCGAGCAGGCTTTCATCCGCGGCTTCACCGAGGGCGGCGGCGAGGTCATCGGCTCGATCCGCATTCCGTTGAAGACCACCGACTACCTGCCGTTCCTGCAAAAGGTCAAGGACGCCACGCCCGACGCCATCTACCACTTCAACCCGGGCGGGCCGCAGGCGACCGCCTTCATGAAGGCGCTCGACGACATCGGTCTGGCACGATCGCAGGTCACGATCCTCGGCCCGGGCGACATCACCAGCGACGAGGAACTCGGCAATATGGGCAAGGCGGCGCTGGGGGTCATCACGGCGCTGCAATATTCCCCGGCGGCCGCCCGCCCGGCCAACGCCGAATTCCTGGCCGCATGGCGTGCCGAATATGGGGCCGACTCGATCCCGACCTATTTCGCGGTCGGCGCCTGGGATGGCATGCACGCCATCGTCGATGCGGTGAAGGCCCAGGGCGGCAAGGTCGATCCCGACAGGACGGTGGCGCTGCTGCGCGCCTGGTCAACCGCCGACAGCCCGCGCGGACCGTTCAGGATCGACACCGCCAGCGGCGATCCGTTGCAGACCATCTATCGGCGTGAGGTCAAGGAGGTCAACGGCAAGCCGGCCAATGTGGAACTCGAGTCCCTGGGCGAGTGGGCCGATCCGTTCAAGACCCTGCCGAAGAAGTGACCGCCTCGACTGCGTTGACCATTCTGTTCTTCGGCATCGCCTATGGGATGATCCTGTATCTCATCTCGGTCGGCCTGTCGGTGACCATGGGGCTGATGCGCTTCGTCAATCTGGCCCATGGCGTGTTCGCCATGCTCGGCGGCTATGTCACCGTGACCTTGATGAACAAGGCCGGCGTACCGTTCCTGGTGGCGCTGGCCGCGGCCTGTCTGGCCATGGCGGTGCTCGGGCTGGTGCTGGAGCGCGGCCTGTATCGCCATCTGTACGGCGCATCCGAGCTGCGGCAGGTGCTGTTTTCCATCGGCCTGATCTATATCGCCGTGGCGGCAGTGCGGCTGATCTGGGGGCCATTGTCGCAGCCGGTGATGCTGCCCGAACTGCTGAAAGGCCGCACCGAGCTGTTGGGGGTGGCGCTGCCGAGCTACCGGCTGTTCCTGCTGGCGGCGGGAACGACGGTCATCGCCGGGCTGTGGCTGCTGTTCGATCGCAGCCTGGTGGGCGCGCGGATTCGCGCCGCGGTCGACGACACCGCCATGGCTCAGGCGGTAGGCATCGACACCAGCCGGCTGTTCGCTGCCACCTTCGCGCTGGGCTGCGGTCTGGCCGGGCTGGGCGGCGGGTTGGGCGCCGACATCCTGGCCATCGCGCCGACCTACCCGCTCCAGTACATCGTGCTGTTCCTGATCGTCGTCTCGGTGGGAGGTGCCGGCAGCATCAAGGGACCGTTCCTTGCCGCCCTGGGCATCGGCATCGGCGACACCGCCACCAAATACCTGTTGCCCGAAGCCGGTAACCTGTTCGTCATCTTCGCCGTGTTCCTACTGCTGCTCTGGCGGCCGCACGGCATCATGGAAAAGGCCGGCGAGCCGCCGCCGGCCACCGTTGCCGCCGACACCCCCATGCGCCAGCGCCGCGGCGTGCATCCGCTGGAAGCCCTGCCCTGGCTGGCCGCTCTGGCGGTGTACTGGCTGGCGCCCGGCTATGCGCCGCTGGCCACCCAGGTCATCGTCATGGTGCTGTTCGCCCTGTCGCTCGACCTGCTGGTCGGCTATGCCGGCATCGTCACCCTCGGCCATGCCGGGCTGTTCGGCACCGGCGCCTACACCGCGGGGCTGCTGGCCGCCGCCGGCATCACCGATCCGCTGCTGACCGCCGGAGCCGCCATGGCCGCGGCGGCACTGGTCGGGCTGGTCAGCGGTGCCCTGCTGCTGCGCACCAGCGGTTTGGCGCTGCTGATGCTGTCGATGGCCTCGGCCCTGCTGCTGCACGAGGTGGCCAACAAGGCCTCGCGCTGGACCGGTGGCGATGACGGCTTGCAGGGCATCGCCTTTTCACCGCTGCTCGGCCTGTTCCCGTTCGACTTCCGCGGCCAGACCGCGTTCTTCTATAGCCTGAGCATGCTGTTCGTCGCCTTCGTCGCGGTGCGGCTGGTCACCCGCTCGCCATTCGGCTGGAGCTTGCGCGGCATCCGCGACAATGCGGCGCGCATGGCGGCGCTCGGCTGTCCGGTGCGCCGCCGCCGCCTGCAAGCCTATGTGCTGGCCGCCGCGCTGGCCGGACTGGCGGGCGCATTGCAGGCACAGACCACCGCCTTCGTCGCCCTGCACTCCCTGTCGTTCGATCTGTCCGGCGACGTGCTGATCATGCTGATCCTGGGCGGAGCCGGCCGGCTGTACGGCGCCTTCGTCGGGGTGCCGGTGTATATGGTGGCGCAAGACCTGCTGGCCCGGCAGGATCCGGCCAACTGGTATCTGTGGCAAGGGGGCATGCTGCTGCTGTTGACCTTCCTCGCACCGGGCGGGGTGCTGGCGCTCGCGCGGCGGACGATGGACAGGGTGATGCGGCGATGACCGTACCGCCGTGCCTGGAAACCCGCGCGCTGGTGCGCAGCTTCGGCTCGGTGACGGTGACCGATGGGGTCGACTTCGCCCTGTATCCTGGCGAACGCTGCGCCATCATCGGCCCCAACGGTGCCGGCAAAACCACCTTTATCAATCTGCTGACCGGCCGGCTGCGGCCGACGGCGGGGCGGGTGCTGCTGGACGGCGCCGATGTCAGCCGGCTGAGCGAAGCGGCCCGCACCCGCCGCGGTCTGGCCCGCACCTTCCAGATTACCGCGCTGTTTCCGGCGCTGACGGTGCGTGAGAACGTCTTTCTGTCGGTGGCCGAGGCCGAGGGCATCACCGGCCGGCTGCTGCGTCCGGCCCTGAGCCATCACCGCCACCTCGCCCGGGTCGACGACGTCCTCGAGCAGGTCGGCCTGGGCGAGGCCGCCGAAACCCAGGTGCAGCTATTGCCCTATGGCCAGCAGCGCCTGTTGGAACTGGCGCTGGCCTTGGCGCAGAAGCCGCGCCTCCTGATCCTCGACGAGCCCACCGCCGGCATACCGCTGGCCGAGGTCGACCGGGTGCTCCGGCTGATCGAGGCGCTCCCCGCCGCTATCGCCGTGCTGCTGGTCGACCATGACATGGATCTGGTGTTCCGCTTCGCCCGCCGCATCGTCGTGATGGCCGAGGGTCGGGTGATTGCCGACGGCCTGCCCGCCACCATCGCCGCTGATGAACAGGTGCGGCGGCTCTATCTCGGGGAGGGCAGCCGTGGCCGACATCCTGCGCCTTGAGTCGGTGAGAGCCGGCTACGGCGGTACGGTGATTCTGGAGGACATTTCGCTGACCGTCCCCGAGGGCGGAGCATTGGCGGTGCTGGGGCGCAACGGTGTCGGCAAGACCACCCTGATCCGCACCCTCATCGGCCAGACCCGGTTGCATGATGGCGGGCTGTGGTTCGACGGAACCTCTATCGCCGCCCTGCCCTGCCATCGCCGCGCCGCTCTGGGGATCGGCATGGTGCCGCAAGGGCGTCAGGTGTTCGCCTCGTTGAGCGTCGAGGAAAACCTGCTGGTGGCCTTGCGGGCCGGCCCGTGGACGGTGGCGCGGGTGCTGGATCTGTTCCCCCATCTCGCCGAACGGCGCCGTCAGCGCGCCAACCGCCTGTCCGGGGGCGAACAGCAGATGCTGGCCATCGGCCGCGCCCTGGTCGGCAACCCTCGCCTGCTGCTGCTCGACGAGCCAATGGAGGGCCTGGCGCCGGTAGTGGTCGAGCACCTGTTCGAAGTGCTGCGGTCCCTGCGCGGCGACGACCGCCTGTCGATCATCCTGGTCGAGCAATACGCCCGCGCCGCTCTGGCCTATGCGCCGCGCTGCCTGGTGCTGGAGCGCGGCCGGATCGCCTATGACGGCGAGTCGAGCGTGCTGGCGGCGGATACCGATCAGCTTGGCCTACTGCTCGGCGCCTCGCGGTAACCGACCACCTCGTCGGCATGGTCCAACAGGATGCGCCGCACCCGGTCCTGCCACAACGCGCCGAACTCGGCCGCGTCCTCGGCCGAGCCGGAGCCCGACAGGACGGCCCGCAGCAGCACGCCCATATGCGGATCGGCCGGCACGCTACGGGTATCCAGCCAGACATCGACCGCAGCGCCGTTATCCAGCCGGGTCACGCGCATCTCGGCCGCGCCACCCAGGCCGAAGCCGAGCAACCCGACTCGCGCATGCAGTCCGGCCAGCCCCTTGAAGCCACCGGCTCCAGCGGCCCCGGTGATCATCTGCGCTACCGCCGCGGTCACGCCGGTAACGCCCTGGTCCTCGCCGTCCCGCAGCATCACCCGCACGCCACCGCGCTGCGGGACAGCCTCCGGGTACAGAGCACGCAAGGCGGTCAGGGTCATCAGATAGGCACCGGCCACGGTCGGGCAGGAATGCCCGGCCAGCCGCACCGCGTCGGCATAGCCATAGTCGATCAGACCGTCACCGGCCCCCAGCAGGGCGGCCAGAGGGTCATGGACGGTGATACGGGGCACGGCATCGAAAAAAGCGGGAAACGACATGGCGGGGCACCTCCGCATCCAGTCTTGCCGCGACAGGCCGCCCGGTTCGTTGCGCTGGAACAAACGACCCGGTTAGAGCGTGATTCGATGTAACTGCCCAGGTACCCCCGGAACTGGCTTCAGAGCACACTCATCAGCGTGCCCAGGTACCCCAGCGCATTGGAAAATAAGCATATTTTGCGGAGGAAAAGGCCGAAAACCGCTGTTTTTCGGCCT
>Ga0209515_10001733_pt1 | contig 35470 bp, 31 predicted proteins | sample Subgroupgradi54m_FD_187454 | JGI IMG/M metagenome (GOLD analysis project Ga0209515, IMG submission 187454) | Subsurface groundwater microbial communities from S. Glens Falls, New York, USA - GMW60B uncontaminated upgradient, 5.4 m (SPAdes)... ... | reverse complement strand
GTCGAGCTCGGCCACTTCCTTGTCGAGCAGGAAGAAGAGCGTGGTTTCGTCGCGGGTGGTGCCGACGAGCGTGGGGACGTCGCCCTCGCGCCCGGCCGCGACCGCGTCGAGCGGCGACGCCGGGAGCGTGGTGCCGTCGATCACCGGCCGGAACGGGATATTGAGGGCGGCCCGATGGGCGAGGAGCTCGCCCTGCGCGGCCAGGACGGCCTCGGTGGGGAGCGCGACCAGCCCTTCGATGTCGCCGGGCGCCAGCCCCGCCGCCGCGATGAGCTGCTCCGCCACCGACGTCGCGTAGTCCCGCGCGAACACCGCCGACGACGAGCCGCTCTGGAGCGCGGCTCGGTGGAACAATCCGCGCGCGGCCGGTGTGCCGAGCAACGTGCCCACGCTCATCGCACCGGCTGACTCGCCGAAGATCGTCACGTTGCCCGGGTCGCCGCCGAACGCCTCGATGTTGTCGCGCACCCACTCGAGCGCGGCGACCTGGTCGAGGATCCCGGCGTTGCCCGAGCTCGCGAACCGTTCGCCCCCGAGGTCGGCCAGGTGGAGGAACCCGAACGCGCCGAGCCGGTAATTCATGGTGACGACCACCACGTCGCCGGCGGTCGCGAACCGGATGCCGTTGTACCAGGGGGTGGAGCCGGTGCCGTTCACGAACGCACCGCCGTGGATCCACACCATCACCGGACGGCGGGCGTCGTCGAGGCCGGGGGTCCACACGTTGAGCCTGAGCGAGTCCTCGCTCGACTCGATCGGGGGTGCGCCGAACAGGCGCTCCATGCGTCCCTGGAGCTGGGCCGAGATCGCGCCGTAGCGAGTCGCGTCGAGGACACCGGCCCACGGCTCGGGCGGTTGGGGCGGCTGGAAGCGCAGCGGGCCGACGGGCGGGCGGGCGAACGGGATGCCCTTGAACACGTGGACGCCGTCGCGCGTGTATCCCTGCACCTTGCCCGACCGGGTGTCGAGCATCGCCTCGCTCACGCGCCCCCCTCGTGCTCGTCGCTCGTGCCAGCGTACGCCGCCCTCACGACTGGGGCCGCGGGTCGGCCTGCTGGACCACGGCGATCACGTTGTCGCCGATGGGAAGCGGCGCGCAGCCGTGGTCGTGCTCGCAGACGCCGTCCCACTTCGGGGCGGCCGCGGCATGGCAGCTCGCGCAGTTGCCACCGAAGCGGTTCACCACGTTCTGCACGCCCCGTACCTTGATCTCGGTGCCGGCCGTCGTGGTGGACAGGAAGAAGAACTCCCAGTCGCGGGTCGCGCGGTTGAAGCCCTTGTGCCGCTTCACCATGGCCTCTTGGGGGACGAGCTGGAGGATCGTGCCCACGGGGTAGACGCCGCCGGTGGGCGAGTTGGCCACCTTCAGCGCCTCGGCCAGGTGGCCGAGCCGGTTGTCGACGAAGAAGCCGCGCACCTTCGTCATGGTGTGGATGTTGCGGAAGTCGGCCGGCTGCATGACGAGGTCCTCGGCGGGGCGCGCGGCCACGGCCGAGTGCGAGCCGGAGCCGCCGCCGCAGGCGACGAGGGTGGCGACGAGCACGATCGCCGCCGCGGTGCTCGTCGCCCAGACCACTGCCGTGTGACGCACGCGCTCGCTCATCGCGCACCCGCTCGCTCGCGCGTTCGGGTCGCGAGCGCGGCGCCCACGATGCCGGCGTCGTTGAGCAGCGTGGCCGGCACCACCTCGGCCCGCGTGCGGAGATGGGGAACGAACTTGTCACTCTTCTTGCTCACACCACCCCCGAGGATGATGAGGTCGGGCCACAGCAGCCGCTCGATGGCGACGAGCACCTCGTCGAGCCGCTCGGCCCATTCCTTCCAGCCCAAGTCCTTGTCCTCGCGCACGCTCTCGGCTGCCCGGCGCTCGGCCTCCTTGCCCCGCACCTCGAGGTGACCGAGCTCGGTGTTGGGCACGAGCCGGCCGTCGACGAACAGCGCGCTCCCGATCCCGGTGCCCAGCGTGAGCAGCAGCACGACGCCGTCGCGGCCCTTGCCCGCGCCGAACTCCATCTCGGCCACGCCGGCGGCGTCGGCGTCGTTGATGACGACGAACCGTCGGCCGGTCGCGTCCTCGAACAAGGCGCGTGCGTCGGTGCCGATCCAGGCCGCATCGACGTTGGCCGCCGTGAGCGCGACACCGTCGGCGATCACGGCCGGGAAGGTGCAGCCCACCGGGCCGGTGGTGTCGAAGCTCGCCACGATCTCGGCGACGACCTTGGCCACCGCTGTGGGGGTGCCGCCGTCGGGTGTGGGGATCCGGACGCGCTCCTCCGTGAACGCCCCCTCGGCCAGGTCGACCGGCGCGCCCTTGATGCCGGTGCCGCCGATGTCGATGCCCAGCCGGTTCATGAGCCGACAGTCTGCCTCGTGTCACCCGCGCGGCGCGGCGCGGGCCACTCGATGGCGTCACCGCCCCTGGGTTCGGGGCCCTCCGGCCGGCCGGTCAGGTGGCGTCGGGCCCGTCAGGTGACGTCGGGCCGGTAGCGGTCGGGCTCGATGTAGATCACGCGCGCTATCGGCACCGCGGCCCGCACGCGCGCCTCCACGGTGTCGATGGCGGTCGCGAGCGCCTCCACTGACGGCGCGTCGAGCTCGAGCTTCGCCGCCACCAGGAGCTCTTCGGGGCCCAGGTGCAGCGTCCGGAGGTGGATGACGCGCACCACCTCGGGACCGTCGGCCATCGCAACCCTGATCGCTGCCTCGTGGGCCTCGCTGGCCGACTCACCGATGAGCAGGCTCTTCATCTCGAGCGCGAGGACGGCCGCGATCGCGGCGAGAAGCACCCCGATCGCGATGCTGCCCACGGCGTCGAAGCGCTCGTTGCCCGTGGTGGTAGCGAGGATCACGCCCACGAGCGCGAAGGCGAGGCCAACCAGCGCCCCGAAGTCCTCGAGGAGCACGACGGGGAGCTCGGGGCTCTTGGAGCGCCGGATGAACTCCCACCACGAGTGGCCGGCGCGCTCGCTCTCGGCCTCGCGCCGGGCGGTGCGCAACGACAGGCTCTCGAGCACGACCGCCACACCGAGGATGGCGACGGCGACCACGGGCGACTCGAGCGCGTGAGGGTGCGCGAGCTTGTCGATGCCGTCGGCCAGCGCGAACAGCGCGCCGAGCGAGAACAGCATCAGCGCGACCACGAAGGCCCAGAAGAACCGCTCGGCCCCGAACCCGAACGGATGCGCGGCGGTGGGTCGCCGGGCGCTGCGGCGCATGCCGACCACGAGCAGGCCCTGGTTGCCGGTGTCGGCGATTGAATGGATCGTCTCGGCGAGCAGCGACGCCGAGCCGGTGAGGAGGAAGCCGACGAGCTTCGAGGCCGCGATGCCGAGGTTGGCGAGGAACGCGGCGATGATGGCGCGCCGGCTGCCCTGCTTCATCTCCGGTCGCTCATCGTGGTGAAGGCACGCAGCTCAGCGCAGCGCGTCCCACACCATGCCCGCGCCACCGGTGCCGCTCTCGGTGCCCGTATCGGCCGGCGGTGCAGGGCCGAGCATCTCGACCGGGCTGTGCTTGTCGATGTGGCCGATCAGCCCGTTGTAGATGCCGTAGCCGACGAGCTCGCGCAGGCGGGGCGAGAATCGGGCCGCGACCTCGCGTGGGAGGCCGAGCTGTTGGTTCTCCTGCTGGCGGATGAAGCCCGCGCAGTAGTTCATCGCGATGCCGACCCGGCGCTCGCCGGTGGTGTTGGCGCCGCCGCCGTGCCAGAGGCTGCCGTGCCAGACCAGGACGCCCCCCTTCGGCATCTCGGCGGCCACGCTCTCGTAGTGCCGGCCGTAGTCGGGGGAGTGGTCGAGCAGGTGCGAGCCGGGGATCACGCGGGTGGCGCCGTTGGCCTCGGTGAAGTCGGTGAGCGCCCACATCGTGTTGCACACGGTGGGGACGTGCGGCTTGGCCAGCGGGATGAGCTGGTCGTCGGCGTGGATGGGCTGGGCCGCCTCGTCGGCGAGGATGGCGATCGACGACAGCGACGAGATGAGGCACCCGGGGTCGAGGACCTGCTCGACGATCGGGAGCACGTGCTCGTGAACGGGGATGCGCTCGTACAGCTTGCCGAACGCGAGCAAGTTGTAGATCCGGATCGTCTTCGTGCCCTCGAAGCTGTTGGCCGCGGGCTCCACGCCGAACGCGTCCTCGAGCCGGAGGAGGTCGGCGGCGAGGGTGTCGACGAGGTCCGGCTCGATCGCGCCCTCGACGATCGTGTAGCCGTCGGCGGCGATGCGCTTGGCGTGCGTGGAGACCGACTCGGTCATGAGGGCAGGATATCCCGGTCGCCCCCCACGCGATCTTCCGCGCGTGGAGCCCGGAGACCGCACCTGGTGCGCGGGAGAACGCGTGGGGGCGGTCGGATAGCGTCACCGGCATGGCCCTCTACGCGCTGGGTGACGTCGAGCCCCAGGTCCACCCGACCGCCTTCGTGCATCCCGACGCGACCGTGATCGGCGCGGTCACGATCGGGGCCGAGTCGACCGTCTGGCCGCAGGCGGTGCTGCGCGGCGATTACGGGCGCATCACCGTGGGCGACCGCACCTCCATCCAGGACGGCACCGTGATCCACGCCACCGCCGAGATCCCGACCGTGATCGGCGACGACTGCGTGATCGGCCACCTCGCTCATCTCGAGTGCTGCGTGGTCGAGTCGGACTCGCTTGTGGGCTCGGGCTCGGTCGTGCTCCACCGAGCGATCGTGCGCTCGGGCTCGCTCGTGGCCGCCAACGCTGTCGTGCCGAACGGGATGGAGGTGCCGGCCCGGGCCATGGCCGTCGGCGTACCGGCCCAGCTCCGCCCCGACTCCGTCACGCCCGACATGATCCGCCCGGGAGCGGCCAACTACATCGCCAACGGCCGGCGCTACCGCGCCGAGCTGCGCCGCCTCGACGGCTGACGGCGCCACGGGGCGAGCAGACGCGCGCCGACCGCGACGAGCGTGAACCCTTCCGGGCTCGCGTGACCGCTCGGCAGCGGCCTATCCTCCGTGCGGCCCGGGCCCAAGTCCCGACTGTTCGAGGAGTCCGTCATGCCGGAAGCCGTGATCGTCGCCACCGCTCGGAGCCCGATCGGCCGCGCGTTCAAGGGATCGCTGGTCGATCTCCGTCCCGACGACCTGGCCGCGACCATCGTGCGGGCCGTGCTCGCCAAGTTGCCCGCCCTCGACCCGGGCGAGGTCGACGACCTCATCCTCGGCTGCGGCCTACCCGGTGGCGAGCAAGGGTTCAACATGGGTCGTGTGGTGAGCATCCTGGCGGGTCTGCCCGACGTGCCCGGCTGCACCGTCACCCGCTACTGCTCGTCGTCGTTGCAGACGATCCGGATGGCCGCGCACGCGATCAGGGCGGGGGAGGGCGACGTGTTCGTCGCCGCCGGCGTCGAGACGGTGAGCCGGTTCGGGAAGGGCAACTCCGACGGCCTCCCCGACACGAAGAACCCGAAGTTCGAGGAGCCGGGGTTGCGCAGCCTCGAGCGGTCTGAGGGCGGGCAGGGCGAGTGGACGCCGCCGGTGGGGTTGCCGGATGTGTACATCGCGATGGGCCAGACGGCCGAGAACGTGGCCGAGCTGGAGCGGGTGAGCCGGGAGGAGATGGACGAGTTCGCGGCGCTCTCGCAGCAGCGGGCCGTGCGTTCACAGGAGAACGGGTTCTTCGAGCGGGAGATCACGCCGGTGACCCTCCCCGACGGGACCGTGGCGTCCAGGGATGACGGGCCGCGGCCGGAGACGACCGTGGAGAAGCTGGCCGCGCTCAAGCCGGCGTTCCGGCCCGACGGCAAGGTCACGGCCGGCAACGCCTGTCCGCTCAACGACGGGGCGGCGGCCGTGGTCGTGATGAGCGACACGCGGGCCCGCGACCTCGGGATCGCCCCGTTGGCGCGGATCGTGGCGAGTGGGGTGAGCGCGTTGGATCCCGAGATCATGGGGCTGGGGCCGATCGGAGCGAGCCGTCAGGCGTTGGGCCGGGCGAAGATGACGATCGACGACGTGGATCTGGTGGAGATCAACGAGGCGTTCGCGGCCCAGATCGTGCCGTCAGCCCGGCACCTCGGGATCGGCTACGACAAGCTCAATGTGAACGGCGGCGCGATCGCGCTGGGGCATCCGTTCGGGATGACCGGGGCGCGGATCATGACCACCCTGCTCAACGGCCTCGAGGACGCGAGCGGGACCATCGGGCTCGAGACCATGTGCGTCGGCGGGGGCCAGGGCATGGCGATGGTCGTCGAGCGGCTCACCTAGTGCCCTGACCAGCGCGGGCCGGGCCCGGGCCTAGCCCTCGAGCCGAAAGTCGCGGTTCAGCATCGGCCCGCGACGACCGATTGACCCCGTGTGAGCCCGAACGGGGCCGACCCACTCGATCAGCTTCCCGTCGCCGTCGCGCGCGTGCGCGACGGTGTCGTGGTGTCCGCGAATCCGGTCGCCCGTGACTTGCTCGGCGTCGAGATCGGTGCGGCGTTCGCTGACGCCTTCCCGGAGACCGAGCGCGCCGCGGTGGCGATTCTCGTCGAAACTCCGACCGACGAACGGCTCGTCGTTCGCCTCCGTACAGGGGTCGATCTCTGTGTCGTCGAACTGCGCGCGACGTCCATCGGTGGGATCACGTGCGTCGTGGCGCACGACGTCACCGAAGAACGCCGGCTGTCGGCGTTCCTCGACCGCGTGTCGGACTCGTGCAGTCTCCTGGACGCAAGCGGCCATGTGTACTGGCAGTCCGATGGGGCCCGTCGGGACTACGAGCGATGGAACCTCAGCGTCGATGGCTCGACGCTGATGGAGTGGACGCATCCCGACGACCTCCCGGCCGTGATCGAGCTTTTCAGCGCAGCAGTGCAACGAAAGGGCGTCGGCCGCGCCTTCTACGAGACTCGTTGGCGCCCGCCGGGTCAAGAGGAGTGGTTCCGCGGCCGGCAGGTCGGCTACGCGGGCTTCGACGACCCGGATCTGGGCGGGATCGCCCACATGCAGATCGACCGCGTCACAGTCGATCTCGGCGAGATGGCGAAGAGCGACGACTGGCGATTCTTCACGCTGGCCGAAGCCGCCCCCGTCGGCATCCTGATCGGGATGCTCGACGGGTACCTCGCCTACTACAACCGACTCGCCGAGGAACTGCTCGGAAGCATCGACCGCACGGCAGGAATGTGGTTGCTCGTCACACGGCCCGAGTTTCACGACGAGCTCCGCCGAATTTGGGACGGCGCGCTGCGTGGCGAACGAGGCCGCGGCGTCGCCGAGCTCGATCGGCAGAGCGGCGAGAAGACCTGGATACAGGTCACCGCAGTTCCGCAATGCAACGTCAGGGGAGAACCGGCGGGAGTCATCGCGACGCTCGAGGACATCACCGACTCGGTCCTGGCCAGACGCGACGCGGAGCGGGTCTTGCGCGTCCTCGATATGGGGCACGACTTCGTCCTCATCACCGACGGCGGAGGCAGGGTCGTGCACGTGAACCGTGCTGCCGAGGAGCAACTCGGCCTCGTGCGGGCCGTCTCGCCCAAGGACGTCCTCACGGCGACCTCCGAGCGGATCTTCGGCGACGAGGTCGTCGCTGAGCTGGCCGAGAGTGGCACCTGGACGGGAGAGCTCGAGCTCCGCGGCCTGGACGGGAGCGTGTTCCCGGTCTCGGTTGTGGCGACCGCCGAGCACGACGCCCAGGGTGACATGGAGTCGTTCGCCTTCGTGTGTCGCGACATCAGCGAGCTCAAGGCGGTCGAGGAGCAACTCCGCGAGCTCGCGACGCACGACACGCTCACCGGCCTCCCGAACAGGTCACTGCTCCTGGAGCGGCTGCGCGCCTCACTCCGACTCCATCGGCGTAACGGACACCCCGTCGCACTCCTGTTCTGCGACCTCGACGACTTCAAGGTCATCAACGACGAAGCAGGACACGAGGCGGGGGATGCGGTTCTGCGCGCGGTGGCCGAGCGGTTGCTCTCGGCCTCGCGAGCCAGCGACATGGTCGCCCGTATCGGGGGCGACGAGTTCGTCATTCTCTGTGAACACTTCGACTCGCTCGACGGACTGCGTCACATCGCCGATCGTGTCACACGTCTCGTCTCGGAGCCTATCGAGATCGAGCACGGTACAGCGCGCGTCAGCGTCTCGATCGGAATCGCGGTTGCGGACAGCGATGTGAATTCCGCCGGAGAGCTACTCGACCGGGCCGACCGCCACATGTACTCCACCAAGAGGCAGCGCAAGATCGACGGCGGCTACGCGAGCACCGCCTGACGCCAACGGCGCCAGCGCAACGGGCCGCACGTCCCAGACCGAGCGGGCCGGGATCGTCACCGCGCCATCGTCGGCGAGCAGCCGCAGCACCGACGCGCCGCGCCTGTAGCCCTCGAACACGCCGCTCGCCTCGGCGTGCGGGTCGCCCGTGGTCGAAAATCGGATCGCGAGCGCGCGGCCCTTGCCCAGCCGGAGCCGCTCGTCCCAGCCGTAGCGCCAGCGGCCGTCGGGGCCGAGGCGAGCCGGCCGGCCAACGTGGACGCGGTGCTCGCGATAGGACGCGAGGAGCGCGTCGGCGCGGGCCACGCCGCCGAACTCGGCGGTGGCGTCGAGCAGCAGGCGAGCGAAGGTGCGGCCGTGGTTGGGCAGGTCGGCGTCGTCGTCGAGGGCCCAGTGCGCGAGCTCGTGAAGCAGCACGCCACTGGTGCGGTAGCGGCGGGGGAGCGTGATGGTGGGGCCGTCGGGGTCGACCCGGTAGAAGGCCTGCCGGGCACCTTGGCCCGGCCGCAGCCGCGGGATGCCGCCGAGGCCCCGCTCGGGGAAGCGGGCCTCCCACCACAGCGTGCCCACCACCGAGTCGGCGAAGCGCATGCAGTCGGCCAACGTCTCGAACCGTCGACCGGCCACCGGCGTCTCGGCCCGGTACAGGCGGCTGCGCTGCGTGTCGCGGGGTGGGCGGCGCGGTTCCGTCACGCGTCGAGCTCGCGGAGCGGGACGACGTCGTGATCGGCGAGCGGGCGCTCGAGCGCGGCGAGCCAGCTCTCGTAGGAGTGCCGGCTCTCGCCCATCGTGCCGAGGCCGTGCACGCTCATCGCGGCCGTGATGCCGAACACCTGCTGCTCCCACGGCTCGTGGAACACGGGCTCGTCGGGCTCGACCTCCACGGGGCCGAAGCCCTGCCGTCCGCCCAGATCGTGCGCGCCGTCCACGGCGCCATCGAAGCACAACCAAAGCCCTCCGGCGAGACTCCGTAGCATGCGCACCGTGGCCGACGTGATCGAGCGCTACCTGAGCTGCATGACGGCCCACGACTGGGACGGGATGGCCGCGTGCCTGGCCGACGACTTCACCCGCGTGGGCCCTTACGGCGACACCTACGAGTCGAAGCCCGAGTACGTCGCGTTCATCGCCGACCTCATGCCTCGCCTTCCCGGCTACTCGATGGAGGTCACGCGCGTGACATACGCCGGCGACTTCGCCGTCGCCGAGCTGAGCGAGACGGTCGAGGTGGAGGGCCGGCCGCACCGCACGCCCGAGGCGCTGGTCTTCGACCTCGACCCCGCGGGGCTCATCATCCGGGTCGAAGTGTTCATCCAGACCCTCGGCGTCGAGCCGCGCAACCTCCCTTGACGCGGTTCACGACCTGGCGAGCGCCGAGAGCCGCCGGCGTGGTCGCGCTCGTGCTCGCCGCCGCCCAGGTCCTCGCCGGCTGCACCACCGAGGCCGGCCGGGTGGCGCACGACGCGCGCGGGTTCCGGCCCGCGCCCGAGATCGCTCCGATCGAGCGGCTGGGCCGGTGGGACGGCCGCACGTTCTCCCCGGTCGCGGCGGGCAGCCTCACCGGCGGGCGCGTCGTCGTGCTCGTGCACGGCTGGGAGCCGGGCTTCCGTCGCGCGGTGCAGCGATCTCCCGGGCCGGGCCCGCTGTTGCTGTGGAGCGGCGACGCTCTCGACGCGCAGGGCGCGCATGCCGGCGCCGAGATCTCCGCCCTGGCCGGCGCGCTGGCCGCCGCCGACCCGGGAGCAGTGGTGCTCGCCTACAGCTGGCTCGACGACTCGGCGACCGGCTCCGACCCGTTCGGGGCCCGCCACGCCGCGGCGCGCACCGACCTCAATGGCCAGCGGCTCGCGGCGGCGCTCGCGCAGGCCGAGGCGCCCTCGTTCACGGCCGCGGGCGGGCAGGTGCATCTCGTCGGCCACAGCTTCGGCGCCAAGGTGGCGACGGTCGCCGCGCTGGGCCTGGACCCGCCGCCCGCGCAGCTCACGCTGCTCGACTCGCCCGAGCGCGTGATCCCGGAGGCGGGCCAGTTCGCCACTCACCTCGAGGGCTACCTGCCGCTCCTCCCGCTCGGCCGTCGTGCGGGCACCACCTTCGTCGACTCCTACTCCTCCCTCTTCGGCGCGCCGTACCACACCTTCGCGGGGCTCGGCGCGGTCGTCGACGTGCGCCTGATCCCGGCCCAGTACCCGCTCCGCGACGTCGCCGACCGTCACGAGTACCCGATCAGCTGGTACGCGGCGTCGACGGCCGACCGGTCTGCGGGGGTGGGCTGGTGGTGGTCGCCGCTGGTCGGCGGCGCGACCGGCTCGCTGGACGCGTCCTACGAGCAGGACTGGACGCGCGGGACGGGCGTCGACCGCGGTCGCGAGCTCGATCTGCGGCGGGGCTCGCGCTCGAGCCTGTCGTCGGCCCCGGTCGAACGGGCGCCGGTGCGGGTCGTGCCCATCCACGTGAGCAGCGTGAGCGGCGCGCCGGCCGAGGGTGTCGCGCTGTCCGACCCGGAACCGCGGCTGTGGCAGGTGGAGCTCACGACCGGCAGCGGTGACCTCGCGCTGAGCTTCGACTACCGGTTCACGCAGCCGGGCCGGGGCGACGAGCTCGCGGTGTGGGTCGACGACGAGCAGCGCTTCGCGGCGTTGGGCGAGTGGGCGGGGCCGACCGGGAGGCGCGCGCTCCTCGACGTGAGCGGGATCGAGCCCGGTCGGCACACGCTCACGGCGGTGCTGTCACAGGCGGGCGACCATGCCCGCGTGGTGTTGGGCAGCCTCCGGGTCGAGCGGCAGCCGGGAGCACGGAGCCGTCGCTCGTTGTCGAGCGCCGCGCGCGTCGGCCTGGGTGTGCTGATCATCGCCACCGCGCTGAGCCTGGTGATCGGTCTGGTGGCGGTGGCGCGCCGGCGCGAGCGCGAGGAACGCTCGGCCTCGTCAGCCTCCTGAGCCCGGGAGCGGCGAGTCGGTTCGCATCGATGGCGCCTGCGTGTGGGGCCGGGCTGCCTTCGAGGCCATGATCCCCTCGGTCGCGCGCAGGTGGGCCATCCCCACGTTGTGGCCGGTGTACGAGGGGGGCTGCGAGACCATCCACACGATGCCCTCCGCCGCGACCTCGGCCGGCTCCCAGTCGGAGTGGTCGACGTCGGGAAGCGCGGCGAGGAACCCCTCCGACGCGACAGGCACGTCGATGCGGAACGTGTTGACCGCGATCCCGTGCGGCCGAAGCTGCGCCGCGAGCGACATGGTGAGGTGCTCGAGCGCGGCCTTGGCCATGCCGTAGGCCATCTCGCCCGGGTAGTAGTTGAGCGCCGCCGCCGACGACACGTTGAGGATGACGCCCTCGCCGCGCTCTCGCATACCTGGCACCGCGGCCCGGGTCGCGATCACGGGCGCCCGCAGGTCGACGGCGAAGATGAGGTCGAAGCGCTTCATCGGCAGCTCGAGGTCGCCGGGGAACGTGATGGCCGCGTTGTTCACCAGCACGTCGAGCCGTCCGAAGTGCTCGGTGGCGGTGGCCACCATCGCCTCGACCTCCGAGTCGACGGCGAGATTGGTGGGCACCGCGAGCGCGCGCCCGCCGACGGCCTCGATCCGGCGGACGGTGTCGTCGATGGTTCCGGGGAGCGCCACCGGGCTGGCGTCGGTGGCCCGGGCCGCGCACGCGACCGCCGCGCCGGCCTCCGCTAGCGCGACCGCCGTGGCCGCACCCACGCCGCGGCTCGCGCCGGTCACGAGCGCCACCTTGCCCCCGAGGTCCATGGCCCGACGCTACGCGCCCGCGGGCATCGTCTGCTCGACGGTGAGGTTGGCGGCGTACAGGTCACCGTGGCGCTCCACCCGGTCGAGCACGTCGTCGATCTCGAACGTGAGGGTCGCCCGGTCGCCGGACGCGACCGCCTCACTGACCTCGTTCCATGCCAGCGGCGTCGACACGTTGGGCCGGGGTAGGGCCCGCAGCGAGTAGACGCACACCGTCGTCTTGTGATGGTCGTTCTGGCTCCAGTCGACGAACACCCTCCCCACGCGCGCCTTCCGCGGCATCGTGACGACCACCCGGTCGGGCGCCTGCCGGGCGAGGAGGCGGCCGAGCGCGTGCGAGAACTCCTTCGTCGCGTCCGCGGTGACCGGCGTGTTGAGCGGCACCGCGAGATGCAGGCCCTTCGACCCCGACGTCTTCACCACGCACTCGAGCCCGAGCTCGGCGAGCATCGCGCGCAGGTCGAGCGCGGCCCGGGCCGCATCGAGCACGTCGGCGGGCGGTCCGGGGTCGAGGTCGAACACGACCGAGGTGGGTCGGTCGGGCTCGCTCGCTCGCGCCTGGAGGGTGTGCAGCTCGAGCGCGGCGAGGTTGGCCAGCCACACGAGCGCGGCGGGCTCATCGATGCTGCACTGCGACAGCTCGCCCACGACCGGCACCCACGGAGGGCGGTGGCCGGGGCAGCGCTTCTCGAAGAACGAGGGGCCGTCGACACCATCGGGGTAGCGGACGAGCGTGACCGCCCGGCCGGCCAGGTGGGGAACCATCACCCCCGCGATGCGGGCGTAGTAGTCGACCACGCCGGCCTTCGTGAGGCCGGCTTCGGGGTAGAGCACCTTGTCGAGGTTGGACAGGGTGAGCCGTCGCCCGTCGATCTGCACCGGCACCTCGGCCATTGTGCGAACCTAGTGCGACCAGCCACGACGGAGGTGAGTGGTGCCGAGCGCCGTCTGGAACGGATCCATCAGCTTCGGCCTCGTGACCGTGCCGGTGAAGCTGACCCCGGCGACGCGCTCACGAGACGTCAGCTTCAACCAGCTCGAGGAGGAGACCGGCGCCCGGATCCGTTACCGCCGGGTGTCCGAGCAGACCGGCGAGGAGGTGCCGAACGAGCGGATCGTGCGCGGCTACGAGATCGAGAAGGGCCGCTACGTGGTGGTGGAGCGGTCCGAGCTCGAGGCCATGGCACCCAAGTCGACGCACACGATCGAGATCGAGGACTTCGTCGACCTCCACCAGATCGACCCCATCTACTTCGAGCAGCCCTACTACGTGCTGCCCGACACGAAGGCGGCCAAGCCCTACCGCCTGCTCGTGGAGGCGATGACCCGGCTCGAGAAGGTGGCCATTGGCCGGGTGGTGATCCGCTCGAAGGAGCACCTCGTCGCTATCCGCCCCCTCGACGGGCTCCTCTGCGTGGAGACGATGCGCTACGACGACGAGATCGTGGCCCGAGCCGGCCTCGGCGTCCCCGCCGCCGACGTGGAGGTGAGCACGCGCGAGCTCGACATGGCCCGCCAGCTCATCGAGTCGCTGTCGGGCGACTTCGAGCCCGAGAAGTACCACGACGAGTACCGCGACGAGCTGCTCGAGCTGATCGAGCGCAAGGCGGCGGGAGAGGAGATCGTGGCCGAGCCGGCGGTCCCGGCCCCGGCCAAGGTGCTCGACCTCATGGCCGCGCTCGAGGCCAGCCTCGGGAGGACCGGCCGGGCCGGGAAGCGGGCGACGAAGGCGGACGGCGGCGAGGCGGCGGAGAAGCCGGCCAAGCCGGCGGCGAAGAAGCGGGGCGTGAAGAAGACGACGAAGACGGCTCGCTCGACCCGCTCGGCCTGAGGGGCGCCCGGCCTACGAGGCGCGGCGCAGGGGCGGGGCGACGGGAAGCGGGGCCACCACGGCGCCGTCGGGCTCGTGGTCGCGGTCGAGCCAGCCGCAGGCCTCACAGGGGCCGCCGGGGGCCCCGGCGTCGGGCCGGTAGGTCGCGCAGGCCTCGAATCGCACCGTCTCGACGATGGGCGCCGCCGTTCGGTCGGCCAGGCCGTCGGCCAGATCAGCAGTCACATCAGCAGTCACATCAGCCTCCACTCCAGCCTCTTCGGGCACTCGAATTCGGGCACTCGAATCACAGCAGTGTAATTCTCGCTCTGGTCCACGAGGTCGATCCTCGCAGGGGGGTGTGACACTCATCGGGGACCACGGCCGCTCGCGTCGTTCAAGGCGGCCCCGGGCCGGTCGATACCAGAGCATGGCCATCGACTGGCCCCGCGCTCCGGCCCCCGCCGGCGACGTCCGCGACCAGCTCGCGGCCGAGGAGCACCGGGCCCGGGTCGCCGAGCCCCCGGTGGCGGCGGACGCGCCGGTCGAGGTGCGGTTCATGCGCCCCGACGAGGCGCCCGCGCTCTCGCGATGTGTCTTCCGGTCGTACGGCGCGACCTACGACGCCGAGTGGGTGTACCAGCCCGACCGAGTCGCCGAGCTGCTCGAGCTGGGCTTGCTGCGCTCGTGCGTGGGCGTCGCCGCCGACGGCGAGATCGTCGGCCACCTCGGGCTCACGCGCGACTGGCCCGAGGCGACGGTGGGCGAGGCGGGCCAGGCCGTCGTCGACCCCCGCTACCGCGGCCACCATCTCTTCACGACCTTGAAGCGGTTCCTCGCGGACTGGGCGCGCGGCGTCGGGCTGCGCGGGATCTACAGCGAGGCCACCGCCGCGCACCCTTACACGCAGGAGGCGAACCTCGCGCTCGGCGCGCACGAGACCGGCCTGCTCCTCGGCTACATCCCGGCCACGGTGGAGTACCGCGACATTGACACCGCGCGCGGCCGTCGACAGTCGGTCACGCTCTTCTACCTCAAGACGAACGACGGCGTGCACCGACCGGTCTTCGTGCCTGCCCGTCACCGGGAGCTCGTCGACCGCATCTTCGAGATCGGCGGCCTGCGCGGGCAGTTGGAGCAGGCGGGAGACGGGTACGAGACCCCCGACTACTCGCGGCTCGACGTGCACGTACGGCCCGACCACGGCCAGGCCATCGTCACGGTCCAGGAGCCGGGCGCCGATCTCACCCGCACGATGGAGCTCCGGCTGCGCGAGCTGCACGACGACGGTTTCGCGTGCGTGTACGCAGACCTGCCGCTGGCGCGGCCGGCGACCGAGCGGCTCGGCGCGGAGCTCGAGGAGCTCGGCTTCTTCTTTGGAGGCGTCTTCCCGAACCGGCGCGGCGACGACGACGTCCTGCGGCTCCAGCACCTCCACGACGTCGAGGCCGACCCATCCGACGTGGCGGTGGCTTCCGACCTCGGCCGCGAGCTGCTCGACTACGTCTGCGCGCAGCGCCCCCGCGCCTGACCGCTCGCGCTGGCCGGCGCGCGCCAGCTCGGCTCGCTCCCCTCAGCTCGTGCCGTCGGGATCGAGGAGCTGCATCGCCTCCCGGCGTAATGCGTCCGGGCTCGGTGGCCAACCGACCGGCGAGACCGAGCCGGTGATCGTCGACGGGTCCACCGGCGTGCGCGTGTTGGAGGACTGGTACACGGCGAAGCAGAGCTGGAGCACCTTGACGGCCATCTCGCCGGTCATGTCGGGCGTGGACCCGGAGAGCAGGGCGTCGACGAAGTGGCGCGACGCGCCGCGGAAGCCGGCGCCCCAGTCGGCGTCGAGGTTCGAGAAGCCGACCGTGGACCCGTCGCGCCGATAGAGCACGACGGGCGGGAGGTCGAGCATCTCGCCGGTTGCCCGGGTCACCCAGATGAAGCCGTGCGTGCCCTGGATCTCGAAGAACTCGTCGGCGCCGTAGTAGCGGCTGCGCATCCGCATGCCCGGCGCGTGGCTCACCTCCATCATCCCGAGCAGGTCGTCGCGGGCGTACTCCCAGATCGCGGCGGTGGGAGCCTCGACGAAGAGCGGGCCCTTTCGCACGACGGCCTGCACGCTCCGGACGTCGTCGTCGACGAGCCAGAGCGCGACCGCGTACTTGTGCGCCATGTCATCGAACAGGTGGCCGCCCGGGCTGCGCGCGTCGAAGCGCCACACGTAGCCCTCGTAGTCGAGGCCGGCCTGGAACGCGGAGTCGGTCTGGCCCATCACGGTCTTGATGCGGAGCACCGTCGGCCGGCCGATGGCGCCCTCCGCGATGAGCTCCTTGGCCTTGAGGAGTGGTGGGTAGTGGAAGAAGCACTCGCTGACCCGGAAGGTGATGCCCGCCTCGCCCGTTGCGGCGATCATCTCGCGGGCCTCGGACACCGAGTTGGCGATGGGCTTCTGGCACGAGACGTGCTTGCCGGCCCGCGCTGCCGCGATCACGTGGTCGTGGTGCATGAAGGTGGGGGTGAGGATCTCGACCGCGTCGATCTCGTCGTCGGCGAGCAGCGCGTCGAGATCGCCGTACACCCTCGGCACGCGCCACTCGGCGGCCATCCGCTCGGCCTTCTCGATGCGCGGGTCGCAGAGGGCGACCACGTCGCATCGATCGTGGCCGAGATAGCCCGGCACGTTGAGCGGGGCGATGTTGCCGATGCCGGCGATGCCCATGCGCACCCGGTCCACGCTGCCCTCCTGCTCGCGGGCGGGTAGGTTCTCATACCGACGGTGGCGCGCGTCGGCCGCATCCGGCTCTCGTGGAGCAGCTGGAGGACTCGGAGGACCCGGAGGAGGCGCGATGAAGGTGACCCGTATCCACCACGCCAGCGTGAACGCGGCCGGTGACCTCGACAGCGCGGTCCGCTTCTACCGCGACGTGCTCGGCCTCGAGGCCGCGCCCCGGCCCGAGATCCCGGGAGTGCCCGGCGCGTGGTTCACCGCCGGCGGGGGCCAGGTGCACGTGATCGGCGCGCCGCCGCTGGGCGACGGCATCGACCCCGTCGGAAACCACTACTGCCTGGCCGTCGACGACCTCGAGGGCGCGATCGTCGAGCTCGACACGGCCGGGATCGCCTACCTGCGGGGTGTGCAGCAAGATCCCGGCGGCGCCGTGAGCCAGATCTGGGTGACCGACCCGGCCGGCAACACGATCGAGCTCCAACAGGGCTGATCGCGGCGAGGGGCTACACCGACGTCGTCACCTGCACCGTCTTGCCGTCGCGCCATTCGCGCAGCACGAGGTAGCCGCCCTTGAGCGCGGCATGGTCGTAGTGGCCGAAGCCCATGGTGGTGCCGTCGACGCCGCTGGCCGCGGGGAGCTGCTTCACCCGCTCCAGGCCCTCCTTGAGCCCGACCCGGGTGAGGTGGTGGGCGCGCGCGACGGCCTCCCCCGTGAGCCGGCCCATGTCGTAGGCGGCGCAGCCGATTGGCCCGGCCGCGGTCCGCTTCGACTTCTCGCGCAGCGCGGCGCGCACGGTGTTGTCGTCGGCCACGCCGTCGAGGTACTCCCACCCGGCCCAGCCGTCGCGCCAGTCGGGCTGGGCGTAGCCGAACATGAGCGCGGAGTTGGCCACCACCGGAACCTCCCAGCCGAGATCGGCGAGCCCGAGGGCGACGGCGCGTGACGTGACACCCAGCCCGAGGTACACGAGGGCGTCCGGACCGCCCTCGCGGAGCCGGGCGACGACGTCGCGCACGTCCTCGGACAGCGGCGAGATCGCCGCGCTCCCGGTGAGCTCGACTCCCGCGGCGGCTCGCGCGGAGTCGAAGTATTCGGCGTAGCGGCGACCGACGGGGGAGTGGTCGTGGATCACCGCCGCGCTGCGCAGGCCCCGCTGCGCGAGCCGGCGGGCCAGCACCGCGGGCTCCTCCTCGAGCGAGCCGACCTGGTAGTGGAACATGAACTCGCCCCGCGTCATCTCGCCGCCCGTGTAGTTGATGCAAGGGAGCTGCGCCGCGTCGGCGAGCGGCTGCACGATGAGCCCGTTGTCGCTGATCGAGGGGCCCAGGATCAGCAGCACCCCGGCCTCGTCGAGGTCGCGGAAGGCGGTCTTCACGTCGTGTTCGGTGCCGAGCGGCAGGCCGGCCGTCTGACGGGCGACGAGCTCGATCGGCCGGTCGAGGTGGCCGGCGCCGGCCACCTCGTCGAGGCCGAGCCGCACCGCCTCCTCGAAGCTGGCCCCGCTGTCGTGCTGGGGGAAGTCGAAGAGGAGCCCGATGAGCACGGGTGCGGCGGTCGTCTGCATGGCCGGCGAGTGTTCAGGGTGAGGATGGCGCCGTCAACCGCAGGCCCTGTGCGCCCGCCTAAACCACCACGCGGTTGAGGACGGTCAGCGCGGGCGGCGCCAGACCGTGCTGGTCGCGAACGGGCGCTGGTAGGGCGACGGACCCGAGTAGTCGGTGCGCTCCCACGACGACAGCCGCGGGTCGGCGATGGCACGCTGATACCGCTCGCGCTCGGAGTCGTCGAGCACGAGCACGCCGCCGGGCCGCACCTTCGGGACTGCGAGCGCGAGGCACGACGGGCGGGCGCGCCCGTCGACGAGCACGATGTCGAGGCTCGCGTCGGCATAGGGCTCGATGGTGCGCGCGTAGGTCTCGAACCGGCGGGCCCGTGACGCCGGGTCGCCGGACGTGAACGCGTCGGGGTCGGTCGGGTCGGTGACCGACTTGCCTGCCTCACCCGACTCGGGTGGTACCACGTGCAGGTGCCAGCTCGAGGCGCTCGCGGCCATCGCGGCGCGGACGAGCTCGGCCCACACGGGGTCGTGCTCGACCGTCACCAGCTCGGCGGCCCGGCGGGCGAGGAAGATGGTGGAGCCGCCGGTGCCGTACTCGAAGGCGCGCATGCCGTCGGGCAGCTCGCGCTCGAGAAAGCGGATCGCGCCGAAGGTGAGCCAGGGGATCTCGTCGGCGAGCGGGCTCGCGTCGGGGGCGAGGCTCCGGTACCAGGGCCGGAACCAGCGCACAAGGTCGGCAGCGCTCGGCCGGCCGCGTGTGGCTCGGACCCGAACCGCCTCGCGCGCGTAGTACACGGTGTGACGGAGCGGAAGCGGAACGAGCGTGCGGGCGCCGGTCATGTGCCCCCGGTCATGTGAGCGTCGTCATGCCGGCTCGGCCAACCCCCTCGTCGCGTTCCGTGCTCGCGCGGCGGCCACCATGGCACCTGCGCCGCCGCGAGGCCAGCATCGTGGCAGCCGGCGGCATCTCCGGGCGCCGGTCGATATCCTGACGGCGGCGTCAGGCACCGGCCGGCGCGAGGAGCCCCGTCATGCAGCTCGAGGATCTGGTCATGGTGAGCGTGGACGACCACGTGGTGGAGCCACCCGAGATGTTCGAGGGCCGCCTCCCCGCAAAGTATGCCGAGGTCGCTCCGCGCCTCGTGCGGCGCGACGACGGCACCGACGCGTGGCTCTACGACGGCCGCGAGATCCCCAACATCGGGCTCAACGCGGTCGCCGGCCGCCCACCGGAGGAGTACGGCATGGAGCCGACGAGCTTCGACGAGCTCCGCCCCGGTTGCTACGACATCCACGAGCGCGTCCGCGACATGGACGCCAACGGCGTGCTCGGGTCGATGTGCTTCTCGTCGTTCCCGAACCTCTGCGGCCAGCTCTTCGCCCGCTCGAAGGACCACGACGCCGCGTTGGCGGTCCTGCAGGCGTACAACGACTGGCACGTGGAGAGCTGGTGCGGCGCCTATCCGGGGCGCTTCATCCCGCTCGCGCTCCCGCCGATCTGGGACCCGAGCCTGATGGCGGCCGAGGTCCGTCGGATGGCGGCGAAGGGCTGCTCCGCGGTGTCGTTCTCGGAGAACCCGGCCAAGCTGCGCCTCCCGAGCTTCCACGCCGACCACTGGGACCCTTTCTGGTCCGCCTGCGCCGACGAAGGCACGATCGTCTGCCTGCACATCGGCTCCTCGTCATCGCTGGTGATCACGGCCGACGACGCACCGATCGACGTGCTCATCAGCCTCCAGCCGATCAACATCGTGCAGGCGGCGGCCGACCTGCTCTGGTCGCCGGTGCTGCGGAAGTTCCCCGCGCTGCGGGTCTCGCTGTCGGAGGGCGGCATCGGCTGGATCCCCTACTTCCTCGAACGCATGGACTGGATCTACACCCGACACGCGCCGTGGACGGGCCAGGACTTCGGCGGCCGGCTGCCGAGCGACGTGTTCCGCGAGCGGATCGTCACCTGCTTCATCGACGATCCCGCCGGTGTCGACCAGCGTCACCGGGTGGGTGTCGACACGATCTGCTGGGAGAGCGACTACCCGCATTCCGACTCCACCTGGCCCACGTCCCCGGAGTACCTGATGCAGTCGCTGCAGGGCGTTCCCGACTCCGAGATCGACGCGATGACGCACCTCAACGCGATGCGACACTTCCGCTTCGACCCGTTCGCGACGCGACCGCGCGAGCAGTGCACGGTCGGCGCGCTCCGGGCCCAGGCGGCCGACGTGGACGTGACGCCGCGCAGCGCCGGCAAGAGGGGGCCACGGCTCACGAAGGCGACCGACCTCATCGCGACCGCGGGTCGGAGCGGCAGTCACGCACGCGACTGACGCATGGACTGAAGAGGTGAAGGCGGAGGGGGCGGTGAGTAGATTGCCGGGGATGCGGCGAGCTCGCTGCCGATGGTCGGGCCAGTGGTCGGGCCGGTGGTGGGACCGGTGGTATGGAGCGAGCGCGGGTGTGACCGTGGCCGCGCTCGTGCTCGTGGCGTCGCTCGCTCCCTCCCTCGCTCCTTCGCTCGCGCCGGCGCTCTCCGAACGCAAGGCGCCGCGAGCGGAGCTGCGCTCCGAGCAGCAGCTGTCCCCGATCTACGGGCAGGGGATCGCCCGGGGTCCCGACGGCTGGATCCTGTCCGGCACCAACGTCCTCTCTCGCCTCGGCGACGACCTCAGTGTGCAGCAGACGCTGCTGCCCGCGATCCCGCCGGAGTGGGCGGCCAAGGGCTACAACCACGTCGGCGACATCGATGTCGTCGGGCCGTACGTGTACGCCCCGTTCGAGCAGCACCCCTTCACAATTGGTCGTCAGGCGACGGCGAGGTACGACGTCGCGACGCTGCGGTTCATCGACGCGGTCGAGCTCCCCCAGCACGAGAACTCGTTCGTCACCGTCGATCCGGCCACGATGGTCGCCTACACCATGGACAACTTCGACGGCCACGCGCTGCTCCGCTACGACGTGCGCGCAGGCTGGAAGCCGCTGCCCCCTCTCGGGATGAGCCGTCTCGTGAAGCGGGTGCAGGGCGGAAGTGTCGGCGAGGGGGCGGTCTGGCTCTCCACCGACGACGACGGCAACGGGCTCTACCGCGTCGACATGCGCACGGGCCACGTCGACGCGCTCGGCTCGATGGGGCACCTCAGCGCGGGCGCGGGTCAGGCCAAGGGCGAGGGTGAGGGGATCGACGCCCACCGCGTGGGCGACGCGTTCCTGCACACCCTCACCGTCGATCCGAAGATCATCCCGGTGTGGCTCGGGCACTTCGCGGTGACGGGCGTGGCGCCGCCGGGGCCGAGCGTCACCAAGGGCGCGAAGACCGACTCGAGCTGGCCGCCGGTGCTGGTCGCGGTGGTGGGTGCGCTCGCCCTCGCGGCGGTGATCGGCGGCGTCGTCCTCTACCGGCGGGCGCGCGCCGCGGTGAGGAGCTGAGGCGTCCGTGGAGCAAGACGAGTCCGACGAGTAGGGCGCGGGCACGGCTCATCGGCTGCTCGCTGCTGTTGCGGTCGCGTCTCCCGCGGGGATGCGCGCGCGGGGCGGTCCGCATTGCCACACTGTCGGGCGCACAATGATCACGCCGATTTCGCCATGATCACGCCGACTGCCGCTGAAGCGGGCTCGTTGCACGCCGGTGAGCCGCGCTGGATGCCGCGGCAGCTCCTGGCGATGCTCGGCGTCATCGAGGATCTGATCTACCTCGCCGTCGCGCTGGTTCTCATCGGGATCGCCGTCACCCTGCTCTCCCGCACGGTCAGCGATGCCGTCGGCAGCCATCACGCATTCGCCGATACCATCACGGCCGCCGTGAACGGCGTGCTGTTCGTGGTGATCGTCCTCGAGCTCTTCCGCACGGTGCTCGCACACCTCCAGGGTGGCGGGTTCCAGCTCCGCCCGTTCCTCGTCATCGGGATCATCTCGGCGGTGCGGCATATCCTGCTCATCGGGGCGAAGTCGCTCTCGACCGAGCGCGGCGTAGCGTTCAACCATGCGCAGATCGAGTTGGGCGCGAACGCTGCCGTAGCGCTGGCTCTGGTGGTAGCGCTGGTGCTGGTGCGGCGCAGCGGCACCTCCAGCGACAGCACCTCCAGCGACATTGGCACCGACGACTGAACGGGTTGCGAGAACGAACCTGCAGCCGCGCGGCCCCGGAGCGTCCCGTCGATAGACTCGAGCCCGAGGATGGATGAGACCGGCCGTCGGCCCAAGAAGGCTCCCCGGTCGGACGCGCCCGTGACCGGTCGCGACCCCGGGCCTGACGCAGACACGAGCCGTGACGCGAGCGACGGCAGCACTTCGGCGGTCGAGAGTGACGCGGCCGACGAGGCCGGCGAGTCGCGTCACGACCTCTTTGGCCGGCTGACCAGGCTGGAGAAGCTCCTGGACCCCCGGAATGCCGTTCGGGCGGTCGAGGGACACGTCGGGCCCGCGTGGCGTCGCGTCACACGAGGTGAGCCGCGGGTGCCCGTCACGATCGCCATCCTGTTCGCCATCGGGCTGATGCTCGCGCTGCCCGCCCGAGTGGCCAACCACCCGCGCTGGCTGCTTCCCGGGCTTGCGGTGCTCCTGCTGATCGGGATCCTCGTGGCCAACCCGAAGCGCGTCGACCGGCCGTCGGCTGCCTTGCGAGCGGCCAGCTTGTCGCTCATCGGGGTCATGAGCCTCGCGAATGCTGTCTCCGCGGCGCGGCTGGTCCTCGATCTCGTCCAGTCGAAGGGAATCCACGATCCCGGTGAGTTGCTCCTGACCGGATCAGCGATCTGGCTCACGAACATGATCGTGTTCTCGCTGTGGTATTGGGAGTTCGACCGTGGCGGTCCCGTCGTCCGAGCTCTCGGCTCTCGGCCGCATCCCGACTTCCTGTTCCCACAGATGACCAGTCCGGAGCTGGCTCCACCCGATTGGGAGCCCGCGTTCGTCGACTACCTGTACGTCTCGTTCACCAATGCGACGGCGTTCAGCCCCACTGATGTCATGCCACTGTCGCGATGGGCGAAGCTCACGATGCTCTTGCAGGCCGCGATCTCGGTCATCACCATCGCGCTGGTGATCGCACGCGCCGTCAACATCCTCAAGTAGCTGCATCCGGACTGCTCGCCGCAGCTAGCCTGCGCTGGTGGCCGGTCGTCCCTCACCGCTCGATCCGGCCCGACGCGTGCTCGCCGACCTCGTCCAGCGGAGCTGGGACGAGTTCGCGCGGCGGGCCACCATCGGGCCGGGCCAGCGCCGGGCACGGCGCTTCGGACGGTTCGGCGACGCCAGCGCGATCTGCTTCCCGATCGCCGCCCTCTTCGGCGAGCGCTACATCCACATCGGCGCGGGCACCATCGTCGGCCCGTACTCGAGCCTCTCCGCCGGCGTCGCGCCCGGCCACGTCCCCGAGCGCGATCCCGTCATCACGATCGGCGACCGCTGTGTGATCGGGAAGGGCAGCGGCATCGTCGGGCACCTCTCGATCGAGATCGGCGACGACGTGTGGACCGGCCATCACGTGTACGTCACCGACGCCAACCACGGTTACGTCGACATCACGCTCCCGATCGGCCTCCAGTTCGCCGCGCCCCGGCCGGTGCGGGTCGGCTCGGGCTCATGGCTCGGCCACGGGTCGATCGTGCTGCCGGGCGCGTCGGTCGGCTGTCACGTGGTGGTGGGAGCCGGCTCGGTCGTGACCGGCGAGCTGCCCGACTTCAGCGTGGCCGTGGGTAACCCGGCCCGGGTGGTGCGCCGCTACGTAACCGGCGAGGGATGGGTGCCGGTCGATGACGAGCTGCCCGTCTGACGCGAGGATTCGCGCATCAGACCCGGTCTCCGGGCCTCATGCGCGGAAGCTCGCGCGCGGGAGGCGCCGTGAGGTCGCTACCTCGCGGGCGACGGGTACTGCGGCGGACGGTCGCCGGGCGGGAGCTCCTGGAACACCGTGACCGACGTCGCCGGGTCGTACACGTCGGCCCTGCCCTTCGGCCACTGGCCGGGGAGGTACCGCCGACCCTGGTGTGAGTACTGGTACATGCCCGTGCCCTGGTTGCCGACCTCGTCGGGCCCGGAGGCCTTCGGGTCCCACCAGATGAGGGTGGCGTCGTCGCCGCCGAAGTAGTCGAGCCCGGGCCAGATCCCGTGCTGGCCCCACGAGACGTGAAGCCGGGTCGGGGTGGTGCTCTCCGCGGACGGGTAGCGGAACAGCCCGTCGCGGAACGCCTGCGCCGTGAGGTGGGGCCCGGCCAGGTGCACGCCGGTGAAGAAGATCAGCGGGGCCTGCACGAGCACCTTCCATGTCTTGGCCGGCGGCGGCTTGCCGGTCTGCCATTCGAGGATGTTGTAGAGGTCGTCCTGTGGGCCGACGGCTCGGGCCGGGAGCAGCGACACGCCGAACGCGTGGGCCCACTGCTTCTGGTCGTAGGTGCGGCCGAAGAGCGTCGTGTCGGTGAACACCGTGCCGAGCACGATCCACTCCGGGAAGTAGCTCTGCTTCGTGGCCTCGGTGGTGAAGAAGCTCGGGCTGAGCGGATCGGCGGCGAGGATCACGCTCGTCACGTTGGCCGTCTTGAGCTTCGAGATCACCGTGCGGGCGATCTCCTGCGACTTCGTGATGTCGAGTGGGTAGGCCACGTCGGCGTCGAGGGTGACGCCGTAGCCCCGGAGCTCCCTGACGAAGCGCCGCGCGGTGGCAGCGAACGTGCCGGTGTCGTCGTCGTAGCGCACGAGGCCGAAGCGGCGTGGCTTCGACGTGAGTGCGGGGTCGCCCGCGTGCTCGGCCTTGCCGTGAGCGAGCTCCTTGCCGATGAACTCGGCCCAGTGCACGCTGCCCTGCTCGGGCGCGGGCTCGGTGGGCCAGATGTGTGGCGCCCGTTTCACGACGAAATTCTCCGGTTGCGCCAGCAGGCAGTCGCCCACGCAGAGCACGCCGTTGGCGGCGAGCTCGTCGGCGTAGGCGCTGGTCATCGTCGGGCCGCCCCAGGACGCGAAGGCGTGGATCTCCTTCGCCACCTTGAGCGCGTCGGCCTTGGCCGCGTCGTCGTTGCCGTCGTCGCCGCTCGCCTTCACGAACACGATCTTCACCTTGCGTCCGTACAGCTCGTAGTGCGACTGGAAGAAGTCGGCGTAGGCCTGCTGCGTCTGCTCCTCGGCTCGCACCGACTCGTCGGCCCCGCTCTGCTGGAAGATCGTCTGCGTGAGGATGTCGGGCTGCGACTCGTACACGGCGATGGTGATGGTGTCGCCGGTGACGCCCGGCGCGGTCGCGCCTCCGTTGTCACCCTTGAACGGCGCCACACACGGCGGTGCGTAGAGCGTCGGCACGGCGACGCGGCCGGTGCCGGTGTCGCACCGCGGGCCCCAGTCGACCGTGCTCTTGTTCTCGCTCGAGAGCACTACCGGCCCACCGGGCGGGGTGGTGGAGGTGGGGCGACGCTTGGACCCGTTGCCGCCCTTTCCACCGAAGACCACGACGACCAGCGCGATCACCACCACGATCGCCACGAACGGCCCGTACCTGCGCACGAGCCGGGCACCGCCTGTCGAGCCGCTCCCTGGTTGGGTCGGTTGCACTCCGCCTCCCGCTTGCCGGTTCCCGCTTGCCGATCCCCGCTTGCCGGTCATCACTTGCCGGGCCCTGCCCGCTCGTCCCCGGTCCCTCGGGCCGGGGCCACCACGCTACGACGCGTCGGCGTTCACCGCGACGGCGGAGGGTAGTCGGGCGCGCGGTCCTCGGGGGGTTGCTGGTCGAACCCGGTGATCGCACCGTTGGGGTCGAAGGCGTCCGTGGCGGTGTCGGGCTGCTGCCCTCGCACGTAGCGCTTTCCTCCCTTCGACCAGCGGTACATGCCGACGCCGGGCCGTCCGACCTCGTCCCGGCCCTCCGCCTTGGCGTCGAACCAGGGCTCCGTGGCGTCGTCGAAGTTGCCCAGGTCCTCCTCCTTGCCGGATACGTGATGCCCCCACGAGACCCGCGGCTGTGTGGGGCCGCCGCCCGTGGGCGGGTACCGGAACAGGCCGTCGCGGAAGGTCGCCGCGCTGAGGTGCGGACCGGCGAGGTGGATCCCGGTGAAGAGCTGGAGCACCGGGGCCTCGATCAGCACCGCGCTGGCCCGGGCCGCGGGCGGCTTGCCGAACTCCCACTGGTGGAGCGTCCACCCGTCGAACTGGTTCTGGGGGACGCGCACCGGGCCCGGCACGATGCCGAACCCGTGCGACCACTGCTTGGGGTCGTACTGGCGGGCGAAGAAGTTGGTGTCGGTGAGCGCGATGCCGGTGACCATCCACTCCGGGAAGTAGCCCTGCGCCGTCGCCTCCTTCGTGAGGTCGATCGGCGTGAGCGGGTCGCCGGCGAAGATGACCGTGGTCGCGTCGGCTGCCTTCAACTTGGCGATGATCGTGCGCGCGTTCTCCTGGAGCCGCCTTGTGTCGAGGAAGTAGTTGACCTTGGCACCCAGGTGCACACCGCGCTTCGCGAGCTCGTCCTCGAAGAAGCGCCCGCTCTCCTTGAAGTCGCCACCACCACGACGGCAGCGAACGGCCCCCAGCGCCGCAGGATCCGCCCTGCTGCGCCGGGCTCGTCGGCCGCCTGCTTCCCCATCGAGGGGGTCGACATCGGTGCCGAGGATCTGCCGCCGCCGCCGCGCTAGCCGGCCGGCGACGGGTAGTTGGGAACCCGGTCCTCCGGCGGGATCTCCTGGTAGATGGTCACCGACTTGCCGGCGTCGAAGAGGCCGACCGGTGTCGTCGGCCACTTGCCCAGGACGTAGCGCTTGCCTCCGTCGGCGTACTCGTAGAGGCCCTTGCCCTGGTGTCCGATCTCGTCCTCACCGCTCACGTCGGGGTTCCACCAGATCAGCGTGGCGTCGTCGGAGCCGCCGATGTCGGGGCCCTTGCCGGGCCAGACGCCGTGGAAGCCCCGCGAGACCTGCGCGTTGGTCGGGCCCCCGCCCGTGACCGGCGCCCGGAACAGGCCGTCGCGGTAGGTCTCGGGCGTGAGCTTGGGCCCCGCCAGGGCGACGCCCAGGTAGAACTGCTGCGCGGCGGGGATGATGACGCCGAAGGTGTTGCTCGGCGGATCCTTCCCGTACTGCCACTTGTAGAGGGTGAGGTCCGGGTTGGTGGTCTTCACGTCGCCCCGAGCGCGGACCAGCGACAGCCCGAAGGCGTGTGCCCACTGTTTCTGGTCGTACGTGCGCCCGAAGAGCGCGATGTCGACGAGGACCGTCGGCCCGATGATCCACTCGGGGAAGTAGCTCTGGGCCGTGGCCTCCTTGGTGAGGTAGCTCGGCGTCAACGGGTCGCCGGTGTAGATCACGGTGGTGACGCCGGCCTCCTTGAACTTGGTGATGATCGTGCGGGCGTTCTCCTGGGCCCTCGGCAGGTCGAGGGGGAACTCCACGTCGGCCTTGATGTGGATCCCGTGCTTGGCCAGGCCGTCCTTGAGCCCGTTGAAGGCCGGCGTCTGCTGGCCCTGCGGCGTGTTGTAGTGGGCCACGCCGAACACCCGCGCCTTCTTCTGGAGGCTCGGGTCGCCGGCGTGCTCGGCCTTGCCCTTGAACTCCTTCGAGAGCATCTCCACGGTCAGCTGGGCAGCCTGCTCGGGCGTGGGACCGGTCTGCCAGATGTACGGCTGGTGGTCGAGCACGTACTGGTTCGGTACCGCGAGCGCGCAGAGGTCGATGCAGAGGATCTTGCGGGCGGCCAGCTCGTCGTAGAAGGCCGGGGTCCGGTTGGGCCCGCCCCACACGGCGAAGGGATGGAACTCGTCGGCGATCTTGATCGCGTCGTTGTGGGCCGCGACCTCGTCGTCGCCCTTGCCGGTACCGGTGAAGTACTCGACCTTCACCTTGCGGCCGTAGGTCTCGTAGTACTTCTCGAACAGATCGGAGTAGCCCTGGTACGTCGCCTGCACCGCGGCCTCGTCGATGTTAGCGCCTGCACCGGTGAAGGCGCTGCTCTGGAGCGGGTCGATCTTCGGGTCGGCCGTGTACACGACGACGGTGATGGTGGCCTTGGTGACACCGGCCGAGGTCGCGCCACCGTTGTCGCCCGTGAACGGCTGCACGCACGGCGCGGCGCGGATGTACGGGATCTTGACCCGGCCGGTGGTGGTGTCGCAGTTGGGGCCGAAGTCGACGGTCTTGCCCTCGAGCTTGGCCCTCGCCGGCGTCATCGGGCCCGCCTTGATGAGCGCGCGGTCGTTGCTCACGTTGAGGACGGCGCTCTTGCCACCGCCCCCGCCGCTCGTGCCGAAGACGACGGCGATCACGACGATCACCGCGAGCAGGACGACGATGGGCCCGTAGCGGCGCGCCATTCGTGCGCCGTTGCTGCGAGTGTCGTTGCTGTTGGCTGGCATCGACGGCTCCTTCGCTACTGAGTGCCCGGCGCCAGGGCGCCGGAGCGGGCGATCGCGGTGTCGGTGGTGCCGAGGTACGAGGCGATGACGGCGGGGTCGCGTGCCACGTCGGCCGGCCGGCCCTCGGCGATGATCTCGCCCAGGTCGAGGGCGATCATGCGGTCGGCGACGGAGGTGAGCAAGGGCAGATCATGCTCGATGACGAGGAGGCTTGCACCGAGCGTGTCGCGGATGCGGAGCAGCAGGGGGCCGAGAGCCTCGGCCTCGCGCTGGGCGATCCCGCTCGACGGCTCGTCGAGGAGCAGCACGCTCGGCCCGTGAGCGAGCACGCAGGCGAGGTCCACGATGCGCCGGCTCCCCGTGGACAGCTCCCGCACGAACTTGTCGCGGAAGGCGGAGAGGCCCATGAGCGCGATGAGCTCGTCGACCCGCTCGCCGACCCTCACCTCGGAGTCGTGCACGGCGGGGAGGTGGAGCGCGGCGGCCACCGGATCGCGCACGTCGACCTGGCTGTCGAGGGCGACGGCGATGGTCTCGGCCACGGTGAGTGCCGGGAACAGCCGGCCGTCCTGGAACGAGCGGCCCAGGCCGAGCGTCGCCCGGGCGTGGGCCGACTTGCGATCGAGCGCGCGTGCGCGGCCGTCGACGGTGAGCGTGATGGTGCCGCCGTCGGCGGGGAGGAAGCCCGAGATCACGTCGAACAGCGTCGTCTTGCCCGCCCCGTTGGGGCCGATGAAGCCGAGGATCTCGCCGGGCGCGACGGCGAACGACACAGTGCTCAACGCGCTGATCCCGCCGAAGCGCTTCGACACGTCGCGCACCTCGAGGCGGGTGGCGCCTCCTGGGCCGGGGGCGGCACCGCCGTCAGCCGCGCGCTCAGACGCAGCGCGCACGTCGCCTTCGGCTTCCGTCGGCGCCGCTCTCTCGGCCCTTCCGCTCCCGCCCACGACGAGCGGCGCATCGGCGACCCGGCCGTTGAGGGCGGCGTCGTCCCTCGTGGCCGCGCCCTCGAGGAAGACGGAGCGGAGCACGTCGGGTCGCTCGAGGAGCTCGGCCGTGGGGCCGTGGAAGCGGATCTCGCCCTTCTCCATGAAGTAGGCCGTCTCGGCGACGGTGAGCGCGAGGTTCACCGACTGCTCCACCAGGATGACGGTGGTGCCCTGGTCGCGCAGGTCGCGCACGATCTCGAGCAGCTGGGCCACCACGCTGGGGGCCAGCCCGAGCGAGAGCTCGTCGATCATCAGCAGCCGCGGCCGCTCGATGAAGGCCATTCCGAGCGTCAGCATCTGCTGCTGGCCGCCCGAGAGGTTGCCCGCCGGCTCGTCGAGACGCTGGGCCAGCACGGGGAAGATGTCCAGCACGCGCGCGGTGGCCTCGCGGATCCGCTTGTGGTCGTGGCGGTGCAGCCACCCGGCGAGCTGGAGGTTCTCGGCGACGGTGAGCGACGGGAACACGCCTTGCCCGCCGGGCACGTGCGTGATGCCGCGGCCCGCGATCTCGTCGGGTGGGGTGTGGGTCATGTCGCGGCCGTCGAAGACGATCGCGCCCGAGCTCGCCTCGACCAGACCCGAGATGGCCTTGAGCAGGGTCGACTTTCCCGCGCCGTTGGTGCCGAGCAGCGCCACGATTTCGCCCTCGTCGACCTCGAAGTCGACGTTGAACAGCACCTGCACGCTGTCGTAGTGCACGCTCACACCACGTACCAGCAGCATCTTCACCAGGCCCTGACGCCTTGCGTGGAGCACCTCCGACTGCGCGGCCGCCGCGGTCCACACCTGCTGGATGTCGGCCTTCACGTGGGTCCCCGCCGACGCGAGCACGAAGGCGCCGAGCAGGAACACGGGCACCATGACCATCAGGCCGGTGCGGATCCCGTACTCGTCGGCGATGTTCCCGACGATCGGGAGCAGCAGCACCCCGGGCAGGAACCACAGCGCAGCGACCGAGAACCCGAACGAGCGCACCTTGGGCGGGATGGCCAGCGAGAGTGAGGCGAAGATCCCCGGCAAGAGGAGCGAGAAGGCGGCCTGGATCACGATGAGCATCGTGATGGCGACGGCGACGTTGGGTGCCTGAGCGAAGAACGCCCAGGCGGTGCCCACGGCGAGGCCCACGAGAGCGAGGAACTTCAGCACCAGGCCGGGGTCGCGCTGGAGGAGCCGGGTCGCGATCGGGATGCCGGCGAAGATGCCGACGAACTGGCCGGCCGCGGCGGCAGCCCCGATGTAGCCGCGCGCCCGCTCGTCGAGGTGGAAGGTCTGCTCGAAGAAGATGGAGCTGAACGCCAGGAGGCCGATCACGGCCACGGCCAGGAACGGCAGCGCGTAGAAGATCCGGCGGAGCGTGCGTACGTTCCAGACGATGCGCCAGGACTCGGCGATCGACGGCGGGATGTCTTCCGTCTCGACGGTCTCCTGCGATGCGCCCATCGCCTGGCGCTCGAAGTAGCCGCGTATCGGGTCGCGCATGCGCAGCGCGAGCACGCCGAAGATCACAGCCGGGACCAGGAAGACGAAGAATGGCGCCCGCCAGCCGAAGGAGAACGCGAGGAGCCCTCCGACGATGGGGCCGATGACCTCGCCGAGCACGAAGCCGGCCCGGTGCACCGAGTAGACCTTGGTCCGGACGGGAATGTCGTAGTAGTCGGCGAGCAGCGAGTTGTGGGTCGGGTCGACCACCGCCCGCGAGACTCCCGACCCGGCCCGGGCGATGCCGAGGATCACGACTCCCGTCGCGAGGCCGGTCAGCCCGGAGAAGAGTATCCAGATGATTGCACCGACCACGAGCAGACGGGTGCGCGGGAGCCGGTCGGCGTAGAACGCGAGGGGCACCTGCACCAGCAGCGCGACCACCGACGCCAGCGCGACCACGGTGAGGACGCCGCTGATGTCGAGCCCGAACGCTCTGCGGATCTCGGGGAGCAGGATGCCGAACGCGGTCTTGTCGAGCTGGTCGACCGCGTTGAGCCCGAACAGGACCACGAGCGGGAAGACCGCCGCGCCGCCGGTGAGGCCAAGCAGCCACTTGCGCCACCAGCGCGTGAGCCTCATGGCGCCGGCTCCGGGATGCTTCGCTGCTCCATGTCCTCTTCGGCCCGGGCAATGGCCTCGGGTGGCACGGGCTCCTCGGGTGCGCGGACGTCGGCCAGGAGGCTGGGCACGATGAGGCGCCGGCGCTGGGCGACCCTGCGCAGCAGCGAGTCGCGGACGTCGTAGAGGGCCGCGCCCACACCACCGGGAAGGATCATCAGCACGAGCAGCAGGCCGACCCCAGTGGCGAGGAACTGCCACTGGGCGTCGAGGAAGTACTGCGCGCCGCGGACGTAGAACGCGCCGATGAGCGCGCCGGGCACAGAGCCGAGGCCGCCGATCACGACCATGGAGAAGACCTTGAGGCTCTCCTCGGGCAGGTAGGCCTGGGAGCCGAGCCCGGTCTGGTGGTGCACGAACAGCACTCCCGCGAAGGCGGCGAGGAAACCCGAGATCGCGAACGCCGACAGGGTCGTGAGGTTGGCGTTGATGCCGTACGCGCGCGCGGCCCGCTCGTTCTCACGGATGCCGATCAGCACGCGTCCGGTGCGGCTGCGCCGGAGCCCGCGCACCACGAGCAGCGCGAGCGCCAGCCCGGCCAGGGCGACGTAGTAGAAGCGGGTCTCGCTGTGGATGTCGACCGAGCCGAAGAGGTCGGGCCGGTCGATTCTCTGATCCGGCAGCCACCAATCGAAGAACTCGCGGTTGAGCACGTACGACGACATCGCGAGCGCGAAGGCGAGCGTGGTGACGGCGAGCGTGAGGCCTCGGCGCCGGAGAGCGGGCAGGCCGACCACGACCGCTACCGCGGCGCCGGCCGCCCCGCCGGCGAGCGCGGCCAAGGCGAGATCCCAGCCCAGGCGCGACGTGAGAGCGCCACCGACCGCGGCACCGACGGCTACGAAGGCCATCTGGCCCAGGCTGACCTGGCCGGCCCAGCCGGTGAGCACGACCAGTGACAGGCCCACGATCCCGAACAGCACGATCACGGCGGCGAGGTTGATTCGGCTCTCGGGGAGGAGGGCCGGCAACGCGAGGAGCGCCCCGGCGACTATCACGCCCAGGGCCCACTTGCCGAACCGCACCTCCGGCAGGCCGGCCAGCTCGCGGGGGATGGGCCGGATCTCGCGCGCCGCCTGCCAGGTCGAGACCTGCTCGCTGTCGACGCGTGCGCCGGTCGGTCGACGCGTCACGAGCAGGCCGACGAGCACGATCACGAAGAGGATCGCGTCGTTGAAGGCAGGGCTGTTGCCGGGCTGGAACGTCATCGCCTGGTCGACGATGCCGAGCCCGATTCCCGCCAGGGCGATGGTCGGGAATCGCTCCATCCGACCGATCACGGCCGCGGCCAGGGCCTGGAGCAGGAAGCTCGGGCCGAGCACGCTCCCGATCGGCAGGCCGACCGCGCCGGCGCGCAGGAACATGGCCACGTAAGCGAGCACGCTCGCGATCACCCAGACGATCGTGTGGAGCCGCTTCACCGGGATGCCGAGCGTGACCGCACGGTCGGCCCGCTCCGCGCTGGCCCGGACCGCGATCCCGATGTTGGACCGGCGCAGGAAGATGGTGAGGGCGACGAAGGCGATCGGGATCAGGATCATCGCAATGAGGTCGTTGGCGTTGAAGAACGTCTGGCCGATCGCGAACTTCGCGTCAAACGGCGGGTCGATCCGCGACGCAAACGATGTGTCGCCGAACAGGCGTGGGAGGTACAGGCCGAGGCCGGTGAGGACCTGGGCGAGCCCGATGGTGGCGACGGTGAGGATGAGCCGCGGCGCGCGGAAGAAGCGACGGATGATGAGCATCTCGACGAGCACGCCGAGCACGATCGCGGCGGCGATGCCGATGAAGAAGGAGAGGTAGTAGTCGAGGCCGCCGCTGAGAATGAGGAGCACGGCGAGGCTCGCGGGCACCGCGCCGAGGTCGCCCTGCGCGAAGTTCACGACCCGGTTGGCGCGGTAGATGAGCGCGATCCCGAGGGCGATGAGCGCGACGCGACCACCTGCCAAGGCGCCGCTCACCTTCACCCCGAGCGGCGCGGGCCACGGCCACGCCGTGGTCATGAGCCACACCGCGAGAATCGCGATGCCGAACCCGGTGGCGCCGCGGAGGGTGTCGTTCTCTGCGAATCGGGACAAGACCGACCGCGAGACCTCGGATCCGTCCCCCCGCTGGCGCAACGAACTCGGCCCCCTGCTCGTCTCTGCCCGTCGACCCTAGATGTCGCCGGGCCGGCCCGGTTCGCGTCCTGCCCCCGACCAGAAGGTAGCGGGGCCGGGCCCGGTTTCGCTCCCGGCGCACCAGGTCCCCCTGCCCGTTCCCACGCTGGCGATGGCGCTCACCGGCTCTCCCCGCCCGCTCACGCCGGGGCCTCGACGAGGAGCCGCGGCTCGCGTGGCGGCGGCAGGTGGTCGTACAGGTCGGCGACGAGGTCGGACCGCAGCCCGGCTCGGGCCGGCTCTTCCCAGCGGTTGTGCCACTGGAGCGGGTCGTCGGCGAGGTCGTAGAGCTCGCCCTCGGTGCCTCCGTACATCCCGCCGACCTCGTACGCGGTGCACAGCCAACCGTCGCGGTAGATCGAGCGGAGGTGCATGTCGATGTGGCCGAACTGGCTGTCCCACTCCGTCAGGACGCGCTCGCGCCCCGAGCCCGGTGCGGTGGGGAGCGCGGAGCCCTCCATCCAGTCGGGTGCCGGCACCCCGGCGATCTCGCAGAAGGTGGGCGCGAGGTCCAGCTGGCCGACCGGCTCCTCGACCTCGGCCGGCGCGACGCCCGCGATCGCTGCTGGCAGCCAGATCAGCGGGATCCTCATCAACGAGTCGGTGTGATACGGGCCCTTGAACAGGAGCCCGAAGTCTCCCTGGAGCTCCCCGTGGTCGGTCGTGAAGAAGACGTCGGTCTCGGCCTCCCAGCCCCGCGTCGCCACGTGGGCGAGCACCCGGCCGCAGGCCTCGTCGATGAGCTCGTTCTCGACGTGGACGAGGGCATTGACCTCGCGGACCTGATCGTGGGTCAACCTGGCGGGCACGAACTGCGTGGGCCCGCCCTCGAGGTTCTGGAACCGGCCGTCGAAGTAGTCGAGCCAATGACGGGGCTTGCGAGCCAGGACGTCGCGGCACGTGTCGACGGAGCCGGGATGCCCGTCGGGGAGCTCGAGCTCCCACCAGGGAACCCGGTCGAGCTCGCTCGCCGGCGGGTCCCAGGGGTGGTGCGGGTCGGGGAAGCTCATCCACGCGAACCAGCGCTCGTCATCGGCCAACGTGTCGAGCCACGCGATCGTGCGGTCTGCGACCCAGTCGGTGTGGTAGTGGTCGCGCGCGATCGGGTTGAGCGCCACCTGCGGGGCACCGGTCTGCCCGCCGGGCTCATCGTTCATCGCGCCGGCTTTGAACAGCGCGTAGAAGCCGTCGACTTCGTCGGGGTGGTGGTTATGCAGCCATCGGCCGTAGTGCCACCAGGCCGGAAGCGGGCCGTGCATCGCCAGCTCGAGATGCTCGAAGCCGCGGTGCGGGCCATGCGAGCCCTCGTGCGCCATGCGATTCTCGGGGTACCGGTGATCGGGGTCGAAGGCGGGCTCGAAATGGGCCTTACCGACGAGCGCCGTGCGGTAGGCGGCCGTCTCGTGGAGGTACGCCGCCGCGCTCGGGGCGTCGGCGGGCAGCGGCACCCCGTTGGCGAACACGCCGTGCGTGCGCACGTACTGGCCGGTCAGGATGGTCGACCGGGCCGGCATGCACACGACGTTCTGGTTGTGCGCGCGGCGGTAGTTGATGCCGGTCGCGGCGAGACGATCGACGACGGGTGTCCGCGCGATCCGGCCGCCGTTGCAGCCGAGCGAGTCGTAGCGCTGCTGGTCGGTCGTGATGAAGAGGATGTTCCTCGCCATCACGGCTCGCGAATCCGGTCGAGCCCGGGCGTGCAGGCGACCACGACGGTGCGCTCGAGGCCGTGTTCGCGGTGCGAGTGGGCCGCCTGGTAGTCGGGGGCCGTGACCATCTCGATGAACGCCCTTCGCGACGGGTACTCGACGAGGAGCACGGTGTCCCAGTCCTCGGCGGGGGCGCC